>Ga0193726_1000816_pt1 | contig 28509 bp, 22 predicted proteins | sample H2c1metaG_FD_144928 | JGI IMG/M metagenome (GOLD analysis project Ga0193726, IMG submission 144928) | Soil microbial communities from a riparian zone of the East river system, Colorado, United States - H2c1 | ecosystem: Environmental > Terrestrial > Soil > Riparian zone | place: USA: East River...
CATAGTGCTAATCTTCTTCATTGCCGGTCTCCTTTTTTGTGCCTCGAGCACGTCGAACATTGGGAGCGTATCGCATCCCGCTGGAGACCGGCCTTCTCACCCCATCTGATAAACGGGGTGCATTCGACAGGTCGACGCAACACCATCTGATGTAAGTCTGCTGGGTAAAGGTGTTGTGAGGCATGGGGCCAGGACAACGATTTGGACTTGCTGAGATCGAGAAGCGTGACGTTGGAGTCGGTAGAAGGCGGGACAGTCGCTGCATGAGCCGCTCGCGCCACGCCAGTGCAAGCGGACAGTCCACTGCCGTCGAACCCGCGTCCCGGCGGCAGTACTTCTGGACGGTACTGCCAGCCTAGTGACAAAAGCACTGGCCAGCAACACTCTTACATTGGAGGCAGCATTCCCGATGTCTGCGAAAAACATATCCGCCGCTCGAACGTCATTGGATGGGCCAGATGGTCACCGGTACCTGATCCCGAAGGACAAAGAGCAAGCGTTTGCCGCTTGGAGTGCTGCAGTGACCAAGAACGAACTTGAAATGTACCGGAAGAACGACGGCGAGACCTTCGAGCGCTACAGGTTCGTGGATTACGCCTATAACTTTGCTGTCGTGAAATCGTTCTACGCCCAGGCCGCCAACAACCGAAGCCACACCATCGGAGAAATTTACTCGCTAAAGTCGCCTGATCTGTTCGACTGCGTGCTAGAATAATATTTACCTACGGTTCAGTTTTCTGAAACACGGGGCCTGAAAGCGAGGCCTTGTACAAGCTGAACCAAACGAAATACCTGCAGTCGATTTCCTCCTCGAAGACCACGGTTCCATCATTCTCCTCAGACCCGTCACCGCAGGCGGTCGCGAGTGGGTCGCTTCGCACATCGGTCAAGACAAGGGCTATCAGCCCCTGTGGCCCACAGTGACGATCGAAGCCAGATACTTACAGCCGATTCTCGAAGGCATTCAGGAAGACGGGCTCGTCTGCAGCTTCAACGGTGCACCTCAATGAAGAAGATCAAGCCGTCGGATTTGCGCCGGAAGCCGAAGCTATGCTTCGGGAGAACGCCATGCCCTCATTAGAAACAGTGCTGGAAGCCGTCGCCGAAGTGCGCCAGAAGTATTCCGAGCAAACTAAGGTGAGGCGGAAGCGGGCGGCACGCAGCTGTCCTGAATCAGTGAACCCATACACCGAAGGCTCTGGACATTACTCCGGATTCGAATGGGCCGGGAGTCATGGTCCAACATCGTGCAACGGATCTTCGGAGTCGTTTTTAACGAGGGCTGTGAGGCGCAACAAGCCCAGGAATCTGAGTAGGAAGAGTGCGAGGCTAAAAGGAAAAACTGATTGAGACGGAAGCACCCTATTCCAATCTACGTTGTTCCTTTCCCTAGCGTGCGCTCGGATCTGTCATACTCAAGCCGATACAGGGAACAAAGAGTGTTTGATTGGAAAGATCGAATTGACATCAGCATGCACGGTAACCACGAAGCTAAACTTCGCGCACAAGCCGAAGAAGCGCTCGCCGTCAGCCAGACTTCGCTACCAGAAGAGATTGAAGTGCCAGTTCCGGGTACAAAGGCGAAAGCCACTTAATGAGTAAAAACGTCAACGTCCAATATGTTGGTTTCGAATCTCAAGGACTCGTTCGCGAGTATCGATTTGTCGTTCGGGGAGCCGCAAACGAGATCAGCGAATACACTCTAACAATTGACAACGAGTCTTTTGGTTCGCGGCGCGTGCGGTTTCAAGATGCCGCCGAGATCTGCTCGCTTAGACTGCACCGAGAGCTTGCCGCTTTCGGAAATCATCCCCCTCGGGCTCAGTACTCCATTGGCGGAGCGGAACTGGAGGAGTACCGCAAGTCTCATTCGCGGAAGCCCAGTGCTAAACCTTTTAAGCCCAAGGATCCCGACGGCTTCTAGCGGCGTCCGCGCAACTGGCCTCGATCTGGAGTTTCGCCACTTGGCGGCCGTATCCGGGCGAGACACAAGATGCGTACGAACACAACTGGAGCGGATAATTGTCGTCGCCGCAATCTGCTTCGGCTTGTATAGGGTTCACAAGGGATCTTTTTTCAACTAGCGGTTTTTGGGCTACCATCCAAGTAATTCAACCGGGCGATTTTTCGCTCGACCGTCGTCAGTTTCGTTTGGCGCAATCGGCGAATAAAGCCCGCAGCCGAACGCGTCCACGCGTTTCCCATCCACGCCTTAGCTTGCTGGTGAGCTCCCGCACCACGCTTGCGGCACGTCTGCGACTCAAGTCCAAATTGTATTCGGGCTTTCCTTGGTTGTCCGTATGTCCGACGACGTGCAAGCGCAAAGAGGGCTCGCTCTTCAACAGTTTTGCAATTTCATCCAACGTGGGCTGCGATTCTACCTTGACCGCATCCTTGTCGCTGTCGAAGTACAAACCGTACAATGCCACTTTGCCCGAATCGTGAAGTGCCGTTTTCATGTCGTCGGCGTTCACAAATGTCATTTTCTTTTCCATCTGTTCCGGTGAGATTACCACTAGTTGTGCGAGCGCCCGTCCCTTCGGAACTTTCTCCTGCAATCGTTCCGGAATCACGCCATCTTGGCACGCAGTCACAAAACCCAGGTAGTAGCTAGGATTGGCATCTCGACTTTTGCCCACGAGTACACGCTCATCAGCTTCGTCATACGCCTTGAAAGTTGGCCGGACACGTTTGCAGAGGTGAGGTAATTGGGATCAGACTGTTGCGGCCTGTGAATTTTCTTTGAAAGACTTTACTGCGACCGCCTCGTCATCCAGGATGTCGAACACGGTATATAGCTTTGTTATTTGCAACACGCTCTCAACCTTGTCGGTGAGATTCAATAATTTCAACTCTCCGCCCTGCTTTTTCACACTCGTGAAGGCACCGACCAGAGAACCCAAGCCGGAACTGTCGATGTAATCGACGTTCCCAAGGTTGAACAAAATATTCCTATGCCCTTTGCTTAACAGATCGCGTGTCAAATCACGCACCGCGGCACTCTCTTCGCCGAGTACGATCCGACCCTTCATGTCTACGATGGCCACGCTGCCTGACTGCCGGATGCTTGTTCTCATATTCATCGGTATTCCTTAGTGTGACGATTCAGCTTGAGATGATGACCTTGACGGATCAACAGGACAGAACAACTCTCGATACTCTTACGCGACCGCCGTTTTGTACTTAGTAGCTTGTGCCGAGTTCTCCAAACAACGACTTATTGCAGGCAGCAATTCGCTATACAGCTTCATCTTGTCCAGCAAGCCCACAGCTCCATAACTTTCTGCAAGAGCACGGGCCTCGTCGTCATTGGAGAATGAAACAGCGAGGAGGTCCACCGATGTAAGTTGAGCCCTGACGAGAGCTGGCGAGAACTTTCTTTGTTCTGGCATATGCAAATCTAGATGAGGATCTTTGGCTTAAGATCGGCGATCATCTGAACCGCTTCCGCAAAGCTGGAGGCTTCAGCTAGTACATGAATACTTGACTCTTCTTCCAGCAAAGACACAATCGCCTTACGCATGACATCGCCGTCATCCGCTAGCAGCACTTTATTTGGCACGCTTGCTGCCTTTGGACGCGAGCGAGGAACGTACGACTTGTAGCACCAATTCGTGCGGATAGATACGGTTGGTCGCTGTGTAGCGCGGACTACAGAAGTGCGCATGGCACTCGTCAATTCAGAGACCGATCAACCGTGAATTTTGGAGAGCAACTTCTGACAGGCTTGGACTTCCAGCGGAACTATACATGAATTGGAACCGTTGGTAGGTTTACGATTGTTGGCAGTGCGGACAATTTAGGCTGGAACCGTCGGGCAGCATTGGTTTCTCGGGCCAAAATGCGTCATTGGCTAACATTTTTGAGCTGGGCTCGATAATGCTGTGACTGAAAACCTTGTGGCAAATGGAGCAATCGAGAATCCAATGAGGCATGGGCAACTCGTTAGGTGGGAGCTGGGACCACCCACGCACATTGTGTCTTGAAGCGAACACAAATGCTGTGCAGTTCAGCCACTTCCTCAAGCGAACGTTGTTTGTTAATTTTTATGCGACTACATCTTTGCTGTGACTTTTCCGTTTTGATCAGCGACTTCATGCCTGCCAGACCATTCGCAGTCGCGTGGGGCTTTGCCATTTCTGCAATCGCTTCTTGAAGGCCGCGGCAAGAGAACAGAATCGTGGCGTGCGAAGAGTGCGCTGGAAACAGGTGTGCGGCGGGAGACGAGAATGCCCGCCGTGAGCAGCGCCAATGCTACCGAGGCAGTGCCAATGCAGTTTTCCACGCGGCACAAACTTCAGATTTGTTGCCATTGATGGGGATCACGAGATCCCGCGCGGGTTTATTAGCGGACGCTGTGATCCAACCCGTGCAGAACGTCGACTTTCTCGAAGGGGAATTATCGTATATCAGAATGCGGCGCTGCCGAGTGCTGGTTGGAAGCGGGCGCGCAATGAGCTATGACTGCAGCAAATTGTCGAAACGAAGCGTTTCGTGACCGCGGAATTGCGTCACGAAATAACCGGCAGAGTACACTCGTTCCTGCAGGCTAATCTGATGGATGCGGGCGGGTGACTGGACGGTGCGGCAGGCCGCGGGTGGCCTCCAAAGCCCCGAGATTGAGGAAAGCGAATGTCTTTACAGTGGCGCGGGAAGTGGGCGCTTATCACCGGAGCCAGTGCGGGGATCGGCGTGGCGTTGGCGAACGAACTGGCCGCCGGCGGCACCAACCTGGTTTTGACGGCCCGGCGCCAAAAGCGATTGGAGGAATTGGCCCACTCGCTGGAAGCGAAATACAAAATCAAGAGCCTGGTCTTTGCCGCGGATCTGACGGAGACGAGCGGACCGGAAAAGATTTACGACTTCACGCGCGAGCAGAAAATCGAAGTCGAGCTGCTGATCAACAATGCAGGATTCGGCGCCTACGGAGAGCTGCATACCGTAGAGGCCAGGCGTTTGCTGGACATGGTGCAGGTGAATTGCAGCGCAGTAGTTTATCTGACGCGTTTGTTCCTGCCGGCCATGGTGGAGCGTCGCAGCGGAGGCGTGCTGATTCTGGCTTCCACCGCAGCTTTTCAAGCGGTCCCATATATTTCGACGTATGCCGCCACGAAGGCGTTTGATCTGCTTTTCGCAGAAGGCCTCGCGGAAGAGATGAAACCGTATGGAATCCACGTTTGCGCCTTATGTCCAGGATCCACCGAATCGGAATTTCACGTAGTCGCCGGCCAAGAAAAGTTCATGCGCAAGGCGGAGACCGCGGAGAAGGTGGCGCGTACGGGACTGGCGGCGCTGGCGGCGGGCAGAAGTTATGTAGTCTCCGGGTTGGGAAATTACCTGGGTGCCTGGGGCGAGCGGCTGGTGCCGCGAAGAATGGTGACGCGCATCGCTGGAAATATTTTCAAGCCTCGCAAGGATTGACGCCTGCCAGCACCTTCGTGGCCGCAACGCTGATACGGCGGCCAGACACGACTACGCCTTTCCCGCAGCGATCGTCTGCGACGAGAAAGGCGCGCCGTCTTCAGGAGAGAAGATCGTCGAAAACTTTAGTTATTGGTGACGGGCGCTGGAGCAACCGCCGGGCTAGGCCCGCCGTGATGACGCGCACCGCCACGCTTTCCTTCTTTAACCGTATAGTCCGCCGGCACGGTGAAAAGCGTAGCGGCCGGTTCGGCCTTCTGAATATTGGTCAGTGAAAAAGTGGTGGTGCCGAATCGCGGATCGCTGCGGCTGCTCTTCACCACGGTTTGTAGATCGGGTGAATACCAGCGCTCGGAGACTACCGTGATGGGCTTGTCGTTTCCGATTTCGCCCGCGGCGATAGTGTGCGTGACGCGCGTGCCTTCGGCGTTCACGCCGTTCACCATCTGGCTGCCCAGTGATTCCTTCTTCAGCGCGCCAGAGGCTTCTGCCTGCTGCTCATGGGCTTGCATCTTCTGGTGGAAGTTTTCAGCGTCGCCGGCATTACCGGGCTTGCCGCCGCGATTGTGAATGCTCATTTTGTCCGCGACTTTCTTGTCCTCGTGGAGCATGTAGTGCACGCCCGCCACAGGATCAAAAATGGTGACCATCTTGTGCGTGCCGCCGGAGGCTGCCAGCGGACCAATCCCGGTAAATGTTACTTCGTGACGCGAGCGGCCTTCGCTGTCGCGATACAACGCGCCCTGCGAGCTGCGATGAATAGCGGTGCCATCCTGCAAAGTCTGCGTGGTTTCCGACGTGGAAGTCGCGGAGAAGGGCGCGCCTTTCACGAGCTTGCCGCCGTGCATACCCTCGAACCCTATCAACTCCATAGGGCCGCCGAACGGAGGATGCCCCTCGCCACGGGGGCCGCCGGCACCAGGACCCTGTGCGCGCACCGTACCGGCGCCCAACATCAAAGCACCACCTAAAACCACGTTCAACCAGCCACTTCGAGTCATGTATTTCTCCTCTTCTCTCCACTTCGCAGTGCGGACACTGCGCGAAACTTTAGGCTATTCGGGCAAGCGCACCGCTTGCGGCGAGCCGTCGCCAGCTACGAGCACATCTACTTGAATCCAATCGCCCGCGCGTTCTTCATTCACGGGCAAGCCAAAAGCGGCCAGCGATGCCCGCTGCATTCCCAGCCGAACGACGGCGCCATCTTCCGAGCCGTAGAAGGTTGCGCCAGGCAATTGAGTAAACTCTTCGGGGTTATCGCCGACAAGATTGCTGGCCGAAAGCATTTCGGAAGGACTCTCTATCGCAGCGACGCTCTCTGCACCGACCGCGGAAATGGATGGTTTTGCTGTGTCGGTGCCGTACAAAGAATTCTGAGGCACTGTACGCGCTAGCGAACGGAGATGCCACTGATGCAAATTCCACACGCCGATGGTGAAGACAATCACGGCGGCGGCGGCCAGCATCCACATCGCGGTCTTGATGGTACGGCGGTCGCGTCGCGAGTGGTGCTTGAGCCGGAATTGCTGCAGCACGCGCGTCTCCACGCGTCGCGGCGCGGCGACATCGCGGGAGGCCGCGCCAAGCGCGCGCAACTCCATCCGCGCAACGCTCCAGGACGACTGCAACCCTGCACATTTCGCGCACACGCGTGTGTGTTGCATTGCGCGCTCGCGGCCTTCTTCGTTGAGCGAACCCTCGCGCTCGAAATCCAGCCCAACGATTTCAAATTCGTCGCAATTCATGGGTGACCTGTCATTCATAAAGTTATCCCGCCGAGCGCCAGCGCTGCGGCGCGTCACGAAGCATTTCGAGTTTGGCCAGCAACAAGGCGCGGCCGCGGTGCAGCCGCGAGCGAATCGTGCCAATGGGGCAATCCAGCAGTTGCGCGGCCTGCTCGTAACTCAACTCTTCCAATTCGCACAGCACCACTGTTTCGCGAAACTCCACGGGCAGCTCTTTCACCGCGGCGCGAACTTTTTCCAGGCGCTCGCGCTGCTCGGCCCACATCGCCGGAGTGAAGGGATCGCGCAGGGTGATGCCGGCGCCGCGCCCGTCTTCGGAACGCTCCACAAGAGAAATTTCGCGTGGCTGGCGTTCATTGTGTTTCATGACTTTGTTGCGGGCGATGCCAAAAAGAAACGCCGGCAACGTGCCGCGCTGTGCGTCGTACTTGCCCGGCTCGCGAATCAGGGTCATAAACACGTCCTGAACAATCTCTTCCGCACCCCAGCCGCTGCCGGTCATGCGCAGCGCGAAGCGATACAATGGAGCAGCGTACCTGCGATAAAGAGCGGTAAAAGCCTCTTCATCGCCTTTCGCCGACCGTTTGAGTAACGATTCGTCCTGATCTTTTTCTGGGATGTTCATCTCACTTGATCAGGCGATTTGCGTTTCAGCGGGTATTTCCCTGGTTCGGCACGAAAAGTTCCCGGAAGCGACCAGACGGTTTCGGCGGGCAATAAGCCTAGTGATCACAAGCGATTAGACGGCGTGCCGGGGATTAAGGTTTCCTGCGGTCAGGCGGATATCGCCTGGTCGAGCAGCTCAATTACGTGCAGAACCTGATGGGCAGTGCCGTGAATCCGTGCGCCGGCGCGCATTTGCAATAGGCACCCGGGGTTGCAGGTGGCGATGATTTGCGCCTCGGTGGCCCGAGCGTGGCGCATCTTTTCGGTCAGTAAATCGAGGGACGCCTCGGTTTGCGTCACGTTGTAAACCCCGGCGGACCCGCAACAGATTTCAGAAAATGGCAGTTCGACGAGGCTGAGTTCCGGAATGGAGCGCAGCAGCGCGCGAGGCGCTTCGCGGATTTTTTGGCCGTGAAGCAAGTGACAGGAATCCTGGTAGGTTACGCGCTGCGGGATAGATTTGAGTTTGGCGACTATGCCGAGGGCGGCCAGAAATTCGGTGACGTCGCGCATTTTGCCGGCGAAGGCCCGCGCCTGCTCGTATTCGGGCTCGTCGGGCGTGAAGAGGTGATCGTATTCCTTTAGCGTGGAGCCGCAGCCAGCGGCATTGGTGACGATGGCGTCTATTTCGCCGGTGGAATCTATGGCGGCAAAGGCACGAAGATTTTGACGCGCCAGTTCGCGGGCGACATCGCGAATTCCGGCGTGAGCGGCGAGCGCGCCACAGCAGAGTTGTTGCGCGGGTACGACGACCTCGCAACCATTGGCGGTCAATACGCGGATGGTGGCGACGTTCAGTTCGGCGAAGGTGACGTTGGCGACGCAACCGGCGAAAAACGCCACGCGGGTGCGACGCTCGCCGGCGGCGGGAAATATCTTGCCGAGGCAATCGAAGAAAAAGTTCTTATCGATCCGCGGCAAGAGCGCTTCGCGCTCAGCAAGGCCGAAGAGTTGCAGGGTGCCGGTGGATCGCGCAAGAGCTTGCAGCCCAGATCGCTGGTAAAAACGGAGCAAGCGCGCGGTCGCGGCTATGCGGCGCGGATGCGGCAGCAGGCGGCGATAGACGATGTCGCGAGCGATGCGCGACAGCAGCGGGCGCTGGTAGTGGTGCTCAATCTGAGCGCGTGCGTGTTCGACCAGCTTTCCATATTCCACGCCGGAGGGACACGCCGTTTCGCAGGCGCGACAGTCCAGGCATTTATCAATGTGCTCCACGAAAGAATCGGTGACCGGGAAATTTCCCTGTTCGACCTGGATCATCTGGTGAATGCGACCGCGCGGCGAATCGGCTTCGAGATTCCAGAGGCGGTAGGTGGGACAGGCGTTGAGGCACAGGCCGCAGTGAATGCAGCGCGCGTAATCTTCGTAAACCGGATTCAAGCCGGGAACGGCGCTCGAGGTCATATTGCTTGTGTGCCCATCCATGATAAGCCCGACGGTGAACGCCGTAGCGACTGAACGCGTGCTCTAGATTCCTGAAACAAATCGCCCAGGCGCGAAAATATTCTGCGGATCGAAAGCATTTTTGACGCGCCGCATAATGCCTGCATCTGGAGTGGCAGAGCCCCACACATTGGCTAGCCGCTTCAGTTCCGGGGGACAAAACAGAATGCAGGCTTGACCTTGGTGTCTGGCGGCGTACTCCAAAACTTCGGAAGAAATCTGAGCGAGCGTGGCGATTGTCTCATCCTTGAGCGGGGGCGGTTCCAGGGCGAAATAAAGTGGACCGGCCGCAGACGCAAAAATCGAAGATGGCATTGAGTATTGTGCCGCGAGTTCACGCAGGCGCAGAATATCGACGGAGAATGCCGGCAGTGTCGTGATCTTGAAAACTGTGGCGTGTTCAGAGGATCGCACCACAGTTGTTAGCAACTCCCGGAGAGCCGCGCTAAGTGTTTTGGCGGCGTCGGCTTCCAGCAGGAAATACCTTTCGGCTCTGCACTGCTGGGCGTACTTCGTTAAGTCAGAAGAATAGCGGCGCAGGACAGATTCATCGCCCTCGAATCCGATGCAGGTCTGCCACTGACCGTTAGGCACCCGGGCCGGCTCACAACTGCCGGTTGCTTTCGCGACTCGCGCGGTTGCTTCCGCCGACAGGATGTCGAACGACGTGCAGGACAGCGGAGACCTGACGACCATAGATTTGAATTCGTTCACAGCTTCCACGGATGAAAAATTGGCAAGCAGCTGTCCGTAGCCTTGCGGCAACGGAAAAGTGCGGAAATTGAGCCGGGTAATCGCTGCGAGCGTTCCTAGCGAGCCGATCAGCAATTTGTGCAGGTCGTATCCGGTGACATTTTTCACCACGCGGCCGCCGCTTTTGGTGAGCGCGCCGGCGCCATTCACAAATTCCGCGCCCAGTAAAAAATCGCGAGCAGAGCCGTAGGAACTCCGCAGCGAAGAACTGAGGCCGGCAGCAATCGCACCACCGACGGTGCTTTCTTCAAAAAACGGCACGGCCAGAGGCAAAAATTGTTGTTGCTCGGCCAGCGCTTCATTCAATTTCGCCAGACTCATGCCGGCGTCCACGCTGAGAGTGAGATCCGCCGGGTCGTAGTAAGCGATCTGATTCAGCGCAGTAACTTCCAGCGCGAGATCGTAACGCCGTGGGGGCATCCCAATGCGCGTTTTTGTTCCGTTGCCGAAGGGGATGGCTGCGAGTTTGTGGGCCTTGGCGAAACGCACAATTTCGGCAACCTGCAAGGCGGACGCGGGACTGGCCACCACGGACGGAATCATGCCGTCCACGGCATATTTTGTGCACAGTGCAGCATCGCCAGTAACGCGTGACGAGCCTATGGCGGACTCCAGTCCGGCGACCAGCGTGTCTGCCGAAACGCTCACAGCGGATTAGCCAGTACAGCGGCCTGGGCGCGCGGGGTAATTTCTCCGCAGCCTTTATTGAGAGGGAACACCTTACCGGGATTGAGCGCATTTACAGGATTGAAGGCGTCATGAATTCGCCGCATGAGATCGAAGTCGTCATCGGAAAAAAGCAGCGGCATCAGTTCACTTTTCTCCATGCCGATTCCGTGTTCGCCCGTCAAGGCGCCGCCGATTTCCACGCAGTAGCGAATAATTTCGGCGGAAGCTTCTACGGCCTTTTCATACTGGACGGGGTCGCGGGGGTCAAAAAGCACGATGGGATGGAGGTTGCCGTCGCCGGCATGGAAAATATTGCCGATGCGAAAATCATATTTTTCTCCAATCTCCTGGATACGGCGGAGAGCCTGCGGAATCTTGGAGCGCGGGATGACGCCGTCGAGGGTGTAGTTGCTGGGCGCTAGGCGGCCCATGGCCCCGAAAGCGTTTTTGCGGCCTTTCCAGAGCAGTTCGCGCTCGGCGGCATCGCGCGCGATGCGAACTTCGCGAGCGTGGTGGAGGCGGCAAACTTCTTCGACGGCGGCGGCCTGAGAGGCGACAACTTCAGCGAGGCCCTCAAGTTCCATCAACAAGACAGCGCCGCTATCCCGCGGAAAACCTGCGCGAATGAAATCTTCCACGGCCCGCAACGTCCAGCCGTCCAGCATTTCGCAGGCCGCAGGGGTGATCGCGCGCGCCGTGATATGCGCGACGGTTTCGGAAGCGTCGTCTACCGTTTCGAAAATGGCCAGCAGGGTTTTGACGCTCTCCGGTTTGCGCAACAGCTTCACGGAAATTTCGGTTACCAGCGCGAGCGTGCCTTCCGAACCAACTATCAGGCCTGTTAGATCGTAGCCGAGAGAATCGCCGCGGCGGGTGCCCACCCTGCAAATCTCTCCATCAGGCAGAACCAGTTCCAGTGCGGTGACGTGATTGCTGGTGACCCCATAGGCCAGCGTGTGCGGCCCTCCGGCATTTTCCGAGACGTTGCCGCCGATGGTGCAGGATTTCTGGCTCGAAGGATCGGGGGCAAAATACAAGCCGGCATGTTCGACGGCGCGGGTCAACTCGAGATTGACCAAGCCCGGCTGCACCACCGCGCGCTGATTATCGAAGTCGAGCTCCAGAATGCGATTCATGCGTGTGAAGGCGATCATGATTCCGCCGGTGCGCGCCAAAGCACCGCCGGAGAGTCCGGTGCCAGCGCCGCGCCCGACAATCGGAACGTCGTGCTGGGCGGCAAGCTTGACGACACGAGCGACTTCTTCCGTTGTGGACGGAAAAACCACTGCGCCGGGGCGGCCTTTTTCCACCGAACCGTCGTACTCGTAAAGAAGCAAATCCTCGGGACGATGCAGTACAGTGCCTGCTCCCAGGATGGCTTCCAGACCGCGAATAATCTGTTTGTCCATTATATATAGAGGCTCTGCCCACTATAGTGAGACTTGCGTCGCGGGCGCAATGGACTCGTGCGCAGGCGTGTCAAAGCTGTGTTAGTGTAAATTTTCCAGCCAAAAAGAGGAGAGGAATGCCCCGAGCCAAGATTTTCGCCACCAGGCCGCTCTTTGACGAGGCGCGCCAGATTCTGCAGGAAAAGTGCGAGGTCGAATACTGGCCCAAGCCCGAACGCGTTTCTCGCGAAGAACTTTTTGGACGCGTGAAAGACAAGCAGGGCCTGGTGTGTCTGCTCACCGAACGCATTGACGATGGGCTGTTGCAGGGCGCGCCCAAATTGAAAATTGTCGCCAATGTAGCGGTGGGCTTCGACAACATTGATGTGCCGGCCTGCAGCAAGCGCGGTGTGGCGGTGACCAACACGCCGGGCGTGCTGGATGAAACGACGGCGGATTTTGCGTGGACACTGATGATGGCGGCGGCCCGGCGGCTCGGGGAAGGTGAAACGCTGGCGCGATCTGGAAACTGGAAGGGTTGGGACCTGGATCAACTCGTGGGTACCGACGTTTACGGGAAAACGCTGGGGCTGGTTGGATTTGGGCGCATCGGGCGTGCGATGGCACGGCGAGCCGCGGGATTTAACATGAAAGTGCTGTACACCGACGTGCAGCGGGCCGGTGAAGAAGTCGAGAAGGAGTTGCACGCCGAGTATCGCGATTTCAACACCCTGCTGGAGGAAGCGGATTTCGTGAGCTTGCATGTTCCGCTGCTGGAAGAAACGCGCGGGCTGTTCGAGGCGGCGAAATTTTTTAGAATGAAACCCACAGCCTATTTGATCAACACTTCGCGCGGCTCGGTGGTGGACGAGGCGGCGCTGGTGCACGCGCTGGAGAGCAAGAAAATTGCGGGCGCGGCGCTGGATGTTTACGAGAACGAGCCGTTCATCCACCCGGGATTGAAACGCGCGAATGTGGTACTGGCGCCGCACATTGCTTCCGCTTCTTTGGAAACCAGAAGCAAGATGGCCAGCATTGCGGCGGAAAACGTGCGCGCTTTTTTCGAAAACAAGCTACCGCCCAACATTTTGAACCCTGAAGTTGTGAAATCCGCCTAAACAGAACGATAATCCCCGCATGGGGGATTTGAAACAGCTCGCCCGCCGTATTTTCCACGACACATTAGCGGCTATTGACATTTCGCGCGCGATGCAACGCTGCCTGTACTGCGAACACGGCTGGTTGCTGCGCTGCCATGAATTTGCGTGGACATACGTCCCTTTTCTACCTTTCGCATGGTGGCCATCGGCAAAGCTGCACACGCGATGCTGGATGGGCTGAGGGGTTGCTTGCCCGCGAGTATTTCTGTCGCGGGTATCGTTTCATCGCCGATTCCACCGGCGCACCCGTATCCCAACGTTAAATATTTTATCGGCGGCCATCCCATCCCCAATGAAGACAGTTGGCGCGCCGCCCAGTCCGTCCTTGAAATGCTCGCCGGCTGCGACGAACAGACCGTAGTGTTTTTTCTTTTGTCGGGCGGAGGCTCGGCGCTGGTGGAGTTGCCTCTTGAGCCGCGATTCAATCTGGCTGATATGCAGCGCGTGCATCGCGCGCTGGTGAATTGCGGCGCTCCCATTGACGATATCAATGCGGTGCGTAAACACATCTCCGCGGTGAAAGGCGGGCGGCTGGCCCAGGCGGCTGGACGCGCTACAACGCTGACGCTGGCGGTGAGCGATGTCCCCGCAGGAAAGGAATCGGCGCTGGCCAGTGGCCCGACGCTGCCGGACCCGACGACGTGGACGGACGTGAGCAGTGTGATGGAGAAATATTTGCTGAGCGAGAAATTTCCGAAAGAAATGTCGCGCTGGATTGAGGAGGGTGCCATACCGGAAACGCCGAAGGCTGGCGACTCCGCTTTTCACAATGCCCACTTTTCCTTGCTGCTCGGACAAGACGGCTTGTTTCATCCCGCGCACGGCGCCGCGGAAACTGTCGGTTGCGTCACCTGCTGCGACAACACCACTGATGACTGGCCCGTGGAACGCGCCGCCGAATATTTACTGGCGCAACTTGAAGAACTGCGCAACTGGAATCCCAACAGACGAGTGGCGGTAATTGCCGATGGAGAAGTCAGTTCGCCGGTGACGGGAAACGGGATGGGCGGCAGAAATGCAGCCTTCGTGCTGGCCTGCATCGAAAAAATCGCTGGCCGGCGCATCGCGGTGCTAAGCGCCGGGACCGATGGGATTGATGGGAACAGCCCCGCGGCGGGTGCGGTGGCTGACGGCGAAACTCTAGCGCGTGCCGGCGCGGCGGGCTTGAATGTTCGCCAGGCCTTTCAGCACAGCGATGCGTATACATTTTTCAAGCAACTGGGCGATGCGGTGGTGACCGGGCCTACTGGCAACAATTTGCGGGATCTGCGAATCATGATCGCTGAACCGTAAATCGCGTGACAATTCTCGCGCTGAACTACTTCTTAGGGCTTCGCCGGCAAACGAGTTTCCATCGCTTTCAATCGGTCGTTCATTTCCTGCAGCAGCCGTTCGAATTTATCCAAGCGGTCGGCCAGCACAGCAGCGCGTTTGTCGCCGCCTGCGGGAGTGCTTTCGGCGCTCTGGTCATCATCATCGTCATCGCCGGCCTGCGCGTGGGCATCGGGTGTTTCTTTCGCGGGACGTTTCAACTTGGCGATCTGACTCTTGATCACGGGCACCATCTCGATGCTGAGATCGTTGCTTTTCAGCATCTCTTCCAACATGGGAATTGCCGAGGAATCACCGCGGGTTCCCAGCGCAAAAAGCGCGGCCATACGCACGGGAAAGTGCGGCTCTGGAAGGTAAGAGGCAATCTGTTTAGTGATTTCCTTATTGTCTTTCTGCAAGCGCGCCAGGCTGGCAATGGCGGCTTGCCGTGTAGGCATAGGCTTGCCGATGGCGCTCCATTCGCGGAGCACTGGTACGGCCTGGTCGTCACCCAGAGGACCTAACGCACGCAGCGCCGCGTTGCGCAAAATATCGTCAGGTGAATCCGGTGTAATCGCCGCATTCAAAACCTTGAACGCGTCGGGTGATTTCATTTTGCCCAAGGCCTGCAATGCGGAGGAGCGGGCGCGATAGGAACTGTCCTGCCCGGCGATTTCCTGAATCCGGGCAAGCACCTCTCTATCGTCCTTGAAATTTCCAAGTGCGGTGACGATACGCGCTCGCAACCATGGTTCTTTGGCAGAATCGAGCGCAGCGACAACTTTCTTCGTAGCGGCGGCGCCGCCCAGCGCGCCCAGGCTGTCCGCTGCGGTAGCGCGCACGCCCCAGGCTTGGTCGTTGATGGCAGCTTCGCCGAGCGCGTTGACGACGTCGTCATTTCTTTCTTTAAAAGTTTTCAGGGCTACCGCGGCATCGGCGCGATCCGAAACCTCCGCGGCATTCTTCAACTGGTACAGCCACTCCTTTTTGTCTTTATGAAATTCGGCGGTTTTCAGAATATGTCCGCCCTTATCGAACAGGATCATCAGCGGCGCAGACCTGGACGGCAACGAAAAAGTTTCTGTCTGTTTGGCGACCACGACGGGGTAAAGATGCGCGCCCGCAGTGGTAGTGATTTCTACCTCTAACGGCATGCGGAATAGCCCGACCCGGCCTTCGACCTGCTGGGTCTGTTTTACCGTCAGCGCGACCTGGTGCTTGCTGTCGTCGTAGGTATAGGCCAAATCGTATTTCGGTGCGCCCGCGCCGTAGATCCACTGATTAAAAAACTGCTGTACGCTAGCGAAAGTGGACTCTTCCACGGCCTTCACAAAATCCGCGGTGACCACGTTCTTCCCGCGATTTACCTCCAGATAATGTTTCAGCGCGCGATTGAAGCGCTCTTCGCCCAGCTGGCGCCGCAACATGTACAGCACCCAGCCGCCTTTGTTATAGACGTTCTGATCGAATTCGCCGGAATCATCGAAATCATGGCGCACAATCGGCCTTTTATACAGCGACGCTTGAGCGAACCACTGCCGCGCGCTGGTCCAGCGTTCATAGGCGACTTCATCCTTGGGAAAATGCGCTTCGGCCCAGACAGTCTCGCCGAATGTCGCAAACCCTTCGTTGAGCCAGATATCTCCCCAGTCTTTGCAGGTGACCAGATCGCCAAACCACTGGTGGGCGAGCTCGTGAGAAATTAAGTCGTCTTCACCGCTGATATATTCGGGTGCCAGTTTGGGATGTGTCAGTGATGAGCTGGTGTTCGTCGTGGCACTGGAATTTTCCATGCCGCCGGCGATGAAATCGTCCACCATGACCTGCGCATATTTTTCCCAGGGATACTCCACGCCAAATGTTTTGTTGAACGTTTCCATCATTTGTGGCGTGCGGCCGTAATTTATGGGCAAGCGGTCGCCGCGGCCTTTGGGGGCGTAATACGTGAGCGGCAAACTCTTGAAGGAATCTTTCACTTCGTCGAACTCACCGGCGACAACAGTGATGAGGTACGTGGAGCTGGGCACGGATTCCTTCCAGGTCCAGGTTTTCATGCCGTTGGCGGCGTTGGTGATACCCATCAGTTTGCCGTTGGCCACGGTCAACCACGAGGCCGGCACGGTGAGCACCGTTTCGGTGGTCAAGCGGTCGTTGGGATAATCGTAGGTCGGCAAGTAATAGCGGGTGTCTTCCGACTCCCCTTGTGACCAGATTTGCCGCGGGCGGTCGGGGTAATCCTTGTCCGGCAAAATAAAATAAAGTCCCTTGCTGGGTTTTCCGTCGTAATGGATGTCTATTTCAAATTTGCTTCCGGCTCTGCCGCCGGCTACGGGAACAATTAATTTATCGGCGGTGCTTTCGAATTTGGCAACGGCTTTGTTGACGGTGACGCTTTGAATGGTGAGTCCGACGGAGTCGAAAATAATTTTAGAGATGTCGTCGTGAAGCGTGGAAACGCTGTGGATGACCTCGCCGATAACTTTTTTCTGGTCCACGTCGAAGCGCAAAATGATCTTGGAATGTTGCAGGTCGTAATCGCGGTTGCGGGCGTAAGGCTCGTCCGCGTGTGCGGACAACGTTACGCCAACCATTAGGATAAGGGTGGCAAGCAGCCGCGCGGCTCCGCGCAGTCCCGCAGTTGGAAGATGAAGCGGATTCCTGATTGAATTTGTACCCATGGGCGCCCTTTCCATGACGCAAATAATTTATAAAGTGGTTTCCGTTTTGAGAATCGAATGGCCGGCGTTGCGCAAGGCAGCCGCGGCCGCCTTCAGATCATTTGCTTGAACCAGCAGATAGTCCGTGTCGAACGTGGAAATCGTAAATATGCTGATACCTTTATGGGCCAGCGGTGTGACCAGAGAAGCCAGCACACCAACCACCGACAAATCAAAAGGGCCGTGAACTTTCATGACCCGCCAGCTGGAGATGGTGGACTGCAAATCGCCCGGAACCTGATCCGTTTCCGCAACAATGGAGAGCTCGGCCTCCGTGCGCGTAACCGACAGAAAGCTACCGCCCTTGGCCCAAGCGGGCATAGGCGTGTCCGCCGGAAACTTACAAATCGTAAAAAGTTTCGGAAGGACGGAAATCGTTAAGGTGTGCTTCGCTTCGGGCATTGAACCTATAGCAGGCTCCTAACAATTCCGCCGTCAATCGCGATGGACGTGCCATTCACGTAGCTGGCGCGCTCGGAAGCCAGAAATGTAACCACCGCGGCAAATTCTTCGGGACTGCCGAGCCGTCCCGCGGGAATTTGTTTTTCCCAACCGGCATAGATTTCGTCAGACTTCGCGCCGGTGCGCCCGGAAATGGCCTCGACCAGTTCGCTGAGTCGATCGGTGCGCGTGTAGCCCGGGCAGACGTTATTTACAGTGATACCGTGGGGCCCATATTCATTGGCCAAAGTTTTGGCCAGCCCGGTGACCGCCGAGCGAATGGAGTTCGAAAGCAGCAAGCCATCGACTGGTGTCTTGACGGTGTACGACGTAATGGTAATGAAGCGCCCCCACTTGTTTTTTTTCATGCGCGGCAGCGTTTCCCGCGCAAACGAAACGCAGCTCATCAGCAGCAGCTCAACAGCGGCTTTCCAATCTTCGTTGCGAGTATCCGCAAATAGCTTAGACGGAGGTCCGCCGGAATTGGTGACGCAAATATCGAGGCGCCCGAAACGCGTTTCCACCGCGGCAACAAAGTCGGCAACCGCTTTGGGGTCAGTTACATCGAGTACCTGAGGGAACACTTCGCCGGCATGCGCGCGGCGTAGATCTGCTGCCGCGGTTTGCAGATTCCTTGCCGTGCGGGCGCAAATCGCCACGATGGCGCCTTCGCGTGAAAGCTCGTTGGCGACGGCCAAGCCCAGCCCCGAGCTGGCGGCGGCCACGATGGCAACTCGGCCTTTCAGTCCCAAATCCATGCGCACCCCCGATCTTTTATCATCTCAGCTAAACGGATTAGCGGGCAACGTGGCGGTTTTGGAACACCGCCGCGTGCGTAACACGCGCATCCGAACCCTCCTGCGGAACATCTAAACCTGCGTTACTATTATGGGACTGGCCGTGGGGTATTTTTGCGGCGCGGAGATGGATATGAGCGAACTCGCAACGTTTGGAGCAGGATGTTTCTGGGGCGTGGAAGAGACTTTTCGCACCGTACCCGGCGTGATTGATACCACCGTGGGCTATTCGAACGGGCATACTGTGAACCCCACCTATAAAGACGTCTGCACCGACGAGACCGGGCACGCCGAAGTCGTGCAGGTGGCATTCGATCCCGCGAAGGTTACATTTGAGCAGCTGCTGGATGTTTTCTGGAAGGCGCATGACCCTACGCAGGTAAACCGTCAGGGTCCGGACTTTGGCGCGCAATATCGCACCGCCGTATTCTTTCATTCGCCGGAACAGGAAGCGGCGGCGAAAAAATCTCTCGCGGCGCACAATGCCAGCGGAAAATTCAAGCGCCCCATTGCCACGGAGATTACCGCCGCGGGACCGTTTTATCGCGCCGAAGAATATCACCAGAAGTATCTGCAGAAGCGCGGTGCGCCGTCCTGCCACTTTTAGCCTGCGCGAAAGTTTCTGAAGCAGACTGGAAAGCGTTCTGATCGGGGATGGGTGTGCACATGGAACCGAACGTTGAACCGATAAAAGAAATCCTCGATGAGCTGTTTTCGCTGCTGGAAACCTTTGAGGCCCAAAGCATAGCGATCATGCAATTTCTGAAGGATCAGGGAATTGCCACGGATGAAAAGCTGGTGCCTTATCTCGATCGCGCCGGAAATACCAGCAGCGTGAAATGGCGCGCCGCTCGCGCGCGAATGCACTATTTGCTTTCGCCTGTTCAGAAAGAAAAGAGAGATGACGAGCAGGACAAATCGCCGGAGTCCGATAAAAAGGCGAATCAAACGATTCAAGTCGGCAGCACCGAAGGCTCAACTCCAGACACCGCAAAGAACACCGCGGCGAACGAAACGCCAGCCGATACAAAAAATGCGCAGCCGAGTAAGCCCGACAAAACCAACGCCGGGCCGCAAACCAAGAAAGCCAAACCCGAATAGGTTCCTCGTCACGCCCAAACTGCAAATTCTATTAAGCTTTTCTTAATTGCTTTTTCTACACGCAGCACCTTCCATCTGCAATTGGCTGGGGGTTCACTCATTCATAGCCAACAGCCGAGTCAGTTCGGGATTGCTTCCCGATAAAGACCGCGGGTGATGGCTGCATACCGCCGAGAATGCCCTGAAATGCAGTAAGCGCAATGGCAGACAGCGTGCCTAACACATTACGCGGAATTGTGTCGTCGCCTAGCGCGGCGTCCAAGACCTGCGGCCTCCGCTTCTTCGATGAATCAGCAAGGAGTCATACCGATCCATGCTCAAAACGAACTCGAAGTCTTGGCACTTCTTAAAGGTTTCCTTATTTTTCCGCGGTTGCGATTCTGATCTCTCGCGGCGGCGCAGCGCCAAGACACTTCGTTGCCTGTGCCTGGCGATTTGCGTGGCGGCATTGCTGGCGGCCTTCCCGCTGGGTGGCTACGCCCAAAGTGTGGTGGCCACTGTAGCGGCGGGGGCCAATCCTGGACCGATGGTGCTGAATCCGGTGACCAACCGGATCTACGTGGCCAGTTTTCAAGACAACACTGTCAAGGTGTTCGACGGCGCGACGAATAACTTAGTCGCCACTCTAACGGTCGCCGGTCCGGGCGCGCTGGCCGTGAACACCACCACCAACAAAATTTATGTGGCCGGCACTAACAACAACACTGTGACGGTGATTGATGGGCTCACCAACGTCGTCGCCACGCCGATCAGCGTCGGGACCACCCCCCTTGCGCTGGCTGTGAATCCCGTGAGCAACAAAATTTACGTAGGAAATCAAGGCAGCAACGACGTCTCAGTGATAGATGGGTCCTCGGACACGGTCATTCTCACGCTGGACACCGGCAACAGCCCGCGGGCAATTGGCGTTAACCCGGTGAGCAACAAAGTTTATGTGGTGAACAATGTCGGTTCATCGGTGACGGTGATTGATGGCGCCGGCGTTCCGCAAAGTGTGGTTGCCACGGTCGCGGTGGGAACAAATCCCCTCTCCATCGGCGTGAATTCCACGACCAACCTGATTTATGTGGCAAATTCAGGCGATAACAGCGTCACGGTAATCGACGGCTTCCAGAACACCACCGCCTCGAACCTCACCGTAGCCACCGGGACGCAGCCCCGAGTCCTCTCCGTGAATCCCGTCAGCAACAAAATTTATGTAGCCAATCGCGATTCCGGCGACGTCACAGTGATTGACGGATTCCAGAACACCACTAAATCAAGCCTTACCATCAGCGTCGGATTGGCTCCCGTAACCATGGCATTAAATCCGACTACCAACGAAATTTATGTGACGAATCAGACCAACGAATGTGGGGGCGCCACGCTGTCGGTGATCGACGGCTCCCTCAACAGCTCCGCCGGTGTCATTACCGTTCCGTTCGCGGAGGGAGCGTTTCCGGTAGCGTTGGCGGTCAATCCGGTTACCAACCAGATTTATGCCGCCGACCAAGGCAGCAACGACATGACCGTATTTGCTGGCGCTACCAATCGCACCGCCACTGTTACCGTGGGCAGCAGTTCGCAGGTAAACGGAACGTCCATCGCGGCAAATCCGGCGACCAATAAAATTTATGTGCCCAATTCCTTTTCTAACACGGTGACGGTAATAGACGGCGGGACCAAAGGGACCACCACAATTTCCTCTGGTATCGGCGCCATTCCCAACAATGTGGCCATCAATCCGGTCACCAACAGCATTTACGTCACGAATCTCGCGGACGCCACGGTATCGGTCATTGATGGCTCCACCGATACGGTCACCGCCGTCGTCACCGTGGGGTTCAGCTCGCAGGTCAACCGCACGTCCATCGCCGTGAATCCGGTGACCAACAAAGTTTATGTGCCCAATTCTTTTTCCAACTCCGTTTCCGTCATTGATGGCACGAATAACTCCGTAGTCGCCATCACAAAGGGCATAGGTGTCATCCCCAACAGCGTGGCCATCAATCCCGTCACCAACAAAATTTACGTCACCAATCTGGCCGACGCCACGGTATCGGTGATCGACGGCGCGTCCGACACCGTCACCGCCGTGGTATCCACGGGCTCCAGCTCGCAGGTGAATGGATCGTCCATCGCGGTAAATCCGGCCACCAATAAAATTTACGTGCCCAATTCTTTTTCCAACACCGTGACAGTGATTGACGGCGCGAGCAACGCGACCACTACCATCAGCGATATGATTGGAACGATTCCCAACAACCTTTCCGTCAACCCCGTTACCAACACCATCTATGTCACCAACCTGGCCGATGCCACGGTCTCCGTCATCGACGGCTCCACCGACACCGTAAGTGCCGTGGTCACCGTGGGCAGTAGTTCTCAGACGAACCGCACCTCCATTGCCGCCAATCCGGTAAGCAACAAGATTTACGTGCCCAATTCTTTTTCGAACACTGTGACGGTGATTGACGGCGCGACCAACACCACCACAACGGTAACGCCCGGCACCATTTCCAATGCTGTGGCCATCAATCTGGCTACCAATAATATTTATGTCACCAATCTGGCGGACGCTACGGTCACCGTCATTTCCGAAGAGCAGGTGCAAGCCATACCGTTAAACACCGCAATAACGCCGTTACCAGGCAACATCTCCAACACTTCCACGCCAACTTTTACGTTTACTCCTCATGTTTTCCTGCCGACCATTGCATTGGCCGCGACGAATGGTTTCTTGCCTAGCGTTTCGGCTCAAAAATTGTATTTCCAGTTGGATACCTGGGAAGGTCCGTGGATTGCCGCCGTGACTGGCGTCGGGATCCCTAGAATCGTAGCCTCACCAATCGCTGCTTCACCAATCCTGGCAACCTTCACCGGTCTTTCCCCGGCGCTACGGCAGGGCACGCACGTCGTTTATGCCTTTGCTACCAATGGACAGGAATCAACTTCCACAGGATTTGCTCAACAGCTGATCGGGCAAATGGCCGCGGAAGTTTTCACGGTCATTCTGCCCGGCAGTTCCATCTCTCTAGGCGCCGATAATAATCCGGCCGCGGTAGGGCAAAACGTAATCTTTACGGCCAGCATCGCTAGCGAATCGGCCGGAACGCTGACCGGCACTGCGACGTTTTTCGACGGGGTCACATCCCTGGGTTCGGGAACAGTCGACGCCGGCATCGCCACATTTTCCACCGTAGCATTAGCCCTCGGATCGCACCCAATCACCGCGGTTTACAGCGGCGACGCCAACTTTGGCGGCAGCACCTCAACAGTCTTAACGGAAACAATTGTCGCCAGTAATCCAGTTCCGGCAGCCACTTCACTTTCTCCAACGTCGGCCGCCGCCGGCGACGCAGCTTTCATACTGACCGTCAATGGCAGCAACTTCGTAGCCGGCTCGGTAGTGCAATGGAATGGCGTGGACCGCACCACCACGTTTGTGAGCTCCACGCAATTAACCGCCTCCATTCCGATGACCGACATCGCCGCGCCAGGCGCCGCTGCCGTCACGGTATTCAATCCCGCGCTCGGCGGGGGCACATCCGGCGCGCTGACCTTTACCATCAACAATCCTGTCCCGGCGTTAACTTCAATTTCGCCCACTTCCGCATTGGCCGGCGACCCGGGGTTCACGCTGACGTTGAATGGCAGCAACTTTGTAAGCGGCTCACTCGTGATGTGGAATGGGGCGGCGCGGACGACGGCATTTGTCAGCAGTACGCAGTTGACGGCCGCGATTCCGAGCAACGACTTGCTGCTTCCCGGCCCGGCTGGAGTGCGTGTGTTCAGCCCATTGCCAGGCGGCGGCAACTCGGTGAACGTGGTGACCTTCACGATCACCGTACCCGTGCCGGTGTTGACGACAATAGCCCCGAACTCGGCAGCCGCCGGCTCGCCGGCATTCACCATGACGTTGACGGGAACGTCATTCCTCAGCACTTCAGTCGCGCGCTGGAACGGCACTGCCTTGACGACGACATTCCTCGGCGCCACACAATTGACGGCTCTGGTGCCGGCCGCGGATATCCTCTCGGTAGGCAGCGCTTCGGTCACCGTGTTCAACCCACCCAGAATTGCGCAGGGAGTCAAAACGAAAGTTCGTCCGCAGGGCGCTGGACCTTCCGGGCAACCCTCGAACGCGTTGACGTTCACTATTACTGCGACCAATCCAACTCCTGTCGCGGCCTCGCTGTCGCCGGGTTCCGTGGTCGCGGGCAACGCCGCTTTCACGCTGACGGTAACCGGTACCAACTTTGTCAGCGGCGCCATCATTTCGTGGAACGGTGTGGCGCTGACCACCACATTCGTCGGCTCCACGCAGCTAACCGCCATCGTTCCGGTTGGCGACCTGGCGGCGTCCGGTACAGCGTCCGTCACCGTATTCAATCCCACGCCGGGCGGCGGTACTTCGGGCGCCTTGACGGTGACGATCACCGCGAAGGTCACGACTACAACCTTGACCGTTTCTCCGACCCCGCCCGTTGCCGGGCAGCCGATTACCTTCACTGTCACGATCTCTCCCGCACCGAGCGGTGTCACTACCGGAACGGTGAATATTTTTGACGGCATCGCGTTACTGGGCACTGCCGCGGTGAATTCTTCGGGCATGGCCACGTTTACGGCCAGCGCTTTGACCACTGGCGACCACAGCGTCACCGCGGTCTTTTCAGGTAACGCCAGCTCCGCAACTTCTACTTCCGCGGCTGTCACCGTCACGGTCGGCGGTGCCCCCGCTTACAGTGTAGTGGCGCCCGCGACGCCGTTCACGCTGATGCCGGGCGGCTCCGTAAATATCACCATCACCGTGCCGCCCCTGGGCGGGCCCTTCAATAGCTCTGTGACCATGTCAGTGAGCGGTTTGCCTCCCGGCGCTACCGCCACTTTCAATCCTGCCGCGGTTACACCCGGCACCATTGGCGCGTCGACGGTGTTAAGGGTTCAACTGCCGAACGCCTTTGCGAGCATTCCCGCCGCTCCGGGGCGTCCATTCCCAATCACGCCACTTATTGGGTTCACTCTGTCGCTTATTACGCTGAGCCTCATCCGTACTTCCCGTTTGGCATACCGACGACCGCGAGTTTTCCGCTTGGCTTTCGCAACCGTAGGGCTCGCGGGAGCGGTGATTTTATTCGCGGGTTGCAATGGCGGGCTTTCGTCCGGCGCCCGCACGCCGGCTGGAACTTACGTGGTCGTCGTCACCGGCACCAGCGGAGCGCAACACGTTTCCACCACTGTCACGCTGGTGGTGCAGTGATGGCTCTCCAGCAAGAACGAATCAAAATGTCGAAAATTTTACACCTGGCGATGCCCACCGGCATCGCTCTGGTATCGTGCTTGTTATTTTCAGCAAACTCTAAGGCGCAGGATGTTTCACGCGTAGATATGGGTGTTGATTACAACTACGTGCGCACCAATGCGCCGCCAGGCGGATGTGGCTGCATCACGCTGCGCGGCGGCGACGGTTGGGTGGCGTTCAATTTCACGCATTCCATCGCCATCGTCGGGCAAGTCAGCGGACAGCATGCTGCTAACATCGAGGGCAGCGGCGCGGACCTCACCTGGTCGTCGTTTCTCGTGGGACCACGCTACAGTTTCACGGTCACGAGGCGAATCGTGCCCTTCGCGCAAGTTTTGCTCGGCGGCGCGCACGCCACTGGCAGCCTCGCGCCGGACAACATCGGTATCGCCGGCTCGTCCAACGCTTTCGCCATGACCGCCGGCGGCGGCCTGGATATCGGGCTGCGTCGCCACTTAGCGATTCGCGCAGCCCAGATCGATTACTTCTTGACCCGTTTCAGCAACGGTGTAAATGACCGCCAAAACAATCTCCGTCTCAGCGCCGGCATCGTCCTGCGTTTCTGACAACAGTGTGAACAGAGTTACGGCGGCAGTTTTCTCAGTAACATTCCGGGAGCGTCACAGACCACCGGTTACCCTTTAGAACAGGTTCTCTTTTGGAACTAAGGTCTGCGCAGTTCTACTCCCATCGCCAATCCCGTTTGCTAGCGTAGTCGAAGCTTATTCAAGAATCAGGGAGACTGTGATGGCCAAGTCATTAACTTGCGTTGCGGGTGTGGCAATCCTGGTGGTCGCGTGCGGGACGGTTTCCTTGCGGCGGGCGTCTGCCTCTGCGGATCTCCGCAAGGAGCCGCTGCGGGCTGGAGAATTATTGAGCCTCGTGTCCGGCAGCGCCCTGTCCGAAAATGTGGTTCACCAAATCAGCGCGGTCGGATTGGCATTCCGGCCGGATGAGCAGGTTCGCACACTACTGAAGAAATCGGGCGCCGACGGCAAAGTTCTAGCCGCCCTGGATTCCGCCAAGGTTGTCCTCGACAAAGATTCGGAAGCCAAAGCTGACAACGGTTTGCTGATGCACCTCGCAGCGGCCGGAGCATTGCTGAACGAACACCGAAATGATGACGCCGCGCGCGAATTGACAGAGGCCCTGACCGCCAATCCCAACAGTCCGGAGTGCGGTTTTGTGATGGGGCAAATATTCCGCAAAGAAGAACAGTGGCAGCGAGCGGTGGCGACTTACGAAGAGGTGCTGCGCGAATCTCCAAATTTTCCGGAGGTACACACCAAGTTGAGTTATATCTTCCAACGCATGCACGATCCGCAAAATGCGTTGGTCGAAGCCCGCGAGGCTCTTAAGCAAACCCCCGAAAATGCCGAGGCTCGCAAGAACGCCGGTCTGGCGCTGGCGATGATGCAGAAATACGATGCCGGCGAAGTTGAATATCGAGAAGCGCTGAAGCTCAAGCCGGATTACGAACCGGCGTATCTGGATATGGGCCTGCTCTTTGACGCTCGCGGCGATTCTGCCAGCGCGGTGGCGGCGTATCAGCAGGCCACTCGTCTGGACCCGAAGGACGTGGATGCTTTCTATCAGCTGGGAGGCAGTCTCGATCAGCAGGGGGATTTTGAATCCGCAATTCGCGCTTATCGCGAAGCGAAACAGTTGAATCCGCAGCGCTATAACGTAAGGCAAAATCTCGGAGCTACGCTGATGAATCACGATCGGATCGCGGACTCCGTGGCGGAATTTCGCGAGCTGGTGAAGCTCTATCCGGACACGGAAATGTGTGTGTATTCGCTGGCCTTAGGCTTGTACCGCATGAACAACTTCGAAGAGGCGGCGCCACTTTTTCGCAAAGCGGCGGAGCTGCAGCCCGCCGATCCCGCCCCGCACGCAAAACTAGGAGCAATTCTTGAGGACCAGAAGCACGAAGATGCCGCGCTGCAGGAATATGAACTGGCACTGCAGCTGGACGAAAGTCAGGCGGATCCGCACACAGCGATTGGGCGAATCCTGCTGGGCAGAAAGCAAATTCCGCAAGCCATCGCGGAATTGAAAACAGCCACGGAGCTGAATCCTAGGGATGCCAGTATTCACGATTTGCACGGAAAGGCGCTGCTGGCCGCGGGAAATTACCGGGAAGCTATCGGCGAATTCAAGCAGGCTGTTTCACTAGACTCTGCAAAGTTACAGGTGCGGTTGGAACTGGCTGATGCGCAGGAGAAAGTCGGAGATTGGGTTTCGGCCCTGGAGGAATACCATCGCGCAGCAGCGGCGGACGCCAGCATCGATTTCCGCGGCAAGGTGATTCGAGGAGACGATCGCGATCCCCAGAGGGAGTACAAGGACGCTCAACAGAGGTTTACTGCTTACCTTGCGGCATTAAAGTCCGCGGGAAAGTCGTCTCAAGCCGCCGACCTGGATGCCCGCATGCACGCCCGCAGCGGAGCGTCCGGTTTGTCTGAACAACTCGACGCCGCGATGCTTGCCGCCACCGAAGCGGACCAGGCGCGAAACTTTGACGAAGCCCGGCGGCGGTTCCAGGAAGCGGTGGACCTGGCAGGAAAACTTCAGCCGCACGACGTTCGATTGATCACTGCTCTAGACGGCCTGGGGAATCACTACCTCGGCCAGGATCCTGCCGCGGCGCAAAAATCGTTTGAGCGCGAACTCCAGGTGGCTCAGGAGCTTTTCGGCCCCCAGGCACCGAACCTCGGCGCTCCGTTGCAGTCTTTGGCCAGGAACGCGCTCATACAACAAGATTACGCGACCGCCGAAAAATTCTTTTTCCGCGCGGTGGATTTGAACGAGAAGGTTTTCGGCGAGGGCAGTGACAAAGTCGCGGAAAGCCTGGTACAGGCCACGTCGCTATATTTTGCACAGAAGAACTATGCGAAAGCCGAACCGTATCTCTTGCGGGCCGTGCGAATCGACGAGTCATTGTACGGCACGGATAACATCGGGATGCTGATTCCGCGTTCCACACTCTGCGCGCTTTATGATCGCTGGGAGCAGCCTGAAAAAGCCGCATCCTGTGATGTGCGACTTCTCGCCGTGCTCGAGAAACAGTACGGCAAAGATAGTCCCGTGCTAGTGGGCACCCTGACAAGCCAGGCCAAAGCGCTGCGGGCGCTCGGACACGCGCAGGAAGCCAACAAAGTTGACGAACGCGTTGCGCTGATTCGCGCCGCGACTATGGCCTCAAACTAAGGGAATTCTCTACCGGTCCCGCATTTTAAGTTCCTCGCCGAGACGAGCAAGCGATTTTGGATGCGCGACAGTCTCTCTCCAAACGGCACAGACGATCAATTCGGTATGGTGTGGGAAGGGACAGATAACGATGATGAGTCTCGCGGCAATCCTGAGCTCACGGTATTTTCCGGTGGCCCTTCCGCCGACCGCGTCAGTTCTTCCGATCCCGAGAAGTATTTTCGTTACTTTGATACAAGACCGCAATTCTGGACCGACTGCGCTGGAAAATCCAGTTGATTGCATAACAATGTCGGCTCCTCGACCCGAGTAGACTGTGGTTATTCGACGACCACAGTTCGGAGAAAGGAGCCGAACATGATGATTATAGGCGTAGATTACCACCCGAGCTTTCAGGCGATTG
>Ga0193726_1000817_pt1 | contig 28506 bp, 32 predicted proteins | sample H2c1metaG_FD_144928 | JGI IMG/M metagenome (GOLD analysis project Ga0193726, IMG submission 144928) | Soil microbial communities from a riparian zone of the East river system, Colorado, United States - H2c1 | ecosystem: Environmental > Terrestrial > Soil > Riparian zone | place: USA: East River...
CGGCGAAAGCATGTCGTTTTGGCCGAGACCGACGTTCCACCCGGCCAGGGCCGGCGTGGCTGGCAATCGGTCTAAGCTCCCGGCAGAGGAGTATCCACGCCGCCCAAGGCGCGCATCAAGCTGGCTCATCACCCATTCTCCCAAAACTACCCCTGACGCTGTCGAACGATACCCCTACCGTTCGGACATCAAGGCCTTCCACACACTCGCCCTAATAGCACCGCGACTGCGGAAAATGCTGTGATGTGGATCACATTTCCCAAGGTTCACTCGAAAGGTGCCAAGACGCCGCAAGCAGGCCAAGTAGCTCGGTGGAGCAGCACCCGGGCGCGACCTGAGCCGGCGCCCATGTCGATCGACCCGCAGGGGTCCGCACGCCGCGCGCTTCCAACTCCTCAGGCAACTACGTCGGCTGCCAAGTGCAGGTAGCAAAGGGTGATGCTAACGAGGGGAGCATTAAACTGTTGAACGACACCCCCTAGAAGCGCCCGGCTGCGCATAGCCAATTCTCTCCGGCGGTCTTCTGCCAATCGACGAATTCGACCGCCAACTCTTTGAGCTGCGCAGACAACCAGATCCGCGCCCCTTCATCGCTGGCCCATTCGCAGATAGGGACGCCATAACCCTGGTTCGGAGAAGACCAGTTGATCCGCCCCGTCTTGCGCCACTTGCTTCGGTCGGCAGGCGGTACGAACTCAATTTGCAGCGGCCGCCGAACTGAAAAGGCATTACCGGATTTAACGGCCTTGGTTGGTTCTCGCCTGCGAAGCACAGCCACCTCGACATTGTCTTTGGTCGTAGCGCGGGCCGGCGCCGTAACCCCACAACAAACCGTCGGCCCGCGGGGCGACAACTCGATCACCCTATCGCTTCCTCAATCCATCGAGGAGCGACACCCCGGCAAGGGAATAGTACTAGGTTCCGGTTTCCCAGTTTCTGACCTCCCAGCCGTTGGAGAATGGAACTGATTGCGCATCAGTGCTGTGATATCTCCATGGCAATGCAATAAGTATTTGCGTTCCCGGCACTGCGGCTTGGGACCTTGGCCGCCAGCAACCACGACACCTGCATAGGCGAGCACCGGTCTCGACCTGACGAGCTACGGACGGGGCTGATATTCCCAACGGACCAGTGCCCGGCATGGCGGGGTATGACCCGGCAACAGCTCTACGAGGCTGGCGAGGGTAGCCCATATTCTAAAGGCAAGAGGAGGGGTACATGGCTGTGAAAGGGATAATACCGAGTGTCGCCGAGGACGATGCGCAACTTGTTCGGCGTTTGGGCTTTGCAGTCGCCGCCGTGTGGACTGATCTATCCTCCGCCAGTCAGGCTTTGATTTTGGAGCAGGCTGCCGCTGTAGGTGACGCCCAGGAAACGACACAGCTTCGCGAGCAGTTGCAGACTTTCATCCGCGAGCGCCTTTCCAATTAGCGGAAAGAGCTGCCGCCTTCTCGAGCGCGCTAATCTTTGGCGGGCTTCGTCGGCGCCTCGGTGCCGTGCGCTTTGGCATAGGGGCTATCAGGGAAGAGGCGCAACGCGGTCTCGTGCATCCACGCCGTGATGAGATCAGCTGCCGGCCAGATCTGCTGATCACCAACGATGGTGCCATAGAAGGTCGCCTTCTCGGTGCGGCTGCCGTAGTCGATCCATGCGGTTATACCGCCCGCTGGTGGTTCGTTCTGTATCCCGCACCGGATTTCAGAGTCGTGAAAACCCTTCAGGAGGATCTCTAAAGGCGGCGGGGTTAGCAAGGTAGGCATGGAGCGAGCGTACCTCCGTTCAGTGCTGGCGCGATTCCAGTAGGTCTTGCACGGCCTCATTCACAAAAATCAGGCGCGCCACTTGATCAGGAGAAATGTTCCGCTCGTCGCACCAGGCCGCAAAGGGGATGGGTCGGATCCAGGTCTTGGAGATATCGAGACCGGCTTTCTGAAATTGCCGCTCGACCCCTTTGGCACGCTCAAGCCAGGCGTCGTAAGTCGTCGGCAACTTGTTTGCGTCGCTAAACAGCTCCAACAAAGCCGGATAGTCGCTACGGCTAAACCAGGGAGCGGAAAGGGTTAGGTTGGGTGCCGCCACGGACCTCCCTCCCAAGGACGGTTTCATCAAGGGTGGGTCAACGGCCGGAAGCTGTCCCGTGTGAAGAATGTGGCGCGGCCGCCCCCACAAGCGGTCGGCCCAGCTCGAGTTGCTTCTTCTTCATGAGGATCGGCTCGTAGCGCGGCGCTGGTGCTGATGCGCATAAGGTAGACGTAGGCGTCGGGAACCTAACCGTCAGAGTGGCGTCCGAACCTTGTCACAGGGTTGTTCTGCCAATGCCACACGAGCTTCTGTAGGTAGCTGGAAGGCATCGTGAAAGTGTTGCTATGACCGACTTAGCCTCTTGGCTGCGCGCTCAAGTCCCCTCATCGACCGACCCGGATCGCCTTGAGCGATTGGCCCGCGAGGCGGACCGTCAGGCAGCGTTGCAAAGCAACATTGCGACCATCGTAAAGAAACGAACCCCGAGTAAGCGGCTGCCCGGGAACAACCCTTCGAGTGTCGCAGGCTAGAGAGCAGCCTAGTCTGCCAGCACATTGCGTTGCGCTGGCTGCATCGCGCGCACCGATCTAGGGTAATACCGGCAACGCTTCAGGCCGGCCTACCTTTGATGCATGCCGCAGCCGCCACAAGTTGCCGACACCGCTCGGGATGAGCCGTTTCTGACGGGCTACGACATGGCCCATCTTGTTACGTATTTGCGGTTGCTCGACGCCGACGCGGAAGGTGCCGACTGGCGGGAGGTGGCCGCGATTGTCCTCGAGCTCGACGTGGCAAAGGATCCGAAGCGGGCCAGGCGGCCGGCTGAAACGCTGAAACATCCCCACATTGATGGGCGCGCTCTATCCCGATGGGCTCCTCCAGTGGAAACGGATTTTACAGCGGCTCCATTTTTCAGTTTGGCACTGTGACGCCACCGGCCGTTACACCGAGAAGGGCGGCAACTGGCTGCGCGTTGGTTCGATGATTGTCGCGCTAGCCTAGCTACGGCCCCTAGCCGAGCGGCACGCAGGGAAAGGCGCAGCACCCGTGGATAGCCTAAGCCAACAATGAGCCGCGCACAGCAAGAGCGGCCGCAGCCGGGGCCCGCGAACGGTGAGGGCCAAGACACCGAAGGCGCGACGATCAGCAGGGAGCGTGCCCCGGGCGGTCCTGGATGGTGCTGCTGGCTGTATACCGGGCGGCGTTGCAATCGGGTATTCATCCGGCTGGACCGACAAAGCCGTAGCGGAGGGCGATGGCTTTGCTTGCCGCGCTGCAATGTCCGTCGAGGTTGCCACCGGTCGTTGAGGCGCGGCTCTACCGCTTGGCGACGAACCGCAGCATGATGACATGACGGGTGAAGTTTGGACTGGTGTTCGGATCGGGGCCATTGCCGGCTGAGAATTCGTAGAGCGGGCCGACTTGAAACTCGGGCCGGATGGAATAGAGGGCCCCGATCGATAGGCGGTAAAAATCGTCCGTATGCGCGAAGGCGCCGCCGTTTGGCCCAGGGATGGGCGTGTAGTCCAGCAGGCTGAACGTGGCGCCGGCATTCAGCTGCCAGTCGCTTCGAAGGGTGTAGGTGAACTCGGCGCCGATCGTCGTCGACACATAGTCCTGATAGTTGGTGAACACCGTCTCATTGATGGATCGAATGACGAAAGGCCGCACGACCAGGGGCTGAAAGCCGTTCCAGGTGCCGCCCAGGCCGAAGATGACGGCTCCCGTGTTGACACCCGCGCTGAAGTAGTTCTGCTGCGAATAGCCGACGAAAGCTTCGAGCTTGCTGACGCCGCTCAACTCGAGCGTCGATCCGGCCACGGCCGACCAGCCGCTGGAATCGCGTTGCTGGCCGGCGATGTTTACTTGCTGCAGGTAGCTGCGTTGATTGAGCCCGCCCTGCAGCCAGACATCGAAGCCTTCGCGAAGTTCATAGCCGGCCCGCAATGACTCGGTGAACTCGTTGCGATCCCGGCTGCCCGAAGAAAGTGCATTGGTATTGAGCTGGCTGAAATCCGAATAGCGCAAGGCCGTGTAGCCGGCATTGACCTGATAGAAGAGCCGGCTGAAACGCTGAAACATCCCCACATTGATGGGCACCGCATACACGACCGATGGCGACACAGACTGAGCCACGTCAGGTGTGCCGAGCAGTTCGGTTGTGCCTGTGAAAGCCGCGTTTCCGGTGAGATACCAGTCCCGGTAGATGTCGAGCCTGCCGTCCGTGTTGAAGCCGAAGTTCTGGTAGTTCTGGGACGTAGCATTGTTGTAAAAGCCGAACGCGCCATAGCCGCCGAAATTGAGCATGTGATTGTTCCAGTCCGACCGGACATCCAGCGACGGACGGATCGCTTCATAGGCGGAGCCGGTTTGCTGTCCTGCCGACGAGGCAAAGACGTTGGTGTCGTAACCGGCGCGCACATCCAGCGTCGGGTAAAGGCGGAACGATCCCCAGGGGATGCCCAACTCCTCCGTGGTAGGAGGTACATTGTCGGGGGCCTCACTCGGAACCGCGGGCGATATGACGGGACTAGCTACTTGACCGAACGACGGCGTGGACCATCCGGCCCAACCCAGGGACATTGCCAATGCAAGAGCGAAGGACGGAAAAAGCCGCTGCGACTTCCCTGCATCTTTCATGGCTCCGCCCTCGCTCCGGCCAAAGCTGGCATCATATTTCATTTTGTCGGACACACGCTATGCATGGGCGTCGAGCGGAAGAGCATACCGCAAATAGAGCGAACCGAATAGGGCGGACCGAATCGCCTGACGGCGGTTTTCGGTGAAGCATCACCGAATAATCACAGAGCGGGCGATGCCTTCGACCCCAAGATCAGCGTCACCCGCCAGGGTGAGCGAAGTGAGGCATGAGCCTGCGACGCGCGCTTCTCGTCCTGCTGATTGCGAATGCGGTTGCGCCATCCCCGGCCCTGCCGCAGCTGCTCGGCGACCGCGTGGAGGCCAACTGTTCGCTCGTTGCCGGACGCAGCGGGGCAAACGGCAGCGTGGACAACGGCGGCGCGGACAACGGCATGGTCGCCGTCCTCTGCGGCCTGCCGCCCGAGCAGGTCGCGGGGCTGGTGAAGCTTGCCGCATCGCCCTCTGCAGGAGATCGCATGGTGTTGCTTGTCCGGCTGCACGCGATCGTCCCCCGCGACAGCCGCTTCCCGGTCGAGGCCGTCGCCCGGTTCCTCGAAATTCTCCACGAGCAGCCGATCGACGATGCGAAGCTTGCCGATCGCTTTGCCCGGATCGCGCGGGAGCATGGGCGCCTGGCGCAGGAGATCCGCGCCTTGCCGGCCGCCGACCCGGAGGTGCAGGCGTTGCGTGACGCTGCCGCCGCCGCCCTGCAGGGCGCACCCGATCACGACCGGGCACGGGCCGAACTGGAGGAGGCGCGCAATCTGGTGCGGGCGAAACGCGCGGCCAGGATCGCGGCCAGCATGCCGGCCGATCAGGCGCGCGAAGAGGCGGCCCTGGTGCGTGCGCAGGCCAGGGTCGAGACGGCGCGCCTGTGTTTCGCCGAGGCGGCCCGCCTTCATGAACAGGCGGCCAGGCTGCTGCCGGCGGAGGATCGCGAGGGGCGCGCCGCCGATTGGGAATCCGCGGGCCTCAGATGGACCGACCAGGGCCGGGGCTTCGGCGACGATGCGGCACTGGTCAATGCCATCGCCGCCTTTCAGGCGGCGCTGGAGGAGCAAACCCGCTCGCAGGCGCCGCTGCACTGGGCGCGCACGCAGCTAAATCTCGCCAACGCGTTCTATTTTCGGGGGGAGCGCGAGCCGGGGACGGATCGCCTTGAGGCGGCGGTGGTGGCCTACCGTCTGGCACTGCAGGAGACGACCCGCGAACGGATGCCGCGCGACTGGGCGGCCACCCAGACGAACCTCGGTGTCGCGTTGGCGGCGCTGGGCGAGCGCGAGTCCGGGACGGGTCGTCTGGAGGAGTCGGCGGTGGCCTACCGGCTGGCGCTGCAGGAAAGAACCCGCGAGCGGACGCCGCTCGACTGGGCGAGCACGCAGGTGAACCTGGCGAGCGTGCTTGTGATGCTGGGCGAGCGCGAGTCGGGGACGGATCGTCTGGAGGAGGCGGTGGCAGCCTACCGGCTGGCGCTTCAGGAGATGACGCGCGAGCGGATGCCGTTCGACTGGGCGCGCGCGCGGGGCGGCCTTGCCACGGCGTTCATGCTGCTGGGTGCGCGCGAAGCGGGGACGGCGCGTCTCGAGGCGGCGGTGGCGGACTACCGACTGGCGCTCGAGGAGATGACGCGCGAGCGGATGCCGTTCGACTGGGGCCAATTCCAGATGAATCTCGGCGGAACGCTCCTGGTGCTTGCCGAGCGCGAGACGGGGACAGGGCGTCTCGAGGAGGCGGTGTCGGCCTTCGAACTGGCGCAGCAGGAGCTGACGCGCGAGCGGGCGCCGCTTGAGTGGGCGCGGACGCAGTGGGGCCTCGGCACGGCGCTCATGGTGCTCGGCGAGCGGGAGACGGGACCAGGGCGTCTTGAGCAGGCGGTGTCCGCATTCCGGCTGGCCCTGCAGGAGATCACGCGCGAGGGCATGCCGCTCCAATGGGCGCAGACGCAGATAAACCTGGGCAACGCGCTGTCGACTCTTGGCGCGCGCGGGACGGGGACGGATCGCCTGGAGGCGGCGGTGGTGGCCTACCGGCTGGCGCTGCAGGAGCTGACGCGCGAGCGCGTGCCGCTGCAGTGGGCGGAGGCGCAGATGAACCTGGGCAACGCGCTGGCGCGGCTCGGCGAACGCGAGGCAACGACGGCGCGTCTTGAGGAGGCGGTGTCGTCCTTCCGGCTGGCGCTGCTGGAGTGGACGCGCGAGCGTGTGCCGCTGCAGTGGGCGCAGACGCAGATGAGCCTTGGCGTCGCGCTGTCGGTGCTCGGCGAGCGCGAGACGGGGACGGCGCGTCTGGTGGAGGCGGTAACGGCCTGGGACCTGTGCCTTACGGTCGGCGACTCGGGCTGGCCGCAGGAGCGGGCTGGCGTTGTCCGCAGTGCCCGCGACCAGGCCCAGGCCGAGATCGCGCGGCGCCTGTCGAAGTAGTCGGGCCCTCGTCGAAATCCCGGGGTTAATCGTCCTTCCCTCGCGCAGAAGCTGACCAAAGGCGGCGGATTTCTGTTCGGTACACTCTCTGCGCCGTAATGGCTTACCGCCCTGGGCGTGGCGCTCCTCGCGTTCGCCGTGATAGCGTCTAACTTTTCCGAGCGCGACGCTAGATAGCGCCCGCCGCGCGCAGCACTAGAGGCCGGTGCAGACGAGAAGGAAGGACAGCTATGACCGGCCGGACAACCATCGCCGCCGCCATCGGCACGGCCGTTGCAATCTTGATCACGGCGCCTGTGAGCGCGGAAGCGCCTCGCCTTACCGCTTAATCGGGAGCGCGCCAAGGCCGCTATTCTGTTGGGCGTCCTGTCTGGCTGGCTCGCCGGGGGCGGCTCGCCGGTGCCTTCCGCAGTAGGGAGGCGGGCCATGACCGACAAGACGATCGACCTTGACCAGTGTCGTGGAATGGAAGCTCAAAAGGCAACCGATCTGCGCCGGTTGCTCGCCGAGGTGGAAGCCAACGAACACTCCTTACGCGCCAGGACGAACTGGAAGCGCACCTCGCCGATGCGCCGGCACCGACCGATGAGGCGTTAAAGCTCCAGAAGCCGGCGCCGGATGATGCGGTCGTCGTGCTGCCAGAGGAGATGAAGGCTGGCTGATTTCGCCGTGGAAATAGAATCGCGGATTCTATCCGTCACTGTGTGGGCCAGTTCAGTCGACTTCCGATCCAGTAAGCCGCTTGTACTCGCTCCGGAGGAGCCGTCTTTCCACGCAAAGGTCCGAGCGATCTTTCACATGAGTGTGAAATACGGCAGAGTCCGTCGCGTGCGCCGACCACACGGAGCGATGCCATCCCGCCCGATGCGCGCTCAAATCAGGCTCGTATAAGGCCCTACTCGTGTGTATGCCTTCGTCCGCTTTGGCGATCTCCTTATCGAGTCGTTTGATGTCGGCCGCGATCTGTGCCGGTGTCATTCCTGTTCCCTTCCTGATTCCCGCTAGGCCGATTTCCTTCGATCCTTGAGGGGTACACTATACTAGACCTTCTAAGACACCGTTTGGGGGGCAATCGCTTATGGGGGCCATCGCTTAAAGGTGGTCAACGCGCGGCCCTTCTAGACCGCATCGAGGCGGACTTAGACGCCTTGAACGAAGCAATCCGGCTCGCACATGGTGGCGTCCGCTACGAACTGCTGTACGTCGAAGCCGAGGCATAGCGGCCCGGTCTTCCGCCCGTGCGCCGCTTCCTCGAGCTTGCTATCGTCGCCTTAACACACCGACGAACATAACCGCGCGTGGGGCGCAAAGGATAAAGCCCCATGATCCGCCCCGATAGCCGGCACAATCTCCGCTCGGTCTATATGACCAGTCAGCCGCTCGGCGTGGAGTGCATGCAGTGCCAGCACAGAGCCGCGCTCGCTCACGACAAGATCGGCGCGCACCGTGGCAACATGAGAGAGGTTCGGACGCTAAGCTTCAAGTGCACCGCATGCGGCTCGGTCGCCAACACGCTCTACATGTTTCATAGTCAGGGCGAGGTAGACGACTTCCTAGCCGAACGGAGTGGTGATGCCCGAGCGGGTCCAAGTAGTGCAGGCTCTTTTGGTCCCGACGGTTGCTGTTGTGGGCGCGTACATCGCGCTGCAGCAAGTGACAATCGCGCGAGCCAAGCTGCGCCACGATCTCTTTGACCGTCGCTTCAAGGTGTTTGAGACAGCTAGGTCCTCGTCGCGATGAGGCGGAGCAAGAAAACGTCCGTGTCTGAATTTAGCGACTACACGGCTGGGATTATCGACGCCCAGTTTCTGCTGAGCAATGAAGTCCGCGCTTACTTGTTTGAAATTCGCAAAAGGGCCGCCGCGATGCAGGCCCTCAACGACACTCTTGCAGTTCTGCCGCCCGGAGCTGAGAAGACCAAACTCACCGAAGCAGCCGACGACCATTTTATGTGGCTGGCGGTGCAAATCGAGGTTCTGCCGGATAAGTTCAAGCCGTTCCTGACGCTGGAGCCGTAGGGGCGACGCGTGAAGGCCGCTCGGCGGCGAGGAGAGCAATTCATGATTAAAGAAGATGCCAGGAGACAAATCGTTGCCCAGTGGCCGGCGTGGGCCAAAGCTAACAACGTCGAGCAAGGCACCGGCCGCGACGCGTTGCTGTTTTTCAACTTTATTCAGGACAAGCGGGTCGACCTCTTGGTGTTCGGCGGGTCGGACGACAAGTGGCAGGTAGTCCACGGTTGGCTACTCAACCGCCGCCTTGTCTCTGATTGAGTTTGGCCGCGCAGGGCGCTTTCTGCCGCGCGCTACCGCAGGTACTTATTAGGCTTTTTTGAAGAGGTGTTTTTCGTGAATTTATTTGGATCCATCGTTGCAGCATCTGCTCTGTTATTTTTCGGGTTCTTTCGCGCACGCGCAGAGTGGCTCCATGCAGTTGTGCGGGCAAACGCCCGCGTATACAGCGCCCAGTAGGGCGCGCGGCCTCGTAGACGCAGAGCCCGAAAGGCCCGGGGCGTCTGGTAGCGTGAGCTGGTCGAGCCATGGCGCCTCGCGGTCCACCGCAGCGACGTCGATGCCAGCGCTAAGGAGGCCGAGAGTCATGGCGCGGCCGATACCGCTGGCTGCACCGGTCACGATCGCGGTGTTCCGTTGGGTAGTCATTGGAGGGTCCTCTCCTAGCGCCGTTGGAATGGCGTTGCCTGATGATCGTCGTCCGATCGCGGTTGGTCTAGTGTTGCTGTACCGTATTGAATGTTACATCTCTGGCGGCCGGTTCTTCACTGTGACGGGCAAAGTCTATCAAAAACAGCCGCGTCGTTTCAGTTATGACGGTGAAGAAGCTAAGTGGGTTAATGCGCGCATGATCGCGTTCGACGAGGCTTCTACACGTCAAAAGCACGTTCTGAAGGAAGCCTTGTTTATGGCGAATGAGGATCTGACTTGGGACGAGTGGAACACCAGGGGGATGGCTTTGCACAATGCCTGTTGGGACGGCCCAGCGGGGCGCGATGCCTGGTTTAAGTTCTCAAGGATCAGTCCCAACTATGGGGAGCGTGAGTAAGGCGATCGGTGGGAGCATTGAAGAGGTCGCCCGGTGATGCGTCGGCCAGGCAAATTAAACTGTGGGGCCAGGACCACGTTCCATGCCGTGAGCGAGAGCTAGCGCGGGTTGATACCTAGCCTGAATGTAAGTTGATTGGGCGCACGCTCGGGTTTGGCGTCGGCTGAGCTACGGGGGCACGGGGGCTAGTGAGGTAGCCATAGGCCGGCGAACGACCCTGAAGAAGGCGAGCCGGGGAAGGAGGCAAGAACTCGGGCCCGAGGCGATGTTCGGAGTTCGTTCGGCAGGCACGAAGGTTCACGAGGCACGAAAGTTCAATTTCGACAGAATAACTTGAAATCAGCGCATTGGTCCGGCGTCAGGCCACATAGATTTGCGCTGGATTTGTGCCTGTCCCACCGATCAAGGAGCCCCGGCCCCTGCCTCTGGGCCGTTAGTTGCCCATGCATACGTAGTGTAATGTGAAGCCGCAGTCGGGCACTTCACACATGGAGAGACCACCATGAGGAAGCTGTTACTTGCGTGCGTCATCCTTTCGATCTGGCCAGCCACCGCATTTGCCGATCCAAAGGAAGAAGCCTTTCTAGTCGTTGAGCAGTTCAGGAAGGCCTATGGTGCCTCCGATGAGGAAGGCCTGCTGAAGTTATTCGCACCTGACGCGGTGTTTCTGGGAACTGTTAGCCCAATAGTGGCGACCAAACCTGACCAAATCGCCAAATATTTTCAGGGGCTGTCTCAATGCGTTGAGTGCTCGGTCGTCATTGACGAGCATTCGACGATTGAAATCTCGGAAAACGCCGTCCTGTTCACCGGCTTTAATACGTTCTCCCGGAAGAGAGAGGGAAACCTGTCCGTCGTTCCGGCACGCTTTACAATGCTGATCACAAAGTCGGGCCAAGACTGGCGTATCAGACACTTTCATTCTTCGGCTAGGCCAACCTCGTAGCGCTTGGTCCACCACCGCTTCCTCGAAGCCAAAGCCAACACCTGCTCCTTCGTCAGCTTCGGCCCGCCCGTCACAATGGTCAACGGATCGGCTCGGGTAGCGAGTTTCAGCGCCTCATCCGGACTATGCCTTAGCCCGAAACTCCGCATACAACCTCTTCCGATATCGCGTGACTCAATCCGACAGGCATACCCTTCAAATTCACCCCCAAAAATCGGTCACGAAAGCCCCACCACAACCCGCACCGATAAAAGCGCCCGGCCTCTACAGGAACCGGGTGTGTGCAATAGTAAACGGCGTGGTGCTAGCATCGCCGGCGTAAACCTACCGAGCGCCAGGGGGGGCGCCATGTCAGTGCTGAAGGGTGCCTGAGACACACCGAGGAGTGCGAACGGGAGGCCACCGCCTGTAGTCTAGCCTTCAACCGGAATATTCTCCTAAGTACCGCTGCTCAATGGCGGCGGTTGGCTGAAATGGCAGGCCAGGAAGACACAGCGTGTCGGTTAGCCGCTGGCAGGCCGGTGGTCCAAGAACAGCAACGACAGTAGCAGCATCGGACGACCGTGACCGTGCGGGACGCCGTAGCCCGTAACCCGACCTACAAGCCTCGCAGAAGCCCACCCTCGGACACCGTACCCCGCGCCGAGGTACAGGGTCGGCCGCCGCGCTCCCCACAGGCGCTCCAATTCGGGCGAGGGCGCTATTCTCTGATTTCCGCTACAATTCTCGCGAGCATGAAGACAGCAGAGGCTACCGAAAAGATGCGGAACTGGCTGTGCAGCATTGAATGGCTGCCACTGGCTATTACGGCCCTGATTACAGTCCTGGGCTTCAACTTCATCCAATGGCTAGCCGGGCAACCATTCGAAATCCCGTGGTCAGATCATCCCGACAAATGGGTTGCCGTTTTTACGCTTGCCTTGACATCCTCCACTATCGCCCTTTGGTTGGCCACCAAACGGGTCGCAAGCGATGCCCGAGACAACACCAAAACACTAATCAGCATGGAGCGCCCCTACCTGACGGCCGGCGGTGATTTCGATAAGAAAATGGGCTTTCGTCTAGACGTAGAGAACCACGGCAAAACGCCCGCGTTCATGACGGGATACGACCTTCGGTTTGCCAAGCTGGCAGAACTTGAGGAGGAAACGAGGCAGCACAAAGAGCCCCGAACCCTAGAGAGAAATCGCTTCCGTCACATGGACGGCATTTCACCAACCGGCGGTCGCAAGAATGTCTTCACTCGAATCCCAATAGAACCCGATGCCGACATAGTGTTTGGAGCCGTGTACTACAGAGACCCCATACTGGGAGAAGAGCATGAGAACGCCTGATGCGGCGCCGGCTATTCGGTGTTAGATACACGGTGTGTATCTATAGCAGGGCTCCCGCCATGGCCAAAGGCGAGGCCGCCAATACACAGATTGTTATGGTTGGACTACGGCACCGCACCTGTTCGGCAAGAACCTCAGTTTTGAGCAAGGTCGCAGATGAATGAGCAACTGCCTCACATGCGTTTCACACCAAAGCAGCGCCTGTTTATCGAGGCCTATCTCGTACATAAGAATGCGACCAAGGCGGCGATCGCTGCAGGGTTCAGTGAGCGTAGTGCAAACAATCAGGGTACGCGGCTGATGGCAAATGATGCGATTAGGGCGGAAATTGAAGCTCGTCTCGCGGCCACCTTCGATCGCTACGCTGTCACCAGCGACCGCATCGTCCGCGAGCTCGTGCTGATCGCCTTCGGCAACATCGGGGATTTCATCTTGGTGCAGGACGACGGCTCGCTCGCCGTCGACTTCGGCACGGCGGCGCGCGAGCAGCTGGCCTCACTGAAATCAGTCGAGATCGACGAGCGCACGATCGAAAGCGCGGCGCCAGGCGTGCGCAGGATCAAGATCAGCATGAGCGACAAGAGGCAGGCTTTGATGGACCTGGCAAAGCTGCGTCGCATGCTGCCGGCCGATCGCCTCGCGCATTCAGGCTCGATCGAGCATGTCGTGCCCGAGGAGCACAAGATCGACATCGAATCGATGGCGCCCCAAGAGCGCGAGCAGCTGCGCGAGCTCCTGCTGATGGCGCCTGCCGCTAAAGCAGACTGAGGAAGCCAACATCTCACAATGGGTGTTTGCTGGCGATACTCGCTAACACACCGTTGTGCTTGCTAAAACGCAACAGGGACTGGATTAGGTAGCTGTCTGGTAATTGCGCATTTTTGAGGCGGTCAATCATTGCGCGGTGCAAGGGGAACGATCCTCGGGACAATGTGCAGCTGTTCAGTGGCGTTACGGGACCGAGGTATGCTTGACATCGGGCCTCATTGGTCGAGCATGTCGGATGGCCGCGCACTGGGTGCTATCGAGGTCCCTCTCGGCAAGCAGCGTGTGCCCTCTAAAGTGGCATATTTGACAAATCTTCGCGGCCGTTTCATTATGTGCAACGTGCGTTGCACACAGAAGGATGGCCGACCTCATGGCGCAAGGCAGATTCGTGTCTTACCTGCGGGTCTCAACGGATCGGCAAGGGAAGTCCGGTTTGGGTTTGGAAGCCCAGCGAGCTGCCGTCGAGACCTATCTGAACGGCGGCAAGTGGAAGCTCATCAAGGAGTTTGTGGAAGTCGAAAGCGGCAGGCGCTCCGATCGGCCCAAGCTGGCCGAAGCATTGGCGATGTGTCGGGCGCATCTTGCAGCGCTGGTGGTTGCCAAGGTCGACCGCCTGGCTCGTTCGCAAAGCTTCCTGTCGCGGATCCTGGAAGCTGGAGTCGAGGTACGCTTCTGCGACCTTCCCCAGATCGAGGGGCCCACGGGTCGCTTTCTTCTGCAAAGCATGATGGCGGTTGCCGAGCTGGAGGCCGGCATGATTTCCGCACGCACAAAGGCCGCATTGGCAGCAAGCAAGGCCCGCGGAAGGAAGCTGGGCGGTTTTCGAGGTCGGGCCGGCACTGCAGAAGATACCGCCAAAGCTCGTGCTGCCCGGACACTGAAGGCGAACGATCAGGCCCGGTCTATTGCGCCCATCATTGAGCGTTTGGACCCGGACCAAACGACATCGTTCCGTGGTATCGCCCGGGCGTTGAATGGCGAGGGCGTGCCGACGCCGAGCGGTGAGGGGACCTGGACCGCCGCCACGGTGGCGCGCCTACGCCAGCGGCTCGAACTGTCCTAAGCATCCGAGGAAGGTGACTTTCTCAGGTGGGTCCCCCTTGCTCCGCATGGCCCATTAAAACGACGGGGGCGACCAGAGCGCCTAATACGGGTCCCCTGGATCCGCCTACGGAGGCCGCCGCATAAAGCGCAGGTAACGACCAAATTTTTTGCAAAAAAAATTAGGGGCAAAATCCTTTCGGATTGAGTCCTGTGTGTGCGCTTGGGTCTCCCAGATGCCGGATGATCACCCAGTGATTGCCGTCCGATAACGGCGTATTGGGCGGCGACGGTGTTTCTTATCCTGCGATCCAAAAAGCTGACCACTGGCGTCGTCTGGACCCCTGCAGGCGTAACAACGAGGACGCCAAGCAAGTTCGTCGCTGCTGGCCATTTGGAGCGGACATTCACGCCTCCGGGCCTGCGAACTATTGCCGCGGTACTCGCCGCGCTTGGGTGTGTCGCTCTCTCGAGGAGCAACCCTCCGCGCCAGTGGCTTGCCTCAAGCTGCGCGTATGCGTTGGTTGGTGGTGGAGGCTTTGCGGGGCCTTTTGCTACCGGCCGGCGAGTCCGGCTTGGCGCTTAAATGTCTACTTGCTGTAGGTCGGTCTGCGTGACCAGCATTCGCGAGATATTTGTTTTTGAATACCAGACGCAACGACTTCCCAGCAATTGGCGACAATGGTCAGGCCAGATATGCGACATTGGACGTTCCGGAGCACGCCATGCATGTTATCAAGAGCATACCCACACTGTCCGTCAACGGTTCCCAAGCCGTTCGTTGAAGCCCCTTCCCACACACCCAGGGCTTCGACCACACCCCATGCGGACTGACTAAGATAGGCCGGTCGTTCCCAGCGACCGGCCTTATCTTTTCGGCTTCCATCGAAGGGCGGCCTCACTGTGGAGCGGCATTGGCGAGTTGCGGGACCATGAATCTAATTTACCCGGCGCCAAACTCTAGGTAAGGAGTTTTCGCGGTGCACGGGAGGGGTCCTGGGCACCGGACTATCTGGGACTGATGTTTTTGTGTGTGGGTCGCCTCGGTGAAGACGAGGCAAGGGGCTAGCCGGCAGGAACGAGACTTTCGTTTCTGTCGGCAGGGTCGCCATGGGCTTGGGAAATATCCGATGATTTTGCTCGCATGGATCCGCGCGTCTTTTTGCGTGGAAAGTTGGACGTCGGCATGATGGGCCAGGTTGATACGCGCTTTGGGCGTGCGGATGGCTTTGTCGGGAGGCTGGACCGGTTGCCAGCCACGAGGGCGTTGGCCGGGTGGGACGTCCGTCTCGGCCAAGACCATCACAGCGACCGCCAGGGGCTCGCAAGCCGTTCGAGCAGGTCGACCCTGAAGCCTCTCGCCTCGAACGGGCCGCGGCCGGCCGCCGTAAAGGAAACGCCCGACGAATTGCTGCAGATACTGTTTCTGGATCGCGACGAGGCGGAAGCCTTCGCGTTGAGACGCGCCTTCGAGACTTGTCGCACGGCACGCCTCGCCTATACCGCCGATGTTGAAACGGCTGCCCGCATGTTGGCCTCCCAGCATTGGGATCTCGTTGTTACCGATCCGGCCCTGCCCGGCGATTTCGACCGCCTGAAGCGGGTCAAGGCGAGCCGCCGCTGGCTCGCAACGCTCGTTGTCACGCACAATCAGAGCCCGAAGTTCATGCGCGAGGCCGTCAAACGCGGCATCGATGGCCTGCTGTCCAAACCCGTGACACCAGCCGAGTTCATGGAGCAGGCCCTGCTGCTGGCGGAGGCGGGGCGCGACCGTCGCCAACAGCAGCAGAGACGCGTCCTCGCGATCGGCGCGCACCCCGACGATGTCGAGATCGGTTGCGCCGGGACGCTGGCCAAGCATCACGCCTCGGGCGACATGCTTCACATCCTGACGCTTTCCCGCGGTGCGGCGGGAGGCGACGTAAACGTGCGCACCGCCGAGGCGCAACGTGCTGCCGCACTTCTGGGCGCCAAGCTCACGTTCGGCAATCTGCGGGATACGCATATCACCGAAGGAGTCGAGACGATCAAAATAATCGAGGCGGCGATCCGTGAACTGCGCCCGACGCACGTCTACACGCACTGCCTGGAGGATACTCACCAGGACCATCGGGCAGTGCACGCCGCGAGCCTGGTCGCTGCGCGTAACGTTCCGAACATCTATTGTTACCAGTCTCCGTCTTCAACCGTGGAGTTCCGGCCCAACCGCTTCGTCGACATTACGGACTACAAGAAAGCCAAGCTTCAGGCGATCGGCGCGTACCAGAGTCAGGTCGTCCGCATGGCGTCACTTCAGGACGACGTCATCGTGGCAACGGCGCGGTATTGGGGTCGCTACGCTGGTCATGTACTGGCCGAGCCGGTGAGGATCGTTCGTCAGCGCGACAGCGAGATGAAATACGCCTTCGCCAAGGCAGCCTGATCGGTGGAAGAAATGGAAGAGTGGGTGATGACGCAGCTTGATGCACGCCTAGGGCGTGAATACTCGCCGTTGGGGAGTCTAGATCGATCGCCAGCAATGCCGACGCGGCACCAGCGGCACCTCGGTCTCGTGCAGAACCTCTCGCCGACCCGATCGGCAGAGCTGGCGGCCATCGGGCAGGCTGAGCTTCGCCGCGTCGTTCTCGTCGAAAGTGACCAATACTATCGCGAGGTCCTCACCGTCGAGTTGTTACGTCAAGGCTTTGTCGTTCATGCCTTCGCGGATGGCGCGTCGCTGCTTGGCTCGCTGGCCAGTGCGGTCGATGCCGACCTTGCAGTGCTCGATTGGGACCTGGCGAAGATACCCGGCATAAAGCTACTGGCCGAACTTCGCCGACATGGCGTCGAGCTGCCCGTCGTGTTCCTGACCGGCAAGTTCGTCCCGGGTAACGAGCAATGCGTGCTCGCGTCTCGGGAATCCCTGAATGCCTACGAGTGCGTCGCCTTCGATCAGGGCGCGGTCGACTTCATTCCCAAGTCTCGCGACAGGGAAGTCCTCGTTAGGCGCCTCAGAAGCGTAATCGAGCTGACCAGGTCCAAAGCGGACCTTCCGAGTCGACAGCACCTGGCGTGCGGCAAGCTCTTGCTGAACACAGAAATCAGCCGCGTCTTCTGGAACGGGGTCGATGTCGACCTCACGCTCGGCGAATACAAGCTCGTCCATCTGCTGGTGTCGAACGCCGGCTCTTTCGTGACCTATCGCTCGCTCTATGACCGCCTGCACTTCGAAGGCTTCATCGCCGGGAGCGGCACGGATGGCTTTCGGGCGAACGTGAGGTCGGCGATCAAGCGCATCCGCAACAAGTTCCGCGCCTGCGACCCCGCCTTTAACGAGATCGAGAACTACAACGGCTTCGGTTACCGCTGGCGCAAACCAGATTAGGTCGGGCTGCGGCGGGGACGCGGAGTACGCAATACTGCCATCGCCCGGATTATTGTTGGGGGGAAACACGGAATCCCGATTGCTTGCGTGAAGCGGCGGATGCAATGGGCTTGCCGAACTTGCGCACACGCAAGCTACGCGCGCTTTGATGGCCTTGGCTGCGTTCCAATGGCGAAAGCTCGCGGACAAAGCCGCCGAGCGGCAGAAGCGCTCCTGGCCATTACTAATGCCGGATGCGGTGCGGATGAACTAACCTGGCGGCGAAAGCAAGCTCAAGGATTGGTGCCTGGCGTCCAAAGTCCGTCGTGGCCAAATGCGCCATTGGAGGGTTGTAGCTTCGCCGCCAGTCGCTTCATTCGTCCAGCCGATGCTCGCCGAATGGTTAGGCGCCACACAGATGCATCCACCGGTATGTGTGCTCGGCCGATGCTGTGATCGGCATCACACCTTCGGCACGATATCCGACACGAAGAACGCTGATCGTCACCAACCAGCGGATTTGATCCAACTAATGACACACGTCGAGGTGTGCGTACTGAGGTAAGAGATCGCCTATGGCTAGTGGGCGAGCGTCGTGTGGGAACGGCGTTTGCTAAGAGACCTCTGCCTGGTGGGACAGGGGAACAATGGGTGTGTGGGTAGTCTCATGGAATCAAAGTTAGCGACAATCGTCGTCGAATCTCGTTTGCTTATTCGCGAAGCGCTTAAATCGATGATGGCAAAAAATTCCTGTCGGGTTGTTTGCGACATCGGGTCTATCGCGGAAATGAGTGGCGCGTCAGCCCTCCCCGATGAACCCAAGCTTGTAATCCTGGGCGCACGATCTGCCGACAAAGCGCTTACCGAGGCTGCCAGCGCCCGTCAGCTGTGGCCTGATAGTAAGATCATTTTGCTGTACGAATGTTTTTCTGCCGCCGATTTTCAGAAGCTCCTGATATCGGAGATCAATGGCTGTGTTCCGTTGTTTGCCTCTCCAGACACTCTGATCGGCACGCTGGACATGATCGTAACCAGAGATACCCGGGTCATGGTCGTGGGCGACGCGAAACATCCGCTGAGCCAAGCTGCGCAGCCAGCAGAATTGCATCCGTCGGAGATCAGGCTTCAGTCGGACGGCGCCGGGCATGAAGATGTATCCATCAGCATCGACACCCTGCCGCAACGTCCAATGGACGTGCCCCCGCAGCGAAATCACCCTGGTCTGTCGGAGCGCGAGGCCCAGATCCTCGACGGACTCGTGAAGGGGCATGCCAACAAGGTGATCGCGCGCACGTGCGCCGTCACCGAGGCCACGGTCAAGGTCCACATGAAGTCGATTATGCGAAAGATCCGGGTAGACAACCGCACACAGGCGGCTATTTGGGCGATGGAGAACGGCTATGCTACCGACGGATCGAATAGCCGCCGGCTGCATCCCGACTCTGCGCGGAACGCCGCCGCCATCACCGAAGCGGCTATCAGTTCGGTTGCCTCAATCGTGGGGAGTGCTCACCCGATGTGAGGGGGTGAACCGCGGCAGCTCTCGCCATTAGGCATCGACGCGCCAGAGTCTGGCCAGTCGTGCTCTGACGGATGGCCGGCGGGACAAGCTGCAACCGAACACCTGCGGGCCCTCATCGGAGACCGGCAGTTTCCTGCGAGCCCAAGGTGCTGGATTGCTACGGACGCACTGTCGCGGTTTGCCATGCGGATGGCCGGGACCTTGGGGCCGACATGGTGAGCGACGGCCATGCCTGGGCCTTCTTCCGATACAGTCGCGACTATCTCGACGAAGAGCGCGAAGCGGCAGCTGTGCGGGCCGGCATACACGGTCACACATGCGAGCCTGCGTGGCGGTGGCGTGCCGAGCAGCGATAAGTCTGGACTATTGAATGAACCGCTTTTTCGACCCAACGAGATAGCGGCACCGGTTCGCCGACCCCAGCGCGCACCGAGCCTGTAGCGTCGGCTCGCACATTTGCCGACGCCTCACGCTCCCAGTCAGGAGCGCCTGTGTGGTCGCCGAACTCTTACTACTTTGTAGTACAATCTGATCAAGTCCAATGGCCGGGCGCATGAACCAAAGCATCCGTTTCTGTGCGACAGCGGACGGTGTGCGGCTCGCTTACGCGGTGAGCGGAGAGGGTCCGCCGCTGGTGCTGGCGGCGACCTGGCTCACGCATCTCGAGCATCAGTGGCGCAGCCTTGCGTGGAGGCCGTGGCTCGACATTTTCACCCGCGAGCACAAGCTATTGCGCCACGACCCCCGTGGCTGCGGGCTTTCGGACCGGGACGCGGGCAATCTGTCGTTCGAGACCTGGGTGCGCGATCTCGAATGCGTGGTCAAGGCGGCTGGCTTTCAGCGTTTTGCCCTGCTGGGCACCTGTTGGGGCGGCCCCATCGCTATCGAGTATGCGGTCCGGCATCCCGAGCGGGTTAGCCACCTCGTCCTTTATGGCAGCTACGCTCGCGGTCGATTGCAGCGGACGAATACGCCGAACGAGCTGAAAAAATCTCAGCTCTTGCTGGATATCACGCGTCTCGGCTGGGGAAAGGAGGGCGCCGTCCAGAGACGTGATTCAAGCTCCAAAGCCGGCCTCGAATCATGCGCTATGAGGTCTGCGATTATATATGGACTGCCATCAAGCCGATGCTGCCGAACAAGCCACGCGGCATTCGGCTTATAACGACCGTCGCGTGCTCAATGGCACCTTTTGGGCTTTGCGTTCGGGTGCGCCGTGACGCGACCTGCCGGAGAACTATGGCCCCCGCGTCTGGAACCAGATCATGGATGCGCTGGCTGTTGGCGCTTGCCCCCGCTGTGTCGGTGACGTCCATCAACCGCTTCACGTCGAGGACGATCGAGGCGGAAGCAGCATCCCGGTCACCGGGATATGTGGCGCCAATCTGCATGCCGCTTGGGATACGTGCCTTGTGCTCAGGGCCGTGGGAGAAGACGTGAATGAATCCACCACAGAGCTGATGAAAACGATCACGCCGGCCAGAATTGAGAGCTCGAACCACTCGAATCCGATGGCTGGGCAGCAAGTGAGTCCTTTGCCATCGCGGAGCAGGCGCGAACGGAGTACTGCATTCGAGAGCGCGCGTCCTGCGATCATCCATCGGGCAAAGTGATGATAGACGCGGCCTATGTTGCGGTGAACACTCCGATCGTCCGAGAGCAATTGCAGAAAGCCGGAGTCAGGCTCGCGCATCTGCTCGATGCCGCGTTGGGCCAGTAGCGAGCGGCATGGAGAGCGGGATAGTGCGGCTGTTTGGGAAGACAGAATGTCAAAGCGGAAGCGAACGGTTATCGGGATTGTGGTGATTGAGCTGCTGCTCGCCGGCGGGTGGGTATGGTTGCACAATCTGGCGATGACTTCACCGCATGCGTCACCCGATAGCACACGAGTGATAGGACAGGTGTTCGGAGGAGCGATGGGAATACTTTTGGCGCTCTCGCCGCTTCTCTATCTGGTGGCGCGTCGGAACGACAAGCGATAGCCATAAGGGGGAAGGACGAGCGGCCGGATTGGTGCCAAGGAAATCAGCTTATCGCTAGGCCGCTTTCTTCTCGGTAGGCCGGATCACAAGCGAATCGTCCGGCGCCGGCTTCTGCATCTTGAGCGCGTCGTCGACGGACACACCATGCAGCCACCGATCGACGTCGTCGGGCGTCATCAGCATAACGGGCATCGCCTTCTCATGGATCGGCTCGACGACCGCGTTCGGCTCAGTCGTCATGATCGAGAACAGCGCGTGGTCGCCGATGTTTGGCTTCTTCTTGGTTCCTCGATCGCCCGTCCAGGGCCGCCAGATCCCGGCAAAGAAAAAGGGCTGCTTGTCGGCGCGCTCGAACCAGCGCCATGCCACGGCACCCTTCGGGGTGTTCTTATCGGGCTCGGAGAAGGCCGTCGCCGGCACGACGCAGCGATGCTCGCGGTCGAGCCACCCGCGCCATAGGTGGTTCTTCAAGGTTCGAAAGTTGGTGCCGTAGCCGGTGCCTTGTCTGAATGGCGGAAAGCCCCAAAGCATATCTTGGCGCACGACGCGCTGGCCGCCCTGCTCAACGACAACCGGCGCCGGGCGGTTCGGATAGACGTCCAGGGTTTCGTTGCGGACGCGCATCACCTCTTCGAAGTCACTCCCGATCAGCCTGTAATGCTGGATCAGGTTGCGAACTTCCCAGGGCGCGAGGGTGTAGAGGTTGCACATGATGAGGGACACCTGACATGCCGAAAAAGCGAGAGCAAGCCACAAGGGCTAGTGCCGCCTGCACTGCCAGCAAAATGCGGCAATGCAGCGCGACAAGATTGGACTCGCGCACCCAGCCTGGGCCGCAGTAGGACTGGCGACGGGACGGGGGTTCTAGCCGCGCTTCGATATGGAGCACGGCCTATGAAAGCGAACAGCGCGCACCGACTGTTGCCGTTTAGAACATTCGGCGAGGCTGCAGCCTTCGACCTTGAGGTTGAAGTCTCCTGCCAGTGCAGCCGCTGCGTGGTGATCGACGGCATGGCGCGCGCCTTCCGCGACCGGCGCACCATGGGCACGCGGTTCCGCTGCACCACGATCCTGCCCCATGGCGTGGCGTGCGGCGGCTCGCCGTCGATCTACATCCGCAAGCGCGGCCGTGGCCGCTGGACCATGGCCGATCATTCGCGCGCCATCAGGGTCCGCCAGGCGGCGGCGCCGATCGATGCAAAGACGGGGACCTTCGCCTCAATCGTGAAGCGCTGCGAGGTCGCCTTTCTCTACGACCAGGGTTGCGTGCCTTCTTACACGGTCGCCATGATCGAATTCGACGAGCCGCCGTGGGATCGGTTCCTCGACAAGCCATGGGGCCGGTTTGTTTGCCCAGGATGCGGCCAGATGCTCGACATGCACGTTAGCCACGGACCGGGCACGCCGGGGACAGAGCGCTTCAACGAATTCGCCTAAGATGCCTTCTTCGATATTATTCACGGCTCGGCTGAGTGGCCGACGTTGATTTGCCCGTGGAAGCCATCGCGCTATCCGTTCACGAAGGCATAGCCATGCATCCGATGAAGGAATTCGACCCCCCGAAACCGGCGATGATGCACGACCGTCTCAGCGATCGAACGTTCGAATGGAAGCCCGCGAAATGCAGGCGAACTTTGAGAAGTACGCCGAAGCGTTCGGACCGGATGTCATCCAAATGGGACGGCCTGTTGCTTGATGGCTGGCTGCCGCTTGGCGCTCAGCCCCTCATCTCCAGCCCTAGATCGGGCTGATGCTGTGTTCCACGATGACCGTTCCGGGTCAAACTCGCCGTTTTGGCTTTCCGACCATCACTTCCGGTCTATCACCAACATCAGACATTCCCGGCCCCGTCCGGCACTTCGCAAAAGTGCCACGAGGGGAAGTGAGATGAGGTCAGAGCCGGCGCCCCCTCGATCCAAGGGGCGCTGGACAGGGGACGACACTACGAAGCCCGGTAGGTAAGGTGCTGCCCCAGCCCCGCTGCGGGGCGGCAGGCGCAGCCTTCGGAGAGGTCTCTTGACAGCCGAGCGGGTGGTACGGCGATTGGCGGCAATTTTGGCAGCGGATGTCGTTGGCTATTCGCGCCTGATGGGCCGTGACGAGAATGGTACTCTCGCCCGTCTGAAGACGCATCGCACTGAGCGCCTAGAGCCTGTGCTGGCCCGCCACGGCGGACGGCTGGTCAAGCTGACCGGCGACGGCGCCTTGGTCGAGTTCCCAAGTGCGGTCGGTGCGCTCAGCGCCGCCATCGAATTCCAGCAGGCCATGGCCGAGGCCAATCGCGACCAACCCGAGGACACGCGCATTGTGTTCCGCATCGGCCTGCACCTAGGCGACCTGATTGTGGATGGGGACGACCTCTACGGCGACGGTATGAACGTAGCCGCTCGGTTGGAGACGGAGGCGCCAGCCGGCGGCGTCGTAATCTCACGGAACGTTCACGATGCCGCTGCGGGCCGGCTCAAGGCCACATTCGAAGACTTGGGCAACTTAGTGCTCAAGAATATCGAACGACCCATTCAAGCGTTTTGCGTTCAGTGGGAGCCGCCGGATTGGACCCCGTCGGCGACCACCGCACCGTCGATTGCCGCGATACCGACCGCTGATGTGCCGCTCGCGCTTCCCGATAAGCCCTCGATTGCCGTGCTGCCATTCGAGAACCTGAGCGGCGATCTGGAGCAGGAGTATTTCGTCGACGGCATTGCCGAAGACGTCCTGACCACATTGTCGAAGATCCAGGAGCTACTCGTCATAGCCCGCAATTCGAGCTTTGTGTTCAAAGGACAGGCGCGCGACATACGCGAAATTGGGAGAATGCTTGGCGCCCGTTATGTGCTCGAAGGGAGCGTGCGCAAGGCCGGCAATCGAGTGCGATTGGCGGCACAGTTGATCGACAGCCTCAACGGTAGTCATGTGTGGGCCGACCGCTTCGAGGGCGACCTCGACGACGTGTTCGAGCTTCAGGACCAGATAACGCAGGACATCGTCGCCGCGCTCGAAGTTCGCTTGACACTTGGAGAAGAGACGCGTGTGTGGCGCAAACGATCCGGCAGCCCGTTGGTGTACGAGCATTTCCTCAAGGGTCGAACCTTATACGTCAACTTTGCCAAGCACACCCACGCGCAAGCGCGAAGTGAGTTCGAACGAGCCTTAGCAATCAACCCTGCCTATACGTCGGCACTTGGCATGTTGGGGCTCACATTGACCGACCAGGCTCGCTTTGGTTGGGAAGAGAACGAGGCGACAACCTACGAATTGGCTCTGGAATGCGCGGGTCGGGCTCTATCAATCGACCCGAATAGCTATATCGCATATGTCGCGATAGGGTATACGCGCCGGTTTCAACGTCGCCATGACGATGCCGTGGCTGCTGGAGAGAAGGCGATTGCCCTCGGCCCCAACTGCGCGGACGCCTATCACATGGCAGGCATGTTTCACGGCTATGCTGGCGATTTCCGAAAAGCTGCCCTTTACGAAGAGCAATTGCAGCGGCTCAGTCCACTTAGTCGCAATGAATCAAGGGTAGACGAGGCACGGGCGAGGTTTCACCTGGGCGACTTTATCGTGGCGCGAGATATCGCCTCACGCGTCCTGACGGAGAGGCCGGGCTGGCTGACCGCGCAAACGGTTCTTGTGGCAGCACTCTGGACCCTTGGCAGTGAAGACGAGGCGCGCGTCATTGCAAGGAGGATGTTGGCGAGCCATCCCAATCTGACCGTCAGCCGCTGGGCGCGGGGATTGCCCTACCGCAACCAAACGGATCTCGACGCATTGGTTACGCCATTGCGCCTTGCCGGGTTACCTGAGTGAACGAGCAACACCACCTCTCCGCCGTCGTCTCGGCCGACCAAGTGATTGAGTAAGCGGCTCCGTTATGACCGCTTTGGGTCCACTTTCGGACCTCGTGCCATCCCTTTAGTCCGGAAATGCGATTCAAAGCGGCATCGGCCAAGCGTTCTCCCGGATTTGGATTTGTGAGTACACGCCTTGGGCCCTTCAGCAGGACCGATGTGAAATAGATCGCACGACCTGCCGTGCCGCCTTATCCTCCCGTTGACCCTGATATGAGACCGCCCACAGAAGGCTGCCCTCTGGGCCCCGTCGGAGGGCCAATCATCGAGGACGGCCGCGTGGTGAAGGCTGCCGAAGATCAGGCCGCATGACAAGCTCCGCGCACTCGACATGCTGGCCAAGATCGCCGCTTTGTATCCGGCTGACAGGCACGAACTGTCAGGCCCAAATGGCGGCCCGATCGAGCACGAGCCTCGCATCGATACTTGAGCGACGAAGACCGCGCGCCATCGCAAAGATGGTCATCCAGCCTGGGAGGAACCGCGAGGCCGGGGCGGAGGCCGAGTGCCGAGTCCCCGCGAAACCGGTGCGACGAGAACTGGGCGAGGTCTGATCCCAAAACTTCCAATGGAAAATTCTCAGCCAGCGGATGTTCGTACTGTCGTCGTACCGAAGTCGGAACGTAGAGCAGCTGGGAAAAATCCTGCTGGGGTCCGTGCGCGACAGCAGGCTGTGATAGCCGCGCGCGTCACAGGTCGGCCCTATGGCGGAGGCCACGATCGTCTGAGCGCCAGATTGTCGGATTAGGCAGTGCTGTCTGTCGTGAAGCGGACAGTCAGCGCGGGCCCGACTAGAAAATGTTACTTTGCGCATCGAGCCATAAGGCCCAAACGTGGCGCGTTATGTCGGGTATCGAGAAAGACAGCAGATTAGTTGCAGAGGCGCAAAGATTGCGTGAGCAAGCAATCCGAGCGCGTCGCTTGGCTCGCGGCCTCCACTCGCGCGACGCCAACGCCCTCGAACGTTATGCCGCCGAACTTGAACAAAAAGCGCGAGCCCTCGATGGCAAGGCGCGGGACCTTGATGGTGAAGTGGCGGCCACTTCTGACTAACTAGCGATCAGCACTTGGCGACGCCCTTTGATCTTCCGACCGTGCCAAAGCCGCCGATTCAGAGCATGGAGGTGAGAAGGATCCACAGGTTATCGTCGAGCTTCGGAGCGCACGATGCTGATTAGAGGGCCAACACCTTCGGCTGCTCGGTTTCCGGTTCCGAGGCTTTCTTCTGCTTGGAGCTGGCCAGGGAATTCGGTGCACACGGCTACCGGCTCGACGAGGTCGAGAAGCCCGAGCGTCCGGATGCCGTCAAGCGGCTGATTGAACCACCGCACGGCGCACCGTATCAAGCACGGGCGGCGAACTGCCCGGCCGCAAGATCGATGGACGGCGCTAGGCCGTGCGTAGGCGTCATCAAACCGGTCTACTTCACCTGTTCGCAAGTGCCGACCGCGAGGGTCGAACCTTGCAAAGGTGAATCGGACGGGTTCATTCCAAGTACGGATATGAATCACTGTAATGGTCTCGGTAATCGTCCCCCTTGGTGATGCATGGTCTGTTCTAAGCAATACCCAGTCGTTTCGCATGCTGCCACGCTGACTCACAACATATTCAGCGGCCTGCTTGGTTATTGTGAACACGTCCCCAACCACTATAGCTGTCGGCTTATCGGTGATTAATACATCCAACCGACGGCCAACGAATTGCTTCTCCAAGTCTGATTTGGTTGGGTTGTCGCTCTCGGCGGTCTCATACACCGCCTTAAACGTGCAATGGAAGGTGGCAGCCTCTTGGGCTCGCGCCGGAAACGAGACCAGCAGCGTTATCGCCAAAGGGGTTAGCAGGTGAAGCCGCGACATGCTTATCGCCGTTGCGAACCGTGTAAATTATCACACCTCGAAGCTGCCACTTAGTCGTCGTGCCTGACCCGGATCCATGGTACCCGTTGACTGCGCTGCGCTAGTGGTGATTGATCGCTCTGTCCTTGCCTTACGTGCGTCCTCGGCGGCGGAAGAGAGGCCTCGATCTCCGCAAGCCTCGCGCTGTCTAACTCGAATGCCCGCTGGCTCGCCCAGCCAAGATGGCTGCCGATCGCTTCAGCCTTCACGGCAGCGGCAAACTTTCGGGCATCGCCTTCATCCTTGAAAGCAAAATGCATCTCTGGACGACCGGCATCCCTCACCAACGTCGCCGCGTAGTCGCCGGCCGGTTTCTGCTCATTCACGAGATGTCTAAGCACCACCTGCGCCTCTGTTAGTTAATGGCCGTCTGATGCATCTGGCTGCACTATCGCTTTCACGACGAGATGGGCGCGCGGCTGGCGGTCTTGGAAGAGATGCCAAGGGACTCTGGACATTGGTACGTGCCTAAAAAGATGCCCGCCCGCAGCGGGGGCAACGGGACGGGCCTAGAAGAAACCGCCGGACCGGGGAGTCACCAGCGGCTACGCTCAAACAATGAATGTCGAGGCCGCGTAGAAGGTTGCTCTTCAGCGCAAATTTCCTCGAGATCCAGGCGGATGGGAAGCGGCCGAACGACTTGTCTTGCAGGCTTGTCCTCGCGCTGAGCCTGATACGAGACCTGCCGCAGCAGATTGTCTTCGGTCCAGGTCAGGTAGGTCACTTCCACGACCGTCTCTGGCCGTACCCAATGCACCTTGGACAGCTGGAGCGGCGAGCCGAAGCGACTATCGCGCGGAGGTGAGGCGGCAACGGGCATCTTCGGCACCTGCAGAGGCGCCAGCACTTCCGACAGGCGCTTCAGCTCCTTCACCGTCATGCCGGTGCCTGCGCGACCGGCGTAGTGCAGTCGACCATCTTCGGTGTAGTTACCTAACAGCAGGGCCCCAATGTGCGTCCGGCTTCCGGTTGGGTCGGTCCACCGACAACAACGAACTCCTCCCGATTGAGGCACTTCGGCTTGACCCAGATCCCGCGGTCGCCTGGTGCGTAAGGCCGGTCGATCCGCTTTGAGATGATGCCTTCAAGTCCCAGCTTGCAGGTGTGCTCGCGAAAGCGGGGACCGTCAGTAAGAACATGCTCGCTGTAGCGCAGGCCCTGGGTCTCCTTGCTGAACAGCCGTTCCAACCGCTCCTTGCGCTCGATGGGCGGCAATTGAGCGGTGCTCTCGCCATTCAGGTAAAGAAGATCGAAGGCGAAGAACACGAGCTGATCTGTTCGGCCTTCATCCATTGCCGCCTGTAGCCGGCTGAACACGGGCAGGCCGTCCGCGTTCAGCGCGCAAAGCTCGCCGTCGAGGTAGGCAGACTTTACCCTCATCGAGCGCAGGGCTTCGATGGTGCGCTTATATCGATGCGACCAATCCAGGCCGGTTCTGGTGAGCAGCTGGATCTTGCCGCCATCGATCCGCGCGTGCATGCGGTAGCCGTCGTACTTGATCTCGTGCAGCCACTCTTTGCCCGTAGGCGCTTCGTCGACGAGGCGGGTCAATTGGGGCTCGATCCATTTTGGCGGATGAACCGCCTCGGGACCTGACGCCGTGGACTTGGGCCGCAATACGCGGGCTCGACGATCAACCGCCGTGCGCTTTGGCATAGGGGCTATCAGGGAAAAGGCGCAAC
>Ga0193726_1000818_pt1 | contig 28500 bp, 24 predicted proteins | sample H2c1metaG_FD_144928 | JGI IMG/M metagenome (GOLD analysis project Ga0193726, IMG submission 144928) | Soil microbial communities from a riparian zone of the East river system, Colorado, United States - H2c1 | ecosystem: Environmental > Terrestrial > Soil > Riparian zone | place: USA: East River...
CCTTTTACATAAAAACGGTAAGGAAGCAAGGCATCCTTCCCTGCATAATCAACACCGATACGTGGAGAAGCAGCAATCTCTTTTTTATGATATTTCTTACCATCATCAACAATAAAGATTTGACGGCCCAACAAGGAGGACCCGGTATGGCTGGTAAAAATTCCAAGCGCTTTTGAAACATTGCCTGGTCCCCTGGTAAGTGAATGATCAAATTTTTTCTTTCCCGTCCTCAAAAGCATTTCTTCAATTCCTTCGATAGGTTCCAGGGCGCGGATCAAAATGGCGTGTGGTATATTTTCCGAATTAGTGACCACATTAAATAAATGATGAAGCCCATAAACCAGGTAAACATATGCATATCCACCCTTACCGTACATGATCTCATTGCGCGCCGTCCGCCTTCCACCTTTGGCGTGAGAGGCTTTATCAATGACTCCTGCATACGCTTCTGTCTCTACAATGCGACCCGAGGTAATGATCCCATTCCAATTTGTGACAAGAATTTTTCCTAATAATTCCGCTGCAATCTTCACTACATCCTTGCGCTGGTAAAAATCTATTTTTAATTTTCTTTTCATTCTTTTAAAACGCTGTTGACATACAAGCAGGTTTTAATGTGGTTCTTTTTATATTTACTCAAATTTATGACTTGCTCAAGGAAATTGTAATAGCTATCCAATCCTACTTCGAAGCCCATCGTTTCATCGTTACACACAAACTTTGGAAATGGATACTGATACCAGGGATCATTTATGCCCTTCTTTTTGGTGCAAGCATGTATTTTTTTGGAAGGTCTGCAACCGCAGTAATAGAATATCTTACCACGTCAACCGGCCTGGGCGACTGGATACAAAAATTTCAGAATAGCTGGCTTGGGTTCTTCTTCACTTTTGCAGGAATTATCCTTTGGCTTATACTGATGCTGTTTTATTTCTCTCTTTTTAAATATATATGGCTTATTGTAGGCTCCCCCATTTTCGCCTACCTCAGCGAAAAGACGGAATCCATTATCGAAGGGAAGGATTTCCCTTTCAATTTTAAGCAGCTCACAAAAGATTGCTGGCGCGGAACAAAACTGGCTTTGAGAAATACATTGTGGCAAACGATTTATGTTATTGGGCTTGCATTATTAACCCTTGTTCCCCTCGTTGGCTGGATCACTCCATTGATCGCTCTTTTCGCAGAATGCTATTTTTATGGGTTTTCGATGATCGATTATAGTTGTGAAAGGCACAAACTGCCTTCGTCAAAAAGCATTCAGTATATAAGTCACCACCGGGGTCTTGCCATTGGAAATGGCTTGGTTTTTTATGCATTACACGCAATACTTGTCATCGGTTGGGTGTTCGCTCCTGCTTATGCTGTGATCGCTGCTACATTGAGTTTATACAAGGTTAACCCTGAGTAACAGCTTTAAAGGTTTTACGATTAACATTATGAATATTTCCAAGAGTAAAATTTATCTTATTCCTTCACTGCTCGATGATGAAGCCCCTCAAACCATTCCTGTTTATATTACAGAAGCGGTAACCGATTGCCAGGTATTTTTTGTTGAAAATGAAAGAACAGCCCGCAGGTTTTTAAAAAAGATCTGGAAAACCCTCCCCGAGGGTACGGCGGATGTAGTAATAGATAACTATGAATGGTTTGTAATGGATAAGGCGGAAGACAGCACCCTTCCTGTTTTCAAACAAAAGATAAAAGAAGGAAAAAACATCGGCATCATCAGTGAAGCGGGCTGCCCGGGTATTGCCGATCCGGGTCAGGCATTAATAGCCATTGCGCATCAAATGGATGTTGAAATAAAACCTCTTGTCGGTCCCAGCTCCATTTTACTAGCCCTGATGGCCAGCGGCATGAATGGACAGCGGTTTCAATTTTGTGGTTATCTACCCATTGGAGAGCAGGAAAAAATCAAAGCGATCAGGGAACTTGAAGCTGAATCCCAAAGAAAAGATTGCACACAGATATTTATAGAAACCCCTTACCGCAACAACCAACTCATTGAATCCATTTTAAAAACATGTAAACCTGATACAAAATTTTGCTTAGCAGTGGATCTTACAGGAAAAAATGAATGGATTAAAACGAAGAGAATAGCCGAATGGAAGAATGAAGGAACAGACATCCACAAACGACCAGCGATATTTTTACTATTGGCTCAATAGCATCGGGCACAGGAAAACGATCCGGCAAACAGATCCTTTCCAGGGTATATAAAAAACAAAAATCTTTCGTTCGGGTAAATTCTCTTATTAACAAAAAAACTTGATAAAAACTTCATTTATTTTATACATTTGTGCACACTTTCTGAAACCAGGAAGAATTTTTGTAACACTATTTGGAACTGTGAACAATATTCTGACACATACTAAGCAATTTCCCTTCCACGCGGCGATAACAACCGGTGTGTATTCGGTTTGCTTTGACATCTTTCGCTACCTGGTACGACCTGGATTCTGATAGGACGAGCCAATAACCAGGGCCCCTATCAGTGAAATTCCTTCAGGATTTTCTTTACAAGGATTGGTTATCCGCCTGACTTATCAATCTTTATACATTGGACACTCAAAATATAATTATCAGGGTTGCTACACCCGAAGACAAAGTGTACGCAAAGACCATAACGGATGAGATGGAATCATCTGCAAAGGCCCGCGGTACGGGTATTGCCCGCCGGTCCCCTGAATACATTGCTGAAAAAATGGAACAGGGCAAAGCAGTTATCGCCCTTAGCAAAACCGGCGAATGGATTGGCTTTTGTTACATTGAAACCTGGAGCCATGGCGAATACGTTGCGAATTCAGGATTAATCGTTTTACCGGCATACCGGAAAAGTGGAGTGGCAAAAGCGATCAAACAAAGAATATTTAATCTATCCAGGGAAAAATACCCCGAATCAAAGATTTTTGGTTTGACAACCGGTCTTGCCGTAATGAAAATTAATTCTGAACTCGGCTATGAACCTGTTACCTATTCCGAGCTTACCCAGGACGAGTCCTTCTGGCATGGTTGTAAAAGCTGTGTGAATTATGAAACCTTAATGAGTAAAGACAAACAGAATTGTTTTTGCACAGCTATGCTCTATGATCCGAAGGACCACTACAAGCCTGAAGAAACAAAGGATTTTTTTGAAAGCAATAAAAAAGGCCTGGAGCGCTTATTGCGATTTAAGCAATGGAAATTGTTTAAGAAAAAGGAAAATCCTGATAATGGGGGATCCAAAATAAAATCAATCCTTTTTCACCTGTTTAATTTTTAACCTCCCGGTTCCCATGGTGATCAAAGAAATTATTCTTCATCGCAATTTTGTTCAATGAGTATTTCAGAAAAAGACAAGAGTCAAAACGCTTCTCCTTCAAACGGCGCTGGAGGTACTGTTGTATTGGGCTTCAGTGGAGGGCTTGATACTTCTTATTGCGTAAAATACCTGGGTGAAAAAGGATATGAAGTACACAGTATTATTGTGAATACCGGTGGCTTTACGGAAGATGAATTGAAAGGTATAGAGGCTCACGCAAAAAGATTGGGCGTAAAAACCCACACATCGATCGATGCTGTAAGAACTTATTACGACAGCATCATCAAATACCTCATATTCGGAAATGTTTTAAAAAATAATACCTATCCCCTGAGTGTAAGTGCTGAAAGATTAAGCCAGGCATTACATATAGCGGAGCATGCAAAAAAACTTTCCGCTGATGCAGTCGCTCATGGAAGTACTGGTGCGGGTAATGACCAGGTCCGTTTTGATATGATCTTTCACATCCTGATCCCCGGTACAGAGATCATTACACCCATTCGTGATCTGAAATTGAGCCGGGAGCAGGAAATAGATTATCTGAAAAGCAAGGGCGTGGAATTAAATTTTGAGAAGGCCGTATATTCTATAAATAAAGGATTGTGGGGAACAAGTGTAGGTGGAAGGGAAACACTTTCTTCACGGGGCATGCTGCCGGAAGAAGCATGGCCCACCCAGGTAAGCAGATCCGGAAGCCAGGAAGTGAAACTGGAATTTGAGAAAGGGGAATTGAAGACTGTTGATGATAAAAACTTCTCTCACCCCTCAGATGCTATTAAATATCTTCAAACTTTAGCCGGGCCGTTTGGCGTAGGCAGAGATATTCATGTGGGTGATACCATTGTTGGAATAAAAGGAAGAGTGGGCTTCGAAGCAGCCGCACCGATGGTGATCATAAAAGCACACCATGCATTGGAAAAACATGTGCTAACAAAATGGCAACTGAATTTGAAGGACCAGCTCGCCCAATTTTATGGAAACTGGCTTCATGAAGGACAAATCCTCGACCCTGTAATGAGAGATATCGAGGCATTTCTTGAAAATTCCCAGCAATGTGTAACTGGCAATGTATTTGTTCAGTTAATGCCTTACCATTTTCAGATAATAGGTATTGAATCAAAATATGACCTGATGAATAGTAAGTTTGGTAAATATGGAGAAATGAATACTGACTGGAGCGGTGAGGATGTTCGTGGGTTCTCCAAAATATTTGGAAATCAAACAAGAATGTGGCAGGCTATACAAAAAGAAAATGAAAAATGAAAAAAATAAGGGATACTATAATGATTGATAGTTTAATATTTCATTTTATCTATAACAAGGATGTCAGATAATAAAAACATACGAGTTGGTATCATAGGGGGCGCCGGGTATACGGGCGGAGAATTGATAAGGCTATTATTAAATCATCCGCAGGTTGATATTGAATTTGTAAATAGCAGCAGCAATGCTGGAAAACCAATTCATTCCATTCATCATGATCTCCTGGGAGAAACTGATTTAATTTTTGCAGATTCCCGTAGCTATCCTCCTGGTAATTGGGGTATTGATATTTTGTTTTTATGCGTAGGCCATGGCGATGCAAAAAAATTCCTTGAAGGAAATGAGATCGATGAAAAAATAAAAATCATCGACTTATCGCAGGATTTTCGACTTACACAAAACGCAACCTTCAAAGGCCGCAACTTTGTTTATGGGCTGCCAGAATTACAAAGAGAAAAAATAAGGACTGCAAAAAACATTGCCAACCCCGGTTGTTTTGCTACAGCTATTCAGTTGGGCCTTTTACCACTTGCAAAGGCAGGCATACTTGAAACAGTATCTACAACCGGAATTACAGGTTCCACAGGGGCAGGCCAGGGATTAACACCCACATCTCATTTTAGCTGGAGGGCAAACAATATACAGGCATATAAAACACTCACCCACCAGCACCTGGATGAAATTCATCAAAGCCTTCATCAATTGCAAAACAGGTTTCCAAATTCCCCTTCAGAAGATGGGAGCCTTGGTTTTGTTCCCTGGCGCGGAGATTTTACCCGTGGAATATTTATCAGTTCACAGGTTAGCTGCGATTGGAAGATTGAAAAACTTATTGAGCTCTATAAAGAATTTTATCTGGATCATCCTTTTACGCTCCTTAGCGAGGAGCCTATTTTTCTGAAACAGGTGATCAATACAAATAAATGTGTGATCCAATTGGAGAAAGCGGGAAAGAAACTTGTTATTCATTCGGCGATAGATAATTTATTAAAGGGAGCCAGTGGCCAGGCGGTTCAGAATATGAACCTTGTATCCGGTATTGATGAGTGCACAGGGTTGAATTTGAAGGCCGTGGGGTTTTGATACAGTTGTAAGTTGTAAGTTATAGGTTGTACGTATAACAGTCTTATGGAAGGCAAAGGTTTTAGGACGGGTTGTACGTTATAAGTCATAAGTAGTACGTAAAACAGTCTTTTTAATAGATAAAGTATGAACAAATCGAAAACATCTAACTTATAACTTATTACTTATAACCTATTACTTAAAACTTACTACTACAATGCAGAACTATAAAGGATTACGGGTTTGGCAAAAAGCACACTTCTTTACTTTAAAAGTATACGAAGCAAGCACACTATTTCCCAAAGAAGAGATTTATAGTTTGACTAATCAACTTCGACGTTCCGCATCATCAATCCCGGCAAATATTGCTGAGGGGTGTGGGAAAAATTCGAAACAAGAGTTTGCTCATTTTTTAAACATTTCACTAGGATCAGCCAATGAAGCCGAGTATTTCCTGTTACTTTCAAAAGACCTAAAATATATGATTGAAGAAAAATTTTTAGAATTGACAAATATTGTAAATGAAATAAAAGCAATGCTTATCCTTTTGATAGGCAAAGTGAGAAAGGTTCCAAAAACTTAAAACTTATTACTTAAAACCTAAAACTTATAACCCTAAACCAAATACCATTACTTATTACCTAATACTTATCACTTAAAACTTATTACTCACACCTCACAACTCATTACTTATGACTTTATTCGACGTTTACCCTATACAAGACATTACGATTGTAAAAGCAAAAGGATCCTATGTGTGGGACGACAAGGGAGAACAATACCTGGATCTATATGGTGGTCATGCGGTGATCAGCATTGGGCATACACATCCGCATTGGGTTAAAAGAATTGAAGAGCAGTTGGAGAAAATTGCTTTTTATTCCAATTCCATAAAAATTCCCCTGCAACAAAAATTAGCTGAAAAGCTGGGACAAATTTCAGGGAAAGATGACTACCAGCTTTTCCTCTGCAATAGCGGTGCTGAAGCAAATGAAAATGCATTGAAACTCGCTTCTTTTCATAATGGAAGAAAAAAAGTGATCGCTTTCAGTAAATCATTTCATGGCAGAACCTCTCTTGCAGTAGCCGTTACGGACAATAAGAATTATGTTGCCCCGATAAATGAAACTGGCAACGTGATCTTTCTTCCCTTCAACGATAAGCAAGCTCTTGAAGATTGCTTTAAAGAAAAAGGAAAGGAAATTTCCAGTGTCATCATTGAAGGTATCCAGGGCGTAGGCGGAATTAATGTGGCAGAGGAAAGTTTCTTGCAAAAGATCAGGGAGCTATGCAATGAATATGGAGCCGTTTATATTGCAGACGGTATTCAGTGCGGTTTTGGAAGAAGTGGGAAATTTTTCAGTCATGATTTTGCTGGCGTAACCGCAGATATATACACCATGGCAAAAGGTATGGGGAATGGTTTTCCGGTAGCTGGGATCATTATTGCACCGCATATTAAACCGAAACATTTTCAATTGGGAACCACTTTTGGAGGCAATCACCTTGCTTGCGCAGCCTCGCTGGCCGTATTGGAGATTCTTGAAGAAGAAAAATTAATGGGTAACGCAGTGATGGTGGGTAAATACCTTAAAGATGAACTGGAAGATATTCCTGAATTGAAAAGGGTCAGGGGGCGTGGCTTAATGATTGGTTTTGACGTACCTGAAGAATTGAAAGATCTGAGAAAGAATTTACTTTGGAATCAAAAAATATTTACCGGTGAATCAAAGCCAAATGTGATCAGGTTATTACCCTCACTGGCATTGAAGAAAAGGGATGCAGAGGATTTTATTGAGGCATTGAAAGAAGAAATTGCCGCCATCCAAAATGATCACGGCGGTGAGCTATCTTCAGCAATTCATGAAGGTGGGGCGGATCCCGGTCGCAGCAAATAATGCGGAACCTACAATAGGTTTGGCAGGAACAAGTTCAAATACTGAGTGCCAATACAAAACTTGCAATAATATAAAACCACCAATATTGAAACAGTTCATTTCTGTTCATGATGTTACGGATATCAATGCACTTGTTAAAAAAGCAATGGCATACAAGGCTTCTCCACTCAAGGATAGATCACTTGGGTCAACTAAACGGCTGGGCTGCCTTTTTTTAAATCCCAGTATGCGAACAAGGCTAAGCACGCAAATTGCTGCTCAGAATTTAGGAATGGATGTGATTGTTTTTAATGTTGGGAATGAGGGATGGGCGCTGGAATTTGAAGAGGAAGCGATCATGAGTGGAAAAACGGTGGAGCATGTAAAAGATGCGGCCCCAATCCTGGGAAAATATTTTGATATCCTTGCGATACGAACCTTCCCATCCTTGAAAAATCGTGATGATGATTACAGCGAATTGTTTATAAAGCAATTCACAAAATATGCTGGCATTCCTGTTGTTAGTTTGGAAAGCGCCACTCTTCATCCTTTGCAAAGCCTCACCGATATCATGACGATAACAGAGGAGAGAATGAGATTGAACCCGGGTAGCAAGGCTGAAAAAAAGAAAATAAAAATTGTATTAACCTGGGCGCCACATGTAAAACCGTTACCCCAGTGCGTAGCCAACAGTTTTTCTCAATGGATCAATGCATGGAAAGAAGCGGAATTTGTAATTACACATCCTGAAGACTATGAATTGAGTAAAGAATTCACTGATGGAGCCAGTATAATTACCGACCAGGATGAAGCGCTGGAGGGTGCCGATTTTGTTTACGTTAAAAACTGGAGCACGTATACGGACTATGGAAAGATATATTGTAATGATCCCGAATGGATGCTTACAAACGAAAAATTAAAACTTACAAATAATGCTAAAGTGATGCATTGCCTGCCGGTAAGAAGAAATATTGAATTAACGGATGAAGTTCTTGATGGACCCAACAGCCTTGTAACACAGGAAGCGGGGAACAGGGTCTGGGCTGCGCAGGCAGTTTTGAGTGAAATCGTAACACCCCTCCTATAAAAATGTGTTTTGATGATTCATTATTGAAACGATCATGAAAGAAAAGATATCTTACAGTTCTGGTCCCTTAAATTCTCTATCTCCAAATACCGATAGAGAAACATTATATGTAATTAAGATTGGAGGAAATATTATTGATGATGCTTCTAAACTTAATCAATTTCTCAAAAAATTTACTGAAATAAAAGCTCCACCCCAGGGGATTGCCCCTGCGAGAAAAATCCTGGTACATGGTGGCGGTAAATCAGCGACGCAACTAGCTGAAAAATTAGGGGTCGTTCAAAATATGGTCGAAGGAAGAAGGATCACAGATGCCGAAACACTGAAGATAGCCATCATGGTATATGCAGGATATATTAATAAAAATATAGTTGCGCAACTCCAGGGTTGTGGCTGCAACGCTATGGGCCTTTGTGGTGCAGATGGCAACTCGATTCTTGCTCATAAAAGAATTCACCCGGCGATCGATTATGGTTTTGTAGGTGATGTGGACGAAGTGAACACGAGTGTTATTAAAAATTTGTTAGATCAAAACATCACCATTGTTTTCGCCCCTGTCACTCACAACAAGGAAGGACAATTATTAAATACAAATGCAGACACCATCGCACAGGAACTGGCAAAGGCAATGAGTGCGCTTTATGATGTCGAATTGATTTATTTATTTGAAAAATCGGGGGTGCTTAAAGATATCGATGATGAAGCTTCTGTAATCAGGAAATTGTCAAGGGCCTATTACGAAGAACTTAAATCACCTATTGAGAAAACCGGGTCTTCAAAAATATTTGCAGGAATGATTCCCAAGCTTGACAATGCATTTAAGGCCCTCGACAGTGGGGTAAAAAAAGTGATCATCGGCAAAGCAGAACAATTGAAAGAACTTATTATCGGCGAATCAGGAACAAATATTGTCAATGAATAATGAGCAGCTACTGATACTACAAACCGAAGCTATTGCTTTATTAAAACAGCTCATTGCTACACCATCCTTCAGCAAAGAAGAAGATAATACAGCTGATATCCTTGAACAATTCCTTGAAAAAAGAGGGATAAAGACGAGGATTCATTTAAACAACATCTGGGCAACAAATAAATATTACAACGAAAGCAAGCCGACGATCCTTCTCAATTCACACCATGACACTGTAAAACCCAATAAGGGATACACGATCGACCCATATGCTCCAATTGAAAAAGAAGGAAAATTATTCGGGCTTGGCAGCAATGATGCAGGAGGTTGCCTGGTTTCGCTCATCGCCACCTTTCTTTATTTTTATTCAAAAGAAGATCTTAAATATAACCTGGTCCTGGCGGCTTCTGCGGAAGAAGAAATTTCGGGAAGCAACGGGATAGAAGCCCTCCTGGTACATCTTGGAAATATTGATTGCGGAATAGTTGGGGAACCCACTAAAATGCAAATGGCAATTGCCGAAAGGGGACTTATGGTATTGGATTGCGTGGCACACGGTAAAGCCGGACATGCTGCCAGGAATGAAGGAGAGAATGCAATTTATAAAGCCATAAAAGATATTGAATGGCTGGTGTCCTGTAAATTCCCAAAAGTTTCGGAACTGTTAGGCCCTGTTAAGATGAGCGTCACTGTGATCGATACCGAAAACAAAGCCCATAACGTTGTTCCTGCCGAATGTAAGTTTGTAGTTGATGTAAGGGTGAATGAATTGTATAGCTTTGAAGAGGTCATTGGTGTCATTAAAGATAATATGCGGAGCGAGATCATGGCAAGAAGTTTCAGGCTGCGGTCATCCGCGATTGCGATTGATCATCCCCTGGTAAAAAGTGGTTTGGGCCTGGGAAGAAGTTATTATGGTTCTCCAACCACCTCTGACAAAGCTTTGATGTCTTTCCCCGCACTAAAAATGGGACCGGGAGATTCTGCAAGAAGTCATACAGCGGATGAGTATATTTATATAGATGAAATAAAAGAAGGGATTGGGTTGTATATAGCATTATTGGACCGGGTCCTTTAATGTTTGATAATTATGGCCGACAAATACATAACATGAAACTGTGGCAAAAAAATATTGATTCATTGAAGGAAGTGGAAAAATTCACTGTTGGAAATGACCGTGATTTTGATCTGCAATTGGCTCCCTTTGATGTTCTTGGAAGTATGGCTCATGCAAAAATGCTAGCCAGCACAGGATTGCTGACAAAAAAAGAATGCGAAATAATTATTAAAGATTTAAAAGAGATCTATTCTCAAATTCAAAACTCAACGTTTACCATTCAAAATGATATTGAGGACATACACTCCCAGGTTGAATTTCTATTGACTCAAAAATCCGGGGATGTCGGGAAAAAAATTCATAGTGCAAGAAGCCGTAATGACCAGGTACTTGTCGATATAAAACTATTTCTCAGAAATGAGATCGAAGAACTTGTAAGCATCATTCAACTTTTTTTTGAATTACTTCAATCCCAGAGCGAAAAATATAAAAATTATTTGCTCCCCGGATATACACACCTGCAGCTGGCAATGCCTTCTTCTTTCGGACTTTGGTTTGGTGCTTATGCTGAAAGCCTGACAGATGATATGATCACATTAAAAGCGGCCTATGATGTAACAAATAAAAATCCACTGGGTTCTGGAGCAGGTTTTGGTTCTTCCTTTCCCATTGACAGAACATTCACTACAAAACTCCTGGGATTTGAAGGCCTGAATTATAATGTTGTATATGCCCAGATGAGCAGGGGCAAGACGGAAAGAATTGTCGCGATGGCATTAGCGAATGTGGCCGATACCCTTAGCAGGCTATCGATGGATGCCTGTCTTTATTTAAATCAGAATTTTGATTTCATTTCTTTTCCACCTGAGCTTACAACAGGCAGCAGTATCATGCCTCATAAGAAAAACCCTGATGTCTTTGAGTTGATTCGATCACATAGTAACAGGATAAAATCCCTCCCGAACGAGATCATCCTGATGACTGCAAATTTACCTTCGGGCTACCAACGTGATCTCCAGTTATTGAAGGAAAACCTGTTTCCTGCATTTAAAATATTGAAAGATTGCATAGAAATGGCCGGCTTAATGCTTTCCAATATCGAGGTCAGGAAAGATATTCTTGCAGATGAAAAATACAAATACCTGTTTAGTGTCGAGGAAGTCAATAAACTTGTTTCGGATGGAATGCCATTTCGGGATGCTTATAAAAAAATAGGTTTGGATATTGAAGAAGGTCGATTCACTGCAAATACGAATATTCATCATACGCATGAGGGAAGCATAGGGAACCTTTGTAATGAAGAGATAAAAAAACGAATGCAAAAGATTGTTGATTCCTTTCCGTTTGCATCCGTAAAAAAAGCTATTGAGGACCTATTGCAATAAAACGATTCCCTGCAGGAAACAATCAGAACAATTCTTTTCCCCGAGAGATAATAAGTTGCGAATTAAAACCAATCCTTTACAAACCGTATTTATCAACCAGGTAGACCAGGGCGGCCATATTGATTGCTCCCAGCTCCAGCTCTCTTTTGTTTACATTTTCAAATACATCGTTTCGGGCATGATGATAATCAAAATACTTTTGCGAATCGGGCAAGAGTTCTGCGACAGGCGTATTTAAATTTGCTTTTAACGGGCTAACATCTGCACCCCCTCCCCCATCGCTGATCATGTAAACACCATATGGCAACAGCAATGGTATCCAACCCCGTATTTTTTGCAATTGCTCAGGGCTGCCACCAAAATTAAATCCCCTGGGTGTAAAACTTCCCGCGTCACTTTCCAGGCCGAAAATGTGTTTTTCATTTTTGTTCTTTGCCTCACTCGCATATTTCTCACCACCCCGCAATCCATTTTCTTCATTGGCAAATAATACAAACCGGATGGTATGTTTTGGTTTATAACCAAGTGCTTTGAAGGCTCGCATCACCTCAATGGTCTGAACAATTCCGGAACCATCATCATTGGCACCTTCTGCAGGGTCCCATGAATCCAAATGTCCTCCAACAGTAATGTATTGATCAGGAAATTCTGAACCCGTCAATTCTCCAATAACATTATGCCCGATGGTATCAGGGAAAAAATGTCCGTTTGTTTTTAATGAAACAGTTATTGGTTTCCCGGAAAGCGCAGAATCCAGCCAGTCAGCATCTTTTAAGCCGATCGCAACGGCTGGAATTTTTGGAAGCGTAGTATCGTATCGTAGTGAACCTGTATGAGGATTGTTATCTGTGCTATGTGTCATACTTCTCACAATCACCGCAAGTGCTCCATATTTTGCAGCCCTGCTTGCTCCTGCGCCCCGATAGGGAACCGCATCTACGTAGGACTGGAAAGTATTTATAAAAGTGGGATTAAATTTATAGTTATAAAAAACGATCTTACCTTTTACCAGGTCCCTTTTCTTTTCAAGATCATCCCAGGAAGACACTTCAAGTACGTCAGCCTTTAGTCCATTTAAGCCCGTTCCGAGTGAATTGCCCAATGCGATTACATCAAGATCTTTTTTCTTTGAAACACTATATGCAGTGGCCTCATCCTTTCCTCCCCGCACCCAATGAGGAACCATGCATTCCTGTAACCAGGATTTGTCGGCGCCCGATTCACGGATCGTTTTCAGGCCCCATTGTTCAGCTTTGTAAAATCCTGGGGAAGCAGTCAGGCGTGCTCCAATATTTTTCGTAAGATCATGAAGATTATCATAGGCCTTTCCATGCAATAGTATTTCATTAGCTATACTACGGATCATTACCGAATCGTCATTTTGAGACCATGAAAAATTGCAGATAAAAAAAGCGAAACAGGCAAGGGTGAGTTTTCTCATATTCGTTCAATTTTGATAAAAATAAATCAAGGCAAAATTCAAAACAAATATTTAAGATAAATGGTAAATGATAAGTTATTTATAGTGGTTACCTTCGTCTCCCATTTTAAAATTTTATGCGAATAGGAATTGTTTGTTACCCCACTTTTGGAGGTAGCGGAGTTTTAGCAACAGAGTTAGGAAAAGCATTGGCTCAAAAAGATCACCAGGTTCATTTCATTACCTACCAGCAACCTGTCCGGCTAAATGGTTTTATTCCCAATATTTTTTATCACGAAGTGCAGGTGCCTACGTACCCCCTTTTTGATTATCCTCCTTACGAAACAGCCCTGGCAAGTACGATGGTCGATGTGATCAGGAATAATCAGCTTGACCTGCTTCACGTGCATTATGCGATTCCCCACGCGTCTGCAGCCTATGTTGCCAAACAAATTCTAAAACATGAAAACAAGATCATCCCTGTAATTACGACCCTTCATGGAACCGATATTACGCTGGTAGGCAGGGATAAAATGTATGCCCCTGTTGTTGCTTTTTCCATCAATCAGAGTGATGCCATTACCGCTGTATCGAATAACCTTCGCGACGAAACCTATAAAATATTCAAGATTGAAAAAGAAATAGAGGTTATTTTCAATTTCGTGGATGTGGCGCGGTTCACACGAAAGCCCATTGATGCTTTCCGAAAAGTTATCGCGCCCAACGGAGAAAAAATATTATTACACGCTTCTAATTTCAGGAAAATAAAAAGGGTGCAGGATGTGGTGGAAATATTTTACAATGTAAATAAGGAGATCCCTTCAAAACTTTTATTTGTTGGTGACGGCCCGGAACGTCAGACTGCGGAAGAATTGTGTCGCAAGTTGAATGTATGCGACCAGGTTCAATTTGTGGGTAAGCAGGAACAAATGGAAGATATCCTTGCCATAGCTGACTTGTTCCTTCTTCCATCAGAATATGAAAGTTTTGGACTCGCTGCCCTGGAAGCCATGGCATCTGGCGTCCCCGTGGTTTCAACGAATGTCGGTGGATTAAGCGAAATAAATATTCCCGGTGTTACGGGCTACATGAGTAAAGTGGGAGACATTGAATCCATGACTACGCAATCCCTGGAGATCTTACGCAATAGTGATACGCTGAAAGCTTTTAAAGTAAGAGCCGCGGATCATGCAAAAAAATATGACATCCACAATATTGTACCGATATATGAAAAACTGTACGAGAGATTTTTGAAATAGGTATCTGGCTGATTTGAAGGTGCAATAGAATCGGTTCAGGCAAACAGAATAATTGTTCCCTTATTCTTTCATTATTCACTATTCATTATTACCTATTCACTATCATCTATCATCTACGCCGCAACCAAGGTTCTGGATTTACATTTTTACTTTCAATCATCAGGATGAAATCAATTTGACCGCCACTGCCATCATCGGACTGACCCACTTTGCCAATAGCCTGGCCGGTTGTCACCGCACCTCCTTTACTCACACTTACACCTGTAAGATTGCTATAGGTTGTAAAATATTTTCCATGACGTATGGTTACCGCCATACCGTCGCCCATATTATATACCCCTACCACTTCTCCGGCAAAGACTGATTTAACCGGTGTGCCCGCTGATGGAGTCGCAATCGTGATGCCGGGATTATCGCCCTTTAATGCAGTTCCTTCCACCTGGTAAGGTCCAAAATGAATACTTGTAAATCCATTATCAACTGGCCATGGCAATTTTCCTTTATTGCTGGCGAAATTTTCGTTCAATTTTACGTCTTCCGCATTCAGGTCTAGATAGCTCTTTGGTTTTGCAGTGGGAGTTACCGTTTTCGTATTGGTGGCATTGACCTCCGTAACATTTGTAGTAGTGTTTATTTTTGCCTTTGCTTTAGCTTCATCTTCCGCCTTTTTTGCTTCCCTTCGCACAATGGCAAGCATGGCCCTTTTAAGATCCAGGTCACGCTTTTGTTTTGATGCTATCTGCCCTTTTAATTCTTTCTCTTTTGATTTTAATTCGTTTACTGCAACATCCTTTTCCTTTTTTTGGCCTTCTAAGACCTGTACCTGTTTGGCCTGGTTTTGAACCGCGATCTTTTTTTCTTCCATCTGGCTTATCTGCAATCGCTTTCTCCTGGCAATATCTTCCTGTGTTGCCATGATGCTGTTGACCTGCTGTTCGCGATAGGACCGATATGATTTCAAATACGCGATCCGTTTTAAAGCATCATTGAAATTGGTGGCAGAAAAAATAAAATTCAGAAAATCATAAGTGCTCCTGTTCTTATATGCATAAACCACACTGCGGGCATATTGTGCCTTCAGGGTGTCCAGCTGTTTTTGCATCTTTATTATTTCCAGGGTACTGCGGAAAATATCGTCGTTGAGATACCGGATCTCCTTGTTAATGTTGTTCAGGTACCGTTCCTGTACTTCAACCTTCCGTTTTAACACATTCAACTGACCAAGGGTAACATTTTTCTGGCCTTTGACCTGGTTATAGGTTTTTTGCAAATCGGCAAGTTCATCCTGGATATCCTGGCGTTCTTTTTCCATTTGCGCTTTATCATCCTGCGCATGAATGACGGCCATGCCGGAAAAAATAAAGAGTGCCAGAAAAATAAATTTCTTCATGATAAACGTTTGTTTCGTTTGAAAAAAAGACAGGAAGCAACCGATAGAACGACGGGTTGCAAATTAAATTTTATCAGTTTAATTTCTTTTATAATTTTTAGGAATTGAAAAGGGAAATGTTAAGTCATCATTAAAATTGTATTGCTTGAACTCAAGCCTTACATCGAGTTTCTTTTTTTCTGCAAAAGTTATTTTCCTTGTTTTTGGAAAGTTGACGCCTGCTTTGTTCTCATAATCGTCGTAGGTAAGGTCCCCGGTCCTGTTCCGCAATTCATTTACATCATCCAGTTTTATTCGTTGCAACTGCTTGTCCTCATTTAAAGTCACCAGGTTCTTAAACACTTTTCCGATACTTAAGAGTGAAACCGAATTTTCATATTTTGAATAGAACACAATATTGCTGTCAAGAAAAACCGCGTTCCCCAGGAGCAGGTCCTGTAAAATGGGTAGGTCAACAGGTAACTGGCTCACCTCCTGCAAATATCCAATACTGCGCGCCGTGTAAAGTTTATTTTGCTTGTCCAGGATCTTTACAGAATCTTTTGTAATGAGCGCTTTTAATGCCTCAATACCCAGGAATGCATGGATATCGATCCAGATAATACTGTCTTTATACATTCTCAAAAATGCATTCACGTTATATTTTTTATCATCAGCATCGATATAGTCCACATCAATTTTTGCGGAAAATGTTTTGAAATCAAGATGATTGGCCAAAATTGCATGATAGGTATCCTGGATAAATTTTAGAGAATCTTCTTTTGCATGATCTACCACAACCACTGAGACAGTGTCCTTTCTTATAATTGCCGTTTGTATTCTTTTTGTGGGTTTACAGGAAGCCAGCGCCAGGATAAGAAAGATCAGGATTATGAGGACTCGCATAATTTTTATTTATTGTTTACCGGTATGACCAAATCCGCCGGTGCTCCTTTCAGTTTCATTTAATTCGTTAACAGTTATTAATATCGCCTTCTCAGTTTTCTGGATGATCATTTGTGCGATCCTGTCACCCGGCTGGATAGCATGTTGTTCTTTAGAAAGATTTATCAATATCACTTTTATCTCTCCGCGGTAGTCCGCATCGATCGTACCCGGACTATTCAGGCAGGTGATCCCATAGTTGATGGCGAGGCCGCTCCTTGGCCGTATCTGGGCTTCGAATCCAAAGGGTAGCTCAATGTATAAACCGGTTGGTATTAAAACTCTTTCAAATGGATCGATCATTACCGGTTCCTGAAGATAAGCTCTTACATCCATGCCGGATGCATTTGCCGTGGCGTATTCCGGTAATGCGTTGGTTGACTTATTTATGATCTTAACAGGAACCAGTGCCATGCGGGCAAAGATAGACCTCCCAATGAAATGATGGAGTTGAATTAAAGGTTATTTAATGTCACCACTTGCTTTCAAAAGCACGGTAGCATAAGCAGCCAGGCCTTCTTCCCTCCCGATAAAACCCATTTTCTCTGTTGTTGTCGCCTTTATAGATACATCGCCTGTAGCAATACCGGTGATCCCCGCGATTACTTCCTGCATATTTAAAATGTAAGGTTTTATCACCGGAGATTCGAGACATAAGGTGCTATCAATGTTTACTACTTCGTATAGTTTTGTTGTGATTAATTCAACGGTCCTCTTCAAAAGAATCTTGCTGTCAATATTTTTGAATTCTTCTGAAGTATTGGGAAAATGGATCCCGATATCACCGAGCGAGGCTGCACCCAACAAAGCATCGCATATTGCATGGAGTAATACATCCGCATCGCTATGGCCGAGAGATCCTTTGTGATGAGGAATTTTTATACCCCCGATCCACAGGTTTCTTCCTGGGACCAATTGGTGAAAATCAACTCCAAATCCAATTCTGTAAGACATCGGGTTATTTTATGGAACAAATATCAAAAGAAAAACGTCCCGGTGTTCCAGGACGTTTCATTCATTTATTAAAATTTTTAATTGTCGGGGGTAGTAGTACCGTTGTTTTGACCATCAAGATCAAACAACAATGAGAAGCGGAGTGTATTAGATAACGGATTACGATTTACACCACTTCCGGAAGGCAACAGGTATGAAAAGTTCAAACCAAAAATGTTGTATTTAAGACCCACGCCCATCGTGAAATATTTGCGGTTTCCCTTTGTCTTATCTTCATAAAAATACCCGGCCCTTAAGGCAAACTGGTTATTATACCAGTATTCACCTCCTATCGAAACCTGGAACTCTTTTAATTCTTCGCCAAAGCCACCGGGGGCATCACCAAATGAACTGAACCAGCTGCCTACAACACCTTTTTTCCGATACGCATCCAACGCTGCCTGGTCTCCTTCAGCGGGAGGCGTAGGCACCATCAATTTGTTCAGATCAAGGCCAAATGTGATTTTGTTTTGTTCATCAAAAACTTTCGTATAAGTGGTTCCAAGACCCAGGTTGGCAGGAATAAAATCTTTTTGATCAGCATTATCTGTATAGGCTATTTTGCCTCCCAGGTTTGTCATTGCTGCACCAAATGCCCAACCTTCTCCTGTTTCATTTTTACCATCATAATACATGGCAACATCTCCCGCAACAGTAGTACCGGCTTTATAGTTAGAACCGTTGGTAGCAGCACCACCGGCGAGATTCGAATAAATATATTTTAGTCCAACACCAATGCCCAATTTGTCGGAAAGTTTTCGGGAATAGCCAAGGTCAACGCCAAATTCACGCGGCCGAAATGAGTTAAGATCATTTCCAAGATTGTCGGTGAACTGGATATTGCCAAGACTGAAATAACGAACCGAAGCATTAATAGCTGAATTTTCATCAAGTTTATAATAGCCGGCCAAAGAGGCAAGATATACATCATTCAATCCAAGATCCTTTAACCATGGAGTATATGTTACACCAAGACCAGCCTGGGACACATTGAAAGGAATTTTAGCCAGGTTAAAAAAACCTGAATTGGCATCTGGATCAGTTGCCATTGAAAGGTCGCCCATACCGCCTGTTCTGGCATCAGGAGAAATTCTTAAAAATGGAACTGCAGTAGTTACTACATTTAATTTATCTGACTGAGCAAATACCGAAGTTGTAAAAAATGAAAAAAGCAAAATTCCTAAACTAAGCTTTAGAGCAGTTGATCTCATCAGTAAGATTTTAAATTGGAGCGCAAATATAGCCGCTTTTAAAAAGTTTGTCTTAAATATTGAATTTCAGCATCAAAGAATGACTAATTTCTCAATCTTTTCTTTTTTTCTTCCTTCAGGTGTGATTACCGTAAGCCGGTACAAATAAACGCCTCTACCCAGCTTATCCCCGAACTCGTCACGCCCGTCCCATTCAACCTCAGAAGAACGATTTCCAGCATCGTTTATTGTTTGTTTAATGGTTTTCACCACTTTGCCCGTTAAAGTAAAAATCTGGATCCTTACCTGCAAGTTTTGTTCCGGTCTGTTATGTTCAAACCAAAATTGTGTTTTTGTAGTAAACGGGTTAGGATAATTCAGCACATGATTTAGTACCAATTCTTCGTTTTTTACCACGTCAAAGTCGAGAATAAATTCACTGGAATTGTCGAGAACGTCCCATGCCTTAATTTTTAAAGAATGCATGCCCCCGGTCATCTGGGGTAGTTGAAAATGGATGCTTCCCTGCTGATAGCTGTTCAGGTCGGCTTCATAAAAATCATTCAAAACAAAAAATTGGCGGTTATCATTATCCAGGGTGGCAACTATATCGTGACCGATCCCTGTTCCAGCTGTATTGATCCCCGAAGAATCACTTAACCTCACAATAAGTATCGGGGTCTCATTGGTGATACTTCCATTTACAAAATTTTCATCATTCAGAAACCCTTTGATGACAGGGCCTTCCTTATCATTAGAATGGGTGCTGTCAATGCCCCCGATAATAATATTTGTAAAGGAACCATTACCGTCGTTATTCCCATTATCAGCATACAAGCTCAATTTTCCATTGCCGAATTGATAATTTATGTCTTTAGGGAGTTTGAAATTGAATGAAAATTTTCCATTTGTAACAGAGGCCTTGCCTTTATACAAAATATTATTCTGCGCCTGGAAACCCACTACCTGGCTGGTGGCATCATTTCCAAGGGTATTGATGGTTTGAGGTTTGTCAAATACAGTGGGATAAACAGTTCCGTTGAAATCAGGCATTAAATTACCCTTTGTGTCTGTAATCTCCCCTTCTATATTCACCTTATCCAGCGCCCTGATAGTATCGGCCTGTGCCACAGGAATAGAATTCACCTTTGTTGCGCGGACTTTTAATACAGGGTAAGCGATCGTTAAAGCAGGATCACCAAGCAATGTAAACTTGCGATTGTTAGGAATATCGCCTGATGTTTGATAGGTAAAATTTTTTGCAATCTGTATTGATTCACCAAGGCTTTTATAGACCCCACTTGAGTCTGGCTGCAAGGCAAACTGGAGGTAATTATTGTTGATGATCCGGTTGCTGAATGAAAACACAACCCTGGTAGTTGTCATAAGTGCTATGCCGCCTGTAAGAGGTCTTAGTAAAATATTTTCTCCCAAAGAATTAAGGGTGGGATTGTCATAGGGTGCAAAATCACAGGTAGCAGTAATAAACAATGGGAGCTTATTTGCATTCTTCCAGTTGTTTACAATGTCCTGGTCGATAACCACCTCTTCTGCAAGCCTGGTGGCTCCTCCATGGCCACTGTAGTTCCATATGAGAGTACCGTTATATACCTGGTTATTGATCACCTGGTTCGCTTGCGGGTAATTGCTCCCTCCGGCCCCACTCTCCTGCTTGAATGCATCAAGATAAACTTTTGTAATATCGAAAACCGGCGCAATCGATTGCGATGTTGCTGTCAATGCTTCCGCGTCCTGCAAATGCAAATTAAAATCTTCATCATCGGCGATAAATAATTGATTATTTCTCCAGGGGCCAAGGCCATCTTTACTGTAATACGCTTCTACTTTATCTACATAATTTTTTGCTTCATCAATATTTTTTGCTGGTATTCTTCCAATACCAATGTCGAGCTGGTTAATGATGATGGCTGAATTAATATCATCGTTGTCATCCAAAAAACCAAAAAAATCATCAGAGGTATAGGTAGCTAGAGGATCCAGCGAGTTGATACTTTCATAAGCGGGAACAAGGTTCGTGTTATTATGCAACCTGTCCTTATAATCAAAAGATGCATCACCAAAAAGTAAAAGATATTTTGGCCGATCAGAAGGACTGTTCGCAAACCGGTCATAAAACATTTTGACAAGATCGCGAATGGCCGCAGGATCAGGGATACCTGAAGAAAATTCATTGAAAACCTGGTCAGTTGTTATGGCTATAAAACGCAGTTTATTTTTTGATTGGTGGAATTGGCCCAGGCGCTGTGCCTGCGGCAATAAAGAAGCGGTTGTAATTATGATGAGGTCGGCAGGAGAAGCACTGTGAAGATCCTGGTCCACGATTTTTCCAAGTGAACCCGGGAATAGAAAATTTGAAGAATTAAACGCAATATATTCTTTCAAACTTGCACAGCTGTTTACAAATTTGCAATCACTACCCTGCAGATTTGTTTGCATTTTCAAAGGAACAATCGGATCTGAAACATCCCAAACCTGCGTACCGGAATTTGCATTGGCAATAGTAAACTCGCCTGTATTATTTCCAACACTGTTCCAGTCTCGGAATAAAACCTGGTCAATACCATTCAGAGATAAATTCCGTCGGCCAAATAATTCAAACCAATTTAACCAACCCTGCGAATTGAAACTTCCAGGTACATAATTGAAGCCGATAGAGAGATTTGATTCAGAAACAGCAGCGTTTGCAATAGACTGAGTTTCCTGGGCCACTACATCATATTGACCCCCACCGACCGGGGAAATATTTATTTGCTGAATGTTTTGATTATTTACGGAGACATCAAATCTGCTGGAGGTGCCTACCGATCTTGCAAGGCAATCGGTAACCATAACAACGGGTGAAGCGGTTTGCAGATTTGGAATGCTAATCGAAAAATTTCTTGTTAATGAATGACCTGGGGTATTTGCAAATTCCTCCCCATACCATTCTTTGCCACTCGACAAAAAATTTACCGTATCAAGCTCATGAAAAAAGCGATCGTTGAAAGAGGTTATTGATGTGGTAGGAACAAAATTATTCTGAGCATCGGAAATTCTTTTTCCAGTACCGCCAACAGATAGATAATAAAAAGCCTTGTCCGAGTAAAGATTTTTTTTGTGAATGAATTTCTTATTTACCGAATCTGGTAGCCATTGATCGGCCCCGCTGGAAAAAAATAAGATGTAATCCGAACCGTTCAGTACACCATCTCCACCATCTACCACCATCAATGCAATTTCTGCGAGGTCATCCTGCCGGGGAATATTATTTGCTTCTGGTAGCATACCCTCACTATTTCCAAATAATCGAATCGAATTTGAGGCAATGTTGGAGCCATTTACACCCAGGCTGGATAGAAAGGGAATGTCGATTTTGTAGACCCCGGCATCTTTTACTGCTATTTTATACCAGGTGCCTGTTGACAGAACAGAATTTGCCTTATAGGTACGTTGTGCCCGGGCAAAAAGAGAAAACATTACAAATATCAATAAAGCAAACCTTTTCACATACCTGAAAATATTAAAGATATAGGGAATTCACGTTCGAAAAAAAGTAGATGCCCTTTCCGGCTGTTATTTAAAGTCTATATATTCGCAATTGCGATGGGAAAATTATTCTTATGTCTGCAATATTTTGGCCCAAATCCCGTTAAAAATATTCCAATTCACAGGTTTATGCAAAAAACTATCAAATTGAAAAATCTATTGATCCTATTAGCCCTAATTTCCGTTCTAACTTCGTGTAAAAACGGGCTATTTGGCAAAAAGAAGTCCGAAAAATCTGAGGCCACTGGCTGGAACTACAACGATAAAAAAATGGGTGGCTACCAGGTTGCAAAAACCAAGGACCAAGGTCTCGGACCAGGTCTTGTATTTGTGCAAGGAGGTACCTTTACCATGGGCCAGGTGGATGAGGACGTAATGGGCGATTGGAACAATATTCCACGCCGTGTATCGGTTGCTTCTTTCTACATGGACCGCACTGAAGTTTCTAACCTTCATTATCGCGAATACCTGTATTGGTTAGGAAGGGTTTTTGATCCTTCTACAGATCCCAACAATCAAAAAATTGTAGATGGTGCTTTACCGGACACTTTGTGCTGGAGAAGCGAATTAAGTTATAACGAGCCCCTGGTTGAATATTATTTCCGCCATCCGGGTTTTAATAATTATCCTGTGGTAGGTGTAAGCTGGAAACAGGCATCAGATTATTGCTTGTGGCGCAGTGACAGGGTAAATGAAGGCATCCTGATGGAAAAAGGATATGTTGCAAAACAATCTATCCAGGGCGAGCAACAAGAAAATAATTTTACTACCAAATCATATTTGTTAGGCCTTTACCAGGCTCAGCCAGGTAAAACGGCCACTTCAAAAAAGAATCCTCTTAAGACTCCCCAGGGTACACCTCGTACTACGGTAAGTTTTGAAGATGGTTTATTATTACCTAATTACAGGCTTCCCAGTGAAGCAGAATGGGAATATGCGGCTTATGGCCTGATTGATCAAAACCCAAGGCCTAGTGTAAAAGAAGGCAAGAGAGGGGAAGAGCTTGCGATGAATAAACAACTTTATCCCTGGTCACAAAATGTTTATGGTCTTCGTGATACACGCCATGGAAGCTGGCAGGGTTCATTCCTCGCAAACTTCAAACGCGGTTCTGGTGACGTAGCCGGTGTTGCTGGTGGATTGAATGACCGTGCATTCTATACTTCAGAAGTAAAATCATTCTATCCAAACTCGTTCGGTCTATATAATATGGCGGGTAATGTAAGTGAGTGGGTCCGCGATGTCTATCGTCCTTTGACGAACCTGGACCTTGCTTCAGAAGATGAAACAAATCCTTTCCGCGGTAATAAATTCCAAACCTTGTATAAGAATCAGAATGGCGAAGCTGAAATTGATAGCCTCGGCCAGGTTAAAATGCGCAACGTAACAGATTCTGAAAGCAGGAACAGACGCAATTATCAACGCGGTAATGTGATCAATTATCTTGATGGAGATAGCCTGTCACAATCTTCTTATGGATATGGTACTACGACACTCATCAGTGATCATTCCAGGGTTTATAAAGGCGGAAGCTGGAACGACCGTCCTTATTGGCTTAGCCCGGGCACAAGACGTTTTCTTGAAGAAGACCAATCACTGTGTACATTAGGGTTCCGTTGTGCTATGGATCGCATGGGCAGTCCTGAAGGCAACAAACGCAAAACTGGTAACTGGTGGAAGAGCCGTCGACAGAATTCCCGAAAAAAATAAAATTTTTATAGAACAAACCCAAGTCCTGGCAGCAATGCCGGGGCTTTTTATTTTAGGCATCATCCTAACTTCGCTTCATGAACACCCCGGAGTTATATGATATTTATAAAGAGCACCCCTCAGTACAAACGGATACCCGAAAATTAAAAAATGGTGACCTGTTTTTTGCATTAAAAGGACCAAATTTTAACGGAAATGAATTTGCAAAAAAAGCGCTTGAAGATGGTGCCGCCTATGCAGTCATTGATCAGGAAGAATTTGAGATTCCCGGAAAAACAATTCTTGTGGATGATGTGCTTGAGCGTCTCCAATTATTAGCACAACATCACCGCCAGAAATTTACAATTCCCTTTATTGCTATTACCGGGAGCAATGGAAAAACAACTACCAAAGAATTGATACATGCGGTTCTTTCTACTACGTATCGAACTTACACTACTGAAGGAAATCTGAACAACCATATCGGCATTCCCCTGACGCTATTAAAAATAAAAAATGATGCTGAGATGGCTGTTATCGAAATGGGCGCCAATCACATTGGTGAAATTGCATCTTATTGCAAAATCGTAATGCCTACCCATGGTCTCATCACCAATACCGGAAAGGCGCACCTGGAAGGATTTATAAATGAAGAAGGAGTCCGGAAAGGAAAAGGCGAATTATTTGACTATCTAAGATCGTCAACTACAGGACATGCTTTTGTGATGTGGGATTATAATTATCTCCGGGAAATGAGCAAAGGCATCAGTGGAATTATTAAATATGGAACAAAAGAAGATGCACATATCATTGGAAATGTTTCCAGGAATGATCCTTTTCTTGAAATAAAAATCACCCAGGGGCTTGATGAAAAAGAAATAAAAACTCAATTGGTGGGAGAATATAATTTGCCCAACGTGCTTGCTGCAGTTACCGTTGGGAAGTTTTTTGATGTGCCGGAGAAAAAGATCAGGTCAGCCATTGAAACCTATACGCCATCCAACAGCCGCTCTCAATTGATACAACAGGGAAACAATAAAATTATCCTTGATGCTTATAATGCTAACCCAAGCAGCATGAAGGTGGCGGTTGAGAACTTTTCAAAAGTGCCGGGAGATAAAATCCTGATCCTGGGTTCCATGGCTGAGTTGGGAAATGAAAGTGAAAAAGAACATGCAGCATTGATTGAGCAAATAAAATCATCAAAATGGAAAAACGTAGTGCTCGCCGGTAATGAATTCAAAAAAATAAACCATTCTTTCCTTCAACTCAATAATTCTTCTGAAATAAAAGAATGGTTGCAAAAACAGAAATTTGAAAACGTACATATCCTGATCAAAGGAAGCAGAAGCATGCACATGGAAAAAGCGATAGAAAAGGGAAAATGAAAAATGAAAAATTTGCTCTCCGAACGCTGAACTCGCAACTCGAAACTTGAAACTCGAAACTCTGAACTAATACATTTCACGCAAAGAAACATAAGGTGCAAAGGCGCAAAGGGAAGAAATGAAAAATTAAAAATGTAGAATGAAAAATTTAGCCTCAGAAATTTGTATTCATAACTCGAAACCCGAAAATGGCAGGGTTCTGGCAGGATAAAATAATAAAAAATAACAAATGGAAACAGGGAATAAAAAGGAGACCTTTGCTGAAATAATAGAAGGGAGCAAACCCGTGCTTGTTGACTTTTCTGCTGAGTGGTGCGGGCCATGTAAAATGATGAAACCTATATTGGAGGAATTAAGGAATAGAATGGGAGATAAAATACGAATCCTAAAAATTGATATAGACAAGAGTCCCGCGGTTTCAGAAGCATTCAGCATACAAAGTGTTCCAACGTTAATGCTGATCAGGAACAGAAATATATTATGGCGTCAATCAGGGGTAGTGGAGGCTTATCAATTGGAAAAGATAATTACCCCACATTTAGTAGCACCATCAACATGAACACTGAACAAATAAAATCAAGAGGGTACATATTATCTACGCTGGGTTGCCGTTGTCCGCGGTGCAGGGAAGGAAAATTATTTAAGAACTCCACCAGCATTCGATTCAAAAAGAATATGGAGATGAATAAAGATTGCCCGGTATGCGGGCAACCAACGGAAATTGAAGTCGGGTTTTATTATGGTACGGGTTATGTAAGTTATGTGATCAGCATTCTTATTTGTGGATTGAGCCTGGCGATGTGGTGGCTAACGATCGGTTTGTCGGTAGACGATGATCGTTTCTTTTACTGGCTGGGTTTTAATGCGCTATTATTAATTGGGATGCAGCCCTGGCTTATGCGCTTTTCGCGCAGTATATGGATTTCGTGGTTTGTAAAATATGACCCTTCCTGGAAGACCCACCAGCCTGTTGATGTAAGTGAACGTCTTAATGCTGACCAGGCAAATAATTGGTGAAATAGATTTCTTATTTTTGCGGCCCATCCGAAGACTCTATTTAAATAGTTCTTTGCGCTATAATTTCTTAATCGGAGACTTGTCCCGATCAATCGGGACGGTTGAAGTGATAAAAAAAATTGGAGACTTGCTCGAGCGGTTGAAGAGGCACGCCTGGAAAGTGTGTATACGGGAAACCGTATCAAGGGTTCGAATCCCTTAGTCTCCGCACATTAAGTTTTGAAAAATTCAAGATTTTCAGGAAACCGTATCATCCCGATGAATCGGGACGAATCCCTCAGTCTCCGCAATGAATAGTGAAAAATTCTTTGTGTACATCCTTCAAAACATGAAGGATTTTTCATTTTATGTTGGTCAGTGAAATGGTCTGCACCAGCACGCATCCTAAAACTGTAAAAAAAATGCGGTGCCTTCTTTTTCTGCTGATTGCACCTGTACGTTGCCATGATGAAGCATCATGATCTGCTTGCAAAGGCTAAGGCCTATTCCGCTGCCATTCTTTTTTGTGCTGAAGAATGGAACAAAAATTTTATCAATTAATTCGGGAGGCATGCCATTGCCATTGTCCGCGATCTTAATGACAGTTTTGTGATTGGAAGAAATATACGCCGACAGGATAATTTTTGGAGAAGGATGGTCCTTTATCGCTTCAATCGCATTTACAACAAGATTGATCAAAACCTGCTCGATAAGATTGATATCAATTTCCAGCTGGAGGTCAGTATCTTTCAAAATTGTTTCCAGGTCAATGTTTTTTTGTTCCAGCGTGGGTTGCATGAGCTGCAAAAGATTTCCAAACAGATCTCTTACATAAACTTTTTTTAAATTCAAGGTGGTGATCTTATTCAGGTTGCGGTAGGTTTCTGCAAATTTTAATAAGCCTTCACTTCTTCTTTTGATCGTGTCAATCCCCAATTCAAGATCATCCAGCGAACCGGCATCGTCATTTAAAGAAGTAACCGACTGCTGAAGCCTGTGTTTTAAAGTATCTGCCAACGAGGATATGGGTGCTACGGAATTCATGATCTCGTGTGTCATGACACTCAATAATTTTTGCCAGGCTTTGGATTCCGTTTCATCCAGCGCTTCATTCACATTTTGAAAAGCAATAAGCTTATAGATCTTTCCTTCTGTTTGAAAGGCGGTTGCCGAAAGCAACACCTTAAATGAATTGCGTTCGAAATGCGCCGAAGCGATCTTGCTGGCACCGGGTTTTGAGGCGATGATCTCCTTGTATAATTCGCCATCTCTCCTTGCCAGTGAATGAATCGTTTTCAGATATGGCAACTGCATCATTTTTTTTAATGACTCATTCATCCAGACAACATCACCCGTTTTTTCCTCGTAAGATAAAATGCCCGTATCAACCAGTTCCAATATTTTCTGCAGGTATTGGTATTGCGTTTCTTTTTCCTTGCTGATCACTTTAAATGTAGTGTTGATCTCGTTAAACCCTTTTCGCAACGGTTGCAGTTCAACAGGTGCATGCTTCACGTCAAAGTATCTTGAAAAATCGCGGTAGTGAACGGATTCAACAAATTCCTTTAATTCGTCTTCGCCTTTTTTTAGAAAACGAAAAATATCAAAAAGCTGGTAAATGATCACAGGGATGGCCAGCAAAAGATATACATACCATCCACGGATAAATATGTATGAAGTGACTGAAAGTATTATAAACAACAACAACACTCTCAGCAATATTCTCCATTCAAAATTTTTAAATTTCATATGCGGGATAAAGG
>Ga0193726_1000819_pt1 | contig 28479 bp, 29 predicted proteins | sample H2c1metaG_FD_144928 | JGI IMG/M metagenome (GOLD analysis project Ga0193726, IMG submission 144928) | Soil microbial communities from a riparian zone of the East river system, Colorado, United States - H2c1 | ecosystem: Environmental > Terrestrial > Soil > Riparian zone | place: USA: East River...
GGGCGATCCGAAGATCCTACTATTAGTGTGGTGTATTCAGGGCCCTTAACAAATTGCTCAATGAGCAATCCACCTGAAATAAGATTCCATCCGCGATATCCTTCAAACATCAGTTGAATCTGATCTTTGAGGTCTTTTTTATTGTTAACTACATTTTTTATTGAGATTCCCATGCTGCCACCACCAGAAATTGCTGGTTTTACTATCAGGGGTGTACCAAGTCGTTCAAATATCCCATCTATGTCGTGGTCTTTAGTATGGATCATTTCCCATGCCGGGGTAGCTACACCTTCCCGATCAAACGCTTCCTTCATCGTAATTTTCGAAGCAGTTGTCGTATAGAAATCTGCGGATGAACCTGAAAAAAAGATTCCCTTCTCCTGCAGGTAATGGATCACTGAAATTCCAGGCACCCCATTTACTTCATCCCCATCGCAGAGGTTGAAAACAAAAGGCAGTTTTCCATTTTGTGAAAGAGCAATTTTATCAATTATCGTCTTAAAATTATTGATAGTGACCGATTCCCATTTCCAATCAACCTGGAGTTCAGTAAAAACCTTTGTGTATTCCTGGAGGCCCTGGGAAAAATCATAGTAGTAGCGGATATTAGGGTCATCAGATTCTACCTGGGGTACCAGGAGCCATATTTTCAATTGTTTTACCGAAGTTATCAGGGGAGAAAATGTAGACGTTTCTGGCATTCGGATTTACTTTGAATACTTATTTGTCAGTTTTTGGAATATAAAATCAGTAAACCTGTATGAGGAAATTAATTCCTTTGAAAGGTAAGATGCCCCTTGAATATAACCAAGACAATTATCAAAACCACAAACGCATTGGAAAGGCTGAGCCATTGCCCATTCGGTAGAAGGATAAAAATAACTTAATTCATCCCCACGTTTTATTGGTTGCAGGCAGATAACCTTGAATGTAGTGGTATCAAAACATACATTAGGGGAACAACTATGATTTATATACTGTAAAAAAGAAGGCTGCAAACAAATATGCTCGGTTTCATTTACCTGGACCGTCAGATACGAAGGCGTCTGCAGGATAGCTGAGGCACCAAAATCACAAATGATGTCACCAGGGTTAGCATTGATCATGGAAAAAGCCGAGTGTTGGCCAGTTACTTCATCTTTCCATACTTCGAGGATGTCATTGGTTAGCACCAATTGGTTTATCGGTTTGGAGGCTGTATTAAATTGCATATAGTAAAGAAAAAGAAAAAAACAAATAACAAATAAATAATAAAGAACAATTTATTCCCATTTTAAAAACATTATTAAAGGTTTTATTGAAAGATGGTTGACCAGGGTCATAGATTATGACACGATTCGATTGGAAGTTTGAAGCAAAATCGAATAAAATAAGATCTTTTATACTTCCATCTTTATAACCATAAGTTCATTATTTACTATAAATACTGTAACTGGCCAGGTTGCATGGCTAATCAAATGGCATTGTTCAGTACTTCTTCCCTATTCTACTTGTTTATTGGTTATTTGAAAGAGATTTCATAGAATTGAACAATACGATAAAAATTATGAAGGAATTTTAAGTTGCCCGATAATCGATCCTCTTTCCCCAAAAACGTTTTTGTGAATTATCCTGTCTTTAGGAAATTGCACGTTCATTCAATCTAATCCGATGTCAGAAAATCAACAACCCATGTATGCAAATGGCAAGATCTGTTATATTGAGATACCTGCACTCGATATTGACCGGTCCGCATCCTTCTACCAGGCCATTTTTGGATGGAACGTCAGGCAACGGGGCGATGGTGCCAGGGCCTTTGACGATACCGTCGGCGCAGTAAGCGGAACATGGGTAACCGGTCGTAGACCCATGGCGGAAACAGGTTTGTTAGTCTATATCATGGTAGATAATATGGAAGTATCCATCAAAGCCGTAATTGCCAATGGGGGTGTGATCGTACAGCCTGTTGGAATGGATGCTCCTGAAATTACCGCAAGATTTACGGACCCTGCAGGAAATGTAATTGGCCTTTACCAGGATCGGGGCAGGTGATTTGACCTTGTTAAATACAGCCGGGAATGTTTAAAAAACCTGCTGATTTTTATACTAAAATGTCTGAAATTCAGTTATTAAGAGCTTAGATCACTCCGGATGCAATCGAAAAGATATATCAGTTATTTTTTATTGGTCTTTGCATTTTACCTCTTCGCCGATTCTTCTCATGCGCAGCTTGGATTTTCTTTTGATATTCCAAAGCCCAAACAGTATGACGAAAGGCAACTTCGGTCCGAAAAACCTGAGAAAAAATTTACTGTGGTCAGGAGATTTTTTCAAAACACCACTACGCATTACAATTATTTCTTTGATGCCACCAATAAACTGAACGAGGTAATAACCCGGGCCAAAGAATCACACAAGGACGATTTTACGCAGCTTCTCTCTTTTTATAACTATGACCTTGACCTTACAGCAAGAGACTCCATCCAACTGGATTCAATAATTTACAAGGCAACTTCCGGCATTGTTCTTCACGATCTTCGAAGTGACTGGGCGGACAATTTATACCTGATCTGGGGAGCAGCTCATTATCTTCAAAAAGAATTTGATTCAGCCTATCTTATTTTTCAATTTATAAACTATGCCTTTGCTCCCAAAGAAAAGGATGGCTACTATCAATATATAGGTAGCGGCATGGATGGCAACAGCGCTATTTCCATTGCAACAAAGGAAAAAGCCAGTTTGCCCAAAAAAGTATTTTCCAGGCCCCCTAGCCGGAATGAAGCATTTATATGGCAAATCAGAAATTATCTTGCCTGGGAGCAATATCCCGAAGCAGCCAGTATGATCGCCACCTTAAAAGCCGACCCCGCTTTTCCGGGCCGACTCCAAAATGATCTTGAGGAAGTTGAGGCTTTGTATTTCTATAAGCGAAACCTATGGGACAGCGCCGCTAACCATTTAAGTAAGGCATTAAGTAATGCTACAAATCCGCAGGAAAGAGCAAGATGGGAATTTCTAACAGCACAGATGTATGAACTTTCAGGTAACTATGCTTTGGCCCAGCAGTTTTATGAAAAATCCGTTGGGAAAACCGTTGATCCTGTGATGGCAGTTTATGCCCGGCTATATTCAATTAAAGTCGATAAAACTGGCGGTGATAATTATATAGAAAAAAATGTTGCGGAATTAATGAAAATGGCGAGACATGATAGGTTTTCCGATTACCGGGACATTATATATTACATGGCTGCTGAAATGGAACTCGAAAGAAATAATATAGCCAGCGCACAGCAGTTGCTGATAAAAGCGGCAAAATATGACAATGGAAATTTTACACAGCGCAACAGGGCTTACATGAAGTTAGCCGACCTGGCTTTTGCGAATAAAGATTACCGGCAGGCATATAATTTTTACGATAGTTTGATCCTGAGCGACCCGCAATTAAAAGATATTGACGGCATAACCAGGAAAAAAGCGATGCTGGGAAAGTTGGCACTGCAATCGGAAATTATCGAGCGCCAGGATAGCCTGCAACATATAGCAGGATTGCCGGAAGATCAACGAAAAGACTATGTAAAAAAGATATTGAAGGACCTGCGTAAAAAAGCAGGGCTGAAAGAATCAGAGACCCAGATTACCGCCGGTTCAGGATTTGTTCCTGCTTCGGATATTTTTACTGCATCCCAATCCTCAAAGGGTGAATGGTACTTCTATAACACCACACTAAAATTAAAAGGCGCCTCCGATTTTAAAAGTCGATGGGGCAACCGTCCAAATGTTGATAATTGGCGGAGGCTGCAAGCAGTTTCCAACCTGGGTGCCGTTCGCACATCGGTTAGTAGTAACAATGGAACCCCGGATAACAACCAGCAGAAAAACAATGGACCTGAGGAGTTGACATTTGATAATTTATATAAAAATCTTCCGGTTACTGAAGATCAATTAAAAATTTCCAACGATTCCATTCAAAATGCTTTGTTTGAGCTGGGGAAAATTTATGCTGAAGATATCGAGGACTGCGGTGCCGTAATAAATACTTTTGAACAATTGAGGAGCCGGTTCCCCCACTTCAATAAAATGGATGAAGTTCTCTTTCATCTTTATTACTGTTACAATAAAAATGGTGATGTATCCAAAGCTGCTCAATATAAAGCTGAAATGAATTCAAAATATGCTTCGAGCAATTTTACAAGCATTGTCTCTACAGGGAAGGATCCGAAAGCGTCAAAAAATGAAGAAGCAACAAAAACCTACGAAAATATTTATGACCTGTTTATTGAAGGAAAATTTGATGAAGCAGCAGCACAAAAGAAAATTGCCGATAGCCTTTACGGAGAAAATTATTGGTCGCCTCAATTATTGTATATCGAATCTGTGTACCATATAAAACAGCGGGATGATTCAACGGCTATCACGGAATTAAAAAAGATTAAATCCATGTATCCCTCCTCCCCTCTTGCCACAAGAGCAACTACCCTGATCGATGTGCTGGGAAGAAGAAAGCAAATTGAAGAAGAGCTAACAAATCTTAATATTCAAAGATCTCAGCCCGAAGTTAAAAAGCAACCAGTTGCCGACACAAGTTTATTGAGACCCATGATATCAAAAACGGATACGGCATCCATAAAAAAACCGGTTACCAATCCTATCAAGATCGATTCTGTAAGGAAGAAAAGTGCGAGCCCGATCCTTGCTTTTTCTTTCAACGCCCAGGCCCCGCAGTATGTAATGATCATATTAAATAAGGTGGATGTTGTGTTTGGCAATGAAACTAAAAATGCCTTTGCCCGTTTCAATAGCGAGAAATTTTACAACAAAACCTTCGAGATAAACACAGTCAACCTGGACAACGATAATAAATTAGTATTGATAAAGCCTTTTGAAAATGCGCAGGCGGCTATCGACTACATTGCACAGGTTAAGCCAAAGGCTGCATCTGAAATCGTTCCATGGCTAAAGGCGGATAGATATTCTTTCTCAATCATCTCGGATCAGAACCTGGAAATCCTTAAATCCAATCCTGATTTGATCGCATACAAGCTTTTCCTGGACCAAAATTTGCCTGGAAAGTTCTGATTTTTCAACCTATTAACAGCTTTGAGAAAAATTTAATGGTTAAAAATGACCTGGCTACGGGCGATTGTATACATTCGGTTGTGCATTTATAGAGCAATTGCATCATAATATCCAAACTTCATGCAAGGCAAAACTTCTAATATCAAACACTCCAATATGAAACGCTCAGTTCGTATTTTCTGGCGAATTGCTATAGGTCTTGGAATTAGTTTTATCCTTGTTATCGTACTGGCCGCTGCGGGGGTTTTTGGGCCAATGCCCTCAATGAGAGATCTTGAAAATCCTACGCTTCTTCAAACCTCAGAAGTATATGCGGTTGATGGAACCCTGATGGGGAAATATTACCGGGAACACGGCAACCGAAGTAATGTAAACTACAGCGACATTTCAAAACATGTTATTGATGCCTTGATCGCTACGGAAGATATCCGCTTCTACCATCATTCCGGTATTGATATGAAGGGCACGATGAGAGCTATCTTAACCCTTGGAAGAAGTGGCGGTGGCAGCACCATTACTCAACAGCTTGCCAAAGCACTCCTGGAGCAAGGCAGTAAAAACAAGGCTTGGCGGGTGATTGAAAAGATCAAAGAATACATCATTGCCGTAAAACTTGAAAAGAATTTTACGAAGGAAGAAATTCTCGCACTTTATTTAAATGCGGTTCCATTTCCTGATAATGTTTATGGCATCAGGAACGCCTCTCGTACTTTCTTTCAAAAAGAACCTGATCGGCTGAATGTTCCTGAAGCGGCATTACTTATTGGTATGCTAAAAGGCAATACCATTTACAATCCAAGAAGAAATTACCTCTCCGCATTCAATAGGAGAAATGTGGTCATTGACCAAATGGTAAAAAATGATTTTCTGACAGCGACTGAAGCGCAAAAATTCAAGGCGATGCCCATCGATATGGGGCATTATAAAAAGATGGATGAGAACAATGGCTATGCTCCTTATTTCCGTGAAGTTTTAAAAGGAGAGATCAATGATGTATTGAAAGATGTAAAGAAACAGGATGGGTCACCGTACAATATATATGATGACGGACTCAAGATATACACCACCATCAATGTAAAAATGCAAACATATGCTGAAGAGGCTGCGGCCCAGTGGATGCCTACGTTGCAAAAATCGTTGAATGCGCAGGCATTTATGAAAACGGTTTGGAAGGGCCACGAAAATTATATTGAAAAGTATATGAAGGAAAGTGACCGCTGGCAAAATATGGCTGATGACGGTATCAGTGAAAAGGATATTCGCGCAAGCTTTACCAAAAAGATCCCAATGAAGGTTTTTGCATGGAACAGCAATCGCGAAAAAGATACAATCATGTCGCCCCTTGATTCCATAAAATATTGCAGGCAAATGATGCAATGTGCTTTTATGGTCACTGATCCGGGAACCGGGGAAGTCAGGGCCTGGGTGGGTGGTATTGGTTTTAAAACTTATAAGCTTGACCATGCTAATTTAAGAACGAAGAGGCAGGTTGGTTCAACCATCAAGCCATTATTATATACGCAGGCAATGGAGGAAAGAGGGTTTACCCCGGAAACGGTTGTCGATAATGAGGCTCAATTTTTTCCAGGAAATGGCTGGGTGCCTGCAGGGAGGAAATGCAAAGGCGTACCCCAGGTAACAATGGCGGGTGCATTGGCTCATTCTCTGAACTGTGCCAGTGCATATATAATGAAGCAAGTGGGGCCCGCGCAATTTGCCGACTTCCTTCAAAGATTGAATCTTCCAACCAAAGTTGATGTAGTTCCCTCATTGGCGCTGGGAACCTGCAATCTTTCACTTTTTGAAATGATGTGGGGCTATTCCATTTTTGCGGGCCATGGTTTTTCTACGAGACCTTATTTTATTACCCGCATCGAGGACAGGAATGGTAACGTGATAAAGCGCTTTGACAATGCAAACAATCGTAAAGAAGCAGTCAGTGAGGCAACAGCCTATAAGATGGCGAGGATGATGCAGGGAACTGTGGACATTGGTACTGCAGCAGGATTGCGGGCAAGATTGGGTGTGGCAGAAATGGGTGGTAAAACCGGAACAACCAATGATAATACCGATGGATGGTTTATGGGATATACTCCCCAGTTAATGGGAGGAGTTTGGATCGGTTGTGATGACCAATTCATAAGGCTCGAAAATAATTTGGGTATGGGGGGTGAAGCAGCGAGACCTGTATGGGAATATTTCTTCAAGAAAGTTCTGGCTGATAAATCACTGGGAATTGATAAAGACGCAAAGTTTTCTGTTCCGGCAGAAATGCAAAATGAGATCAATAGCGCGGATATTATGGAAATGATCGATACACTTCCGCCGGGAGCACAAGGCGATGATGAAGGGGTCGGGCATCCAAATGATTTCATGTCGCAGCCAAATCATGAATACATCCCACCTGAATCACAACCTGTAATAGATGATAATTCAAAAAAAGATACAGTAAAAACTCTTTCCCCAAAAATAGGTGAGCTAAGGAGGGATGATAACCAGAAAAAGAAAAAGGGATTTTTCAGAAAACTGTTTGGAAAAAAGAATGATGAATAAGAATATTAAAGCTCCGCAAGTCGGAGCTTTTTTTATAGAACCGACTTCATCGATCATCGAATAGTCACAGGGAATTAAATTTGCCTAATGAAAACTGTACGAATTATTATAAAGGGATTTGTGCAGGGAGTATTTTACAGGCAAAGCACACTGAAGAAAGCAGAAGAGCTAGGCATCAAAGGAACCGTAAGGAACTGTGAAGATGAAACGGTTGAGATCATTGCAATGGGCACAAAAGAACAAATAGATGCTTTGATCTCCTGGTGCTGGCAAGGACCTCCCCGCTCAAAAGTCAGCAATGTAACGGTCCAGGAATTATCTTTACAGCCGTTTAATAATTTTTCTATAATTCGTCACTAAATTTTGTTCGACATGAAAAAAACAATTTGCTTGCTTTCATTTGCCGCTATTTTATCAATGCAGCTTAATGCCCAGGACCGGAAAGGTGGTGATCCAAAACTTTCAGAGGTATGGCAACCTGAACCCCGTATCATTACCCCAGGTAAAATGCCACAGGATGCTCCTTCGGATGCCATTGTATTATTCAATGGAAAGGATCTTTCTCAATGGGAAAGCGCGAAGGGAGGTGATGCAAAATGGAAGTTGAAAGATGACTACATGCAGGTGGTAACTGGCGCAGGGATCATCCAAACAAAAAAAGGATTTGGGGATTGCCAGTTGCACGTCGAATGGAAAACACCCGATAGTGTCAAGGGCACAAGCCAGGGAAGAGGCAATAGTGGAATTTTTTTAATGGGGCTGTACGAATTGCAGGTCCTCGATAATTATAATAACAGGACATATAGTAATGGACAGGCGGGAAGTATTTACAAACAATCAATGCCTTTGGTTAATGTTTGCCGTCCCCCGGGAGAATGGCAGACCTATGATATCCTTTTTACCGCCCCAAGGTTTAATAATGACAGTACGGTAAAATCACCAGCAAGAATTACTGTATTTCAAAACGGGGTATTGGTTCAAAACAACTTCGCTCTTTGGGGAGGTACAGAATACATCGGGATCCCTGTTTATAAAATGCATGCTGATAAACTGCCACTTGCTTTACAGGATCATGGAAATCCCGTCTGTTATCGGAACATATGGATCAGGGAACTTTAGATGCATATTGAATTGAGTTTTAACAGGGTTTAACCACGGATTTTTTATTGGTTTGAATAATTATCTTTATTATTCAAACCAACCACGATGAACCTTATTGCACTTGCCATTGCACCCGGACTTGCAATTTGTCTTTTTGTTTTTTATAAGGACAATTATAACAGGGAGCCTAAAAGGAATCTCGTGGTAAGTTTTATTTTGGGGTCAGCCACAATTATACCCGCATTTTATATCGAAACCTTTTTTGGTTCTAAACTTAATGGAACCGTTTCACAGCTTGCCATCTATTCTTATTGCGTGGTGGCCTTTATTGAAGAGTTGGGGAAATTCATTGTTATCAGGTATTATGCATTTCCGAAGAAAAGTTTCGATGAACCCCTTGACGGTATCGTGTACGCCGTAATGATCGGAATGGGCTTCGCTACTGTTGAAAATATCGGGTACGTGATGCAGCATGGAATCGCTGTAGCTTTTCTCAGGATGTTTTTGAGTGTACCCGCTCATGCAACCTTTGCAGTGATCATGGGATACCACGTGGGGAAAGCAAAGTTTGCAACAACAAATAAATCTTACTTCCTGTTCCTCGGCCTGTTCTGGGCAATTGTATTTCATGGTACGTTCGATTACTTTCTCTTTCTGCAAAATAATGCGTTGGTAAACCAATACGTTTCAAATATTCTTTTATTTGGCGGCGCACTCATTTCATTGATTGTCGGGCTATGGTTGAGTCGCAGGCATTTTCATCAATACCGGCTATCTTCGAAACAGGCATTTGAAAATAATAATCGTGTTTAGCATCATAAAAGCAACCCAGGCAGATATCCCACTCATCCGTGATCTTTGCTTTAAAGTGTGGCCGCAAACCTATGCTGCAATTTTATCGCAGGACAAAATCGACTATATGCTGGAGCTTATGTACAGCCCGGCTTCTTTACAAAAACAAATAGAGCAGGGAAGTCAATTCCTTCTCGTTTATGAAGATAAAGATCCGGTTGGGTTTGCCGCCTATTTGCAAAAAACACCTTCTGTTTATAAACTCGATAAAATTTATGTCCTACCCTCTCAGCAAGGCAAGGGCACAGGAAAATTTGTGATTGATTATATAATCGATGAAATAAAAAAGATGGGAGGCAAAGGATTGCAACTCCAGGTTCACCGCCAGAATAAAGCAATAAATTTTTATGAGAAACTTGGATTTACTATCCTTGAAGAGAAGGATTTCGATATCGGGAATGGATTTTTTATGAATGATTTTGTCATGGAATTACAGTTATAAGTCTTAAGTTATAAGTAATAAGTTGGCCGTTCTGAGTTGTAAGAGTTGTATGTTTTAAGTTTAATGTTTTAGGTTTTAAGTAATATAGATTTCTTATAACCTATTACTTATAACGTATTACCTAATACCTATTACCTCCAACCTACTACCCCCTACCCTTTTTGAAAAGATAGTTTCTTCGCGAGTTCAGAACTCATTTGATCGGCAGAGGTTCCGTAGCCATTTACCAACACTCCCTTATCTCCTTTATTGCTTTCAATAGCATATACGATGGCTTCATCCCCGGGATCTGAATTGCCTTCAAACCGGTAAACCTCCGTGATCTCGAAATCTTCCGGATGAAATTTGTCTTCATGACAAATAATGCAGTTTTCTTTCAGATTAAAATCTTTTGTATAACCTCTTTCTTTTAATCCTTTTATGGCTGCGGTCACTGTATCGTAAGTATACATGGAGCAAAGATAGGATAAGAAGCCTGATCGCTTATCGGGTAATACGTATTACGTAATACATTTACACCATCACATGAGTTTGCTTTATAATACCCATCACAAACACGCTTTGTACATTACCGATGTTTTCAATTTCACTTAGCCGGTTCACATGAAAATCATAGTAGGTATCCATATTTTCTGCAACGACTTTCAACATGAAATCAAACTCCCCAGAAATATTATAACATTCTATCACTTCATTCATTTCCTGGATCGCCCTGATGAATTTTGCCCCGGCAGTTTTATTATGTTGTTTCAATGAAACATAACAAATTACCATCAACCCTTTTTTTATCATGGTATGATCGACAAGGGCGGCATATTGTTTAATTACTCCCGTTTCTTCCATCCGTTTAATGCGTTCATAAACAGGTGTGGTACTTAAGTGGACCTTACCTGATATCTCCTTTACCGTTGCTCTTGCATTTTGCTGCAGCAGTTTTAATATTGCCATGTCCTTCTGATCCAGCTTTACGGGCATAGCGGATTCTTCTTTTTTAATTGTCTTTGCCATAGATAGATAGAGCTTTATGCTGCAATAAACGAAAAAAAAGCCATTTTATTCTAAATTTAGCAGCTCTGTTAGTTGTTTATCCTAAACGAATTACCTTTGGGGTCATTGCAGTTTCGACATTCATAACTCATAAATTTTAATAAATAATCTATGTCAACAACAACATCACCTGCCATTGACTTCAAGTTGCCCTATAAAGTAAAAGATATTTCGCTTGCCGAATGGGGACGTAAAGAAATCCGCTTGGCAGAGGCAGAGATGCCGGGCCTTATGGCACTCCGCAAAGAATACGGTGCCAGCAAACCTTTAAAAAATTCTCGAATTGCGGGTTGTTTGCACATGACCATTCAGACTGCCGTGCTTATTGAAACATTGATCGAACTCGGCGCGGAAGTAAAATGGAGTTCGTGCAATATTTTCTCTACCCAGGATCATGCCGCTGCAGCTATTGCTGCGGTTGGTATTGGTGTATTTGCCTGGAAAGGTGAGACCATTGAAGAGGCCGATTGGTGCATTGAACAAACATTATTTTTTGGGGGCTCCGATCGCCCATTAAATATGATTCTCGATGATGGTGGTGATCTTACCAACATTGTATTGGATAAATATCCAGAGCTCGTGCAGCATGTAAAAGGAATTTCTGAAGAGACAACCACCGGGGTGCACCGGCTTTATGAAAGAATGACAAAGGGTACGCTCCCACTCCCCTGTATCAATGTGAATGATTCCGTTACGAAAAGTAAGTTCGATAATAAATATGGCTGTAAAGAAAGTTTAGTGGACGCTATCCGTCGTGCTACAGATGTAATGATGGCGGGCAAAGTTGCCGTTGTGGGTGGTTATGGTGATGTAGGTAAAGGTTCCGCTGCTTCTTTGCGTGGAGCCGGTTGCCGGGTTATAGTTACTGAAGTAGATCCTATCTGTGCACTGCAGGCTGCAATGGACGGGTACGAAGTGAAAAGGATGGTAGATGCAGTAAAGGAAGGAGATATTATTGTTACGGCTTCTGGCTGTCGGGACCTGATCACTGAAACTCATTTCCGCAGCATGAAGGACAAAGCCATTGTTTGTAATATCGGGCACTTCGATATAGAAATTGATGTGGCATGGCTCAATACTAATTACGGAGATACAAAAGATACAATCAAACCGCAGGTTGATCTTTACAATATAGATGGTAAGGAAATTATTTTACTCGCGGAAGGCCGCCTCGTAAACCTGGGTTGTGCTACCGGGCATCCAAGTTTTGTAATGAGCAATTCATTTACTAACCAGGTGCTGGCACAGTTGGAACTTTGGAACAATCATAGCAGCTATGAGAATAAAGTCTATGTGCTGCCTAAGCATCTTGATGAAAAGGTTGCAAGGCTTCATCTTAAAAAGATCGGAGTTGAGCTGGAAGAATTAACAACAGAGCAATCAGAATATTTGGGAATACCAAAAAGCGGTCCGTTCAAACCAGAACATTATCGCTATTAAAATAACTATTGACAATAGTCAACAATAGTAGAGCCCCGAATCATTCGGGGCTTTTATTTTTTTTGGAACAAGTTTATCATTTCCATTCCGATGTATCAGGGTAAGAACCTTCTTCATTCTTATGTCTCATAAAAATTTTCATTGGGTATACTTGCAATAGATGAATAAAAGACTTCATGTGATCTGGCGTACTTATACACATACGGGGATATTTATGAAGGAACTGAAATTTAATTGAAATCAATCTACCGTAACTTTATGAATCTTTTTTATAAGCCATTTTCTAACCAAATCAAACACTAACTACATGAATTTTTATTTCCGAAGAACTTTTCTTTTGTTCTCCTTGCTTTTTATTGCAATTTTTTTGCGGGCACAGAAAACCGATACTTATACTTCCTTTACTACGTGGACAGTCCCAGCCGGCATTTCTACAGTTACCATAAAAGTATACGGAGGAGCGGGAGGTACAGGTGGGCAAGATTGTGGTGCAGGATGCACTAACACAGCCGCAGGTCAGGTTGGTTTTGTAGTTGCAAGCTATTCCGTTATTCCCGGTGATATCATTCGGATTTATCCGGGGGGCAATGGTATAAATGGATCTAATAGTGTTACAGCTAGCGGGGGAGGAAATGGTGGAGTTGCTAGTTATTCTGCCGCATACAATGGAGGAAAGGGCGGAAATGCAGGCAGCTCGGGATCCTCAGGAGGAGGAGGCGGTGGCGGAGGAGCTTCAGTTGTTACGATCAACTCAACAATAGTAATTGTAGCTGGTGGGGCTAGTGGTGGTGGTGGAATGGCAAACCTTGCTGCTTCCGGAATGGCGGGCAACTCCACAACATCTGCGAATGGTACATCCAATAGTGGAGGAATTGGAACAACTCCCGGTGGAGATGGCGGCGGCGGGGGCGGTGGTGGCGGTGGCCAGTTTGGTTCAGTAGGTGGCGGCGTTCATGCTGCGGGTGGAGAAAGCGCTGGTAACGGTGGTTTCCGTGGGGACAACTCTGTAAGCGGAGCAAGTTCAATTACTACAAATGCAAGTATTACCTGGGCCAGTAGTGGTCAAATCCAAATCGATCATGCCTTTGCCCTGCCTGTTTCATGGCTAAGCTTTTCTGCCAATGGCCAAACTAATGGTGTTGCGTTATCGTGGAGTACAGCCTCTGAAGAAAATACAAAGGATTTTAAAGTTCAGCATAGTTTAAATGGTGTGGATTGGAATGATATCGGAACTGTACCGGCTGCAGGAAATAGTAGTACAGTCCGGGAGTATAGTTTTATGGACCATGATCCTCTTACCGGTTTAAATTATTATCGACTATTACAACGTGATGTGGATGGTAATTTTAATTATAGTAAAGTGGTCCAGGTTAAATTCTTTGGTGCTGAAAGATCACTTAGGGTTTATCCAAATCCAGTGGTGAACGGTGAGTTGACGATTAACTTAAATCAGAATTCTGTCGTCCAGGTTTACAGCATCGTCGGTGTAAAATTGCTGCAGAAAGAGTTTTCGGCTGGAGAACATTTACTAAATGTATCACAACTGTCCAGGGGCACTTACTATCTGAAAGCAAAGAATGAAGCAGTCATGTTTATTATTCAATAAATAGAATGCCTGGTGTAATTCTGTAAATCCAAACATGGTTTATAGATCAGATCCAACGAAAAATAACATTTTTTGCTCAAGCCATTGGGGCTGGCTGAATCAATTCAAAAAGATTTATTGTACCTTTCTATGAATGTCCGACAAAAAAGATATTGATTTTACATACACTACTCTTGATAAAATCTTCAGGCTTAGTATTGGTGAAATGGCAGATTTTAGTGCGGCCATGTACAATGGCGATTTTTCAATGACGTTGGAAGAAGCACAAAGAAAAAAACATGATTTTATTGCTGACAACCTTAATATTCATAAGGGAAGTAAGGTTTTGGAAATGGGTTCCGGGTGGGGTCCATTTTTGAACTATGCCCGAAGCCAAAGAGAAGCAAATGTTTTAGGCCTCACATTATCAGATGGGCAATATGAAGCCTGCAAGAAAAAAGGTTTCGATGTTAAGATCAAAGATTGTCGTACAGTAACCCCTGAAGATTTTGGAACCTTTGATGCCATTGTTTCTGTGGGTGCCTTTGAACATTTTTGTTCACTCGAAGAATATAAGGCTGGCAACCAGGATAAGGTTTACAAAGATTTTTTTAAAACAGTTGCAGCTCTTATTCCGTCCGGGGGAAGATTTTTTTTGCAAACAATGACCTTTACAAAAAAAATGCACGCCTGGGAAACGATGGATATTAATGCCGATAAAAAATCTGATGCCTATCTCCTGGCATTGACTGCAAAACATCTCCCTGGTTCCTGGCTCCCCTATGGCTCCGAAATGATCACCCAGGATGCGGAACCATATTTTAAAGTAGTGAATATTAGCAGTGGAAGGCTGGATTACATTGAAACCATAAGAGTATGGAGAAAAATGTTGAGGAAATTTAATTTTAAGAAATATTTGCTTTATCTCCGCTTGCTTTCTCAATTTGCGGTCAATAAAAAATTCAGACATTTAATTCCAGTATTCAGGATCAGTCCGATAAAAGTTTGTTTTGAACGGGACCTGATGGATCATTTCAGAATTGTTTTTGAAAAAAAATAACACCCTTTCATCTTCCTGTATGCTATCCCTGTATCAATGGCTTATTTTTTCATAGTCTCCATATTCTTATTATACTTTTCAAGGGAAGCTATGTACATTTTGGGCGAGCAAGTCCCTGAAATGATCCTGTAACATGTCCATGCAAGCGTATCTCCCTTTGAAATTTCCGCCTTGTCCATATCCTTTTTGAGAAGGAACCTGTATGGGGAACCGTATTGCCGTGTGAGATCTGTTGTATCAATAGGATCATCTTTGACTTTTATTTCAAAATAAAGGTTAACGTGCACACTATCATAAAAGTCCACTTTATATATTCTGGCAGGTACCACCAGAGTATCGTAAACGCAGGGGCCGCCATCCAGAACGATCTTCTTTCCAGCATTCCGACTTTTCTGATCAAGAAATAAAATAACGGCTGCAGCAATGGCTATGAGGCCGAGACCCAAAAGAAGTTTTGCTTTATAAGTCATTCCAGTATATTTTCTTATTAAAGTAGAAAAGTAGATGAAATTCAGGAAGTTTCTTTGAAATACGGATACTCAATTTAGAGTAGCGGCGATTCGCGAGGAATGCTATTTCTCCCCGGTGAGCAATTTGCACGTCAATCATCTTTTTTGGGCACAATTGAATTACACCATTACCCTCACAAGCACCCCGGATTCTGATTAATTATAATATTTAACATACCTTCCCTTGATTAAAAACCAAACTAACAATCATGAAAAAACTTTTTCTGATAGCATCGGTAAGCGCTTTCTTGATAGCCTGCAATAATGAAAAAAAAGCAGAAGCTCCAAAAAACACGGACCTCATCGGCCAGAATCTGAAAGGTAAAGTCCAGCATTATGAAGAAATGGGATATGCTGTTGACAGTACCGGCAAAATAGGCAAGGAGGATTCCATAATAAATACCCAGGATTATGATGAAAAGGGATACCAGACAGTGTCTTCAACTAAAAACCCTGCTGGAGAAGTCCTTACTGAAGGTAGTTCGACTCATTACGAAAAGGGGCAAACCAGGGAGTTTGAAAATAAGACCAAGGGTAAGACCACTTTTAAGATTTCAATTTACCTGGACAGCAATGGTAAATACAGTTACGCTGATAGTTATGATTCTTCGGGAAAGGTCACCAGCACTTATAGAAATCTTGCTGAAAATGAATATGGTGAAATATTAAAAGGAATTGAATACAAACCAGACAGTACCATGAAGTCGGCTTTTGAAAGCAATTATGACAAGGACGGCCACTATACCGGGGGGATAGGCAAAGACAGCACAGGAAAGGAGAACTACCATTCTACCTTAAAATTAAATGATAAGGGAGATCCTATCGAAGAAGCAACGATGACCGTGACCAAAGACACAACTAAAAATGAAACCGTAACATACAAGTATGATACGTATGATGATAAAGGAAACTGGACACAGCGAACTACTTACAATGATAAGGGTAAACCCACTAAGATCTTAAAAAGAACCTACACCTACTATAAGGATTGAGGATACTGTTTACATTCTGCGAAGCCTTCAATAACATGAAGGCTTCTTTTTTTCCCTTTAAAAAGATCCGGGGACATGACTTCTTAAAAACAATGAGCTATGGCAGGCGAATTTGATTCAAAGCAACAACCGTCTATCATAAAACATTCAAATCAATTGACGGTCCTGAAATTCTTTTTTATATTGTTATGGTTATATGAAGCAAAGAGCATTGATATTATTTATTCCTTTTTCAATTTTTCTTACGGAGACCGTGAAGTTTCCTTTAGAGATTAAGGATACGTGCAGCAAAATCTCATGTATGAAGGGAATGGCAGCCGGTAAATGCCATGGCAAGATGGAACATCAAAAAAAATTGCCGGGTAAATGTAGCAGCACTGCGGATTGTTCTGTCTGCCCGGTATGCTCTGTATTTACATTTTTACATCAATATGAATGGTCTTCTAAATATACCACATCCGGGAAAAATTATTTTTTCGTGAACTCCGGGTATGCATCTTCTTACATCCCGACACCCTGGAAGCCACCCAATGGGTGACATGTTTCTTTAAACAAAACTTAATTTATTAATTCTTAAATCGTGTTATGAAAAAAATACTAATGCTGGCATTGGTCTGTTCGCTGGCTACAGGCTCTTTTGCTAATAATCATAAGCCCAAAAAGCAGAAGCATACTAAGCAATGCACACAACTGCCCTGCACTCCTGATTGTAAACAAAAAGGATGTTGCAATAAAACAAGTTGTAACAAGGCTTAAATAAATGTTGAACATTTATTGGAAACCCCGTCCCGCATTTGCGGGACGGGGTTTCTTTATTTGGATGCAGATAAGAATCAAGGCGGCTATATTGTCAGCCCAATTGCTTTTATTTTTGCTTCAACTTTGCCAATGCTGCTATACCTCCATCGCTTTTTGGATTTAATTGAACGGACTTTTCATAATTTTCAATGGCCTCTTTTTTATTTCCGGCAAGGGCTAATGCTTCTCCCAGGCTGTCATAGGTATTCCATGAATCAGGAAAGAGTTTTACATTCATTCTGAATATTTCAACCGCTTCATTTATTTTATTTGATCCAAGCAGATCGTATCCTGCTGCGTTCAGGTCAGTTTCCGCTGCGTGATTATTGATTGCATAACTTTCCGGTAAGGTAACGACCCGGGTGCGTGTTTTCCACTGGCCATTTTCTTTTACCATCATTTCGTAATCATGATAATGAAGGGCCCCGGAATAAGGAAAAATTGAGGATTGGTCTGATTCAGGAGTAGCGACGGCATCATACTCAACGAACGCCAAATTACCTTCCGTATGTACAGAAAAATTATCAAGGCTCATTTTGAAGCTATTGTCCGGTTTTGGATTTTGTTTTATATCTCTTTCCATGGTTGCTTCCAGGCTATCCCAGCCTTTTACGGTAGTATAGAAATCATTCGTTGTTACCGTATTGGAGATCTTCGAATCGTGCTGCCAGGATGCTTTCCAGGCATCTAAATTGCGGCTTTGGTAGGCATCTATTTTTGCCTGGATTGCTTTTTTGATATTTCCCTCTTCACCGGTTTGTGCGTAGGTAAAAAAGCCAAACCCAATGGTAGTTAAAAGGACAATGATCTTTCTCATGTTATTTTATTTTAGGTGATGAAAAAAGGAAACGGAAAAAATAGAAATTTACGAAGGGGGGAAGACCAGGTAGTTAAAAAGGGCAGGCTTTTATTTTGGAGGAAGATTCAATTTAAGATAAATTTTCTGGAATTCATTTTTTAGCCCGCGCTTCTCTGCGCTCCATGGAAAGAACCGGGAATAAATATTTCTTTAATATTGGAGTAAATTCTGCTTATGGAAGAATCCAAAAATGAAAAAAAGAATTTCGCCGGGTCACGATCCATCCCCGGTAGTGAGACGAAAGATGTTCCGGGCAACTTACAAGCTCCCGCCAGGGAAAGGCTTGAAGTGCTTACCATCCGTAACTGGAAAGAATATCTTGGTGAATCTTTACTAATTATTTTCAGTGTTATACTCGCCTTAATATTAACTGAATGGTTCAATAAGTTGCATGAAGAGCGACAAACGCAGAGTATCCTGCGTCAACTCCGTGACGAACTTATAACCAATAAAAAATCCGAAGAAGAACAATTTGCATACCATTTGAATGTTCTGAAGAAAATCGATTCTGCGATAAATGACCCTTCCCGGGCCCAAAAATTTATAATGGAAGGAAAGGTTGACCTGGATGTGATAACGCCACCGCCGCATGTGGTCCTTTTGCATGATCTCAATGATGTAGCCTGGCAGGTAGCAAAACAAAATAATATTTTTTCCAAAATAAACCTATCCACTTACAGTCTTCTCACTGATATTTACGATAACCAGGAGCGTATTACGAGGTCCGAAGAAAAGATTGCATCAGTGTTACTGGCGTGGGAATCACGCAGACCGGAAAATATAAGGACGACACTCATTTTGGTTCGTGATAATTATTTTGGATGGGATGTTCAGCGTGCGCCTTATTTAATAGAGAAATATCAAAAGGCCATTGAAGAATTACAGCATGAATAATTTTTTAAAAGTGAAAATGAAAGGCGCTTCATTATCGTTACAGACAACAATAGTAACGACCCTTATTTTATAATTAATTTAAACAGGCTGTTTCATTTTATGAAAAAAAAGATCCACGAAATAAAGGTTTTTATTACCAGGGAAATTCCTTCTGCTGGAATTGATCTCTTAAAAAAAGAGGGATTTGATGTATCTGTTTGGCCCCACGACAAACCGATGACCCCTGGTGAATTGATCGAAGAGGCTAAAAAAGCTGATGCCATCTTAACGCTTCTCACTGATGCTATCAATTCAAATTTTTTAAATGAATGTAAACATCTTGGTATTATTTCTCAATTCTCTGTGGGATATGATAATATTAATGTCCCCGAAGCTACAAAATTGGGTATTCCTATCGGGTATGCGCCAGGCGCTATGAGCGACGCTACTGCGGATGTTGCATTCGGGCTCATGATCGCCGTTTCCCGGAAAATGTTTTATATGCACAAGACAATTGCAAGAAATGAATGGACCTTCTTCAGTCCAAAGGCGAACCTGGGAATCGAATTAAAAAACAAAACCCTTGGCATTTTCGGTTTGGGCAGGATCGGGGTCCAGATGGCCTTAAGATGTAGAGGCGCGTATAATATGAATATCATGTACAACAACCGGAGGCGTAATGAAGAAACTGAAAAACAGCTTAATGCTGAATTCGTAAGTTTTGAAGAATTGTTATCTCAAAGTGATGTGTTGTCGGTTCATTCCGCACTAAATGAAGAAACTGCCGGTGTATTTAATAAGGACGTTTTTAGAAAAATGAAACCAGGTTCAATATTTATCAATACCGCTAGAGGTGCCATTCACAATGAACCCGATCTGATGGAAGCATTACAGGAAGGAACCATTTGGGGTGCGGGCCTTGATGTAACCAACCCCGAACCGATGGACTCAACGAATCCATTATTGTTAATGCCAAATGTCGCCGTCTTACCTCATATCGGTTCAGCCACAGTAGAAGCAAGAAGTGAAATGTCGAGACTGGCAGCGCTAAATATTGTTGAGTTTTATAAGAATAACAGGATACCAAATCTTGTAAATCCCGAAGCACTAAAAAGCAAATCGCTTTAAATTAAATAATGCAAAATTCATCTTAAAAGGATTCTTTCGAAAGAAAGCCTTTACTGGATGACGCATCATCGTCTCAACCTATCAATTCTAATGGCTTCCTTCAGTAATTTTACAATTGCTTTTTCATCAATTTCTTCCGGAGTTTTGTATATTTTATAAAAGATCCTCTTGTTTGTACCATGGGTAAGATAGTCATCCTCATCATTCAATTTATTTCCCTGCCAAAAACCTAACAACACGCCCTGTTTTACCCCACCCCTTGGAATGGCTGCCGGCCATATAATGCAAATGCCCCCCTTTCCATAAAATGAAGGAACATTAAAAGAAAGCCTTTCTTTGAATCCCGGTGGTAAATTTTCAAGAACTATTTGTCTTAGTACATCTACAATAATGCGCTCTTCTTCCGGCAGGCGGTCAAAAAATTGAACGATTGAGGTGATCCTTGCCTGGGAATTTTTCATTCCAGCAAAAATATACATTCCCGGAAAGTAACTAAAATGGAAACGTTCATTTTAGTTTTGATTGGATTCCTTTTGATCCGCCTGGATTTTAATACCCGGATCAAACAGAGCTATAAACAAACTATCATTCGAATACGGAGGGCCGCTTTCGCCCTTTTTCTTAATTTTATAACGCAAAGGATCGTAAAATTTTAAACAGCTTTCATGGAATTCATAGATTATTATAAGGTATTGGGGGTAAACAAAAATGCTACGGAGGATGAAATCAAAAAAGCTTATCGCAAGCTTGCGCGGAAGCTCCATCCGGATCTGAATCCAAATGACAAAGAGGCCCATAAAAAATTTCAGCAGATTAACGAGGCAAATGAAGTATTGAGTGATCCGGGGAAAAGAGAAAAATATGATAAGTATGGAAAAGACTGGCAACATGCTGAACAGTTTGAGCAGGCAAGACATTCTCAGCAACGACCGAATAATTTTGAAAGGGAATCATTTGGTGATGACTTTGAAGATGGGGGGTTCTCAGAATTTTTTAACTCCATGTTTGGCGATTTGAACCAGGGTGGTTTTCGTCAACAACAGACAAAGTTCCGGGGCCAGGATTACCAGGCAGAAGTGCGGCTCAACCTTTCCGATGTTTTCAAGACCCATCAACAGGTTTTAAAAGTAAATGGGAAGAATATCAGGATCACCATTCCTGCCGGTGTCGAAAATGGACAGAAAATAAAAATCAAGGGTCATGGTGGTCCGGGTGTTAACAATGGCCCCAATGGAGACCTGTACATAACTTTTCTTATCAGTAATGACACAAAATTCAGGCGGCAGGAAAAAGATCTTTATGCGGATATGGCTGTTGACCTGTACACAGCTATTTTGGGTGGTGAGATCACTGTTGATACGCTTGATGGTAAGGTAAAAATAAACGTGAAGCCAGAAACACAAAATGGTACAAAGATCAGGCTGAAAGGGAAAGGATTTCCGGTATATAAAAAAGAAGGAGAATTTGGGGACCTTATTCTCACGCTTACTATAAAAACTCCCACAAACCTGACGAAGGAACAAAAAGATCTCTTTGAACAGTTATCAAAATTATCATCATAAAAATTTTATCCATGCAATCGGAAGATATGATCGTTCTTGATGAGTTTTGCGTTAGTCATGAACTTGATGTGTCGTTTATCAGGTCCCTTGAAGAACATGGCCTGGTAGAAATTGTGAGTGTAAATCAAGTATCATATATTAATATGGATGAGTTACCCCAGCTTGAAAAGATTGTAAGAATTCATGATGAGCTCAATGTCAATCCTGAAGGTATTGATGCGATTAAAAACCTTCTTCAGCGCATTGAAGACTTGCAAAATGAAATTGCGACACTGAAAAACAGGTTGAGTTTTTATGGTGAAAAATAATGCATCCTATTTACGAGATTCCGCCAATTAAAAACAGGCCCTGGAGCCTGTTAAACAAATTCTTGTTTGTCTTAACATATTATTTGCCCACCAATTCATAATACACTTTTTCTCCATCGTGCACCTGCCTGTAATACAGGCCTGAAGGTGTGGTGTATAATTTTTCTCCATTTATCACTAGCGATTTACACGTCCCCTTAGGATTTGAAGATTTCTATTTTGTCCGAGAGTAGCTGCCGCTCCGCGATCTTTGTTCCGGAGGGTAATTCAGGAGCTTCTACCCCATTTTCAATGAGCAGGTCGCCATTGGTAATGATTCTTGCTTCATCCCAAATTCCTTCATCAATAAAAGATTGTAGCAGGCGAGCCCCACCCTCAACTATAACAGTTTGAATTTTCAAATCGTACAATGCATGGATTACCTGGTGAACAAGGCTGCCCTGATCTGAAATTTTGTAAAACAAAATCGTATTTTTTTCTTCATGTTTTATTTTGTTGAAGACAATCGTTTTTGCTTTTGCATTAAATATTTTCAAAGTTGATGGCAGCCTCAGGTTCATATCAATAACGAGCCTCACCGGATTATTGCCTTCCCATAATCTTGTTGTCAATTCCGGATCATCCATTAAAGCCGTATTGGTTCCAATAAGAATTGCGGATTCCTCGCTGCGCCATTTATGGACGATCCTGGTTGTAAATTCATTAGTGATTAGAACACGCTTTCCATTTTTACTCCCTATCATTCTATTTGCTGCCTGGGCCCACTTCAGGATAATGTACGGGCGGTGCTTTTGATGAAACGTGAAAAATCGTTTATTTAATTCTTTACAATCTCTTTCTAAGATACCTACTTCAACTTCGACACCTGCGTTTTTCAATTTTTCAATCCCCCTACCATTTACGTCTTCAAACGGGTCGCGACATCCAATGATCACATTAGGAATCTGGTGCCTGAGAATAAGGTCTACACAGGGTGGAGTTTTGCCGAAATGTACACAAGGCTCCAGGGAAACATACAATGTGGATCGGGAAATAAGATCCTTATCTTCTTCATTCACGGAAGCGATGCAATTCGGCTCTGCATGCGCTTCACCATATTTTTTATGATACCCCTCACCAATAATGCGATCCTGGTGCACCAGCAATGCTCCTACCATCGGATTGGGAGCAACAGATCCCATTCCAAGTGTTGCAAGCTGCAGGCATCGGTTCATATATTTTTCGTGAATTGTCAATTTCGTTGTTGAATATTTGCAAATATACCAATCACTAGTGACCACCACCCTATACCTTTGCGTATGACCATTGAAGAAGCAAGGAAAGAGATAACCGATAACTTGAGAACCATCTATGAAAGGGGTGAAAGCGACAGCATCACTGAAATAGTTATGGAACATATTACGCGATGGTCAAGAAAGGAACGCGCTCTTCATAAAGATCTGCAGCTTTCATTTGCTCAAAACCATTCCTTGTTACAAATAATTCAACGCTTGTTGCTCCATGAACCGATTCAGTATATCATTAATGAAGCGTGGTTTTCAGGTATGATCTTTTATGTTGATAAGAATGTTTTGATCCCGAGAGCTGAAACTGAAGAATTAGTAGATTGGATCGTTAAAGAACCCGGATTTCAAAATGCATCTCCTGGAATCCTGGATGTAGGAACCGGAAGCGGGTGTGTTGCCATCGCTTTAAAAAATAAATTTCCGGACGCTGAGATCTGGGGTTGTGATGTAAGCGATGAGGCATTAAATATTGCCAGGATGAATGCGGATGCTTTGAATGCAACAATTGATTTTCTTCCCCTCAATTTTTTAGATGAGGATCAACGGGTGCAACTTCCCACTGTTGATCTTATTGTAAGTAATCCGCCGTATGTTCCGCAGAAGGATAAAAAGGAAATGAAAAAAAATGTTCTTGAATTTGAACCTGAAGCGGCAATATTTGTTCCTGATAACGATCCACTGGTCTTCTACAAAGCCATCGCAGAATTCGGGAAAGAAAAATTGAATGAGAAAGGCAACATATTTATTGAGATTCACGAAAGTCTTGGAGAGCAGGTCAGGAACTTATTTCAAGCCGAAGGATACGACCCGGTGGAGATCAGGAAGGATTTGCAAGGAAAGGACAGGATGATAAAAGCGGGGTCCGTGAAGAAACTCATAGAAACCTGATACTATTTTACATTCGCTACAACCTTTGCTCCCGCCCGTTTGGAGAGCCTCATGATCCTGAACACTTCACCGTAATAGGCTGTAGTATCCGCATTAATAACTACAGTGGGCGTGTCTACCGAAGCTTTATATTTTGTGATGGCCTGTGTTAAAAAAGAATCGATCATCGAGTTAGAGACCTTCGTGGTACCGATATAATACTGCTGATCCTTATCAATAGATACAATAATATTCTGCTTTGCTTTTGTATCTTTTGTTCCCCTCGGTAAACCCACTCTCACCACATTCGGGTTTGCCAGAGTAGCTACGATCAAAAAAAACATGAGCAGAATGAAGATGATATCGTTCAACGAATCTGTAAATACTTCAGCTTCTTTATGTCCTTTTTTCCTTAAGTTCATTAAATTATCTTGTAGGTTCTTGTAAAATATCCAGGAAATCAGCAGAAGCTACTTCCATTTTATTCGCTGTTTTTTCAACTCTTGTATGCAGGTAATTATAAGCTATAAAGGCCAGCAACCCGATGACAAGGCCGGAGATGGAAGTAACCAGTTTTACATAGATACCTCCGGCAATTGTGTTTAGTTCAAATTCATTTGTAGAATTTATTTTGAAAAACAATTGCATCAAACCTGCGAGGGTTCCAATAAAACCAAAAATGGGAGCCGCCCTGGAGATCACAGAAAGCACCCCTAAGTTTTTTTCCAATTTGAACATTTCAAGCTGTGCGATGTTCTCCATGTTTCGCTCAATGTAATCAATGGGCTTTCCAACACGCTGAATTCCTTTATCAATGATCCTGGCCACAGGGTTGTTGTTATTCTTTGCAAAGCTCTTGGCTGCGCTAAGATTTCCACTCAGGATGTGATCACGGATAATATTCATAAAATTGGCATCCAGTTTTGATGCTTTCTGAATAGCAATGTAGCGTTCAAAAAAAACAAAAATGGTGATCAGGAAAAGTAACGCCAATGGAATCATAATGACGCCGCCGGTGCTAAGCAATTCAAAAATACTAAGCTTGCCATCACCATTCAGGTCTCCCTGGATGTGCGATACAAGTTTCTGCGTTGAATCAACAATCTGTAGAAGCTCAAACATATTATATTCTGATTAGGTGCGTAAAAGTAGTCTATCGGTTAAAGAGTACGGGTTGAATTTTTTCAACAACATGTGAATGAACGAAAAAAACGATGCCACGTTGTTCGTGGCATCTAAGTTTTTGAGTTCTTTAACAAGCATCCTGCTATTGTTTCTCCGAGGTTCCTGCATGTTTTACCATCAGGGCCTGTATCTGGCGCATCGTATTCTCCATTCCAACGGCACTTCCATCAAGAAAAATAACATTTCCTTTTCCGAATTCAGCGAAATTTTTGATCGCTTCGGTCCACATACTAAAAAGGATCACGTTTGTATCAAGATTTGCCTGCTTCATTTGTTCAGCAGCTTCGGACATACCTTTAGCAACTTCCTGGCGGAACAAGGCAACACCCTGCCCTCTCAGTCTTGCAGCCTCTTTTTCCGCCTCAGCTGAGATCTTTATCGCATTTCCTTCTGCTTCGGCTCCCTTTGTTTTTGTGATGAGGAGTGCCTGGCCCTCGTTTTCCGCAGCAGCTTTTAAATTATTTGAAGCCACTACTTTACTCATTGAGTCAAGAATCACTTTGTCAAATGTGATATCATTTATCTGAAGATCTATCAAATTTTCCAGGGTATGATCAACCTGTTCTTTTACATACTCAACGATTTCTTTTCGAAGGCCCAGTACTTCCGCCTGTTTTTTTGAAGCAACATAGGTACGAATAGAACCTTCGATCGTGCGGACCAATGCCTGCATCATATCTTTATCGCTTACAAATTTGAATGCGACTTTCTTAAGTGTTTCTTCATCCTGGTTCTGCACGGAATACAAAAGCATTGATTTAAAATAAACGTTTGCCTGGTCACCCGTAATGGCCTGGAATTCCAATTCCACAGAACGATTTTGATAAGAAATTTTTTTGTAAACAGATTCCAGGAGAGGCAGCTTCATCCGCAAACCGGGTAATACGATACGCTGATATTTACCGAACATCGTAATGATTCCGATATATCCCTGGTTAATGGTAAAAAATGAACTAAAAAATAAAATGACTAAAACAAAAATCCACCAATTGGCAAGAAGAAATTTTCCGAGATCCATAAAAATCAGATTTATTAAGTTTTAAAAATAAATTTAAAGTCGTGGTATAAGAAGCGTTTCTAAGAAGGTAAATTTGTCTTCGGAACAAGTTAGTTTTTCTGACCCTATTCTCCTGTTCTTTTAATATTTATTTTGATCAGTCATTTTACACCCTTTTCTTCCCATACCTGTGTAAGATGTACTAAAACCTCCACAGATTTTTGCATGTCCTGCACGCTAACATACTCATGTTTACCATGGAAAGCCATTTCCCCTGTAAATATATCAGGACACGGCAGGCCCATAAATGAAAGTCGTGAACCATCAGTTCCCCCTCTCGCACTTTCTTTTTTAAACTTTACTCCAGCCCTTTGCATAGCCTCTTCGGTATACTCCTCAATTTGAGGATAGTTATTGAGAACTTCTTTCATGTTACGATACTGTTCTTTTATTTCAAATGAATAAGACGCGCCTGCGTATTTTCCAACAGCTTGTTTTGCAAATTGTTCCAGCCTCGTTTCATACCGTTTTAAATTCTTTGTATCAAAATCGCGAATGATAAATTCTACTTTCAATTTTTCGGCGATGCCTTCCACACGAACAGGATGAACGAAGCCTTCCCGGTCTTCAGTAGTTTCAGGAGAAAATTCATCCTTGGGTAAAAGATCCAAAAAGGTTCCGGCTACTTTTAATGCATTCACCAGTTTATTTTTTCCAAATCCCGGATGGGCACTTATCCCGTGAAATGTAACCACTACACCATCTGCACTAAATGTTTCGTCTGTAAATGATCCCCTTTCACCACCATCTAAGGTATATCCGAAATCAGCCCCAAGTTTTTGCAGGTCAATTTTATTTACACCACGACCAATTTCTTCATCCGGGGTAAATAAAATTTTGATGGTGCCATGTTTTATTTCCGGATGTTGCATCAAATAATTCGCGAGATCCATGATAATGGCAACTCCCGCCTTGTCATCCGCCCCAAGCAAAGTATTGCCCGATGCTGTAATGATATCGTCCCCTATTTTTTGTTTCAGGTAAGGTTGCTCTCTTATCGTAATAACTTGTGTGGAGTCGTCAGGTAAAATAATATCCTGCCCGTTAAAATTTTTATGAATGATTGGTTTTACGCCTGCCCCTGAAGAATCAGGAGCGGTATCAACATGAGAACAAAAGCAAATTACAGGAACATTCTTACTGCTGGTCGAAGGTATGGTAGCATATACATAGCCCCATTCATCTAAATGTGCGTCGGATATCCCGATCCCATTCAATTCGCGAACCAGGATGTTGCTAAGGTCTTTTTGTTTATCAGTAGATGGAACAGATATGGATTGAGGATCGCTTTGAGTATCAATTTGTACGTACCGGATAAATCTTTCTTCAACTGTAAATTGGTATTTTTCAAACATATCACTATTTAAGAAGGCCGAATATACAACCATTTGGAGTTTGCATAAGACAGATATTGTATTTACCTTTTATTTCTAAATCAAAATCAGCAATATGAAAAAATGGATAATCGGATCATTGGTAGGTGCCATAATTGTATTTGCATGGCAGGCTGCATCCTGGATGTTTTTGGGCACACATGCGGCGGAAGAAAAATATACACCGGCACAAGACCAGATTTTATCGGCACTAAATTCTGCTAACCTGGAAGAAGGAATGTACATGGTTCCAAATTCAAAGCCCGGTACTTCAATGGATGATAAACAGAACCTGATGAAACAAAATGAAGGAAAGCCATGGGCGTGGATCAGTTATACAAAGAGCATGAATGTAAGCATGACAACACCTATGATCATGGGTTTTATAATTGATCTCGTGTTGGTAGTTTTGTTAATATCAATTCTTGTCAGGGGCGGCTTGCCTGGTTTTTTAGGAATATTTACCGGGGCGATCGCTGTGGGGGTATTCACATTTTTGTGGGGCCCTTACATGCAACATACCTGGTACGGCACACCGTGGTCAGTT
>Ga0193726_1000820_pt1 | contig 28479 bp, 28 predicted proteins | sample H2c1metaG_FD_144928 | JGI IMG/M metagenome (GOLD analysis project Ga0193726, IMG submission 144928) | Soil microbial communities from a riparian zone of the East river system, Colorado, United States - H2c1 | ecosystem: Environmental > Terrestrial > Soil > Riparian zone | place: USA: East River...
GGGTCCAACTCGAGGGTTCAGCGTAGCTTCTGACCCAATCATGATCTTGCGCGTTTCGCCGCCTTTTATCGAAATGCACGCTTATGAAATCCCTATATCTCCGACTTGCATTCCATCTCGCTTTTAAATGGCGGTCTATCCATCTTGCTGAATGCGGCCGTGGGTCGACCGCAATTCATGTGAGATACACCATGTTAGCTCTTTCAAAACATCACGATCCCGGCGAACTCAGTGACCGCCTGCGCGACACTCCAGCGGCGACGGCAGGTCTCATGTCTGAAGTCATCGGCCAGCCTGCCGGCGCTTTCCGTCGATGGGGCAGACCGAAAAGACCGCCCGGATCGAACGATTGATCGGGTCGGCCGCCTGGACCGATGCGGCGCTTGCGCTGATCGATCTGGAATTGCCGCAATGGCAGGTTCGCCGCATCGCCTATGACGAAGGCGAGTGGCATTGTGCATTGTCACGCCAGCGCGAGCTTCCCGAATGGCTGGATCAATCGATCGGAGCCCACCATGCCGATCTGGCGCTGGCGATCTTGAGCGCATTCGTCGAGGCCCAGCGGATCGCTGCGCCGTCAAGCAGCACCAGCGTTCCCATCGTACCACGCGAGGCGAGCGCACTTTATGATCCGCTCCTGACCGACAATTTCGCGTAACAGCCCACGATCGAACCATCGTCGGAGTTCGACTCTTGGCGCAGTTCCCGAATTTGCCGCAGCAACTGACATCGACCCGGGTGATCGTTCGCTTCTGTCTGCGCACGATCATCCTGGTTTTCTTCGCAACGCTTGGCAGCATTGGCTTCGGCAGAAGCCTTGTGGCGTTGCTGTGCATGTCCACGATCCTCGGCGCCGTCATGGGGGTGATGAAGCGCGAGCCTCCATTCGACAAGGTTCTCAACCATTGGGATGAAACGGTGGCCTATGCGGCGCTGTGGTGCCTGGTCAGTGGGTTCAGCCAGGCTGCTCCATTTTGAAACGACACGCGATCTTATGCGGCTCCTATGAGATCGCTGTTGTGTCGCCCTCGAATTCATATCCGGCTGAGCAGATATTGGGAGCATGAGTCACGCAGTATCCCGGCCGACCACCATCCGAACATTCGCACACGAAACGACACCGCGACGGAAGGGTCCGTGGCCACGGGAGCACGCGCTACTCGCGCATAGAAGGAATACCAACGTGAAGCTCGTCGAACCTCCATCGTGCCGCTCAGCATCCACGATCGTCTTTGTCGGCAAAGACAGCCGCGGCAACTGGGTCGCCCAGGAACAGAACGGTCTCTATGGCGGCCTGTTCGTCAACCGCGCGCAAGCCGTCAAGTACGCGCTGTTCGAGAACGGCCATCACCCCGAAACAATCGTCGAAGTCGCGCGCGAGATCGAGCTCGACATGGGCGGCAAGCTCGCCGCCTCCGATCCCACACTTGCCCCCAGTTCCCGGCGCGCCGCATGAGAAGTGCAACAGCCGTTACTCAGGAGAGCCAGATGGTTCAGCCTCATTCCGTTTCAAACCGCGAGCAGGTCGTCGATACCATGATCGAGCTCACGCGCCTGTCCAATCTGCATCGCGCCATCGTCGCCGGCGGCGACAGCCTGGAACTCTATCTTGCGCTGCGACGCCGCGGGTTCATTCGTGTGGCTACCGCCGAGATCTGCCGTGTTGCCAAGGGACAGCACGCGGTCGGTCTGATCACGGGGCAAAATTCGCTAACTGCGATCGAGGCTGCTCTCACCCGGATATCGCCATTCCTCTGCACCAGCGCGACCGTCGCCATCCTGATCGACTCTCGCGAGAGCAGCATCAACCTGAGAATCCGAAGCAAACTGGAACAGATGGGTTTTCGGATCGAGGCGGGTGTCAGGTGCCAGCAGGGCCTCGTGCTCTCCGCATACCGACAGGGCTTCGGTCAGATGGAAAACGCGGCGTGAAATCCAATGAGACCCCATGCACATCACGCCACCTGGCTGGCGGGATACATACCCGATCTTCCCACCCCGTTCGATGAAAACGATCGAATCGATCTGGCGGCATTTGCAAAGCTTTGCGAACGCCAGATCGAAGCCGGCGTCCCCGCGATCGTGGTCTGCGAAACTGCCGGCGAGGCCTCGACCCTGACGCCAGCCGAGCAGGAGACCATCATCTGTGCTGCCGTCCAGGCCGCGCGTGGCCGCACCCGCGTCATTGCCGGAGCGGGTTCGAATTCGACCAGCCAGGCCATCGCGCTGACGCGGCGTGCCGAAGCCGCCGGCGCCGATGCGGTGCTTTCGGTCGTGCCCTATTACAACAAGCCGATGCAGATCGGCATTCAAGCGCACTTTCGGACGATCGCGGACTCGACCGCGCTGCCCATCATCCTGCACGACATTCCGTCCCGGACCATCCGCGAGCTGTCCGACGAAACGCTGGTGCTGTTATCGCAATCGAGGCAGTTCATCGGATTGAGGGATGGAACGGGCGATGTTCTGCGCCCAATGCGCCTGCGGTCGCGGCTGCCATCGAGCTTCCGATTGCTGTCCGGAGACGACGCCACCGCGCTGGCTTTCGTTGCCAATGGCGGGGATGGCTGCATTTCCACTCTATCAAATGTCGCGCCGGAACTATGTCAGGCCATTTTCTCGAACTGCCGGCAGGGACGATTGCAGTCTGCGCGATATCTGCAAAATCGGCTGGCGCCGCTGAACGCCGCGCTTTCCAGGGAGAGCCCGGCTGCCCTGAAGTACGCGTTGTCCATGCTCGGCTTTATCCGCCCGAGCACCCGCCTGCCGATCGTGGGATTGGCCGAACCGGCGAAAGCCGAGGTCGCGCGCGCCATCGCGGAGATCGGCGACGAGGATCTGGCTTGTCCAGGCAAGAGCGGGCACCGCCCTCGCCTGCGGAAGGATTCAGCCAACAGCTAGCCTACGTGCCACCGGCGGATGCGCGGTCGAGAAAATGCTTCTCCCGCCATTTCGGCCCGGGACCGCGCATATAGTGATCTTCGGGGTGATATTTCCCGACCGGCCCGCTCCAGGAAGAACTGAGAAACGTCACCAGAGCGCCGGCAGCGCGGCGGAGATGGGAAGAAAGCTGTCGCATGTGATACTCCACGCGAAAAGTAGACACCAAGGGCTGCAGGCCGATTGACCAGAATCAATCCTCGCGAATGCTGGCTCGACCGGGATTGGGCGTCACCCAATCGTTGTTGGCCCGGTCCAAGCGAATACCGCGAAGCTCCAGCTCGCGTTCCATACGGCGCAGCTTCGAATTGGCGATAGCCTCGATCATGTTCTGCAGGAAGCCGTTGAAACGCCTTAAGGCGCTGCGGGCGCGGACGCGAACGCGTTTGCCCTGCGTCCTGCCAAACCGGTGCTCGCTCGGTGGGTCCCGTCGGGTGATGAGATACGCTCGATAACCATCGTCGTAGGCCAAATAGCGGAATTTATCATCGCTGGTAGTTAAGTGGGTCATCTTGCATCTCCACCGTTGGCTCCAGTTGGAGCTATTGGGAAGTTGCGCAGGACGGCATAGGAAATCGAGGCGACCGCCTGTCCTCTCTCATAGGCGCGGCATAAAGGCCCGCCGCGACCTCGCTCTCTTTGCGATTCCTATATTTCTCTTATGAGATGCGCCGCCAAGCCGTCTCGCATTCCTATGGCATCGTCTGCACTTCATGGCTCACCATCGATAAGCGCACAATGGTCGCAATGCAGATGACAAGCCCGGATGCTTCACGGCGGCGGACGCTGAGACGTTCGACCGCCGCGAACGAGCAAGACGGTGAACGCTCCGGCACCTTGCCGCCCGGCGAGCCCGCAACCGCCACCGCGCAATTTCATCCGCTCGATCCCGGCATCATCAATGAGGCGATCCCGGCATTTTTCATCGGCCGCAACAAGGACGGATTCTGGGTGGCCCGTGACGTCAAGGGACGGATCGGTGGACTTTTCCTGCTTAAGAACTCCGCATTGTCGTTTGCAAGAAGGAACAGCCAGCCGGGAGGATGCGCAACCATCTTTCTATCCGAGCGGTTTGAACTCGACCTCGAGAACACAGGCAATCCGCTCATCGCACAGCTTGGATTGTTGGTCCGTTTTGCAATGCGCCATCGGCGGCGCGACATGGCGGAAGCGCCATAGGCCGGCTGAAAGATTTTCACATCCCTTGAATCGAGCCGGCGGCCAAACGCCGACAAGCGGCATCGCCCGGCCCGCGAACAACCCGGAGTGAAGGATTTTTGACATGACGATGTTGATGCACACGCGCGGTCCCTTCGAGCGGGCTCCCAATTCACCGGAAAGGCAAGACGCGACCGGAGCAGATGCGGCGGAAGCGCGCCTGGCGATGATCAAGCGCTTCGGCATGTGCGCCCTTACGCTCCTGCTGGCAGGGGGCGCCCTCACCGGGATCGTCGCGCTAAGGGCGATAGCGGTCTTTCATAACTTAAATATGAACCTACATTGAGGGCATCGGTCGCGGCCGCCGCGCGCCCGAAATGGTCGCTCATGCTTTGATCCTTGTCGCGCTGAAAAAGGCGGCTCGCGGGTCGTGGTCCCGCACAGTCGCTGATTTCCACCTCATGCCTTATCGGGCGTTGACCGAGTCTCTCGTTTGAGTCAGAGAAAGGTTTTGCTCCGCCGAGGCGCCCGGAGGATTCGATGAATTTCAGCAGTGCAGACCTCTCGACGATACTGGATCGTATTCTCGACACGGCGGCGGACAATTTGCGGGTCGCAAAGATCCTGATTCAGCTGGGTCTCGACCCCAACAACGTCACGTCCGACGCATTATTCAATCGCCTGCTGGAAATTGTGCTGGCCAACATTAACCTGGCCAATTTGTTTGCCCTGGTCGGCGCGATCTTCTTTGTCGCCACGCTGCTGATGCAGACCATGGTGCCGCTGCGCGTCGCGACAATGATCGGCTGTGCGTTCTTCGCCGGCTTTGGCGCGCTCGCCGGTAGCGTCACGACTTTTCTCTTGTATCTGCTGTTGCTCCCGATCAACGCCTATCGTCTTCGTCAGATGCTCAACCTGGTCAAGAAAGCGCGCAGCGCGACGCAGGGCGACAGTTCGATGGAATGGCTCAAGCCGTTCATGACCGAGCGCAAATATCGCAAAGGCGACATTGTGTGCAAAAAGGACGATGCCGCCGATGAAATGTTCCTGACCGTCACCGGAAATTTCCGGGTCACCGAAATCGGCGTCGAACTTCCGCCGGGACGTCTGATGGGCGAACTTGGCTTCCTGTCGCTCAACAACCGGCGGACGGCGACGGTCGAATGCACCGAGGACGGGCACGTGCTGACCATAACCTATGAAAAGCTGCTTGAGATCTACTTTCAGAACCCGCAATTCGGCTATTACTTTCTCGTTCTGACCAGCCAGCGCCTGCTGGAGAATATCTCGAGGCTCGAAGCAATTATCGCGCAGAGCAAAATCGCGCAGCAGACCCCGGCCGCAGGCGGCACGAATTGAGCTTCAATGCGTATGCTGCCGTGCCGAGTGCGCAGGTCACTCGCGGCGGATGGCTACTCCGCCGCTGAGCGGATCTCGGCGCGTTCGGCTCGCACCGCGCAGAACTTGAATTCAGGAATCTTCCCGAACGGATCCAGCGCCGGATTGGTCAATAGGTTCGCCGCGGCTTCCGCGTAGCAGAACGGCATGAACACCATGTTCTCAGGCACGTCGCGATCGGAGCGCACCTTGATTTCGACCGCGCCGCGCCGCGTCTCCAGCCGGATGAAATCGCCCGGCCACAGCTTCAGGCGCCGCATGTCCTTCGGCGACATGAACGCCACCGCCTCCGGCTCGATCTGATCGAGCACCATGGAGCGCCGCGTCATCGAGCCGGTGTGCCAATGTTCGAGCACGCGGCCGGTGGAGAGCACCATCGGATATTCGCTGTCGGGCACCTCGTCCGGCGCGATCACATGCGCCGGCACGATCTTGCCGCGACCGCTCGCGGTCGGGAATCCGGTGGTGAAGATGATCTCGTTGCCGGGCTTGTGCGGATCGTCGACCGGGTAGGTCACCGCACCCTCGCGCACCAGCCGCTCCCAGGTGATGTTCTTCAGCGACGGCATCACCTGCGTCATCTCGGTGAACACGTCGGCCGGCCCGTCATAGCGCCAGTCGAGCCCCATGCGCCTGGCGATTTCCTGGATGATCCACAGATCCTGCCGCGCATCGCCGGGCGGTCTTATGACTTCGCGCGCCAGCTGAACCCGGCGGTCGGTATTGGTGAAGCTGCCGGATTTCTCCGCGAAAGCCGAGGCCGGCAGGATTACGTCGGCATGAAACGCCGTCTCGGTGACGAACAGATCCTGCACCACCAGATGATCGAGCTTGGCCAGCGCCTCGCGCGCGTGCTGCAGATCCGGGTCCGACATCGCGGGATTCTCGCCCTCGATATACATGCCGGTGATCTCGCCGGCGTGGATTGCGTTCATGATCTCGACCACGGTGAGGCCGCGAACCGGATCGAGGTCCTGATGCCAAAGCTTCTCGAACGGCTCGCGCAGATCGGTGCGCCCGACCGGCTGATAATCCGGCAGAAACATCGGGATCAGCCCGGCGTCGGAGGCGCCCTGCACGTTATTCTGTCCACGCAGCGGATGCAGACCGGTGCCGGGGCGGCCGACCTGACCGGTGATCAGCGCCAGCGCGATCAGGCAGCGCGCATTGTCGGTGCCATGCACATGCTGGCTGATGCCCATGCCCCAGAAGATGATCGAGGCGCGGGAACGCGCATACAGCCGCGCCACTTCGCGTATGGTTTCCGCAGCAATGCCGCAGATCGGCTCCATTTTCTCCGGCGTGAACTCGCCGATGCGCGCCTTGAGATCGTCGAAGCCTTCGGTATAGCCGGCGATATATTGTTCGTCGGTGAGGCCCTCGGTGATGATGGTGTTGATCATCGCATTCAGCATCGCGACGTCGCTGCCGGCCTTGAACGCCAGATGCTTGGTGGCATGGCGTGACAGCGACTGCCCACGCGGATCCATCACGATCAACTTGGCGCCGCGTTTGGCCGCGTTCTTGATGAAGGTCGCGGCGACCGGATGATTGACCGTCGGATTGGCGCCAATCACGATGATGACTTCGGCATCCATCGCCGCCGCAAACGGCGCCGACACCGCGCCGGAATTCAGGCCTTCCATCAATGCCGCGACCGACGAGGCATGGCACAGCCGCGTGCAGTGGTCGACATTGTTGGAGCCAAAACCGGTACGTACCAGCTTCTGGAACAGATACGCCTCCTCGTTCGAGCCCTTGGCCGAGCCGAATCCGGCGAGCGCTTTCACGCCCTTCTCGTCGCGGATCTTGACGAGGCCCTTGGCGGCGATGTCGAGCGCTTCTTCCCAGGACGCTTCACGGAAATGCGTGAACGGATTGGCCGGATCGACCTGGTCGTTGGAATCCTTCTTCGCATTCGGCAGCCGCACCAGCGGCTTGGTCAGCCGGTGCGGATGATGGATATAGTCGAAGCCGAAGCGGCCCTTGACACAGAGCCGGTTGTGATTGGCGGGTCCGTCGCGGCCCTCGGCATAGATGACCTTCTCGTCCTTGACCTGATAGGTGACCTGACAGCCGACGCCGCAGAACGGGCACAGCGAGTCCACCTTCCTGTCCGCATAGGTGACGCGGGTCTGGTTTTCATCGAGCATCACGGACGGCATCAGCGCGCCGGTCGGGCAGGCCTGCACGCATTCGCCGCAGGCCACGCAGGTTGACTCGCCCATCGGGTCGTCGAAATCGAACACGATCTTGGACTCGTGACTGCGATAGGCCATGCCGATCACGTCGTTGACCTGGACCTCGCGGCAGGCGCGCACGCACAGGCCGCACTGGATGCAGGAATCGAGATTGACGCGCATCGCCGGATGGCTGGCGTCGCCCTGCCAGCGCTCGGCGGCCGGGAAACGGCTTTCGGTCACCTCGACCTTCTCGGCCCAGTGCCAGAATTTCGAATCGGGATCGTGTGAGGTTTCGCGCGCCGGCTGATCGGCGACCAGAAGCTCCATCACCATCTTTTGTGCGGCAATCGCGCGCGGGCTCGCCGATTTCACCTTCATGCCGACGCTCGGCGTGCGCTTGCAGGACGCCGCCAGCACGCGTTCGCCCTCGACCTCGACCATGCAGGCGCGGCAATTGCCGTCCGGCCGATAGTCCGGCTCGGGCGAGTAGCACAGATGCGGAATTTCACGGCCCTGGCGTTTGGCAACCTGCCAGATGGTCTCGCCATTGACGGCTTCGACCTGCTTGCCGTCGAGTTCGAACTGGATTTTTGTCATTCCGCGGCCTCTTTCGGCACGAATTCTTCCGGGAAATATTTAATCACTGTGGTCAGCGGATTCGAGGCCGCCTGGCCGAGACCGCAGATCGATGCATCCCGCATCGCCTGGCTCAATTCGTCGAGCAGCTCGCGGTTCCAGACCGGTCTTTGCATCAACAGCGCCGCCTTCTGGGTGCCGACACGGCACGGCGTGCACTGACCGCAGCTTTCGTCCTCGAAGAACCGCATCAGATTGAGCGCCGCACCCTTCACACTGTCCTGCTCGGACAGGATGATGACCGCGGCCGAACCGATAAAGCAGCCGTATTTTTCCAGCGTGCCGAAATCGAGCGGAATATTGTCCATCGATGCCGGCAGGATGCCACCGGACGCGCCGCCCGGCAGATAAGCGTGGAAGGTATGTCCTTTGGCCATGCCGCCGCATAACTCGTCGATCAATTCGCGCACCGTGATGCCGGCTGGCGCCAGCTTCATGCCGGGATTCTTTACCCGCCCCGACACCGAATAGCTGCGCAGGCCGTGGCGGTCGTTGCGGCCATGGCTCTTCCACCAGTCCGCGCCTTTTTCGACGATGTCGCGCACCCACCACAGCGTCTCGATGTTGTTGATCAGTGTCGGCAATCCGAACAGCCCGACCTGGAACGGGTATGGCGGCTTGTGCCGCGGCAATCCGCGTTTGCCTTCGATGCTTTCCAGCAGCGAGGATTCCTCGCCGCAGATATAGGCGCCGGCGCCGCGCCGCATATGCAGCACCGGACCGCCGGTCGGCAGTTTTGCGATTTCGCGCTCGAGAATTTCGCGCGAGGCCGGATATTCGTCACGGATGTAGATGTAGATTTCAGGCGCTTCCACCACATGCGCGCCGATCAGCATGCCCTCGATGAAGCGATGCGGATCGGTTTCGAGATAATAGCGATCCTTGAACGTTCCAGGCTCGCCCTCGTCGCCGTTGATCGCCATCAGCCGCGGCCCGGGCTCGCCCAGCACCGCGCGCCACTTTCGCCCGGTCGGAAAACCCGCACCACCGAGGCCGCGCAGGCTGGCGTCGTCGAGCGACTTCAAGAGATCTTCTTTCGCCAACTCGCCGGAGCGCAGGCGATTGAGCAGTGCATAGCCGCCGCCGGCGACATACGCGTCGTAACCGACATAGTCAGGCAGATGCGCGTGGGTTTCGCCGCCCTTGGCCGCGGCGAGCACGCTTGCAACACTGGCATGATCGACAAAGTGATGACCGACCTCGGCGGCGGGCGCGGTATCGCAGCGGCCGACGCAAGGCGCACGCACCACGCGAACCCCCGGGCCGGCGCTATTTTGCAACTCATGCAGCAGTTTTTCCGCGCCCAGCATCGCGCACGTCAGGGAGTCGCAGACGCGAATGGTCAGCGGCGGGATGTTGGCCTCACCTTCCTTCACCACGTCGAAATGCGCGTAGAAGGTGGCGGTCTCGAACACTTCCGCAAAGGCCAGCTTCATCTCGTCCGCGAGCGCCGCGAGGTGGGCTGCCGAAATCTGACGATAGGTGTCCTGGATCAGGTGCAGATGTTCGATCAAGAGGTCGCGCCGCCGCGGCCGGTCACCCAGCAAAAGCGAAATCTCTTCAGCGGCTTGGGGCTCGATCTGGCGGCCCTTGGGGGTCGATTTCGCGCGCCGGCGCCCCTCGCCGGGGTGTTCGAACGAGCGGACCTGATGCGCATCGTGGCTCATTGAAATCTCTTCCGGTGGCACTCCTGGGCGACTCTAGTCCGTGGTATGCCAGATGCCAAGAGAAAGAATTTATCGATTAAACGGGGACCCGGGGCACGGCGGTTCTCACCGCCATGCCCCGGCCCATTCACCGTGGTTAATCAGAGAATCTTGGCCGCGCTCTGCAGCGTGATCCAGACCCCCCATGCCAGCGGAATACCGACAAAGGCCCAGAACAACGCGGCTCTCGCGTCCAGACCGCCGAACCCGATACCGAACGAACCCGATGGCGTCGAGGCCGAGCTCTTCGCCGTCGCCGCTTGCAGCTTGGCGACTTCTTCGGCGCTCATGTGCCACTTCGAATCGACCGGCTTGATCAGATAGTTGCAGATCAAGCCGACGATCAGCATCGCGCACAGGATGTACATGGTGGTGTTGTAGAGCTGGTCGCGCGGCACCCCGGCGGCGAGCTGCGCTTCGCGGATATAGTTCACCACCACCGGGCCGATGATACCCGCGGTCGACCACGCGGTCAGCAGCCGCCCGTGAATAGCGCCCACGAACTGCGTGCCGAACATGTCTGCAAGATAGGCCGGCACCGTCGCAAAGCCGCCGCCATACATCGACAGGATGATGCAGAAGGCGCCAACAAACAGCAGCTTCGAGCCCATGTCGGCGAATGTCGGAGCCAACGCATATAGCGCGATCGCGAGCAGGAAGAAGCAGTAGTAAGTCGCCTTGCGGCCGATGTGATCGGACAACGAGGCCCAGAAAAAGCGGCCGCCGATGTTGAACAGCGACAGCAGGCCCGTGAAGCCGGCAGCGATCGCGGCGATCGTAGCCTTCTGGTCGATGCTGAGTGCGTTGAACTTCACTCCGGGCAGACCGATCAGGTTACCCGCAAAGATTTCCTGCAACATCGGAGAAGCCATGCCAATGACCCCGATGCCTGCCGACACGTTCATGCAAAGGACCCACCAGATCAACCAGAACTGCGGGGTCTTATGCGCGTCGTTGAGGTGCACGTTGTACTGCGAAATCATCGCATTGGCTTTTTCGGGCGGCGTCCAGCCTTCTGGGCGCCAGCCGGCGGGCGGAATGCGATAGCGGAATGCGCCTATCATCATGAAGCAGAAATAGATCGCCCCCATGGCGAGAAATGTTTCCCAGGCACCGACCGAGGTCGACGTCTTGAAATAGTTCATCAGCAGGTTGGCGAGCGGCGCGCCGATCATGGCGCCGCCGCCAAAGCCCATGATGGCCATGCCGGTCGCCATGCCGCGGCGGTCGGGAAACCATTTCACCAGCGTCGATACCGGCGAGATGTAGCCAAGGCCGAGACCGACGCCGCCAATGACGCCGGAGCCCAGCCACAGCAACCAAAGCTGGTGGATGTAGATGCCGATCGCGCCGAGAACGAGACCGCCGCACCAGCACATCGCCGAAACAAAGCCGGCCTTGCGCGGTCCGACGCGTTCAAGCCATCCGCCCCAGACTGCGGCCGAGACACCCAGCAGCACGAAGAACAGCGTGTACATCCAGCCCATGCTGGCGACGCGCCAGTCGCACGTCGTGGTGAACAGCTCCTGCATCAGCGACATGTCCGGGCAGGCCTTCGCCGCGGTAATGCCGAGCGCACGCGACAGCGGCAGCCAGAACACGCTGAAACCGTAGGCCATGCCGATGCACAGATGGATGCAAAGTGCTGCCGGTGGCACCAGCCAGCGATTGAAGCCGGCGGTGGCGATGGTCCGTTCCTTATCGAGGATGCCGCCGCCGCCGCCAGACATAGTTCCAGCGTCGCTAATAGTCGTCATTGATTTCTCCCCTGCAACCACCCGTTCCGGGCGTGTTGCCGCTTCGATCCTGTTGTCTCAGTGCTGCATGCACCCAACTCCCACATGCAATCCCGCACAATTTTCGAAATGCGCCAGGATCGCCAAGCACATTCGAGAATTCCAACACCAGATGAGAACGGTCATGCCCACCGCCGGCGCTGGGCGTAAGCATACTTTGAGTTGAGAATATGCCCGCCCATACCGAGTGCCGTGTTACTCGCGCGACGCCACTTCCGCACCCCTGCGGATATCAATTGGGACAGAAGCGGCGCGCGATGTCGATAGGTAAAAGGTAGCGATCTACAGCGTTATCAACCAGCGCAAGATGCAGCAAGATGCGTTTGGCTGTTCCGATTTCGAATCGACCAGCTTTTCATAGCAAACGACTAATCATTCGTCTTTCCGATCGGGCCATTTGTTTTTTCAATCACGAACACGATTCGGTGGTCCGCACGTTCCGTGATCTCGACCTTGTCGCCGGTTTCGCGGATCAAATTGGGGATATCGATGACCGACAACGGATCGGTGCAGTGAACTTCGAGGAAATCGCCTGGCGAAAGCGTTTTCAGGGCTTTGCGTGTTTTCAGTGCCGGCAACGGACATTTGAGACCAGTGAGGTCGAGCTTGGTGGTGGTCATGTTCCGAACATGGCGAAAGGGTGTCGTATCGTCAACATCGCGTGAAACGACCGGCTTCAGATCAGGCTTGCATAACCAAGAAAGCCAACCGTCTGGCCTGGTTCGACCAGCGTAATTTCTTCGCCGAGTTCGACCAGTCCGTCGGTGTCGACCAGCGACGACAGCAGCCCGGCACCCTCGCGCGGAAATTTGACCGCTTCGAGTATACCATTTTCGCCCCTGCGCAGATTGACCCGAACATATTCGCGACGCGCGATTTTCTTTTTGTAACTGAAGGCTGCGCGGACCGGCATTGGAATGAGATGTTGTTGTGTGGCGCCCGCCAGCGCCAGCACCGTCGGCCGCACCACGTGGACGAAGGTGACAAAGCTCGCCACCGGGTTACCCGGCAATCCAATGAACGGTGTGCCGCCGATAATTCCCATCGCGACCGGACGCCCGGGCTTGATGGCCATACGCCACAGAACGAGCGTCCCCACGCTCTCGACGGCAGCTTTGACGTGATCCTCTTCGCCGGTCGAAACGCCGCCAGTGGTCAGGATCAGGTCGAGGGTACCAGCCACACTCTTCAAGGCGCTCGCCAGCGAAACGCGATCGTCTCTGAGAATACCGAGATCGCTGACCTCACAGCCAAGCCGCACCAGCATGGCCATCAGCATGAAACGGTTGGAGTCGAATAGTTGGGCTGCCCCGCGCGATGCCCCCGGCGACACCAGTTCGTCGCCGGTCGAGAACACCGCGACGCAGATCCGCCTGCGTACCTCGACATGCGTCAGGCCGAACGCGGCCGCGAGTGCCACATCCTGCGGCCGCAGGCGTTGACCCGCGGCCAGCGCGGAATGACCGGCAGGAATGTCCTCGCCTGCCAGGCGCACATTGGCGCCGGGTTTCAGGCCCGCCGGCAGAACAACCCTGCCCTGATCGAGGCGCACATCTTCCTGCATGAATACGGTGTCGGCGCCTTGCGGCATCGGCGCCCCGGTAAAAATCCGCACAGCGTGGCCCGGCTCGACCGGCCCTTGCGCCGACGCGCCGGCCTGAACGCGCCCCGCAACGGGAAAGGCCTGTTCCTCCAGCTGCGCAAGATCGACGCTGCGCACCGCATAGCCATCGACCGCGGAGTTGGTGAAAGGCGGCAGCGGCAACGGAGCGGAAATCTCCTTCGCGAGGATGCGCCCATCGGCCGCCGCAAGCGAAACGGTCTCGATATCCTGCACCGCCGTCACCCGCGCGGCGATGATGCCGACGGCTTCATCGACCGACATCATCGGGCCGCCAAAGGCAAAGCAATCGTCGGACAATTGCGCCATTTCACATCTCAGGTTTCGGGTGCGCTTCGCGCCAGCACGTCTTCGACGGATATCGCGGACCTCTGCATCATAGCGGCGATGGCGGGGATGTCATCGAGATGGGCGACGGGCAGCGAGGTTTCAACCGCCGCATCGCTCGCAATGCCGACGACACCGGGATCGTCAGGGAACAGCATCGCCTTGCCGTTGGCGAGGCGATGCACCTCGATCTTGCGATGCGGCTCGGACTTGAAACCTTCGACGATGACAAGATCGACCCGCGACATCTTCGCCAGCAATTCGGGCAACCTCGGCTCGCTGGCGCCGCGCAATTCATGCATCAAGGCCCAGCGCTTGCCGGAGGACACCAGCACCTCGACGGCGCCCGACTGCCGATGCACCCAGGAATCCTTGCCCGGCACGTCGACATCGAAACTATGGTGGGCGTGCTTGATGACCGAAACGCGCAGGCCCTGGCTGAGGAGATGGGGGATGACGCGGGTCAGCAGCGTCGTCTTGCCGGCGCCGCTCCATCCCGCCAGGCCGATCACTTTCATCATATTCTCCGAGCCTCCGGCGGAACCGGGCTATGCTATATCCAAAGGTGCTTTATATCGGCCAACAGGGAATGTCATGCTAACCTCGGAACGATGATGAAGATCGACAAAGCCCCCGTCCCCCTGATCGTCCCAAATCCGCACGATCCGCGGCTGACCGAACGCGTCGCCGGGACCGACCAGGCCGGCGCGCCGGTCGAAATCAACGTCCCGGTGGAGCGGCCGCTGACGCTGTACCTGAACGCGCAGGAGATCGTCACCATGATGACGATCGGCGACTATCCGGAATATCTGGCGCTCGGCTATCTGCTCAATCAGAACATGCTGAAATATGACGACGTCGTCACCGAGGTCGAATATGACGACGATCTGCAGGTGGTGGTGGTGCGCACCGAGCACCATACCAACTTCGAACAGAAGCTGAAGAAGCGCACGCAGACTTCGGGCTGCGCGCAGGGCACCGCGTTCGGCGATCTGCTGGAGGCGGTCGAAAGCGTCGCGCTGCCGAAGGCAGAGCTACGCACCTCCTGGCTCTATCAGATGACGCACGCCATCAACACCATGCCGTCGCTCTATCTCGAGGCCGGCGCGATCCACGGCTGCGTGCTGTGCAAGGAAGGCACGCCGGTCTGCTACACCGAAGACGTCGGCCGCCACAACGCCGTCGACAAGATCGCGGGCTGGATCTACCGCCACGGCGTCGATCCCGCCGACAAGATTCTCTACACCACCGGACGGCTGACCTCCGAGATGGTCATCAAGACGGTGCGGATGGGGATTCCAATACTGGTTTCGCGCTCGGGTTTCACCGCCTGGGGCGTCGATCTGGCGCGGCAGGTCGGACTGACCCTGGTCGGGCGCGCGCGGGGAAAGCGCTTCATCGCGTTGTCGGGCCAGGAGCGCATCATCTACGATCAGAATCTGGCTTTCGTCGAAGAGGAATCCGCGCGCCACAAGCGCAAAGGCGGCGACCGTGACGACTGAATTTCCGGCAACGCCCGGCGTGCTGCTCGCGGGCGGTCTAGCGCGACGCATGGGCGGCGGCGACAAGCCGATGCGCGAGATCGGCGGCCGCACCATCCTCGCGCGCGTCATCGCGCGGCTGAAGCCGCAATGCGACGGGCTCATTCTCAACGCCAATGGCGACCCCGCACGCTTCGCGGCGTTCGGCCTGCCCGTCATTGCCGACACCGTGGAGAATTTTCCGGGGCCACTCGCGGGTATTTTGGCAGCCCTCGACTGGGCCGCGGCGAACCGGGCCGACGTATCGTGGATCCTCAGCGCTGCGGCGGACTGTCCGTTTCTGCCGCGCGACCTCGTCGCGCGCCTGCATCGCGCCCGCGCTGAACAGAACGCGCAGCTTGCGGTCGCCGCCTCTGACGGCCAGTCGCACCCGGTGATCGGATTGTGGAGCGTCGCGTTGCGCGAAGAGCTGCGCCACGCGCTGGTCGTGGAAGACATCCGCAAGATCGACCGCTGGACCGCGCGCTACCGCCTCGCCACCGTGGAGTGGCCGGTGGATGAACTCGATCCGTTCTTCAACGCCAACACCATGGATGACATCGCCGCGGCCGAACGTCTGGCGGCGCTGGATGGAGGCTGAGCGGGCCCGCGTCGGGACCAAAACAGGCGCGGCGGGGTATCGCACCACCAATTCACGACCGCCATGTATGTTGCGGCGAGTAGCCAAGCACCCGCCGCGCCTTCTCAATCGAGAGCAGCGTATCGAATGGACCAAGTCTGGGATCGACCGGAACGCCGGGAAACACCGACGCCATCAGCTCCCGGCTCGGGGTCTTCATCAACGTGTCGGCTGCGGCAATCGTGAAATTATCGGCACCGGCTACGTCCGCCTCAAGCCCCAGCCTGCAGGCTTGAGCGACATCCCGGCTATCGACCCAGCTCCACAGGTTCCATTTTCGCTGGGCCGGGTCGACCCAGAATGAGGGGATCTGTTGGTAGTCTTTTTCTTCGAAGATATTGGAGATGCGCAAACCCACGAACCGCGTGCCGGGATTCCAGCGGTTCACCTCGCTCGCCATTTTCTCGCACAGCGTCTTCGCCAGCGCATAACCCGATTCCGGCGCGAGCGGATGATCTTCGGTGACCGGCGCAAAAACCGGCGGCGTCCGGGTAAACGGCAGACCGTAGATGGTTTCGCTTGATGCCCATACGACGCGTTTGATGCCGGCGCGAATGGCGGCGCTGAAAACGTTGTAGGTCGTCATCATGTTGTTCTGGAAGATCGTCGCGTCCGGCGCGAGACCGGGCGCTGGGATACCAGCCAGATGAATGACGGCCGACGGCTCGCCGATGGAAGCCCGGCGGCGGTCGATCGTGCCGGCAGCCAGTCTTACGGCATCGACGGCCTGACCGAGATCATTGAGATCGGTCTTCATGAAATGGCATAGCTGCTCCGCGGGCGCCGCCGTATCGACATTCATCACCTGATAGCCATGCTCGAGCAATTCGCGGATAGCCGCCCTGCCCGCCTTGCCGCTTCCGCCTGTGACAATCACGCTTTTCATCTGGCTCTTTCCTCCATGCCGCTATCTTCTTCGTCTCAGCGCGAAGATACCAAGTCATCGTGGCCGTTATTGCGGGCTTCCGCTAGATTGGCAGCCGACTGCGCGGCCAACAAGGACTTCGATCATGACCATCAAGCCGGATTTGAACGGCCACACCGCGTTGGTGACCGGCGCATCCCGTGGCATCGGAGCTGCGATCGCCATGGCGCTTGCCGAAGCCGGCGCCGCTGTCGCGGTCAATTATCGGGAACGTGCCGACGAAGCCGACGCGGTTGTCGCGAAGATCAGGGAATCCGGTGGCCGTGCGACCGCGATCGCGGCCGACGTATCGCAGGCCGCCGCCGTCGCCAAGATGGTCGATCTCGCAAGCTCGGCGCTGGGTGCCATCGACATTCTCGTCAACAACGCCGGGCTGGCGATCGTTCGTGGCATCGATGACCTCACCGAAAGCGACTTCGATCAGACCATTGCCGTAAACCTGAAATCGGCGTTTCTCTGCACGCAGGCCGTGGTGCCGGCGATGCGCGCGAAGAAGTGGGGCCGTATCGTCAATATCTCGTCCGGTGCCGCGCGTGGCGCCGGCGCGATCGGTGTTCACTACAACGCGTCAAAGGCCGGCATGGAAGGCCTGACGCGCGGTTACGCGGCGCGGCTGGTCAAGGAAGGCATTACCGTCAACGCGGTGGCGCCCTCGCTGATCGAAACCGACATGATGCGCGGCCGGTCCGATCTGGCGCGGAATATTCCGCTCGGCCGGCTCGGGCAACCCAACGAAGTGGCGCAGGCGGTGCTGATGGTTCTTGGAAACGACTACATGACCGGCCAGACCATTATCTTGAACGGCGGCATGGCCTTCATTTGACCAAGGCTTGTCTTCTGACCAAGGCTTGTTTTCATCGGTGAGAACGGTGCGACCGACTACGCCGGCCTGAACCCCGCCTGCGCCAGCGCCGCGCGACTTTCCTCGGACACCAGCGCGCTGAGAAACGCCTGCACCGCTGGGCGCAGCTTTCGAGCCCTCACCAGCGCAAAATCATAATGCTCTTCCGCCAGCGGAATGAAGCCGAGGCCCGCGGCATGCGCGACCGGCGCGATGGTCATGCCCCAATCCGCGCGATGCTGCGCCACCGCCGCCGCGACCGCGTTGTGTGAGCGCGGCTGATTCCAGTAACCCTCCGGGCGCGCGCCACCGAGCAATCGGCCGATCAGGATACGCGTGCCCGCACCCTGATTGCGGTTGACCATGATGCAGCTGGGGTCGGCGAGCGCCGCCCGCACCGCGTCCTGCGCGGTGGTCAATCCCTCGAAACGCGCATCGCCAGCGCGAAACACGATGCCCTGCATCCGCCGCCAACCCGGCACCAGTTCAAGTCCCTCGGCGAGAAACGGCACGTTGTAGCTCTCGGTGGTATCGTCAAACAGATGGATCGGTGCGAAATCGCATTCGCCGCGCTTTGCCGCCGCCAATCCGCCGAGGCTGCCCACTGCGATCGAGCGCACCAGGAGACCGGCCCGCGCCAGCGGCGCGATCACCAGATCGAGGCCGGTGCAGTGGCTGCCGACGATCATGAGATCCGGCACCCGCACATGTGGCGTGAACAGCGTCACCTCGGCCTCGGTCCCGGCCGGCATCTGATCGGCCAACGCATCGATCCGCAAAAAGCCGTCGGCCTGCGCGAACGAGGTGATCGCGCCGGAGCCCTTGCCGGACGGATAAGCGATCAAGCCGCGATCGCCTTCGGCCAGCGACACCATGACGAATTCGGTGCGACCCAGTTCCGAGGCGATCCGCACCGGGACGCTGGCCGTGACCTTCGCATCGGAACGCGGCGGCAGACCCGCCATGCGTCGCAGCACCGGCACGATCATGTCGTGAAAGGTGAACATCGCCGAGGTCGGAAATCCCGGCAGGATCACCACCGGCTTGCCGTCGCAGACCGCGAGACACAGCGGTTTGCCCGGCTTCAGGGCGACGCCGTGCGCGATAATGCCGGGCTTTCCAAGCCGGCCGATGATGCGGTGGGACACGTCGCCGGCGCCTTTTGAGGTGCCGCCAGACAGCACCAGCATGTCGCAAGTCTCAAGCGCCGCGCGCATCGCGGCTTCAAGCATTTCTTCGTCATCGGCGATCGCGCCGAGGAACTCGGCCTCGCCGCCGTTCTCGCTGACCGCCGCTGTGACGATCGCGCCGTTGGTGTCGTAAATCTCGGCAGGACGCAACGATTGACCGGGTTGAACCAGTTCGTCGCCGGTGGAGATAACCGCGACGCGCGGCCGGCGCGCGACGGAAACCTGCGCGATCCCGCAGGCCGCGAGCATGCCGATCTCGCGCGAGCCGATCACGATGCCGGCGCGCAACAGCGTCTCGCCGCGCGCAATGTCGGAGCCGGCATAGGATACGAATTGTCCCGGCGAAGCGGCGCGGCGAATCTCGATCGCGCGGAGCCCCGCGGGTTGGGTATGCTCGACCATGACGATGGCGTCGGCGCCGCGCGGCAGCGGACCGCCGGTCGCAATCGACGTGGCGGTGCCCGACAGCACCGGCCGCGTCGGCGCGGTGCCGCAGGCGATTACTTCGTCGTTGAGCATGGCGCGAACCGGCGTCGCTTCGCTGGCCAGCGCCAGATCCGCGGATCGAACCGCAAAGCCGTCGACATTGGAGCGATCGAACGGCGGCACATCGATCGGCGCCTCGACGTCCTCAGCCAGCGCGCAGCCGAGCGCATCCGCCAGCGCGCGCGGTTCGCTTGGGATCGGGCGCGGAAACAACGCGGTTTCGAAACGCACCAGCGCATCTTCGCGCGACAGGATGGTCAGGAACTGATCCTGGTCCACGCTGTCATGGTTTTTCGGAATCGGCGCATTTGTCATTTCGGAACTCATATCAGTCCCGCAACATATAGGCATCGACCGGCGTGCCCGCAGCAAAACCCTCGGCCCCGCCCGGTACGGCCAGCCATGCATCGGCGCGGGCGATTGTCTCGAGCGAGAGGTCGCCGATCGCGAGCGGCATCCAGGCCCCATTATTTACTTCCAGCAGAACGATCTCGGCGATGCCGACGCTTGAGGCAATCTTGCGTGCGAGCGGCAACGTTACCGCCTGCCGCGGCTGTCGCCTGGACAACCGGTCCAGCACCGGGAGTGCCAGCGTCCACCATGCCGCGAGCGCCTGATCCGGCGCGCCCGGCAGCACAATGACGGGTATTTTTTCGATCCTGCCAACGGCAGAGGTTCGGCCCGGCTGCAAGGCGATGCCATGGGCGAGAACTTCGCCGCGCCGGGCCAACGCCCCGATCGTTGCGTCGGTGCGGCCAACGCCGCTGCCGCCGATGGTGACAAGCACATCGCACGAACCGGCACCGGCCGCCTTTGCGATCGGTTCCGCGTCGCGTCCTGTGGCCTCGGCGTCGATAACATCGGCACCGGCCCCGCGCGCGTTCTCGGCAATCAATTGCGCCGTCGCCGTGGCGCCTGAGGTCGCGGGAATGTTGATGATGCGCAGGCGCGGGCGGCGCACGTTTAGTCTTTCCAGCCCCGCCGCGCGCGCGATCAGCAGATCGAGCGGGCGAACACGTCTGCCGGAGGCGATGACGAAACTTTCGGCGGCGACATCGCCACCAATCCGGCGAACGCCCTGGCCCGGTATCGCCTCCGCCAATACCTGAACCATTGGGCCGGTCTGATCCACAAGATCGGTGTCAACAACACAGTCGCACCCCTCCGGAATGGCAGCGCCGGCTTCGACCCAGACCGGCAACGTAGCCAATGGCAGCGGCGAATAGGACGACGCGCCGACGAGGTCGCCGGCACAAAACGCCCAGCCATCGGCCGCGGCGATGTCGTGCGGCGGAATCGCCTTGAGTGACGGCATATCGGCGGCGACGCAGCCCAGCGCCTGCGCGAGCGGAAGCTCTATCGGCGCGACCGGCTCAAGCCGATCCAGCAACGCCATGAGCGCCACGTCGAGCGGAGTGAGCGAAGCCGGCAGGCGCTGTGTTGGAATCATGCGGGGAATGGTGGCCACGCATCGTCTCCTTGGCAACCATTGCTTCTCGTCGTCCCCCGTTCGCCACCGGAATAATGTGAACGCTCAAGCCCCCTTCTTCTCCGCATTGGGAAAGAACAGCTGCTGGCCATCGATCTTGTAGCCGGCGATCGCCGTCTGGCCTTCCGCCGAGACAAGCCAGTCGATGAACGTCTGGCCAGGTTCCTTCTTCACCGAGGGATATTTTTCCGGATTCACAAGCATGACGCCGTATTGGTTGAACAGCCGCTTGTCGCCCTCGACGACGATCTCGAGATCGCCCCGGTTCCTGAATGAGATCCAGGTGCCGCGGTCCGACAGCACATAGCCGTTCATGGCCGCCGCGGTATTGAGCGCTGCGCCCATGCCCTGCCCGATCTCGCGATACCAGGGGCCTTTGACGGCGGCGATATCGATATCGGCTTGCTTCCATAGCGCCAGTTCGGCGGAATGCGTGCCTGATTTGTCGCCGCGCGACACGAACGGCACGGCCTTGACCTGGATCGCTTTCAGCGCGGTCTGGATGTCCTTGCCTTTGACGCCGGCGGGGTCGCTCTTTGGCCCGATCAGCACGAAGTCATTGTACATCACATCGAAGCGTTTCACGCCAAAGCCCTCGGCGAGGAATTTTTCCTCCTGCGATTTGGCGTGGACGAACACCACGTCGGCGTCGCCGCGCCGTGCGGTGTCGAGCGCCTGGCCGGTACCCTGCGCGATCACCTTCACATCGATATTTGTCTTGGCCTTGAAGATCGGCAGCAGATAGCCGAACAGCCCGGAATCCTGCGTCGAAGTGGTCGACGCGACAATGATCGATCGATCCTGCGCGACCGCGGGCGCCCGACTGGCTACGGCGATGAGGCCAAGCGCCAATGCGAAAGACAAGAAACGGCTTGGCATGACTTAACTCCTTTCAAACAATTCAAATCACGAGATCGCCGCGCAGGAAGGCTGCGGCTTCCGGTGTCGTTGGGTTGTCGAGAAAATCGGCGGCACGGTCCCGCTCGCACAATGCGCCGCGGACCAGAAAAACCACGTCGCCCGCGAGCCGGCGCACCTGGCCGAGATCGTGCGAGGCCATCACGATCTTGATGCCGGATTGCGCCGCCATCAGAACGATCTCCTCGACGCTGCGCGTCGCCGCGGGATCGAGATTGGCGGTAGGCTCGTCGAGCAGCAGGATCTCCGGATCGCGCGCCAGCGCGCGGGCCAGCGCCAGCCGCTGCTGTTCGCCGCCCGAGAGCCGCCGTGCCGGACGTTGCGCCAGATCGGCGAGCCCGACGCGATCCAGCAATGCGGCAACACGCGGCATACGCTGGCTGCGCGGAGCGCCGGCCTGCGCCAGCGCATAGCCGACATTGGCCGCAACAGTCCTTCGCAACATGACCGGGCGTTGAAACAAAATCGCGCGGCGCACCGGCTTGCTGTCGGTCCGGCCGCCCCAGCTAATTCGTCCGGCCGACGGCGTCGCAAGCCCCATGCAGAGCCGCAGCAGGCTGGTCTTGCCCGCACCGTTCGGCCCCATGATCAGCGTCGGCGCGCCCGGCGTAATCGCCAGGCTCAAACGATCTAGGATCATGGTTGCGCCCGCTTGCAGCGAGACGTCTTCGAGAACCAGGGGAAGATCGCTGGAAGGTGCCCGCATCGTCACCCTGCCTGCCGCTCGGACCAGGCGCGCGTCCCCCACGCCGCCGCGTTGATCGCCAGAACGATCGCCACCAGAATGAGCCCCAATCCCATCGCCAGCGGCAAATTGCCCTTGGAGGTTTCGAGCGCCACCGCGGTCGTCATGGTGCGGGTAAAGCCGTCGATATTGCCGCCGACGATCATGACGGCGCCGACCTCGGCGGCGGCCCGTCCGAAACCCGCCAGCAACGCGGTCAGCAGGCTGTAGCGCGCGTCCCATAACAGGGTCGTCATGCGACCGATCGGGCTGACATCCATCGCGGTCAGCTCGTCGCGATACTCGGTCCAGAGATCCTCGACGGTCTGACGCGTCAGCGCCGCGATAATCGGCGCGATCAGGATGGTCTGCGCAATCACCATGGCTGATGGCGTGAACAGAATGCCTAGCTCGCCGAGCGGCCCGGAACGCGACAGCAGAAGATAGACCGCAAGGCCGACCACCACCGGCGGCAGGCCCATCAGGGCATTGAGCAACACCACCAAAGCAGACCGTCCGGGAAAGCGGGTCAGCGCAAGCAGCGCGCCCAACGGCATGCCGGCAAGAGCCGCCAGCACGACTGCGGACAGGCTGATGGCAAGCGACAGCCCGACGATCGCAAACAGCGCCGGATCGCCGCCCAGGACCAGTTGCCAGGCACTCAATTGGTCGGACATTTCGCCTCCAACGATTGTGTTCTGCACAGATTACGCAATTGTCAAATAGTTGAACATAAGCAGGAATATGCATACAGATGCAGGATGGATTTCCTCACCACCAGCGAAGCCGCCGATTACGTCCGGCTCGGAGAGCGCAAGCTCTACGAACTGGTGACCGAAGGGGCGATTCCCGGCAGCAAGGTGACGGGCAAGTGGTTGTTTCCACGTCACGAACTGGACCTATGGGTGCTTTCGGGATTGGCGCGCCCCGCCGGCATGACCGTTGCGGACCCGCCACCCATTGTCGGCGGCAGCCAGGACGATCTGCTTGAATGGACGTTGCGCGAATCCGGATCCGGTCTTGCCTCGCTCGCCGAAGGCACGGTGCGGGGTGTCGAGCGCCTGCAGCGCGGCGAGGTGATCGCCGCGGCCATCCATTTCCACGGCGATGCCATTTCCAGTGAATCAGCCGGCGACGCCAATATCGCGGCGGTGCGCGCGATGGCCGGCCTGCATGACGCCGTGCTGGTCGGACTGGTGCGACGCGAACAGGGGCTTCTGCTTCCGCCCGGTAATCCGAAGCATCTGCACAGCATGGCCGATGTTCTTTCCGCGCAAGCGCGAATCGCCGTCAGGCAGCCGGGCGCCGGCGCGCAGATGCTGCTCGACGTCTTGCTGACGCGCGCCGGCGCCGGGCATAAGGATGTGCGCCGGCTCGAGCCGCCATGTCTCACGGGTCCCGATCTTGCGGCCGCGATCCGCGCCGGCAAGGCAGACTGCGGCATCGCGACGCGCGCCGCCGCGAAAGCGGCCGGCCTCGATTTCGTCCCGTTGGTCTGGGAGGATTTCGATCTGCTGATGCGGCAACGCAGTTATTTCCGCCCGCAGGTTCAGGCGCTGATCGGCTTCCTCGGGCAAGAACGGCTGAAGCAGCGGGCCGCGGAGCTCGCCGGTTACGACCCGGCGCCTGCCGGTCAAATCCGGTTCGCCGCTTAGATCATGATCCGATTAGATTGAATCGGATCATGATCTCATCCTTTTGTTTGAGCATGATCTTATCGGAAAACCGGTTCCCACTTTTCCGGATCATGCTCTAATCCGCAGCAGCGTCCCGAAGCCAACGTTCGGTTGATGCGGACGGCAGAATAATTGCTAAAACATCAACCGGCTGGGCTTGAGCTACCCGTCAAGCCATACAGCCAATTCGCCTGATGTAACGGAAGGAGACGCGATGCTCGCCAGAAATATGTTCCCGCTTGCGGTGTTGGCAGCCGTGATGTTGGCCTCGCCGGCCGCGCGGGCCCAAGTCTCGGACGACGTCGTCAAGATCGGCGTTCTCACCGATATGAACGGCCCGGCGTCCACGCCGACCGGCCAAGGCTCGGTTACGGCTGCGCAAATGGCGGTCGACGATTTCGGCGGCAAGGTGCTGGGCAAGCCGATCAGCGTGATCGTCGGCGATCATCAGCTCAAGCCGGATATCGGCGCCGGCATTGCGCGGCGCTGGTATGACACCGAACAGGTCGACTTGATTGTTGACGTGCCGGTGTCCGCGGTTGGGCTGGCGGTGCAGAACGTCGCCAACGAAAAGAAGCGGATGTTCATCACGCACTCGACCGGAGCTGCTGATTTCCACGGCAAGTTCTGCTCGCCCTACGCCATCCAATGGGTGTTCGACACCCGCGCGCTCGCGGTCGGAACCGCGCAGGAAGTGGTGAAGCGCGGCGGCGACAGCTGGTTCTTCATCACCGACGACTATGCGTTCGGCCACTCGCTGGAGCGCGACGCTTCCGCCGTGATCACCAGGAACGGCGGCAGGGTGCTCGGCTCGGTGCGCCCGCCATTCGCCACGTCCGATTTGTCGTCGTTCATCCTTCAGGCTCAGGCCTCCAAGGCCAAGATCATCGGCATCGCCGGCGGGCCGCCCAACAACATGAACGAGATCAAGACCGCCGGTGAATTCGGCGTGTTGAAGGGCGGCCAACAGATGGCCGCCCTGCTGGCGCTGATCACCGACATTCATTCGCTCGGTCTGCCGGTGGCGCAGGGCCTGCTGCTGACGACCTCGTTCTACTGGGACATGGACGACAAGACCCGCGAATGGTCGAAGCGTTACTTCGCCAAGATGAGCCGGATGCCCAGCATGTGGCAGGCCGGCGTCTATTCGTCGGTGATGTATTATCTTAACGCCATCAAGGACAGCGGCACCGATGAGCCGCTCAAGGTGGCGGCCAAGATGCGCGAGCGGCCGATCGAGGATTTCTTTGCCCGCAACGGCAAGCTGCGCGAGGACAATCTGATGGTCCACGACCTCATGCTGGTGCAGGTCAAGAAACCGGAAGAGTCCAAATATCCGTGGGACTACTACACGATCCTGGCGAAGATTTCCGGCGAGGAGGCGTTCGGCCCGCCCGACCCGGCCTGTTCGATGGTGAAGAAGTGAAGTAGAGCATGATCCGGAAAAGTGGGTACCGGTTTTCCGAAAAGATCATGCTCAAACAAAAAGATTGAGTGGGATGACGATTCGAAGAAAAGTCATCCCACTCTAGGCGAATGGCGAATAGTGAGTGGCGAATTGCTAGTAGGGATCTTTTCTATTCGCTACTGGCCATTCGCTTCACATCTACTTCGCCACCCCGATCTCGCGGAAATATTTCAGCACGCCGGGGTGGATCAGCTCGGGGCCAGGTGCTGCGGCAATGGTGTTCGCGGCCGTGGTTTCGCAGGCCTGCGCCAGTTTCTTGCAGAACGTACTTTCGACACCATGCAGCGACCGCGCCAGCCGATAGGCGACATCATCCGGCAGATTCTCGCGCGCCAGAACAAAGCTCCATGACCCCAGCGCGTCGATCGGCGCGTTCTGGTTTGGATAGCTGCCGGCCGGCACGGTCAGCGGCTTGAGAAATGTGTGTTTGGCCCGGATCCGCGCGATCTCGCCGGCATCCGGTGCGATGAACCGCGCGCCGCCCGGGCTCGCCGCCATGGTCGCAAATCCGGGCCAGCCGATGCCGGCGCCCCAGAGAGCTGCCACCCGTCCGTCGAGCACCATCGTCGGTCCGTCGGCGGCGCGGTCAAGATAGATCGATTGAAAATCGTCGTCCTGTTTCAGTCCGAGACCATCAAGCACATAGCGCGACAGGATCGGAAGACCGGAGCCCTTTGCACCGAACGCGACCGGCTTGTCGACGAGATCGCGAATGGTCTTGTAGGGACTGTCGGCGCGCACCACGAACATGCCGGGGCTCGAATACATCGCGGTCAGGATTTTCAGCCTGGTCCGCGACCGTCCGATGCCCATGAAGGCTTCGTAGGAAGGTTCTCCAGCGACCAGCGCGAGATCGAGCTGGCCGGCTTCCAGCAGCGGAATATTCTCGTTGCTGCCCTTGGTATTGCGCGGCTCGATCGCAAGCGTCTTGTCGGCGTCATTCATGACCTCGGCAAAGGCATCGCCGTAGAGCGGGAAGCCGCCGCCGGGCGTTGCCGTTCCCAAACTGATCGTGGTTTTTTGAATGATCTTGCCTCCATCCTGCGCCACCGCGCTGCCCGCCAGCAGCAACGCGCCGGCGCAAACGATATAGGTGATGTTCATCGGCTATCCTCCGGCATCGGCGCAACGCGACACCGTAGACCCATGGTGGAACATTGGGCAAAAGGCAATGTAGGCAAATTCCCGTTTGTATGAAAGCATGGATATGACTGGCATCAAAAGCCCGGTTGTGACGGTGTCTTCGACCGCAACGACAAGAATATGACGGGAGAAATTATGTTCGCATTCATTCGCACGGCCCTGTTCGGTTTGGTTTGTTTGACAGGCATCGTCATCGGCATCGCGCCGTCATCTGCCGCCGATTATCCGAACCGCCCGGTGCGCTGGCTGATCGGTTTCGCCGCCGGCGGCCCGGTCGATATCGTGGCACGCATCATGAGCCAGTGGCTGTCGGACCATCTTGGCCAGCAATTTATCGTGGAGAACCGCACCGGCTCCGGCGGCAATATCGCGGCCGCGGCAGCTATCAGTTCGCCGCCGGACGGCTATACGCTGTTGTTCGTCGCGCCGAACAACGCGATCAGCACGTCGCTCTACAAGAAATTGCCTTACGATTTCATCCGCGACACCGTGCCGGTCGCGAGCATCATGCAGCTGACCAACATGCTGGTGGTCTCGAACGCCATGCCGGTCAAAACCGTCCAGGAATTGATCGACTACTGCAAGGCAAATCCAGGCAAGGTCTCCTATGCCTCGTCGGGCAACGGCACCTCGGTGCACATGTCGGCGGAATTGTTCAAGGCGATGACCAGGATCGACATGGTGCACGTGCCCTACCGTGGATCGGCGCTGGCGTTTCCCGACATCATCTCCAACAAGGTGCAGCTGATATTCGATAATTTGCCCTCCGCACTCGAACAGGCGCGCGGCGGCAGCGTGCGCGCGCTCGGCGTTACCTCGCCGCAGCGCTGGCCCAGCGTACCCGATATTCCCGCCATCGCCGAGACCGTGCCTGGATTCGAGTCGGTCGGTTTCTACGGCATTTCCGCGCCGAAAGGCACGCCGCCGGAAATTGTCGACGTCCTCAACAAGGCGGTCGGCGAGGCGCTGAAAGATCCCAAGCTGGTGGCGCGGCTTGCCGACGTCGGCGGAATCCCAAAGCCGATGACGCCGGCCGAATTCGGCAAGCTCGTTGCCGACGAGACCGAGAAGTGGCGCAAGGTGGTCGAATTCGCCGGGGTGTCGGTGGATTGAGGCCGAAGCCTGTTGCCGTCATCACCCGCGGAAAGCGGGGCATGACGAAAACAATGGGGCAGCGACGTGCTTCTCCCCGCTACACGCTGATCGCCACCAGCACGGGCACAACTTCGCTGTGAACCACCGCCGAGCTGACCAGGTAGGCAAAGCCTACCAGCGCGAGGAAGCCCAAGAAAAACAGCGCGAAGAAGATCAGCGACAGCCGCTTGGCGAATACCGAGACGCCGGTCAGCCCGAGGCCGCCGGCGATCAGCGAGATAACGAGACAAATCACAGCCCAGCGAAACATCAACGCCTCCCGCCCCGTTCGACCCGCCCTCAACGCCGTCGGCCGCGCAAAAGTTCCAAAGCGGGGAACGCGGCATTGCCGGATCACGGGCAGCATTGTAAGGGGTGTCGGCACCGTTGCTGGTCGCTTGATGCGGCACTCCGGCGGGGCCTGTAGCTCAATGGTTAGAGCCGGCCGCTCATAACGGTCTGGTTGCAGGTTCGAGTCCTGCCGGGCCCACCACATTGATGATCCGCCGGCGTTCGTGCTCATCCGCCATCGTTCACCGAAGCCTACAAAAATCCCTATT
>Ga0193726_1000821_pt1 | contig 28476 bp, 28 predicted proteins | sample H2c1metaG_FD_144928 | JGI IMG/M metagenome (GOLD analysis project Ga0193726, IMG submission 144928) | Soil microbial communities from a riparian zone of the East river system, Colorado, United States - H2c1 | ecosystem: Environmental > Terrestrial > Soil > Riparian zone | place: USA: East River...
CTCACCTGCACGGGAGCGGGGGGGACCGGCAGCGCATCGGCGACGGTGACGGTGACGCCGCCGGCACCGACGGTGTCGCTGGTGGTGAGCCCGGCGTCTGTCACCAGCGGTGGGGCTTCGACGCTCACCTGGTCTTCGACCGATGCGACCTCGTGCGTTGCTTCGGGCGCATGGACAGGTGCCAGGACGATATCAGGCAGTCAGTCGAGCGGCGCGTTGACGAGCACGAGCACGTTCGGACTCACCTGCACGGGAGCGGGGGGGACCGGCAGCGCATCGGCGACGGTGACGGTGACGCCGCCGGCACCGACGGTGTCGCTGGCGGTGAGCCCGGCGTCTATCACGAGCGGCGGGGCTTCGACGCTGACCTGGTCTTCGACCGATGCGACCTCTTGCGTTGCCTCCGGCGCGTGGACAGGTGTCAAGACGATATCCGGCAGTCAGTCCGGCGGCGCGTTGACGAGTACGAGCACGTTCGGACTCACATGCACGGGGGCGGGCGGGACGGGCAGTGCATCGGCGACGGTGACGGTGACGCCGCCGGCACCGACGGTGTCACTGGCGGTGAGTCCGGCGTCTATCACGAGCGGCGGGGCTGCGACGCTGACCTGGTCTTCGACCGATGCGACCTCTTGCGTTGCTTCGGGCGCATGGATAGGGACCAAGACGATTTCGGGCAGCCAGTCGAGCGGTGCGTTGACCAGCACGAGCACGTTCGGACTAGCGTGCACGGGAGCGGGGGGGACGGGCAGTGCATCGGCGACGGTGACGGTGACGCCGCCGGCACCGACGGTGTCGCTGGCGGTGAGCCCGGCGTCTATCACGAGCGGTGGGGCTGCGACGCTCACCTGGTCTTCGACCGATGCGACCTCTTGCGTGGCTTCCGGCGCATGGATAGGGACCAAGACGATTTCGGGCAGCCAGTCGAGCGGCGCGTTGACGAGCACGAGCACGTTCGGACTGGCGTGCACAGGGGCTGGGGGGACGGGCAGTGCATCGGCGACGGTGACGGTGACGCCCCCGGCACCGACGGCGTCACTGGCGGTGAGTCCGGCGTCTGTCACCAGCGGCGGGGCTGCGACGCTCACCTGGTCTTCGACCAATGCGACCTCTTGTGTTGCCTCCGGCGCATGGGCAGGCAGCAAAGCGACCAGCGGTTCGCAATTGACAGACGCATTGACGAGCACGAGCACGTTTTCATTGATCTGCTCGGGCGGTGGCGGTAGCGCCTCGCAGTCTGTGACGGTCACGGTGACAGGTCGCACCTTCACAACCAATTTCGACCTGACGGAAACCCCGATCTCCGAGGCCGGCGCCTGGCATCGCGCAAGCAATGTTTGGACGAATGTCAGCACGGCGGGTGGAATCGCCTTCGGTACGAACGGAGCAAACAACGCTTTTGACGATTCATACGCCCTGCTGACCGGGTTCGGTCCGAACCAACAAGCACAAGCGGTCGTCTTTCGATCGCCGAGCCTGGTGTCGAACGGGATTACGCACGAGATGGAACTGCTGCTGCGATTCTCCGACGCTGCCGGCAGCGCACAAGGTTATGAGTGCACTTTCAACTACGCCGGCGGCGTACAGATTGTCAGGTGGAACGGTCCGCTCGGCAACTTTACGGACCTGCCCACTACGGGCCCCGGCAATCTCGGCAGAGACCTGGTCAGTGGCGACGTGATAAAGGCGACAATTGTCGGGAACGTCATCAGTACTTTCATCAACGGAGTACTGAGAGCCCAGGCCGTCGATTCGACTTTTGCGACCGGACAGCCCGGCATCGGGTTCTTCACGAGGCCCGCGGGCGTTGCGGACAATCCGGAATTTGGAATGGCGAGTTACTCGGCATCGTCCAATTGACCCGCACGTCGGCGTCAGCCCTATGGATGGGGTACGTGGCTGTTCGTGCTGCTGAGTGCTGCTGGACAGATCAGGAAAAAACCAATTTTCGCGCGTGGAACGCTTCTGCAAAGCCGCTCTTGGAACGAGACTCGAGACCGCGAAGCCGCATCAGCCCCAGGAACGTATCGGCGGCGAACCAATCCTTGCTGCGCTGGGACGAAAAACAGCGGTTCAGATGGCTGACCTTGCGACGGGCCAGGGCAGCGGAAATCGGTACGTATGCATTCGGCGTCACCAAATCGCCCTCGTACTTGGGAATTTCGTACTCGAGTACGAGATGATTGCGCCAGGTATTCCAGGTGAGTTCGGCGACGAGGCGGTGATCCTGATGCCGATCTTGCAGCCAGTGCGTGAGGATGATGTCCGGGTCGCCCTCTGTCTTTAGTTGCTCGAAATAGCCCTTCACGTCGGCGTACTGCGCTTGCAGAAAACAGTCGCGGAAGTCTGCGATGTGGACCTTGCGTGCAGCCGCGCGCGCAAGCAATAAGCTCGCACTGCGATGGGCCTCCGCGGCCCTGGCCCCCTCCGCGCTGAGGACAACCCAAGTCACCTCGACCGCCGGCATGCTGGCGAGCCAGGTCAGGATAGTTCCGCCGCAGCCAATCTCGAGGTCGTCGCTGTGCGCGCCGATGCACAGCAACCGCAACGGTCGGCCCTTCCGGACTTCAGGTACTAGGCGCAGCATGCTTGAGATGGTGCTTTCCAGTGTGCAAGACTAAACATCGCCGCTGAGTTGCTCTCCCAGATTCAGACGGAATGAGGTTGAGATTACCGGGCCGGAGTCTTCTCTTCAAAACGCCGGATCTGTTCGAGGCACAAGGCTTTCGCTTTTGCGCCCTGGAAATATCTCGCGTACCAGTCGACGATCCAATCCAGCGCCTCGGCAACGACCAGGCGCGGCTTCCAGCCCAGCTGCTGGATGGTTTTGCTCGTATCCAGGCGCAGGCTGCCGGCTTCATGGGGATGCGAGCCGGCATCCTGGACCCAGCTCGCCTTGCCGGGCCATTTGCTGATCAGTCGCTCGACCAGCTCGCCGACCGCAAGCGTGTCGTCCTGGTGCGGCCCGAAATTCCAGGGACCGGCGTATCGGGTTCCTTCAAGAGACAGCTTCTCCGCCAGGGTCATGTAGCCGCCCAGGCAATCCAGGACGAATTGCCAGGGGCGTGTCGCGTGAGGGTTGCGCAGGACGGCGGGACGGCCTTCGTGAAAAGCATTCACAACGTCGGGAACGAGTTGATCGTGGGTCCAGTCTCCGCCTCCGATGACATTTCCGGCACGCGCCGTGGCAATCGATTTGTCGTGATCCTTGCCCGCCGCGACGGAGAAAAACGAATCCGCGAAAGCCTGGGTGACCAGTTCCGAGCAGGCCTTGCTGTTGGAGTAAGGGTCGTACCCTCCGAGACGATCCGTTTCCCGGTAGCCCCAGATCCATTCCTTGTTTTCATAGCTCTTGTCGCTGGTGACGTTGACAATCGCGGTTCGCCCGGGAAGGTGTCGCATGGCCTCCAGCAGGTTCACGGTGCCCATCACATTCGTCGAGTAAGTGTCGATCGGGTCCTGATACGACAACCTGACCACGGACTGCGCTGCCATGTGGAAAACGATTTCCGGCCGGTGTTTCTCGAGGCTTTCCCGCAGCCGGGGGTAGTCCCGAACGTCGCCGACGATGGACGTCATACCCGATGTCACGTCGGCGACCTCGTACAGGCTCGGGGTGGTAGGCGCCGGGAGCGAGTAACCGACGACGTGCGCCGACAACCGCTGCAGCCACAAGGAAAGCCAGCTTCCCTTGAAGCCGGTGTGGCCCGTGACAAACACCTTACGACCCTTCCAGAATTGCGGATCCATGGAACCCCTGGTTAGTTCAACGCCGGCAACGTTTTATCCGCCCGTGCTGGTGTCACTGGATTTTTCCCACACCTTCCAGGGAGTGTTGCCTCTTCCGTTCATCCGATCGAACGTGATCTTGTCCTTGAGAGTGTCCATGGCGGTCCAGAACCCGTGGTGCTTGTATGAATACAATTGCTCTTTTTCGATGAGACGCCGGAAGGGCTCTTCCACCAATTCCTCGCCCGACTTGATGTAGTCGAATATGTCGCGCCTGAAGCGGAAGAACCCCCCGTTGAGCCAAAAACCCGATTCCCGCATCGGACCGATGTAACTGACGATACCGTCGTCCCGGGCGTTCACGGAGTGAAAAGAGTGCCATGTTCTTACCGATACGAAACTGGCGACGACATTTTTCTCCTCGCACGCCTTGGAGTAGTCCTGAAGCGGCAGGTCCGACAAGGCATCGCTGTAGTTCGCAAAAAAGTATTCTTCGCCCTCGAGGTGTTTTTTGACCGCAAGCAACCGCTCGCCAATATTCGAGTGCAACCCGGTTTCTACGAAAGTAATACGCCAGTCCTGAACGTCGCTCTGGATCGGCTCGATGGTCCTGCAGCCATTCGAAAGAATGAAGTCGTTGGACATCCATTCGGCATAGTTCACGAAGTATTCCTTGATCAGGTCGCCGCGGTAGCCGAGACACAAAATAAAATCCTTGTGTCCGAAATGCGCGTAGTACCTCATCAGGTGCCAGATGATGGGTCTATAGCCGATGCTCACGAGGGGCTTCGGAATGGTATCCGAGTGCTCGCGCAGTCTGGTTCCCAGGCCGCCACAAAATAACACTACCTTCATTCGCTGCCTCACATGAAGAATTTGACCGCGAAGACCCAAATCCCTTCATACCCGCAAGACTTTCTTGCGCCCAGTCTCGGCGGTCTGACGATCACTTCTTTTCGCTAAGAACTGCCTGACTCACGGCAACCCGCGGGCATCATTGGCAATGACGCGCACATACTTACATACACGTTGCCGATTTCGAACTTTCATCGTGAGGATAGACCCGCGTAGTTGAGAAGTTCGCCGATCAGGCTGTGGCGATACCAAATCATGCGCTGTAACAGATGGCGGTAGATTCGCACTTTGGATTTCAGAGGTAGAGGAGAGGAGTTCACCGCCGAAACGAAACCCAGCTCGGACTGCCATTTCTGGAACGGGAGCCGTCCCGCAGCGGCTGCGTGATATCGCTTCGCATCGTGATCTGGATCTCGATCTGGATCTCCACGCTTCCAGCTTCCGGAATCCTTGTGAAATCTTCGAAAGAACAGGCGGTGCGGCAGCTCGTAGAACTTGCCGTACAGGGTCAGCTCCGCCAGCAGATTGATGTCCGAGCTTACGAAGGTGCCAAGCAGGTGCGTCTGCCGCAGGTGAGACATTCTGATCAAGCCCAGATGCTGGTGCGCCAGCTTTATACGCGATATGAGCGAGAGGAACCGATCGGCAGGATCCTCCTGGGCCAGGTGAAGGACGTCGTCGTAGTTCTTGGGATTGGCACCGTCGGCATCCACGATGACCGCCTGAGCGTAACAAAGTGCGAGAGTGGGGTCGCCCTCCATCACCTTCAACGCACGCTCCAGAAAGCTGGCCTCCCAGTAGTCGTCGGCCGTAGACCACTTCAGATACGGGGTCGTGGTCAGCTCGAAAACCCTGTTGAAATTTCGCGGATTGCCGATGTTCACGTCATTCCGGAAGTACTTGATCCGCGGATCGGCGGCGGCGTACTCCCGGCAGATTTTCTCCGTTCCGTCCGTCGAGGCGTTGTCGCTGATTACCAGGACAAAATCAGAGTAAGTTTGAGCGAGCAGCGAATCCAGCGATTGCCTCAGGTACCGCTGAGTGTTGTATACCGGTAGCCCGATCGTGATGAGTGGAGATGCCGACACTATGAATTCCTATCGATCCGAGGCTGCCACGTTCGTAGAATCCTGCCCCGGGCGCTTGAGCCAGATTTCGCGCCAGAAAATGTAATCGTGCTGAGGGCACATTCGTAGATACTCGCCCGTTGCAACCACGTTGTCGAGCGTCACGCACGGAGTTTTCATCACCACCATTTTTCGCGTGGCCTCGTGGATGATCCGGTCTACGCGTTTTCGCACGACCGCGGATCGACCGCAGAACCGTACCATCTCCGGGTCGAACCAGAGCCCTCTATTTTTGCCCCCGATCAAGGTATGGGCTATTTCGTCTTTGCTACGAACGACAACCACTTCTTTTGCTTTGAGATTGGCGTTGACCACGGGAGTTTCGCCGACAAGCTTGGCCTCCGGCATGAACGGATAGTCCGCCCCGCCGCGTAACCTCTGCACCTTGTTGAATATCTGCGTGAGAATCGCGATCAGATAGCCTCGAATGCCGACATTCCCCCAAAGAAGGGGCCGCAGGTCCTGTCTGAAGTCGAAAGACGACATCGGGCGAGATGCCTCCCAAAGTCCGGTCATCTGGCAAACGTATATCCGATTCTTGTCGATTGACTCACGATTGTCGACCGGGCGTCCCGATTGATTTTCGACCTCCCGATTCAGGGAGGACGCCTGCCTCGCAGGCAGGCGTCTGAGCCAAGAGTCCTTCCAAAGGATCTGGCATTCGGCCTGGCAGCCGTCATGATGGGATCCGGAACACCGCAACCCGCTGAGCGTCACCGTATCGCGCATGCGCCGCCGCCCGGTCTTGTTACGCATGTCGTTTATCTTGTCGACACGACGATGGACGCGAAAGATCTTGCCGTAATATTCCGCCATCTCGCCCATGAAAGGCAACCCGTCCAGCGTGCCGGTGGCATCGAGCGTTGCTTCGATCTCGCCCTGGGATCTGACTATTACGACATCCCCAGGCCGCAGCGCCGGACCCAGCAGAAACCTGAGTCCGACTCTGGACAGCAGTCCGGCCTCCGGAGCCTGGTTGGCGAGCTGGGTGAATATGTCGGATTTGCCCGAGGTCTCCCGGGCGTCGCGCCACAGGCACACCAGGCCGCCGGCAGCACTGAGCACAAGCGCGATGAGAAGCAGGGCCAACAAAAAAGCGCTTGCCGCGAACAAACCCCTATGGCTGGTCGCCGAATTGACCCAAAAGAGGGCCGACAGGGTCAGCACCGCGCCCGCAAAGGCGATCGCCGTCGTCTTCCAATAACTCATGCGGTGCATAGCGCGGCCGGAACCACCTCACGCAAAGCATCGTGAAAGCGCCGACTCAGCAGCGAGTTCCCCGCTGATGTAGCTCTCGTCGGTCCACATGTATCCCCAGTCCCCGTATCTCCCACAGTAGTTTATATCAACATCCTTGAGATATCCGTGGACGATCTCCAGAGCCGCTGCACGTTCCAAATCGAATATGACATTCGCATTGCGCACAACCGTCGCATGACGAGACACAATGGCATCATTCTCCCGGAGGGTGCCGGTTCGGCGCAGGTCGGCGATGACTTGATCGATCAGGTCCTCGGGAGACTGGGTAAGAGGCCGGTATTTGCTCGAAAAATAAACTTCAGCCTGGACGCTCCCGCAGCCCGGGGGGGCGTTGGTCGCGGACAGCATGTGCGGGAAGCTCAAGCGCGTGAAGCAAATGTCCTGGTCGTAAAAGTACGTGATTTGCGCCTCCGACAGATCCGATCGATTCACTCCGACGTTGACCAGAACGCAGGTCGAACACGCGAGTCGCCGGGACGCATCGACGACCTCTTGCGGTGCTTCCGCGATCATCGAGATAAGCTCGGGCAGGGCAATTGACGAAACGAGCGCGTCGTAGTCGGTTTTGAAGCCGTTCGAGAAGCGAAGCTCTCTTTCCCGGGGATTGACGGCGACCAGTTCATGATTGAGCCGGAGATCGGCGATTGCGGGGAGGCCTCTCAGATAGGAGGCAAAACCGCCGCTGGTTGGATAGCGAAAATTCGTTATGTAGTGGACGTCCGGGGTCCAGGGGGCCAACGCGCCTTTCAGCATTTCTTCCAGACTCGGGCGGTACATGCGGGGGCCGAGCCATTCGGTGCTCATGTTGTCGGCGGAAGTCATGTGGTACTTGCGCGTGTATTGCATCGGGAAGAGCTCGGCGAATTTTCTTCCGTAGCTGGCGATCAGCCAATCCTCGTAGTTCTTGATCTTCCGCTCGACTGAATGCTCCTTCACGAAGTCCGCAACGATTTCGACGATCAGATCTTTGGGCAACCCGTTCAAGTGAAGCTGCACCGGGTGCGTCAGCCTCAGGCCGCGCCAATAGTTATTGAGCTTGACCTGAACGGCTTCATACTTTTCATCGACGTACTGGGCGAACAACTTCTGGATTCGGACGTCCTTTGAGAACGAGATGTGCGGGCCAAGATCGAACAGGAAGCCGTTCTTGTCCCGAAATGACGCGGTATGCCCCCCGTAGTAGGCGTTCTTGTCGTACACGGTGGGCCGAATCTTCTTGCTGTGGAGATGGCTGGTAGCTCCGAATCCCGCCATACCGGTCCCGAGAACAACGATATTTTTCACCAGAAAACGCCTTCCAACGAATAGTTCATGATCATCGGGACAACATCGCTATGCAGGTCCAAACCGCCGCACTTCCCGAAGACGCCCTCCAGCAGTAAATCGCTCTCCAGTTGATCACTCTACGGTTACGAGGTGGGGTGATTGGCGTTTCGCGCGGACGTCAGCCTGGGTGGCCAAGGGCCAACGCTTGTGCTGCTCCGACCAGAGCTCATCCCTGAGCCTCGCGGGTGGCATCTTCACGTCGTTGAATGTGACGACTTGGTCCTTGCTGATATCCCGAAGGAGGACGCAGTCGTCCGACATCGCGATCGGAAGGGCATTACCTGCGCGGGCAGCGGCGTGATTTTCGATCAATCCGTAGGCGCAGAATCCGCCCACTCCATCGAGGCGCTCGCCCGCCTTCAATTGCCGCTTGGCGACTGTCACCACTTCGCAAGATGGGCCGGCAATCGGAGCGACCGTGGGGTCCGCGTGAAGGACAGCGCGGGCGATGGTCGACGGCAGCTGGATGTGCGGCAGGTGAAACGGCGTATAGAACACGTAGAAGGGGCCATCACCCAATTTGTAGTAGGCGAGTTGGGTCCTCTTGTGCGGGTTTTCCTCGTGGACTACGACGAACCCCCCCGTATGCGGTGCCGCGCCGACGGAATAATCGACAATTCCTCCGTTGAGCATCGCTTCGGCGGGGAGCAGCTTCGCGAGGTCGCGAACGTAGCCGCACGCTGGGCCGGTCATGCCGCGGCGGGCGACGCCAAACCCCGTCGCATTCGCAAGCACGGTCGTTTCCATGGACAACTTCGTGGCATCGGCGAAGGAGGTCACTTTCCTGACATCCTGATCGTGCTTCGCGGCAAACTCGCGTTGGGTGTCGGGCGTCCGATAGTAGTCGACCATGCCCTTGATGTTGCCCGCTGCGACCGGGCGGAGTCCAACGGTTTGGACGTAGCGGAAGAGTGTCATCGCCACGCCGGGCTCGTCGCCGTCGGTATGCGTGATGACCACGCCCGCCTCGTCTGCTTTGGCCTTCAAGATGGGCCCGATAAGAGAGTCGAGCTCCGCATTCACGAGGACCACGGGCTTGGCATGTCCGATCGCGTCGAGCGCCACGCTCGCGCCGAAATCGACGCTGCCCGTCACTTCTACGATCAGGTCGATCGCATTGCATCGCGTCAGCACATGGGGATCGTCGGTAATGACCGGTATTCCTCTGGAAATCTTGGCCTCCGCGTCGCCCGAGGTGTCCGCGGTTTTCCAGTCGCGTATGCCCGCCTCCTGAAACGCACGCTCGGCGTGCTTTGGAGTCCGATTCGCCATCCCGGCAAGCCGCATTCCCGGCACAGGGGTTCCCAGCTGCAACGCGATGGCGCGGCCCGTCGCGCCCGCACCCATGACTCCCACGCGGATGGGGCGTCCTTCGGCCTCCCGGCGTTGGAGCATGCTGTAGACGGAGGTGTTGCGAGCAGACACATCGATGGTCTTAGGGTTCATAGGATTTCTCCGTTCCGTTCTCAAACTTGTTCTACGAGGGGCCAGTTGCGATCCTGATCGGAAATAGATGATACCGGCAACGGCCATCGGATTCCGAACGCTGGATCGTCGTACCGAATACCCCGCGCTTCCTTAGGGGAATAGAAGGCTGACGTCATGTAGTAGATTTCAGCTCTGTCTTCCGTTGATTGGCAGCCATGGGCACACCCCTCCGGAACGTAGAGCATCCTACCATTGTCAGCACTCAAGCAGGTTCCGTACCAAGACCGGAAGGTGGGTGAAGTTGGCCGGAGGTCCACGACCACGTCGAAGATCGCGCCCCGGGTACAGCGTACGAGTTTGGCCTCCAGCGCCGGGGCGACCTGGTAGTGCAAACCGCGGATAGTGCCTTTATGGGTGCTGAACCCCATATTGGCTTGCAAGGGTATGAAGTCGATCGCATGTTCAGCGAACTCGCGGAGGCACCAGGCGCGCATGAATCGACCCCGCGCATCTTCGTGAGGGCTAGGCTCGATGAGCCATGCGCCTTTAACGCCGCATTCTGAGAATTTCATGCAACTTGCACGCTTGCTGTGCCCGTCCCGGCAAGCAAGCCGAGTTGTACAAGCCCTTCTCTCGCCGTGCCGAACTTGAACTCGCCAAGCAGACGCCGCAATCGCTCCTCGCACTTTTCGAGGTTCGTATAGTGGCGAAACCGGGACAAGCGGCTTGCAGCCACGCGCGGTTGCGCAGGATCGACTTCCCACGGATGCAGATAGAAAATGAAGGGCCGCAGCTCGCGTTCATTGATGGATGCCAATCCCCAACGCGACAGCCAGTAGGGCAACAGCCTGAAGTACCCGCCTCCCGCCACCGGGAGCCGGAACCCGAGAATGCTCGCCGTTGCCAGGGGCCACTCCACGATGGATTTCCCGTTCGGAGTGGACATCCGGTTCGGGGCGCGATCGGCGTTCGGGATGCCATAGCGATCATGGCGCACGGGGAAAATGCTCGAATCGTAGACGAACCCGAGGTCCGCCAGAATATCCAGGGCCCAGAGCGACTCGCGCACGATGGAATAGCTTGCCGCGCGATACCCGAGTACCGCGGACCCGGTAATGTTCTCGAGCAGGTTCTTCGAGCGGAGCGTCTCCTCGTGGAACTCTTCCGGGGACTGCTCATAGACCAGGCGGTGCGACCAGCCGTGGCAGGCGATTTCGTGGCCGCGTGCGGCGATGTCTTTGATCAATTGCGGGTATCGTTCGGCCACCCATCCCAGGACGAAGAACGTGCCTCGGACGTTAAACTGCTCGAAGATGGCGAGCAATTTCCGGGTGTTGCCGACCACGCGCGACTCGAGCGAGGTCCAGCTCTCGCGGGCTATGTTGGGTGCAAACGCCGCGACGTGAAAATAATCCTCTACATCGACAGTAAGCGCGTTAGTTATTCTCATTCTCGAGTTGCTGCGCTGTCATGATTCCGTACGATGGTTAACCCCCATTTTACCCTCCCCGGGCGCGGATCTTCGCAACTGGCATGCGCGTTTCCCGGCCTCAGGCCACGGGCGTGCTCGCGGCGGCGAACTCGGGCATCACCTCGCGGGCGAAAAGATCCACCGAGCGCAGCGATTCCGCGAGCGTCATGTCGCCGAACGCAAGGCGCATCAGCAGGTAGTTGACCCCGGCTTCTTCCTTCTGCCGGGCGATCGCATCCCGCACCGTGCGCGGCGAGCCCGCGATCGCCTGGCCGTTCGCGACGATGCCGTCGAAATCTTCGCTGTAGGAAATGTTCTTGGGCAGCGGCACATTGCGCTTGCGCCAGAGATGGCTGAAGTTCTCGAACCAGCGCCGGTATGCGCGTCGCCCGATGTCCATCGCCTCCCGGTCCGTGTCGGCGATCACCATGTGCCGGTTCATTCCCAGAAGCGGAATGCGCTCCGGATCCTTGCCGAGCCTGACCCACTCCGCGCGGTAGTAGTCGGTGATTGCGCGCACGCCGCTCGCCGGGATGTTGGTAACGACGTTGACCCCGCTACTGACGGGCCATTCGGCGCTCTGGGGACTGAACACGCCGTACCACAGCGGCGGATGCGGTTTCTGCACGGGCTCGAGAATGACCGGCGTGTCCCGAAACTTGTAGTGCTCGCCCTCGAAGCTGACATTGCGTGAGACCAGCGCCTGCATGAGGACCTGGTAGGCCTCGAGGTACATGGCCTGCGATTTTTGTGGGTCGACGCCGAAACACGCGACCTCGAGCGGCGAGACGCCGCGGCCCACGCCGAGCTCGAGCCGCCCTCCGCTCAAATGATCGAGGGTGCAGATTTCCTCCGCCAGGCGCAGCGGATGGTAAAGCGGCAGCGTATAGACCAGAGGTCCGAAGCGCAGGCGCCGGGTGCGCTGCGCCACCAACGCAAGAAAAATCGAAGGCGAAGGCGACATTCCGAGCGGTGTCGAGTGATGCTCGGCGACGTGCAGAGCATGGAAGCCGGCACTGTCGTAGGCTTCGGCAAGTCGCAGCCGGTTTTCGAACAACTCGCGCAGCGGCTCGCCGCTCGAATCCATGTGATCGAAAACCCCGAATTTCATTTCAGCATCTTACTTCATCAAATGCGCGCTCATGGCGGCGATCGATGCGCTGGTGGCGCCCGAGTTCGCAGCGTGACGCCTCCGGATTCACACGCTCATACCACTGAGAGCGGAGCTTCGTCCATCAGGGAAATCTGTTCCTTCAGCTCGAGGACGCGGTCCTGCCAGTAGCGCTGGGTGTTGAACCAGGGAAACGCGGCGGGAAAGGCCGGGTCGTCCCAGCGCCGCGCGATCCAGGCCGAGTAGTGGATGAGACGCAGCGTGCGCAGCGCCTCCAGGAGATGGAGCTCGCGCGGATCGAACTCGTGAAAGTCCTCGTAGCCGGCGAGCACGTCGACAAGCTGGCGGGTCATTGACTGCCGGTCGCCCGAGAGCAGCATCCACAGATCCTGGATCGCGGGGCCGGTGCGGCAGTCGTCGAAGTCCACGAAGTGCGGACCCTCGTCGGTCCATAGCACGTTGCTTGCGTGGCAGTCGCCGTGCAGGCGCAGCGCGCGCACTTCGCCCGCGCGCTCGTAGCAGCGCGCGACACCGGCGAGCGCCATGTCGGCTGCGCCTTTCCAGGCATCGAGCAGATCCGCCGGAATGAAATCGTGCCTGAGCAGCCAGTCGCGCGGCTCGCGTCCAAAGCTATCGATATCGAGCTCGGGCCGCTCGGCGAATGCTTTCGTCGCGCCCACCGCGTGGATGCGGCTGATGAAGCGCCCCATCCACTCCAACGTGTCGCGGTCTTCGAGTTCGGGTGTGCGGCCGCCGCGACGCGGATAGACAGCGAAGCGAAACCCGCCGAATTCGTGCAGCGTCTTGCCGCCAATCGGGAGCGGAGCAACCACCGGAATCTCCCGTTCGGCGAGCTCGCAGGCAAAAGCGTGCTCCTCGAGGATCTGCGCGTCGGTCCAGCGCGCGGGACGGTAGAACTTGGCCACGACCGAAGCCGCTTGCGACTCACCGGAAGCCTCGAGCCAGACCTGGTAGACGCGGTTCTCGTAGCTGTTCAAGCCGAGCAGGCGCCCATCCCCGGCGATTCCCGCGCTGGCGAGCGCGTCGAGAACGGTGTCGGGCGTGAGTCCCGAGTAGAGCGGTTCGGAGGGCATCGCAGCATTGTACGGGGCGATGCTCGCACCAACGGAGCGTCGAAAACAAAAGTCCGCCCGGAGGCGGACTTTCATTCGAGCACAGAATGTTTAGTAAGGCGTCGCTAGCCGGCTGCCCGCCACCGCGCCGATCACCGAGCCGGCCGCAATCGCAACGGCGCGTCCGTTGCCGTGACCGATGGTGCTGCCGATCGCTCCACCGACGATCGCTCCGCCCACTACGCCCAATGCGGGAGGCGCGTAGTACGCAGGGGTGGGCACGTAGACTACCGGTGCGGGCCGGTAATACACCGGGGCCGGCCGATAGACGAAGACGGGCGGCGGTGCCACGACGAAGCGCGGACCGTATACGAAGGGCCTTCCGTAGTAGTGGCCGTATCCGTGCCGGAAGCCGTCGTGAGCCGAGGCAGGCACGCTTGCCGCGAGTGCAGACGAGGCGAGTGCTGCAAAAATCAAGAACCGAGTTGCCTTGGTCTTCATGGTCATCTCCTTTTCAGGCTTTACGCTCACAAGAACGACCCCCCGGTAAGGAGTGTTGACCGGAGACGGTGTAACGGCTTGTAAGCCTTGTTTCCGGCGTTACAGGGTGCAGACGGGTTCTGCAAACCAGGTGAACGCCCGAGCCGGAGTGCGCACTTTGAACATAGCTTGGTTGGGATAGAATTCGCAGCCACGTGGGCGCGGATCAGGCACAGAAGTCGCTTATGATGGTGATGCAGGTAGGGAGAATTCACGCAGAGGTACGGAGAATGATAACCATCACGATCAGCGGTGCCGACAAGAGCGGTGCCTTGGCCCGGATATCCTCTTTCCTCGTCCGAAAGGGCTATCCGCTGAAGGGTCAGCAAGTGACGGCATCGGCGTCCGGGGCGAAGCTGGTAAAAATCACCCTCGACATCGCTCAGGTCGATAGAGCCAAGTTAGCCGCGGAGATCAAGAGCCTTAGCCCCGACTTCAGCGTGGTTGCTGTGGAGGGCGTTCAATCCGCGGCCCCTTCGATCAAGGAAATAGCCGCTCAGTTTCCGGATATCGCCCCGCTGGTGCAAGCATATGGCGAGTCATTCAACCCGGAGACTCGAGACGGCGAATTGCTTGAAGCGGGGAAAAAAATAGGCGCGTTTCAATACGAGAAGGAATGGTCCTTCGGCAGCCCGCTGAAAATGCCCGTTGCATTGCGGCGGACCCTGGTCCCCGCGCTCGAGCAGTTCGGCAAGGTGGATGCAAGCGACACGGAAGTCAGGTTGCCGGACAGCCCGTTTTGCGGCACGGGCAAGATCACCTGCTGCGAATTCCTGACCGGCTTCATGCAAGGGTTCCTGGACGCAGGTCCATTGACGCCGAATACCCGTGTGAAAAAGACATCGTGCCGGGCAAAGGGGGGCGCATACTGCACGTATGCTGTTGCCTATGATCTATAACTCGCCGCTGTTTATCCAATGATTGGCCGGTGGTGACTGACTGATGAGCGCGCAGTTCCTGTTACCTGGATAGAGGGGTATTGAGATGAACAACATTCACTACGAGCTGTTTCTGGTCGGATTGTCGTTTGTGATATCCGTTTTTGGTTCGTATACGGCATTGCAGCTGGCCATCGCCATACCGCTGGCGCGAACCTGGACGGGCGTCATCGGTTCGGTGCTCGGCGCATCGGTGGCGCTGGGCGGCGGCGCGATCTGGTCCATGCACTTCATCGGCATGAATGCAGCCGACATGGGTATGCCCGTGGCCTACGACCCCGTCCTCACTTTCGCCTCGCTCGCTATGGCGGTTGTCGCACCCGCGATTGGCTTGTTCATCGTGGGACGAAGCGACGGCGGCCCCCTCAACTTGCCTATCGGAGGGGTCCTGACCGGGCTGGGCGTCGCCCTCATGCACTACACGGGAATGGCGGCGATGATTTTGCCGGCAAAGATTACCTACGACCCCACCTTGTTCTACGCATCCATCGCCATTGCGGTCGTCGCTGCGACGGTGGCGTTGTGGCTCGCGTTCAATCTGCGCGGCAATTTACAGCGCTTCGGCAGCGCAATCGTCATGGGGATCGCAGTGTGTGGCATGCACTATACGGGGATGTATGCTGCGCGAATCGAGCCCACAAAGGACGTCATCGCTTCGACCGGCATCGCCTTGTCTCCGGCGAGCCTGGGTTATTCGGTGTTCGGAGTTGCTGCGGTACTGCTCACGCTGCTCCTGGTCTACAGCGCGTGGAAGGCTCAGCGCAGGCTTGAGATATAGAAGGAAAGGGCGACGGGAAACCCGTCACCCCGAGACAACGGCGCCGTGCAAGTCGCGGCGCCGTTTTTTTTTGCCAGTCCCACCCGCGATGAGATCGTGATTCCGCAACCGCTTGAGCGGAGGGTGTGCTCTATGTCCCTAGCGACTCGAGGCGGATGCGTGAAAACACCGCTTTAGCGCCGTTGAGCCAGACGCCCCAGGTGTGGCCGCCCGGCAGTTCCAGGTAGTGGACCGCGGACAGCTCCGCCGCCAGCAGCCGTGTGCCCTCTATCATGTAATCGCTTGTGCCGGAGGCGAGCCAGACCCGGCGCACGAGCTCAGGGCGGTCCGCCCAGCCCTTCACCATCTTCCACACCTGGCGCTGAAAGTTGTCGCCGTTCATCTCGGCCGGCATGGGGCCCGGATCCCACTTTCGCGGGCCCCCGGCGGCGCGGATTTCATCCAGCAGCTCGTTGTTGCCGAGGAAAGGTGCGAACAGCACGATCCCGGTGAGTTCGCCCGGGTGCTCGCGTTCGTAGAGCAAGGCGCCCATGCCGCCCAGTGACGCGCCCGCCAGCCAGATACGGTGGTAGCCCTTGCGGCGCGCCGGCTCCACGATCTCATCGTGCAGGCGCGGCACGAGCTTGCCGTCGCGATAGTAAGCGAGGGTGGCGCTGGTGAGCAGCACGTCCGCCTCCGGCCAGGATTCGTGGATGGCCCCGGCAATGTCGTGGTCGTTCAAATCCTGCGCATCGTCGCCAAGACCGGGAAGCACGATGACGAGCGTGTGCTCGGATGAGGACCGGGGCGCGGCCACTGGCACCGTGGCGATCGCGACCGTGGAATTGCCGATCGTGAAGCAAGCCGAGAGGCTGGCGGCAGCGAGACAAATTCCAATTGAAAGGCCGCGATTCACGATCTCTCGTGCTCCCCTGAGCCAGGGGTCAAGCAGGTTTCTTGACTGGCCCCTTGGGTATGAAGCGCAGCGCGACTCCGTTGTTGCAATAGCGCAGCCCGGTCGGCTCCGGTCCGTCGTCGAAGACGTGGCCGTGATGCCCGCCGCAGCGCACGCAATGGTATTCGGTGCGCTCCAGGATGAGCTTGCGGTCGGTACTGTTTCCAAAAACGCCGGGGATGGTCGTGAAAAAACTCGGCCAGCCGGTACCGCTGTCGAACTTCATCTCCGATGAGAAGAGCGGCAGGCTGCAACCCGCGCAGACGAACACGCCCGGACGCTTCTCGTGGTCGAGAGGGCTCGTGCCGGCGCGCTCGGTGCCTTCGTGGCGCAGCACGTCGTAGGCCGCGGGCGACAGGCGTTTCTTCCATTCGGCGTCGGCGAGCTTGAGAGGTTCGGCGCTCGCGGCCACGTCCGCCCCATCGGCGAGGAGGGTTTTCCAGTTCTTTTGCAGGTCTTCCACTTTCACGGCTCCTTTCGCGGTTTTTTGTCCCCATCCGGCCGCACTGAAACCCGTCAGAGACAGCGCCGTAAAACCTCTCAACCAGTTGCGACGATCCATTTTCATCACCTCCGTGTGATCTCCAGTATAGACCCTGTCCCGGGCCGGGAATTCCCCGCGACGTGGACGGGCATTGGTCGGGAGGCCGGGGTGAGCCTTACACGAACCCGGTCGCCGGGTCTCCGCTACAATCGCGTTCGATCGTGAACTCATCATGAACGCCGATTCCCACGACATCTGGCTTGCTGCGGGCCTGCGCACGCCCTTTGCGCGCGTGGACGGCGCGCTCGCCGGCATCGGTGCGGTCGAGCTCTCGGTCCCGGTGGTGCGGGCGATGACCGGCCCCGATACTACGCGTTCGTACCCGGCCGTGAAGCCGGACCTCGTCGTCTGGGGGACGGTGATTCCCAATCTGGGCTATTCGAACATCGCACGCGAAGTGCAGATCGAGGCGGGCCTCGACCAGACCCTCCCCGCGTTTTCCACGGTGCTCGCCTGCTCGACGAGCATGGTGGCGGCCTTCGAGGCGGCGGGAATGCTCGGACACGGCGGCAAGGAGCTCGCACTCGTCGGCGGCGTGGAGAGCATGAGCCGCGTGCAGATCGGCCTTTCGCAGAATCTTTCCGACTGGCTCAGGCGCTTTTGGCAGGCGCGCTCGATGGGGCAGCGCCTTGCGTCGTTCAAAAATCTCCGGGCGCGCGACATTCGCCTGCACATTCTTGCCGTGGCCAATCGCGCCACCGGCAAGAGCATGGGCGAGCACTGCGAGGAAATGGCCAAGACCTGGAACATCGCTCGCGATTCCCAGGACAAGATCGCCCTGGCCAGTCACGAGAAGGCGATCGCAGGCCAGAAATCCGGATTCTTCGACGATCTGATCGTTCCCGTAGAAGGCATGTCGCGCGACGGCTTCCCGCGTGCGGACACGAGCTTCGAGCGCCTGGCGAAGCTCAAGCCGGCCTTCGACCGCAAGAGCGGCAAGGGCACGATCACCGCGGGTAACTCCTCGCCGCTCACCGACGGCGCGGCGGGCCTGTGGGTGGCCACCGGCGCAGGAATCAAACGCCTGCCCGAATCCGTCCCCCGCGCCCGCCTGGTCGATTGGGAGATCGCGGCGGTGGACATCTTCACCGAGGGATTGCTCATGGCGCCCGCGTACGCGATTCCGCGGATGCTCGCGCGGAACGGCCTTGTTTATCGCGACGTCGCGCTGTGGGAGCTCCACGAGGCGTTCGCCGCGCAGGTGCTGTGCAACGTCGCCGCGCTGGAGAACGCCGGCTTCCGCCGCCAGAAAGCGGGCGTCGACGCGGACCTCGGCGGGTTTCCCTGGGAGCGGCTCAATCCCCACGGCGGCTCGGTCGCGCTCGGCCATCCCTTCGGCGCAACCGGCGCGCGCATCCTCTCGCAGGCGGTCAAGGAGCTTGCAGGAATGCCGAAGGGAAGCCGCGCCGTGGTGAGTATCTGCGCCGACGGTGGACTGGGCACTGTCGCGCTGCTTCAGACCGAATGAACACCGCACCGGATCGGCGATGAATTCTTCCGCCGAAAATCTCGTCGAAATCTCGGGCGTCGAATTTTCCTACGGCGCGAGGAGGATCCTGAAGGGTCTGAGCCTCAAGATTCCGCGCGGCAAGCTCGTCGCCATTCTGGGCGCGAGCGGCTCGGGGAAATCAACCTTGCTTCGGCTGATCGGCGGTCAGGCGAAGCCCGACCGGGGAACTGTCAAGGTCGCAGGGCAGGTGGTCCACGAGCTCGATACGCACGCGCTCTACGCCTTGCGCCGCAAGATGGGGATGATGTTCCAGGCGGGAGGCCTTTTCACCGACATGTCGGTGTTCGAGAACATCGCCTTCCCGATGCGCGAGCACACGGACCTTCCGGACAACCTGATTCGCAGGATCGTTCTGATGAAGCTGCAGGCGGTCGGCCTGCGCGGCACGCACGCCCTGACGCCAAGCGAGCTCTCGGGGGGCATGGCGCGCCGGGTGGCGCTCGCGCGCGCGATCGCGATGGACCCGATGCTCGCGATGTACGACGAACCCTTCGGCGGCCTCGATCCGATTTCGATCAACGTGATCGCGAATCTAATCCGGCAGTTGAACGACGCGCTCGGTGCGACTTCCATCGTGGTGAGCTACGACGTGAGCGAAGCGGTGAAGCTCGTGGACTACGTCTATGTGATCGCCGACGGCGTGGTCGCGGGCGAGGGGACCCCCGACGAGATGCTGACCTCGAAGGATGCCTACGTTCACCAGTTCATGCACGCGGAACCCGACGGACCGATTGCGTTCCACTATCCCGGACGCCCGATCGCCGAGGACCTTGGGCCGAGGCGCACAGTCCGGTAACAAAAGTAGCGCCGTCGCCGGGCGCTGCTGCCCAGCGGGGCGCGATTCAGCGCAATTCAGTACTTGTTGTTCAGTGCTTGTTGAACAGCGCGTTGAAGTAGCCCAGGCCCAGGCCCAGGAAGCTCATCGCGACCAGCAGCAGTATGACCGCGACAACCAGCATGGCGGATTTGAGGGTGCTGCGCGGAGGCCGGGCGTTACCCGCGCTCCCGGGTTTTGGAGAATTCTCGTCGTCGGCCACGTTCATTCGATCCGGATGTTCTTTTCGCGGATGATCTTGCCCCACTTTGCCGTCTCGGACTTGATCTGTTCGCCGAATTGCTCGGGAGTGCCCGCGACGATCTCTGCGCTTTGCACGTCGAACTTCTCTTTCATGTCCTGGGCGGCCAGGATTCTCGCGAGCGTGCCGTTCAGCCTGTCTACGACCGGGCGCGGCGTGCCGGCCGGCGCGATCAATCCGACCCAGGAAGTCGTCTCGAAGCCCGGGTAGAAATCGGCGATCGTCGGCAGGTTCGGGAAATGCGGCGAGCGCTGCCGGCCGCTTGTGGCGAGGCCGACCAGCCTGCCCGACCGGACGTTCTGCCCGATCGTGCCGCCCGCCTGAATGAGCATGACCTGCACCGTGCCCGCGACCAGATCGCTGACCGCCGGACCGCCGCCCTTGTAGTGGACCGCTTCCATCTCGATTCCCGCGGTTTCCTTGAAGAGCTCGAAGGCGAGACGGCTGGAAGAGGCGGGACCCGCCGAGCCGTAATTCAGCTTCGGGCCGTTTGCTTTTGCGTATGCGACGAACTCGGGAACCGTCTTCACCTTGAGGCTCGGATGCACGACGAGAATCTGCGGATAGCGTGCGACCAGCATGACGGGCGCAAAATCCTTCACCACGTCGTAGGGCAGCTCCTTGTACATGTGCGGGTTGGAGGCGAAGGTGTCGAAAGTCATCATGATCGCGTAGCCGTCCGCGGGCGATTTCGCGAGCTGGGCGGTGCCCACGATGCCGCCTGAGGCGACGCGGTTCTCGACGACGAACGGCTGCCCGAGCGCTTCGGCGAGCTTAGGGCTCACCAGGCGCGCGGCGACATCGGACGCGCCTCCGGGGCTGGAGGGCACGAAGACGTGCACCGGCTTCGATGGATAGTCCTGCGCCGCGCCTTGCGATGCGAGCAAGGCGGCGAGCAGGGCAAGCGCGACTCTTGGCACTCGTAACCTCCCGTGAATCGCAATTCTATATAAAAGTTCCGGACAATCCGCACAACTTTTGTCAGATCCTCGCAAGCTTCCGGCCTGCCGGCTCGCCGCGTCTGCGGTAAGATCGGGTGCTCTCCGAGGATTCCCAATTGGTGAATTCCATACCTGCCATAAAGGCCGCCACCGTCGTTCGGCGGGCCTGTTTTTCGCTGCTGGGTGTGCTGCTCGCCGCGTGCTGCGGCTGCGCCGCGACTTACACCGTCGGCGGCACGGTCTCGGGCCTGACCGGCACGGATTTGGTGCTCAAGAACAACGGCGGCAACCGCCTCAAGGTCAATTCGAACGGATCCTTCACCTTTACCACGAAGGCTGTCAGCGGCGCTCCCTATAACGTTACGGTGGACGCGCAGCCGACCGGGCAGACCTGCTCGGTTACGAGCGGCAGCGGCGCGGTGCCCGGGGCGAACGTGACGAACGTCTCGGTGGTCTGCGTCAACGCGCTGCGCGCCTTGTATGCCTTCGTCGCCAACTTCAGCGACAACAGCGTCTCGAGTTACGCTTCCGATATATCGACCGGGCGGCTCAAGTTCCTTGGAAAGGCCGTCGCGGGGACGAGCCCCCAGTCCGTCGCTGTTGATCCCTCGGGCAGGTTCGTCTATGTAGCGAATAGCGGGGGCAGCAACGTCTCGCAGTACACGGTCGGCGCGAACGGAGCGCTCGCGCCTATGCCCGTCCCCACGGTCCTGGCGGGGCAGTTCCCCTTTTCCGTAGCAGTCGACCCTCTGAGCAGGTTCGCCTACGTGGCGAACGACGGCAGCAACAACGTCTCGCAGTACACGATAGGCTTGGATGGTTCGCTCACGCCCATGACCATCGCCACTGTCCTTGCGGGGACGAATCCCCAGTTCGTGACCGTCGATCCAACAGGCAGGTATGTCTACGTCGCGAACAATGGTGGAGGTGTCTCGCAGTACACGATCGGCGCAGACGGGTCACTCACGCCCATGTCCACCGCTAGTGTCTTGGCGGGGGTGAACCCGAAATCCCTTACCGTCGATCCCTCGGACAGGTACGTGTATGTTGCAAATGGCGGCGGCGCTATCGGTACCGTTTCGCAGTACACGATCGGCGCGGATGGTTCGCTCACGCCCATGGCCAGCGCCACCGTCTTGGCGGGATCGGGTCCCCAATCCGTTACGGTCGATCCTTCCGGCAGGTACGCCTATGTCGCGAACATCGGCAGCGGCAATGTCTCGCAGTACACGATCGGCGCGGATGGTTCGCTCACGCCCATGGCGATCGCGGCGGTCGCAGCGGGGACGAGTCCCCAAGCCGTCATCGCCGATCCGTCCGGCAAGTACGTCTATGTTGCGAACCGCGGCAACAGCACGATTTCGCAGTACACGATCGGGGCAAGCGGCGCGCTTACGGCGAATTCGCCGTCCACCGTTCCTGGGAGCGTCCCGCAATCGATTGCGATGGCGCAAGGCATGGTTCCTGTCTTGCTGGTTCCGCTGCACGCTTACGTGGCCAATGACGGCGACAACGACATCTCACAATACGCGATCGGGTTCGACGGCTCGCTCGCGCCCCTGTCCACCGTTACCGTGCCAGCGGGGGTGGGTCCGCGATCCGTTACGGCTGACCCTTCCGGCAAATTCGCCTACGTGTCGAATTTCACCGACAACAATGTTTCGCAGTACACGATCGGCGTGGATGGTTCGCTCGTGCCCACGACCACCGTCCTGGCGGGAACGAACCCCGTGTCCTTGGCCACCGACCTCCTGGGCAAGTTTGCCTATGTAGCAAATTTTGGCGGTGGCGTCTCCCAATACACCATTGGCACGGACGGTTCGCTCACACCCATGGCCGCCGCTACCGTCGCGGCGGGGATGGCACCTCAGTGTGTCTCCGTCGACCCCTCGGGCAAGTACGTCTATGTCGTGAATAACGCGGGCGCCAATGTCTCGCAGTACACGATCGGAACCAACGGAGCGCTCGCGCCCATGGCCACCGCCACCGTCGCGGCCGGAATGAATCCGATATCCTTCGCCGCCGATCCCTCCGGCAAATATGCCTACGTGGCGAACTCGGGCGGCAACGTCTCGCAGTACACGATAGGCGCGGACGGTTCGCTCACGCCCATGGCGACCGCTACCGTCCCGGCGGGTATGAATCCCCAATCCGTCGCCGTCGATGCTTCGGGCAAGTATGTCTATGTTGCGAATGCCACCAGCCGCGACGTTTCGCAGTACACGATAGGCGCGGATGGTTCGCTCGCGCCCATGACTCCCGCGAGCGTCGCGGTGGGGATGAATCCCAGCGCCATCACCGTCGATCCCTCCGGGGTTTTCGTCTATGTCGCCGATGGTGGCGTCGGCGTCGGCGAGGTCTCCCAGTACGCCATCGGCCTCAACGGGGCGTTGACGCCCTTACCCAATCCCGCGGTTTTGGCGGGGTCGAATCCAAAGTCCGTCACCGCGGTCGGGCAGTACCAATAGACGAGATTGGATTGCAAAGCCCTCGGTAAGGTCCACCTGTGTTAGACACGATCTGGATCTCCGGGGTGTGGGCATTTGGCCGGAAGTAGGCGACAATAGTTCGTTTTCCCGCCGAGAAAGAGGTATGACTGTGAGCAAATTCGTCACCTGTGTCGCTCTTGCCTCGTTCCTCGCTGGCTGCGCTTCCGCGTCTGCGTCCCGCTCCGAAGGGACGGGCTACGAGATGGAGGAGGAGCGCAACGGGCCGACGCCCCCTCCGGACCCGAATCGAGTAATCAGCGAACAGGATTGCACCATGCCGATAGAAATGGACGGCGGAAACCTGCGTTGCCGCTGAGCAGTGCGCGCAGAGGTGCACGCCGAGGGACGATCCATGACGAAGGTGGTATACGCTTTTTTTGCGGTGATGTCGTGGGGCCTGACGTCCTTCCCCGCCCATGCAGCCGACCCCGCCGACACCATCCTCCTCAACGGTAATATCGTAACGGTCGACGACCGTTTCACGTTCGCTCAAGGCGTCGCGATCCGGGGTGAGCGCATCGTCGCAGTCGGCAAGAACGCGGACGTGCTCGAGTTGCAGGGCCGCGGCACGAAGATAGTCGACCTCAAGAAGCGGACCGTGATTCCGGGGCTGATCGACAATCACGCGCACTTCATTCGCGCCCCGGAGCACGACGAGCTGCGCCTGGACGGCGTCACTTCGCGGGCGCGAGCGCTTGCGATGCTTGCCGAGCGTGTGAGCGCATCGCGTCCGGGCGACTGGATCGTGACGCTCGGCGGCTGGTCCGAGGATCAGTTCACCGACGATCCGCGCGGGTTTCCACTCGATGAACTTGATCGCATCGCGCCCGGCAATCCGGTGGTGCTTCAGGCCGTGTACAGCCAGAGCTATCTCAACAGTGCCGCGCTGAAGGCCGCCGGGATCGACGCGGGCACGCCCGATCCGCGCGGCGGAAAAATAGACAGGGACGCGGGCGGCAATCCGGTCGGTCTTGTGCGTGGGGCGGGCGGCGTCGCCTTCGTCGCGGCGAAGATTCCGCTGCCGGACAAGGACACCTGGGTCGCGAACGTGCGCAAATTCGTCGCCGGGCTGAATGCGATGGGCATCACCGCGTGGTACGACGCCGGCGGGCGCGGCGTGGACGCGCGGCACTACGAGGCCTACCAGGCGCTAGCCGAGCGCAACGAGCTGAACGCGCGTGCGTTCTGGACCACGATCCGGCAGCCCGCGACGCCCGAAGAGGTCAACAAGGTGCTCGCCGAAATCCAGCGGCATACGCCGTTTCAGGGCAACGACCACTTCGACAACATCGGCTGGGGCGAATCGGTTTATCTGCCCGCCACCACCAGCCTGGTGCGGAACGATTTCGTGGTGAAGCCCGAGGACATGCGCGAAGTGCGCCGCATCGCGCAGACGGCCGCGGAAAGCGGCATGTTCCTCAATGCCCATGTCGAGATGGAAAACGCGATCGATGCGTATCTCGACGAGTACGAGGCGATCAACAAGGTCGAACCGATCAAGGGGCTGCGCTGGGTGTTCGCGCACCTCGACCAGGTGACGGGCGCGCAGCTGGAACGCATGAAGCGCCTGGGCATGTACGCGGGCCTGCACAGCCGCCCGCTCATCCAGGGGGCGATGATGCACAAGGTGCACGGCGAGCGCGCCTGGGACATGCCGCCGTTTCGGCGCGTGCAGGATAGCGGCATTCGCTGGGGGCTGGGGTCGGACGCGACCGCGGTGACGACCTCAAATCCGTTTTACACGCTGTGGTTCGCAGTGACCGGGCGCATGATCGGGGGACGCCAGGTCAACCGCCAGACGGTCACGCGCGAGGAAGCACTCATTGCGCACACCCGCAGCAACGCGTTCTTTGTTTTTCAGGAAAGCAATCTCGGCTCGATCCAGTCCGGAAAATACGCGGACTTGGTGGTGCTCGATCGCGACTATTTCTCGGTGCCTGCCGTGCAGATCAAGGATATCAAGCCGCTGATGACGATCGTGGGCGGGAAGATCGTGCATCGCGTCGCGGGAATGTAGAGCACAGTATCGCTAAGGCAGGTCGGACCCGGGGTGAGGGCATCGGGCTTCCGCGGCGCGTGCAAGCCTTCAGTGCGCCGCCTTGATCGCGACGCGCAGTTTCTCGATCATCGTTTCGATCTCGGCCTCGGTTGAAACGAAAGGCGGCGCCATCGCGATGGTGTCGCCGGTGAAGCGGAAGAGCATCCCTTCTTCCATTCCCCGCTCGAATACTTTCAGTGCGCGCAGACCGGGCTTGCCCTGTAGCGGTTCGAACTCGACCGCCGCCGTGAGTCCTATGTTGCGGATGTCCATCACGCCCGGCTCGCCCTTCAGCGAATGCACGGCCCGCTCGAGCACGGGCTCCAGCGCGCGCGCGCGCTTGAACGAGCCTTCTTCCTCGATCGCATCGAGCGTGGCAAGCGCGGCGGCTGCGGCCATGGGATGGCCCGAGTAGGTGTAACCGTGAAAGAGCTCCACCGCGATGTCCGGGCCGGTCATGAAGGCGTCGTAGATCGCGGGCTTGACGATCACCCCGCCCATGGGGATCACGCCGTTGGTGACGATCTTGGCGAAAGTGATCATGTCGGGCATGACGCCGAAGCGCTGCGCGCCGAAGGGCTCGCCCAGGCGCCCGAAGCCGGTGATCACCTCGTCGAAGATCAGCAGAATGCCGTGCTTGTCGCAGATCGCGCGCAGCCGCTCGAGATAGCCCTTCGGCGGAACGATCACGCCGGCCGAGCCCTGCATCGGCTCGACGATGACCGCGGCGATCGTCGACGCGTCGTGCAGCGCGACCAGGCGCTCGAGGTCGTCTGCGAGGTGCGCGCCCCATTTCGGCTGGCCGTGCGAGAACGCCATCTCGGCGGCGTTGTAGGTGTGCGGCAGGTGATCGACGCCCGGGAGGAGGAGCGGCGCGAACATCTTGCGGTTGGGCGCCATACCGCCGACCGAAATCCCGCCGATACCCACGCCGTGATAGGCGCGCTCGCGGCCGATCAGCCGCGTGCGAGAGGCCTCGCCTCTCATGCGGTGATACGCGACCGCGATCTTGAGCGCGGTATCCACGGCCTCGGAGCCCGAGTTGCCGAAGAACACCTGGCCCATCCCCGTGGGCGCGAGCTGGACGATGCGCTCGGCGAGCGAAAAAATCTTCGGATGCCCCATCTGGAACGCGGGGCTGTAGTCGAGCTCCTTTACCTGTCGCGCCACGGCTTCTGCGATCTTCGGATGGCCGTGGCCGAGGGGGCAGCACCACATACCCGAGATGCAGTCGAAGAGGCGCTTGCCCTCGACGGTCGTGTAGTACGCGCCTTCGGCGCGCGCGAGGATTCTGGATCGGGGATTTTTCTTCAGGTAGCGATTGTGAGTGAAGGGCATCCAGTAGGCCTGGGTCCGGAGATCCACGGCCGGCTCGAGCACTGCGGTTTCGCGTTTCATTAACAGCTTCTCCTTTGCCTGCGGTGCAACAAACTGCTGTCCGCAATGGTCGCAGACGGCGGCTCTTGCGCTGCGCTCTTTTACAATTCGGATGCAGAGAGCTTACACTGGCGCACGGAAGTCGGATGGACGGATGGAAGCGGCCGGGGCAGGCCGGTTGGCAGGGGGCTCGTTAGAAAAGGGGACGCAAATCCTATGTATTCCAATCTGGTCATCGTGTTCAATTTCATCCTCAGCCAGTGGAGCCTCTCACCGCAGGGGTTCAAGGACGCGGTCCTCGCCGCGGCGCTCGCCAAGTGCGTCCTTGCCGTGGTGTGGTGGACGGCGCGAATGCTGGTTGCGAAGTTTCCGTCGAACCTCGCGCTCTCGGCTTTTCAGCGCCTGATCCAAACCCGGCCGGCCAAGCTCGTCGTGCTCGTCCTGGATGTCACGCTGATCGACGTTTTCCTGTTCTTCGCGGCGGTGGCCTTGATCGACCTGCGCAGCGGATTTTCGATCTTTTCACTGTGGACGGCGGCCTTGTTCTCGTTCCTGTTCGTGTACATGGTGATGGTCGCCCACGCGGACATCAAGAAGTACTAACGAGCCCGGCATGCCGCTCTCCCACATCGAGCACTACCTCGTCCTCTCCGATGAAATCGACGCGACGCGAGACTGGTACCGCGACGTGCTCGGCATGCAGGAGGGCTGGCACCCGGAGTTCGGGTTTCCCGTCTACTGGATGTATCTCGGGGGCGTGGACGTGGTCCACATCGGCCGGAGCGCGAAGCACGCGAGCGACAACCAGAAAACCTACCTCGGTCGTCTCGCGCAAAACACGGGAGAGGGCACCGGGGCGATCGACCACCTCGCCTTCCGCGCCAAAGGACTGAAAGACACCATGCAGCATCTGCGCCGCCACCACATCGACTTCAAAGAGAGGCGTGCGAACGGGCAGGCGCTCTACCAGCTTTTCATGTACGACCCGAACGGTATCAAGGTGGAGCTGAACTTCGACGCGGCGGAGGCGGAAGGGCTGGAGCCGGAAATTACGGCAGAGAAACTGGCGGCGCAGAAAGCCCGCTAGCCGAACGGCAACGCCCGGCGCCGATGCCAGTCAGATGACGAAATGCGGCTGATCACCTTTTCTCTGCGCGACACCAACGCGCCCCGCATCGGGGCGCGGCTCGGCGGACGCATCCTGGATCTCACCGCCGCAGCCAGTATCACCGGCGAGCCGCCGCTGCCCAGGCGCATGAAGAATCTGCTTGCCGAAGGCAAGGCGGCGATCGAGCGGGTGCGCAGTTTCGCCGCTGCGGCGCGCGCCGAGCCCATTCCCTTCGAATCGGCGCTGCTCAGCGAGCGCGAGATCCGCTACCTCCCTCCCATTCCCGACGCCGAAAAGTTTCTGTGCGTTGGCAAGAACTACCGTACGCACCTGGAGGAATTGAAGAGGAACGACCTCTTGACCGAAATGCCGCAGGAGCCGACCGGATTCATCAAGCTCAACTCCTGCCTCTGCGGTCACAACGCGCGCGTGGTGCGGCCCGAGGGCATCGTCAGCCTCGACTACGAGCCGGAGCTGGTGTTTGTCATCGGCAAGCGCGCGCTCGGCGCGAAAAAGGCCGATGCCTTGGACCACGTCGCCGGTGTCACCATCCTCAACGATCTCACCTGCCGCGACCTGCAGAAGCGCGAGGTGGCGTCGGGCTCGCGCTTCTGGACCAGCAAGAACATTCCAGGTTTCGGCCCCCTCGGGCCGGAGATCGTGACCCTGGACGAGATCCGCGACCCCTACGATCTGTGGATGACCTGCGCAGTGAACGGAACGGAACGCATGCGCGTCAACACGCGCGACCAGATCTGGAAGCTGCCGGAGATCCTCGAGCATTTCTCGCGCTACATACCGATCGAGCCCGGCGACATGTTCT
>Ga0193726_1000822_pt1 | contig 28419 bp, 12 predicted proteins | sample H2c1metaG_FD_144928 | JGI IMG/M metagenome (GOLD analysis project Ga0193726, IMG submission 144928) | Soil microbial communities from a riparian zone of the East river system, Colorado, United States - H2c1 | ecosystem: Environmental > Terrestrial > Soil > Riparian zone | place: USA: East River...
GCTCTAAAGGCAAACAATCCGACGAAGGCAAACGCGTAGAGTGCCAACAATCCGACCGTAATCACTGCAGCCGAAGAATCGCCGTCGGACGCGTGCTCGATCGCCGTCCCCGCCAATGCGGGCGGCAATGATCGCCACACACCCGCTGAACTTTCTAGCGCGGATCTCAACACCGGACCCCATCGCTGCAGAATCAAACCCGAAAACTGAAGACACACAAAAAAAAGTATGAAGAGCGCGGTAACAATTTCTCGCGTCCGGCGTTTTGCCAGAAGGCGTTCCATCCATGTGAACAGCATCCGATTAAAGAGCAGATTCATCAGCGCGGAACACGCCAGAGCGAGCGCGGCCCACCACCTCAAATCCGGGCGCGCGATGGAAATTCCTATTCCCATCGCGACGTGCCACAAAATTCCGGCTAGCGCAAATGGATCAGCCAGTCCATAGGCGGCGCTCATCAGAAAAAATGTGGAAACTTTTATGGGGAACCGCAGAAGATTTCGGCCGTCAAATCCAGGATTCGTTTGCGAGGCGAGCACCGGCACAAATTGCCAGAACAAGAAAATTCCCCACAACATCATGGAAAGGAAAAGCCATTTCTGCATTCCCACAATTTCAAACGCTCCGAAACCAACGCCAATTGAACCGCCGATTGTGAGCATCGTGAAGAATATTCCGAGCGCCGCGGAACCAAGCACGTGCATCTTCTCGGACTGGCTGCGCATTCCGTTGCGGAAAGTTTGCCAGCGCAGCAGAATCACCAGCGAGATTTGCCGCCAGATATTATTTGAGTTGATCACTTCAGCCATGAAAGCTCGTCTTCTGATTTGCGCAATACACCTTCATGGCCAACCACCGCCAGGAAAATTTCTTCGAGCGTAAGTTTTTGCCCCGGCGCGGCGGAACTTATGCCGTCAACATGCGCTGCGGCGGCCACACCGGCGCGAAGCTCGTCGAGAGAACCTTGCGCGATAATTCGCCCTTTATTAATGATAGCGACGTGACTGCACAAGCGCTCCACAATTTCGAGAACGTGCGATGTGAGAAAAATGGTCGAGCCGCGCTCCGTCATGTTATGCAGCATTGTTTTCAGAGTTCCAGCGGCAACGGCGTCCACACCCTCGAACGGCTCATCCAGAAAAAGTATTTTCGGCCCGTGAATTACCGCTGCAGCCAGCGCGAGTTTTTTCTTCATGCCCTGGGAATAGTCAACAATCAAAGTTTTAGTGCGGTCCGCCAAATCCATGAAGTCCAGGAGTTCGTTTGTTCTTTGTGCGGCCGTTGCGCGATCCAGCCCGTACATTCTTCCCACGAAATTCAGATATTCATTTCCGGTAAGACGATCGAAAAGTGCCAGACCTTCAGGCACCACGCCAATCTGTCGCTTCACTTCAACCGGATTCCCTTCCAGGCTAAGCCCCAACAAATTAACTTTTCCTGTGGTCGGCGCCAACAGTCCCGTCATCATCCGAATTGTTGTGGATTTTCCCGCGCCGTTCGGCCCGAGAAAGCCGAAGAATTGCCCTGCATCCACACGCAAATCCACGTGATCCACCGCAACCAGATTTCCGAAGCTTCGTGACAGTCCTTCCGCAACAATTGCAGCTTCCGGCATTGATCCCCCGATTTAGAAGTATGCCATTGATTGCGCGGCACTCACGCCGAAAATAACACGGAATGAATTCTTCCCGTCGACTGAGCAGATTTGTTCGAGGAAAATTTTCTAGAACAGCCGGGATGATATTGCAGCCGGAGCGCCCGCGGTTCTGCGTATCGGAAACATTGCCAAAACAGCAGGCAATTCAATGCGAAATATCGCTCCACCTTCAGGACGATTGGCGCAGGTAATTTGTCCCTTGTGTTCTTTCACCAGACCGTAGCAAATCGAAAGCCCAAGCCCGGTTCCTTTGCCGACAGCTTTGGTCGTATAAAAAGGATCGAACGCCAACTGCGGTTCGCGAACTCCGGGACCGTTATCCGAAAACTGAATCACCACGCTGGCTTGATCGCGAAATGTTCGCAAACCGAGAACTCCGCCGCCGACTTCTTCCATTGAATCCACCGCGTTATTAATGATATTGAAGAACACTTGCAGGACCTGATTGGCATCGCCGCGAACTCCGGGCAGATGCGATTCAGCGTCCAACTCGATGCGAATGCTTTTTTTCTTCAGATCCGCGCGGCAAAGTTCAACCACGTTGCCAAGAATTGCATTGATATCCAGCAGCGTAACTTCCGCGGGTTGCGGTTGCGCAAAACTCAGCAGTTTGCCGACGACGCCTTTTGTGCGCCGCGCCTGTTCGCGAATTTTTTCCGCAATTTCCCGCGCGCGATCTCCCGACGAAGGATCACTGGCCAGCACATCCGAATAACCTAAAATTGCGGTCAGCGGATTATTAATTTCATGCGCCGCGCCGGCTGCAAGTTGTCCGAGGGATGCGAGTTTTTCTGTCTGCACATATTGAGCTTGAACGCGCCGCAAATTCACCAGCGCTTCTTTCGACTGGTGAAGAAGCCGCAGACGATCCTCGTCCACCAGACGCTGGCGCAAAAACACCAGCGAAGTAACGACGAACATTGCCACCAGCGTTGTCATCAATCGAAATTTGCGAACTTCCGCGGGAACGCTACTACTGATTTCCGACCAGATGAGAAGCACTGGCAACGAAAGCGCTGCTGCCATTGCCAACCGCGCCGGCCATGGATTTTCCGAAAGCATTTCCACGGATTCCGCGGCGGAAGGCAACATCACGCGTTCCGCAGGAGGACATTCGCGACGCGCGATATTTCCCGCCACACCAAACCATACAAATGATGCGACCAGCGGAAGATCGTACAAACTTCCCGACTGATAAACGCCCTGTCTTGTTGCGATATCAATCACGATAGAACTGAACGCGTACATCGATGCGGCGCCCGCAAGATGCGAATACACTTTTCGCCACGGGCCGTTTGTGCGCGCGACCAAATACAGCAGCGCCGCAACCAGCGTGAAATTTTCTATCGCGTAAATTCGCGTGTAGCTGATGGAATATTGTTTTACGTTGGGCGCGATGTACTGCCAGGGAATCACAACGAACAAATAGAGATAGACCCACCACGAAAGCAGAAGCTGAAAATCCACACGTCCGAATCGCAGGCTGCGATCAGCATCGCGCGTATGCGGACGCAATGCCAGCGCGCCCAAAAGCGGAACGGTGTGCAAAAAGAAAATTACATCGCCTAAAAAAGGAACTGGAATCTTCTGATGCTGCAGCACTTCGAGATTTGTTCTTAACAATTGGCCGAAGAGCCAAAGCCCGCACCCCATCCCCATCAACATCCAAAATGCGTTGCGGCGCCAATCGGATGAGGACGCGTTTACCAGAAGGCCTGCATTGGCGAACAACAGGACCATGCATAGAGCGATGTCACCGAATGCCGTCAATCGCGGCCCGGTGTGAAGCGCCGTCGAGACAGCAGCGTACCCGCCGACGAGGATCAGCCAGGTGAGTAGAATTCCGGTTCTGCCACGTAGTGCCGACATGAGAGGTGCGACCCGAGTCCATTTTAGGAAAGGCCCACGCGCGAGCCTATGGGACTGAAGTTTTCCGGGTGCGCTATCGATTATGAAGCGTTAGTACCGCGGCGCAATGAACCGTCGGTACTAAGGAATGGACGGTAACAATCCACATACAAGCGGTGCGCGCGTGCGCCGGCAGAGGGTGGAAAGGTTAAAAACTGCATTATAATGCATACGAAGCGGGCTGTTTTTGAAGAAACTGCATTATAATGCAGTTTTTGGACGTGGGAAAAGCCAAAAAGTGAAGATAAGGCCTCAACGCAGAGGCGCGGAGAAAGATTAGGGAGTGTTGAGAGAGTTGGATGGAAAGTCCCGCGTTCGGAGAACGCGGGAGACACCCGGCCCATGCGAGGATGAACCGTACCACGTTGTCGGATGAGGGCGCAGCAAGCAGCGCCCCTACATTTCCTGCTAAGTCCTTTATTAGCCACACTTACGCACCAGATCGCTGTAAGTCCTTTATTAGCACACACATCGTTAACGAGGGGGTGGGGGGCCAGAATTATTGAAATTTCGACTATTGGGGAAGGGACTAGATTGCTGCTAAAGCCAATCATATCAATGACATACATATTGGCGGACGGCGGGATGAGTCACAACTATATCGCGGCGCGATATAGTTGCTACGTGACGTCTGCGCGAGGTTTGGCGCTGTGCGTCCGGGGCTGCTGAGCCATCCTTTATTACTGTGCAATTCTTCCTACCTGACATCTACTTCACGAGCACACAGGCTGAAGCCTGTGCCACTGGTCTACTGAACTACAAGTGTTACGGTTGTGGTGTGCACGTTTGTGCCGGAAGTTCCCGTGACTGTGACGGTGTAGGTTCCTGCTGGGGTGCTGGTGTTGGAGCCGATTCTTGGGAATCCGCCGCCTGAGCATCCGCTGATGTAGCTGATTGAAATTAGAAGCAGAGCGAATGCGGCGATTGGAATTAGTCGTCGCGCTGTTTGCTTGCCAAATTTCGCGAGGCTCGCTGTGGCGAACGCGACCAACATTACAAAAGTGATTAGCCAGAGCGGGCGTAGTGGAGTTGTGCGTTGATACGGCGGCGTTTTGATTTGCGATAAGGTGCGCGCGGTTGTGGTGACCGTCATCGAGGTGCTGGTGCCGGCGCTGACCGACGTAGGATTAAATGTTGCGTTCGCTCCGATTGGCAGGCCGCTGGCTGTGAACGTTACTGCGCCGGGGAATGCGCCGCCGACTGTTGCTGTTGCGATTGTGAAATTTGCTGGGCTGCCGGCCGTGACTGTTTGCGCTGTGGTTGTGGCGGTCACGCTGAAGTCGGTGATTGTTAGCGTTAATGAATTTGATGTGCCGCCGCCCGGTGTTGGATTTACTACTGTGATGGCTGCGCTGCCGCTGGCTGCGATGTCAGCTGCGGTGACTGCGGCCGTTAATTGAGTGGCGCTGACGAATGTTGTGGTGCGCGGACTTCCCTTCCATTGCGCGGTCGATCCATTTATGAAATTGGTGCCGGTTAGCGTCAACGTGAACGCTGCGCCACCTGCGCCGATTGTTGTGGGCGAAATTGTGGTGAGCGTGGGAACTGGATTTGGCGCGGTGATTGTGAACGTCAGCGCATTCGACGTGGTGCCTACGGGCAGACCGAGCGGCTGCGCCCCGCCACCGAGATTTATCGCGGGAGTGAAAACCGTTACTGATGACGTGCCGACCGTCGCGATATCTGCGGCGGTGATTAAGGCCGTCAACTGTGTGGCGCTGACGAATGTCGTGGTGCGCGTGCCGCCATTCCATTGAACGATCGAAGTGTTCAGGAAATTACTGCCGTTCACGGTGATTGGGAACGCCGCGCCGCCCGCGACCGCGGAATTCGGCACGAGTGAACCCAGCGCAGGAATCGGAGTGGTGACGCTGAATTGCAGCGAAAGTGAATTGCCGCCGCCCGGCGCGGAGTTTCGCACGCTCACGTTGACGACGCTCGCAGTTTGCACATCAGCCGCGGTGATTGCTGCCGTCAACTGAGTTGCATTGACGAATGTTGTTGCGCGCGCGCTGCCGTTCCATTGGACGACGGAAGTGTTGACGAATCCGCTGCCGTTCACGGTGATTGTAAATCCGGCTGTTCCTGCGCTTACTGTGCTTGGCGTCATCGATGTTGCAACTGGTTGCGGGTTATTTACCGTGAACGTTACGGCGTTTGACGCACCGCCGCGCGGCGCGGGATTTGTGACCGTCACCGAAGGAGTTCCGGCGGTGGCGACATCACCGGCCAAAATTGCGGCCGTAACTTGCGTTGCGCTGATGAACGTTGTGGTGCGTGCTGCGCCCCCGAAATTTACGACAGATGTGCTGAGGAAATTAGTTCCGTTCACCGTCAACGTGAATGCGCCGGAACCGGCGATTACGTTTGTTGGCAAAAGCGTGGTGACCGTTGGAACAGGATTCGGCGCGGCGCTGATATTAAAGTTTACGGAGTTTGATGTGCCGCCGCCGGGAGTTGGACTTGTGACGGTGATTGCTGGCGTGCCGATACTTATGACATCCGTGGACAAGATGGCCGCGGTAAGTTGCGTCGCGCTAACGAAGGAAGTGGTTCGCGGGCTACCGCCAAAATTCACGACTGAGGTGCTGACGAAATTTGTTCCAGTCACCGTCAACGTGAGCGCGCCGGAACTGACGACAACTCCCGTCGGAGATAGCGAACTGATCGTCGGAACAGGATTTTGTGGCGCAGTGACATTAAAATTCACGGAGTTCGACGTGCCACCGCCCGGCGTTGGATTTGTCACGGTTACAGCCGGTGTGCCAACAGTTGCAACATCAATCGGCAAAATCTGAATCGTCAACTGAGTGGAACTTTGCACCGTGGTTCCGCGCGTGACACCGCCGAAGCTTGCTGTCGCGCCGGTGACGAAATTTGTTCCGGTGACCGTCAGCGTGAATGCTGTCGATCCGGCGGCAATCGTGGTGGGTGAAAGTGTGGTGACCGTTGGCGCAGGATTATTTACCTGGAACGTTACGGCAGTTGCTGTGCCGCCGCCCGGCGCGGGATTTGTCACGTCGACGAGTTGGCTGCCCGCTGCGGCGATGTCTGTCGCCAGAATTGTGGCCGTCAATTGCGTGGAATTTACGAACGACGTGGCGCGCGCGATGTGATTAAAATTCACGACTGAATTGGAGAGGAAAGCGGTTCCGTTCACGGTTAACGTGAACGATGCTCCGCCTGCAAGAGCGCTCGTGGGCAAAAGCGTGGTGACTGTTGGGAACGGATTATTAATCGCGAGCGTGGCAGCAGCGGATGTTCCTCCGCCCGGCGCGGGATTTATGACTGTGATCGATGCAGTTCCCGCGGTGGCAATATCCGTCGCCAAAATTGTGGCGGTCACTTGCGTTCCGCTGTTGAACGTCGTGGCTCTCGGCGATCCGTTGAAGTTCACCGTCGAGGTAGAAATCAAATTTGTCCCGTTCACAATCAACGAGAATGTTGCACCGCCAGCAGTTGTCGCACTCGGCGTCAGCGACGTGATCGTCGGCGCAGGATTATTCGCCACGGAAATATTGAAGTTGATGGAATTTGATGTGCCGCCACCGGGCGTTGGATTGGTGACCGAGACTGCCGGAGTTCCTACAGCGGCAACATCGGCCGCGGAAATTGCCGCACTCAGTTGAGTAGCGCTTCCGAACGTTGTAGTGCGTGCCGTGCCGTTGAAATTCACGGTAGCACCGCTCACGAAATTCGCGCCAGTGACCGTCAACGTAAATGCACTGGAACCTGCAGTGGCACCCGTCGGGGAAAGCGCGGAAATAGACGGCAAAGGATTGCCGGTTCCCGTTCCGGTGATCGTAAATGTTAATCCGTTCGACGGTGAACCGCCGGGATTCGTAATGGTCACCAATGGAGTGCCCGGATTTGCGACGTCCGTGTCGTTAATAATCGCAATTACGAAAAACGGATTTTGAAAAACTGTGATCTCTGCAACCGATCCGAAATTCACCGTGCATCCGTTTACAAAATTTGTTCCCTGCACAAGCAGGACCTGTTGCCCAGAGCCTGCAGCAACGGTGGTTGGAGTTATCGAGGTGAGTGTCGGCACCGGACTGGTGACTGTGAATGCGACAGAATTCGATGGTCCGCCGCCGGGAGCGGGATTTGTAACGATCACCGCGGGCGTTCCTGCTGACGCAATATCGGCCGCGAGAATCGCAACCGTGAGCTGCGTGGGACTTACAAATGTTGTTGCGCGCGCAGTGCCGCCGAAAGTTACAGTCGATGCGCTATCGAAACCAGTTCCGTTCACTGTCAACGTGAATGCTTGCGTTCCGCTAATTCCGTTTGCGGGCGAAAGTGTGGTGATGACGGGCAAGGGATTTGATCCGGTGACATTGAACGTCACAGTGTTTGAAACTCCGCCGCCGGGAACCGGATTGGTGACTACGACGCTGCGCGTTCCGACCAGGTCCACGTCACGCGCAAAAATCGCGGCGGTTACTTGACCTGAGTTGACGAACGTGGTGACGCGCGGCAGACCGTTAAATAAAACTGTCGCGCCATTCGCAAAGTTTGCGCCGTTCACGATGAGAGTGAAATCAGGACCGGCCACGGCGACGCTTGGAGGCGCGAGGCTTGTGATTGCGGGGATTGGATTTCCCGGCGCGGTGCCCCCCTGGAAAATTGTGAGCGTCTGGCAGCCGAAGGTAATCGTTAGAACGCGATCTGGCCCGGTATTCTGCGCGACGGTGTAAGTGAGCGTGTCGCCATTTGCGCCCGATGTTCTGCCCAGCACGATTGCGTCCGGATTATTTGACTGCGCGGTCCACAAACAGAATGAATAGGATTGCGTGGCGCCAACCGTGCCGGTGCCACCGTCGTTTGTGAAATTCACGGACGTAGGAGTGAGAGCGAATGTGCATGTGAAAGCCGAAATTTGATTCGCGCTGAATACCGCGGAAGATCCGAGCGTATTTCCGACCGTGATATTCGCGGTGCGTCCATTGCCTGCGTTGGAGGCGACGGTGAAATTGACGGCGCCATTTCCCGTGCCGGAATTACCGGAAGTAATTGTGGCGAACGCTGAATCGGAATTTGCAGTCCACGCGCAAGTTGGTTGCGACGCGGTGATTGCAAATGTGCCGGTGCCGCCGGGAGTTGGGATGACGCTGGAGGTGGAAGAGAGCGTGAAGAAACAATTGTTGGGCGCATCCTGCGTGATTGTGAAAACCGAACCGCCGGCATTTATGGACTCGATGACGATTGATCCTGTAAGCGGTCCACCGGTGTTGGCAGGCACCGAATAATTCACCGTGCCGCTTCCGATTGTTCCACCTCCGCCGAGCGTTACCGTGATTGAACTGGAGAACGACTGCGCTTGCCACAAGCATCCGGGATCTGACGCGGTAACTGTAATTGTTCCCGTCGCGGCCGCGCTGGAAAGTTCGATTGAAGGCGGAGTTAGCGCGAACGTGCACGGCGTGCCGGCCGCTTCGTTGAATGTGGTTACTTGTCCGGCTTGCGTGACGGTGCCCGAACGCGCGGCGCCGGTATTGTTTGGCGCGATCGAATAAGTCGCGCGGCTGCTGCCGGATCTACTGGCACCGCCCGCCAGATCGCTATCGAGTAAAGTGATCCACGGCACCGACGAACTGGCTTTCCACGAACAATTTGGCGCGAGCGATTGCGTTGTAATTTGAATGACTTCTCCATCGACGCCGACGCTGGCCGGTGAAATAGGGGACAGCACATTAAACTGGCACGCGCTTTCGACGAATCCGCTGAACGTGGTGGGAAACGTGGTAGTGGTCCCGTTTGTAGCGATGATGTTTGCGTCGCCCGGTGTGGTGAGCATGGCAGCGGGAACTACGACTTGCAGCGCCGCACAATAAGTTGTGCGGGCAAACCTGATTGTCGAAAAACGTAGTTGGCAGCGTTGTGCCATTAAATTTGATCACCGTGGTGGAAAGGAAATTAATTCCGAAAATCATCAAAGGAAGATCCGGGCTGCCCGCCACAATATTCGTAGGAACGATTGAAGCCGCAACTGGGGGCGGGTTGAGAATATTCGACGTAACACTGGCCACGTTGTTGGCGGGATTCGGATCTGTTTCCGTGGCACTGACGCTTACGGTATTGGTGGCGCTTCCGGCGATCAAAGCCTGCACGGGAATTTTAATTGTGCCGGTGGCTCCGGCGGGAAGAGTGCCGAGGTTGCAGGTAATATTATTTGCGCTGACCACGCAGGTGCCGACGGTGGTGGTAACCGGCGATTGGCAACTTGGCAAATTGCAATAGGTGCTGCTGACTTGCAGAGCGGCGGGCAGCGGATCGGTGAAAACTACGTTGTGCGCGGTGGCGGCTCCGTTATTGGTGACGACCGCGGTATATACGTTGCGTCCGAAATCGGGACCGAGCAAAAAATTATTAGGAACACTTAAGCTCAGCGTAACGCTAACGTCGGCTTGCGTGGTGTTCACCGGCAAACTGATTGGCGCGGTGCAGGATGCGTTCGACGTGACTGTCGTGGAGCCGAGGAAAGTTTGCCCCTGTCCAAATCCGGAAGCATCCGCGGATGGGCTGGAGAAAAATTCAATTGTAAAATTCGTGTTGGCTTTGCCGTTGAAATTTCCGAGAAGCGACAAGACATTTCCGCTAACCGATCCCTGTACGGCATTGGAAAATTCCGAAGTGTTTCCGCCCGGGTCGGTGGCCGTGGCGGAAATAATTGTGGAACCGGAGCCGGACGTCAAAACAGGAGCGTTTTGCAAAAGGTTCGCGCCATTAATATTTGCCTGGCAGGGACTATTCGCATTTGGACCAGCTGCGTCGAGATCAATTCCCAGCGCGCCGTTGCCGAAAATGGAATTGCGGCTGATGAGATTTCCGTTGCCGCTGGAGATTCGCACGCCCGCGCCGGTATTATTTTGAATTACGTTGCCGACGATGGGATTGCTTATGCCGGAGTCCAGAAATACTCCGTGCCCGCCATTGTTGGAAATCACGTTGGCTAAACCAGCGTCGGTGCCGCCGATGATGTTGTTCGTCGGCACATCCGTGCCGTTGTTAGTGATGGTCGAACTGGTGAGCCAGATTCCATTTCCGCCATTTGGAATTGGGTGAGTGCCGCTGGCATCGGTGCCAATTAAATTTCCCTGAATCACATCGCCTTGCGCGCTGGTGGGACTCACAAACGTGTTCGCGCCGGCGAGCTTGATGCCGTCACCGGTATTCCCTGAAATTACGTTGCCCGCGCCGGGCGCCGCGCCGCCGATTGTGTTGCTGTAAGAAGGCAGCCCCGAAATTAATCCGCCTGTGACCGGAGTAAAATCCGCATTGTCGCTAATAATTCCACCACGCTTGTTCCCGATCGCCTGCGTACCGGTCACGTCGACGCCGATGTAGTTGCCTTCTACTATATTCGTGAAGGCTCCGTCGAAAAATTCTAATCCGGTGCCCGACCCGGAAATAATATTCCGCGCGGCAGGAGTTGTGCCGCCAATTGTCGCCAACTGATAATTCACTGAGATTAATATTGCAACGTCATTGTCATTCGCGAATGCTTTGGTTCCCATAACGTCAGTCCCAATAAAATTTCCTTGCACCAAGTCTGAAACGCCCAATCCGAGGCCATTCAGGGCGTTAATGTCCAGGTCGTTGGTTCCATTCGTCGCAATTACGTTTCGAGATCCTGGAGCCGTGCCGCCGATCGTGGCGAATCTGGGGACGAGTATTCCGTCAACGTGATTTCCGAGAGGCAAGGTTCCCGTAACATCAGTGCCGATAAAATTTCCCTGGATCTGCGTCAGGGACGCGTCGAAAGTTCCAGAAACGCCGTAGTCCAGATTGCCGGACAAAATATTTCGCGCTTGAGGAGTTGTGCCGCCAACAACGTTGCCAAATGCGCCGCTTCCAAACACGGGTCCGTTTTCGGCGGCGACTGCCAGCAGGTTTGCGTCGGCGTGTGAATCCGATGCGGTGCCACTGACGTTGGTACCGACGAAATTTCCTTCGGCGTAAGAACCCACGCCATCCATATCAATTCCAATACCGCCTGTTGCGAAGCCGGGCATCGAAATCAAATCGGGATTATTCCAACCGGCGACGTTGAATCCGCGAATCGTTGCCGGTAATTCAAAAAGATCGAAACCGCTGCCGCCGGGAGTGGTTGCTAAGCTGCCTTCGATTCGGATCAGAATGACGGCGTTGTCGCCATTCGGCAGAGTATTCGGACTCGCGCCGGGCTGTGTGTAACCGTCGACCGTTGCAGTTGCAAATACAGGTGGCAGAGCCAAATCGTCCGCGCTGCCCGGCACGCTGATTGAGAGGGGCCGAATCGTGCAGACATGCGTGTTTTGATTGCAGTTCGGATCGGATAGCGGAATATTAAATACGATGCTGGACGATGCGCCGACGGCTTGCGACTGCGCGTCGGCGTTCGTGATCGCGGCACGCAACGAGCCCGGATCGGAGTCAGTTGTATTTGTCACCGTGAACGTGAGGGCCGGTACGGATGGCGTCACGCTCGGAACGGATTGTCCGCTGGCCAGCACAACGAGGCTTTGCAACGGATGTTGATTCAAGCGCATGGGCAGCACAGCAGCGGGCGCACCTGTGACATCGAATGAAGCAGTGTGCGACATTGCGCCAGTTGGATCGGTCACCGCGTTTGCGGATCGAGATTTCGCATCCCATTCAGCACTGTTGGACAGTACGTGGACCTGGTTGGCGGCTGTATCGACGATTAACAAATCATCTGTGGGAGCGGTGGAAATTCGTGCCGTAATTAATTGACCGGTGAACACATCGCTGCCTGCGGCTGTCGCAGGAAGTGACACGTTCTCGCTAACATTCCATTCCGCTGGAGCGTCTACGCCCGTCGGCGAACTGCTACGCGCGAGCACACGTTGCGTTGCTGCTCGAATCAGCGTTTGCGTGCGAGTGGATTGCGCACCCGGACGCGAACCAACTGCTGGAATGCCGCCGCGCCCTCCAAGGCGATTCGATACTGCAAGCGACGCGGAGCTTCCGGCCTGCGCCGCCAAATTTCCAATCGCGTGAGAATTTTCCAGCAAGTGCACAGCGCCGTCATCGCCAAGCGCGGCAAGATTTGCCAGACCGGAAAAATTTCCAACAGCTAGCGCACGAACGGAAAATGGGAGCGTCTGCTGGACAATATTTGGCATGCCAACGCCGGCGCGTGCATCGCTGCCGAGCGTGAGTTTGCGGTCGCGGCCGTGAACCATCATCAATTGATTTCCCGCGCCGATTGCCAAATCGAGAAACGGACTGCCATCGATTCTGCCGAGCGCCAATGCTGTTACTTGAGAAGGCGCGGAAATAATCTCGGGAGTTGCGTGCATCGCGCCATTTGGAGCTTCAAACACGAGGACTTGTGCGCCATTTGATCCGTTCACTCCGACGACGATGTCATTCAATCCATCCGCGCGATTAATTTCGCCGGTGATCAGCGCCGTGACGCCGCCAGTAAGTTGCACACTTTGCGGCGCGCTGAAATTACCGTGTCCATCGCCGAGCAGGATCCAAATCGAATTGCTGCCACGGTGCGCGGCTACGATGTCCGAGTGACCATCGGCATTGAAATCGCCGACGCCGACAAAATCAGGCTGCTCCGGCAAACTGAAAAGTTTTGCATCGGGCAAAAATTCCGGCGGAGGACCATTCAGAATTGCCGCGCCATACGGCCACAGCGCATTCACATTTCCGCGATGAACAGTGATCATCCCCGCGCCGTCGCCGGATGCGTAAGCGCTCACCAGATCCGGTACGCCATCTTCATCGAAGTCGGCCGACGCGAGGGCGAGAGGTTGAGCGTTTGCCATTCGTGACGCGCCAACATAGTTCGTTGACACCGCGTGACCATCGAGCAAATTCATATGCGGATTGCCGCGCTGCGACGCGCGAACGGTCACGGGAGTCGTCGCGATAGGACTGGTCTGCACGTTCGGTGCTGGCTGATTTGCGGCCGCGGGTTTTTGCGCGTCGGCAATGTTCGTAAATCCGCTCAAGCTAAAAGCGAGTGTCACTAAAATAATTGCGCTGCGGAGTTTCATCGCCGTGCTCCTTCGCCCATTTGATCTGGATGGTCCCTGTGTTCCGTATCGGCCGTTTTTTGCGGCACGAGAATGATTGTCAGTGATGTAGTTCTGCTGCCGCCCGCAATCGGAATAGCGGTCACAGTCACGCTCTCTTGCGAGCTGACGTTCGACGGCGCTTGATACATCACGCTGGTGGTCGTCTCGGCAACCAACGTCCCCGCTCCGGCCAGTTTCCAGGAAACGCCTTTTCGTTCGTCGTCGTTCGCGAGCGTGGCGGAAATTGGCAATGTCTTGCCCGACTCGAGCCGCTGGTCGGAATTCGGCATTAACATCACGGAAACCTTCGACGCCACGGAGATTTTCGACGAGCCGCCGCATGCGGAAATTGCCAACACAACTAGAGCGCACGCTGGCAGAATCAGTCTCCGCAGACGATTCGTAGACAAAGTTAAGCTCTTTATTTTCATGAACTAGCGACGGATTCCCCACACCACTGCAAAGCCAACTGGATTTGTTTCAGCTATGGAATGGATTGTGCAGCGTGGGCTATACTGCGGGTCCCGTCCCCCGGGCAAGATGCGTGTAAGGACATTTCGGGACATTTGATGGTATGGAACAATTAACCCCGCCGGGCGGAAACGCCAGCCGTCTGGACTCATGGAAAGAAATTGCGCTCTTTTTCAGTAAGGACGTCCGCACGGTAAAGCGGTGGGAAAAGGAAAGAGCGCTTCCAGTACATCGCGCACCCGGCAAGCCCGGTGGCAGCGTGTACGCTTTTGCCGATGAACTTACCGGGTGGCTGAATGCCTCCTCCCCAAAATTGGAAGAAGTTATTCCTGCCGCAAAAGCGCCCACACGTTCCCGGACACTTATTCTCGGAATAATCGGATTGACGCTGATCGTCGGCGCAGCAGTTGCAATCGCCTGGTACAACCATTCCGGGCACAGCACATCTCTGGCATCGTCTACAAGCCTTTACGGCCGCGGTTCATTGAATCCGGAAGCAGTTGACCTATATCTGAAGGGCCGCTTTGAGTGGAGCAAGCGCTCGCCGGAAAGTTTGAACAAAGCGGTCGACTACTTCACGCAGGCAATCGTCAGAGACCCCAACTACGCGCAAGCTTATGCAGGGCTTGCGGATTCCTATAATCTGCTTCGCGAATATTCCGCGATGCCTTCCGAAGAGGCTTATCCGCGCGCCATCGCAGCCGCGAAAAAAGCAGTGGAATTGGATGACTCGCTTGCGGAAGCGCATCGGGCGCTGGCCTTCGCTACCTATTATTGGGTTTGGGATTTCGCGGGCGGAGAACGTGAGTTCAAACGCGCCATCGAACTGGATCCGAAAGATGCCGTCGCACATCACTGGTATGGCACCGCCATCGGCGCTGTTGCGCGCTATCCGGAAGCTCTTTCGGAACTTGAACTAGCACGCCGGCTCGACCCCAGCTCCGCATCCATTCAAGCCGATCGCGCGCTTTTCCTTTGCTTTGCTGATCGAGAGACGGAAGGAATTTCTATCCTGAAACAAATTGCGGCGGCCGATCCCGCGTTCATTTCACCGCATCGCTATCTGGCGGCTACCGCGATTGTTCGCGGCGATTATCATGTTTATCTCGCCGAATCCAGAAGGGTTGCGGAACTCGCGCAGGACCAGATTGGATTGGAAGTTGTGAAGGCTGGAGAAAAGGGATTTGCTACAGGCGGCGGGAAATCAATGTTGGAAGGCCAACTCCAAATTCTAAAAAGATATTACGATCAGGGACTTATTCCCGGCTATCGTCTCGCGCAAATTTGCGCGCTGGCAGGAAAAAGTCTAGAAGCCGTTCACTACCTGCAGGATGCTTTTACTAAACATGATTCCACGATCATTGACATAAAATCCGATCCAACTCTTCGTAGCCTGCGCAATGACCCAGCGTTTCGGGATCTGGTGTTACGCATCGGCTTGTCGCCGCTTCAATGAAATATTCCGGAATTTTCGGGCACGCGTAGGAGCGCTACTCGCTGCGCTCGCATCCGAGCGCTGCTTCGCGCGTGCCGTTCCGATTCCTCTCTGAACGCTGGTTCCATTCCTGAACACTTGTTCAGAACACGATTGACACCACTTTCCCAGCATGTTACGAATGATGAGCTAGCGCTTCACGCTGCCTTGGAACTGCAAATTGCCAAATAGAAATCTATCGAAGAAAGCCTCGCCGCGCGCAGAGCGCCGCTATGTGGCCCGCCGCCTGCAAATCCTCCGCGCTGCGGGAAAAATGTTCCGCATGCAAAGCTTTGCGGACATGAAAATGCGCGAAATCGCGGCGGCCGCCGATCTTTCTCCGGCAAATCTCTATAACTATTTCAAGGGCAAGCACGAGTTGCTCTTCTTCTGCCAGGATAATTCGCTCGATCGAATGCTGGCCGCGTTAAGAACTGCTCGCTCTGCGGAAGCTGGCGCGGCGGAAAAACTTCACCTGGTAATTGAATCTCACTTGCGATGCGTGCTCGACGAGGTGGAAGGCTCCGCGGCACATCTTCTAACTTGTCAACTGCCGCCGCAGCTTCAGCGTCCGCTGATTGCGAAACGCGATCGCTATGAAGAAGGTGTGCGCCAATTAATTTTGGCTGGAATTCAATCTGGCGAATTTATTTCTTGCGACGCGGCACTTGCTACTCGGGCCATCCTAGGATCTTTGAATTGGAGCGTGCGCTGGTTCAGTCATGAAGGCCCTCTGACTGCTTCGCAAATCGCCGAAGAATTTTCACGTTTTCTGATTCGTGGATTGTTGGCGAAGCCGTCCGTTGTACGAAGGCGCGCAACTGCGAAGAACATCCGGCACGTGACGAGCAATCTCATTCCGCGCTCCGCCAGAAGGCACGCGTCGGCAAAATGATTTTTTCTAGAGGTGATGCAACGTGAGCATAGTGCCTGTCAGCTCCATCTTCCCTGCCGAATCGCGCAAATCCGCGCGCATTACAATTTCACTGAACGGCGAAAAAACGGATGTCTCTTTCGCTCCCTACAAAACTTTGCTGGAAGTTCTGCGGGAAGATTTGGCGCTCACCGGCACAAAACATGGCTGCGAATTGGGTGAGTGCGGTGCGTGCGCCGTGCTCGTGAACGGCAAACCGATTCTCTCCTGCCTGATGCTCGCGCTTGAATGCGAAGGCGCTGATGTACTGACGGTCGAAGGTTTGACTAACGACGGACAGTTACATCCGCTGCAAGACGAGTTCGCCGATATGGGCGCCGCGCAGTGCGGGTATTGCACGCCGGCAATTCTACTGACCGCGAAAGCTCTGTTGGAAAACAATCAAAACCCATCGCGCGATGAAATTCGTGAAGCGCTTTCGGGAATTTTGTGCCGATGCACAGGCTATCTGCAAATTTTTGAAGCAGTCGAATCGGCTGTCTTGAAAATTGCTACAGCGAAGAAAACGGTTCGGGAGTAAGGCGTGGCGAACATCAAAGAACCGCCGTTTATCACCACGGAAAAAAAGGCCGAAGAAGCGGAAGACTTGCGCGTGATCGGCGTGCCGCGCAGACGCGTTGACGCGCGCGCGAAAGTCACTGGCCAAACGCGCTTCGCCGACGACATCACTCTCCCCAGAATGTCCTACTGCAAATTGCTGCGCTCTCCGCATCCGCATGCGCGCATCCTGAGCATCGATATTTCGCGTGCGGCCGCTCATCCCGGTGTGTATCTAGTTTTGACCGGGAAAGATTTGCCGATTGAATATGGAATTATTCCTGTCAGTCAGGACGAGCAGGCTTTGTGCTCCGATCACGTCCGTCATGTAGGCGATCCCGTAGCCGCTGTAATCGCGCGCGAAGAGTTGACCGCGCTTGAAGCGCTGGATTTGATTGACGTGGAATATGAACTTCTGACCACGATTTCCGATCCGGAGGAGGCACTCGCTACTCCTTCTCCGCGGATTCACGATTACGGCGAAGAAGGCAACGTTCACAAGCGCGTCTCCCTGCAATTCGGCGACGTTGACGCGAGCTTCGCGGAATCGGATCACGTTTTCGAGGACACTTTTTTCTTTCAGGGCAACACGCACCTGGCGATCGAACAACACGCCGCCGTTGCGATGAAAGATCCCGAAGGGAAATTAACAATTTGGTCCAGCACGCAGACACCGCATTATTTGCACAAAGCTCTCGCGAAAGTTTTGCAAATGCCCGCAGGCCACATTCGCGTGATTGCAACTCCAAACGGTGGGGGCTTCGGCGGAAAAAGCGATCCGTTCAATCACGAGATCGTCGTGTCAAAGGCCGCGCTGATTTTGGATCGTCCCGTGAAAATCACTCTCACGCGCGAAGAAGTTTTTTATTGCCACCGTGGACGCCATCCCGTGCTGATGAAGTTCAAGACCGGCGTGAACAAAGACGGGATGCTGACCGCGATGCACTTGCAAACATTAATCGACGGCGGCGCGTACGGTTCTTACGGCGTGGCTAGCACGTTCTATACCGGCGCGCTTCAGACGACGACCTATCACATTCCGCGCTACAAATTTCAGGGCTGCCGCATGTTCACGAATAAACCTCCGTGCGGACCCAAGCGCGGACACGGCACCGTGCAGCCGCGATTCGGCCAGGAAATTCAAATCGATAAGATCGCCGAAAAATTCAATATGGATCCAGCGGAATTCCGGCTGAAGAACGCAACAAAGCCGAACTCTTTGACGGCAAATTTCATGAAGCTCGAAACAGTTGGCCTTTCCGAATGCATTCGCCGCGTGGTGAAAAGTTCCGGATGGAATGAAAAATTCCGCAAGCTGCCGCACGGACGCGGCATCGGCCTGGCATGTTCCTGTTATTTGACTGGCGCGGGCCTTCCGATTTATTGGAATTCCATGCCGCAATCCGGAGTGCAACTGAAGCTTGATCGCAGCGGACTCGTAACCGTTTTTTGCGGCGCTAGCGAAATCGGCCAGGGTTCTGACGACATGCTCGCCGCAATCGTGGCCGAAGTTTTCGGCATCGATACTTTTGATATTCGCGTTTACACCGGTGACACCGATCTCGGCCCTGTCGATTTGGGATCGTATTCCAGCCGCGTGACAATCATGGCCGGCAACGCCGCGCTGCAAGCCGCCACTCGCGCGAAATCTCTAATCGCAGAAGCCGTTGCCATCAAACTGGAAATACCGATCGAGCAAATCCATTTCGCCGATCATCAGGTGTTCGACAAAAATTCTCCGGACCGCAGGGTTTCTTTTCAAGACGCGATTATTCTCGCGGAAACAAAATTTGGAACGCTCGGAACCGTCGGTTCCTACACTCCGCCGAAATCTCCGGCGCTTTACAAAGGCGGCGGCGTGGGCCCTTCTCCAACATATTCTTTTTCAGCCGCAGTCATCGAAGTGGAAGTGAACCCTGCAACCGGATGGCTGACCGTTCCGAAAGTTTGGATCGCACATGACATCGGCCGCGCGCTGAATCCCACTCTCGTCCGCGGACAAATCGAAGGCAGCGTGTACATGGGCCTGGGCGAAGCGTTAATGGAAGAACAGGAATTCCGGCGCCTGCCGAAAAAGTTTTCGCACGCGCTCGTTCACAAATTTCCGTCAATTTTGGAATATAAAAGCCCCACATCTTTGGACATGCCGGATGTAATCACTGACCTTATCGAAGAACCCGATCCGCAAGGGCCATACGGTGCGAAAGAAGTTGGGCAGGGTCCGTTGCTTCCTGTAATTCCGGCCGTTGCAAATGCAGTGTATGACGCAGTCGGCGTTCGAGTGGACGAATCGCCGATTACCCCCGAAAAAATTCTGAAGGCGCTGGCCGAAAAAAATGCCGGCCGCGATCCCCGCTATGGCCCCTCTGCAGAATTTCCAAAAGTGGAATGGGGCGAATCGCTGCTCGTGCCTCCGCCGTGGGAAGGCGGCGACGGTTACGCTACAAATGAAAAATCGCGCCGCGCCCGTGAACGTCAGGAAAAAGAAAAGGCCAACCGCCGATGATGCGTCTGCCGCTATTTGAATTTCGTTCGCCACGTACCATCGCGGAAGCCGCGAGAATTTTGGATGGCGAAGGAAAAAACGCGATGGCTTTGGCGGGCGGTACGGATTTATTGCCCAACATGAAGCGCCGCCAACAAGTTCCGCGCACGTTGATGAGCCTTCGCAACGTGGAAGGTCTACGCGAAATTAATCTTGACGATTCAGAGCTGAAGCTTGGTGCGTGCGTCACGCTCACCGATATCGCAGTGGACCGGCGTTTACGTAACGAATATTCCGCGATCCGGCAAGCTGCAGCGCAAGTTGCCACCCCGCACATTCGTAACGTCGCCACGCTGGGCGGAAACATTTGCCTGGACACGCGCTGCAATTATTACGATCAAAGCTACGAATGGCGGAAAGCAATTAATTTTTGCATGAAAAAAGACGGCGACAGATGCTGGGTCGCGCTGAGCAGTCCGAAATGTGTCGCCGTTTCGTCCACCGACACCGCGCCTGCACTGATCGCGCTGGGCGCGCGAGTGAAACTCGCTTCGCATTCCGGCACACGAGAAATTTTGCTGGCGGACCTCTTTAATAATGACGGGATGAATTATCTAACGCGGCGTCCAGACGAAATTCTCACCGAGGTCCATCTGAGTTCGAGAAAAAACTGGAGAAGCACTTACTGGAAGTTGCGCCGCAGAGGATCGTTCGATTTTCCCGTTCTCTCCGTAGCGGCGGCGGCCAGGTTAGCCTACGACGGACTGGTGGAAGAGGTGCGAATCGTAATCGGTTCTGTCGGGCCGCGTCCTCTGCTGGCGATTGACGCAGCAGACTTTCTCATAGACCAGCGGCTTACACCGGAATCGATTGGGCAAGCCGCCATTCTCGCAGCCGGAATCGCACGTCCACTCGACAACACAGATTTCGACATGACCTGGCGCAAAAAAGTTGCCGTTGAATTTGTAACGTACGCACTCCGCGAATTACGCGGCGACGACATGAGCGCCGAGCGACAAAGCCTCACTCGTCACGAACTTCTGTAATGACTTCTACTGTACGACCAGCGTCACCTGCGTCGTGTGCACGTCACTTCCCGAAGTTGCCGTCACTGTGATTGCATAAGTTCCAGTCGGCGTCCCGTTCGGATTTGTTATCGGAGTTCCCGCGCAGCCCGCGATATATCCGATCGACGAAATCAACAGTATTAATGCGGCTGCCGGAGCGAATCTCCGCAGCGGCCTGGCATTGAAATTCGCAAATGCAATTCCTGCGAGCAACAACGCTAGAGCGAAAATTGCGAACCACGTTGGCAACGATCCTGGAGCGTTGGGTGCGGCGGGACCGACTGGCCGGATTACCAGGCCCGAAGTCCGCGCCGACGTTGTGATTGTCAGTATTGTGGAAGCGCCGGCAGTGACGGTCGCCGGATTAAATGTTGCCGTCGCGCCGAGCGGCAAGCCGGACGCCGAGAAGGAAATGGTGGCCGGCAAAGTTCCTGCGACCGCGGTCGTAGTAATCATGAACGACACGGACCCGCCCGCTGCCACCGTCTGCGTGCCCGACGGGCTTGAGAACGAAAAATCCGTGACGTTGAATGTCGCGCCGGTCGATGTGCCTCCGCCCGGCGCCGGATTTACAATCGTAATTGTCGCTGCGCCGCCGGTAGAAATTTGCGACGCTGTGACGGCCGCCGTCAATTGTGTTGCGCTAACAAATGTTGTTGTGAGAGACGTCGTGTTGAATTTCACGACGGCGCCAGTTACGAAGTTGGTTCCATTCACAGTCAACGTGAAAGCTGCGCCGCCGGTGATCGCGGACGTCGGCGATAGTGTTGTAATTGTTGGCACAAGTAAACCGACCGTGAGCGTCGCCACCGAAGTTGACGATGGCGCAAATCCGTTGGTGCTGGTGTACGCCGCAGAAATTGAATGCGCGCCGGCAGTCAGTCCTGCAAGAGTGGTTGTTGCAACGCCATTAATTAAGTTGACTGACGTTGTCGTCGTATCCACCGTGAACACGACCGATCCCGTTGGAGTTATTTCCGCGCCGGAAACTGTGGCGCTAATTGTGACCGACTGGCCTACAATCGGCGAGGCCGGAACAAACGGCCCGAGCGCAATCGTCGAAGCGGGCGCAACGGATGGTCCGGCAATTAATAATTGAACTGACGGCAGAGTCGAGAGCGACGCGTTCGTGAGATTGCCGTTGAATGTTGCAGTGTCCATCGGCGCGGAGAAAGTCGTCGGCGTGAATGAAGCAGTTAGCGCGCAGACTCCGCCCGCCGCGACGGCCGATGGCAAAGTTGCGCTCAGCGTGCAATCAGTGGAAGCCGCTGATGACAAACCAAAGTCCGTCGAATCAGTTTGGGTGACGGAAGTAAGTTGCGCCGATTGATTTCCAGATCCGAGCAGCGAAACAGTTTGCGGGACGGAAACGGCGCTCAAGAATTGCACGTTTCCTTGAGTGCGCGTAAATTTCAGAACGCCCGCGCCCGATCCAGTGTAGAGATTTCCGGCGGCATCAATCGCAATCGCGGAAGGCGTGACGTTCGCCACAGTAAATGATGCGCTATTTGCGCTCGCCGGTATCGCTAGAATTGACGCCATATCGGCAATCAACAAATTGCCTGCGGCATCGACCGCAACGCCCGAAGGCGCAACGGCCGTGGAAGTTACAGGCGTCGTGATTCCGCTTTGTAAATTGAAACGGTAAATTGCCGGCGCGCCAGCATCTGTGATTAGCAAATTTCCATTCGGATCAATCGTGAGACCAGCCGGAGAAATAAGCGCGCTGGTTGAGAGCGTGAGTTGCGCTCCGGTTATCGGACTGAGCTGATAAACGGCCTTCGTGGATGCATCGGACACGTAAATATTATTTAACGCGTCGACGGTCAGTCCAGCGGGGCTGGTGAATTTAAACGGCAACGTCGTAACCGTTCCCGTCGGAGAGACCTGCGTGATCAATCCGGTCGAAGTATCACCGACATACGCAAATCCTCGACCATCGACTGCAACCGGCCCCGGCGCAGTAACAGTTGCGAGCGTCGTAGAAGTAGCGTTCGCGCCCAGTGTGGTAGCCGCTGCTGCAAATCGCAGCAATGACTTGCTCTTTGCGTCGCCGACATAAATATTTCCTGCAGCATCGGCGGCCAAACTCGTCACCTGCAAGTTCGCTCCGAAGCTGGACTGGCTTGCCGGATCGAGCGTTGCTCCGCTGCCGAGTCCTACGCCGGTTAGCCCGAGGAATGCTTTATTGCCCAACACACTCGAAATCGCGAACGGCGTCGAACGCGCACCGGGGACTGCAGGCTTAAAGCTGGAATTAATCGTGCAATCCATAGTCGTGTCCGTGTTCGCCGTGCAGCTGGGCACGCCCACTTGCCATTCCGTGCCGTTTGCAATGAACGCATTCGTGGTTGCCGCGGCGTCGCCAGCAATAAAGTGAATTTGAATCGGCTGCGTGGTCGTAGTCGCAACGGCGGTGGCGGGCGAATTTAAATTTGTGGTGACTTTCCGGATGCGCGAATTCAGTGTGTCGGAAATATAAATATTTCCGAGCGTGTCAGTTCCCGCGCCAATTCCGTTTCCGCCATTTCCGATGATCGCCTGCGTCGCAGGGCAGCCATCGCCAAACGCATCCGTAGCGGTAGCGCAATTTGTTGTCGTGTTTCCCGCGATCGGCCGGATAAACGCGGTGCGGCTATCGACGAACCACACCGTGCCATTGCCGTCAGAAATATAAAGATCGCCGTCGCTATCCATGGCCAACTTCTGCGGAGCCATGGTGATCGTGTTCGCCAACGCCGGAGTCGAAAATGCCGCGCTTCCTCCGCCAGCCAGCGTGTAGATAAATCCATTCTGCGGCGTAGCAATTCCCACTTTGTTTAACAACAAATACAGCGGCGATCCCGGCGTGCAAGTTACGCAAACCACGCGCACCTTTGACGCTTCCGCGATGTACACATTGTCGTTCGCGTCGGTCATTACTCCCTGCGGATTATTTACCGCGGCCGCCGTCGCGAGTCCGCCATCTCCTGTCGACGCGGTAGTTCCCGTGCCCGCAACCGTTTGAATTGTTCCCGTCGAATTCACCACGCGAATCTTGTTATCGGCCGTGTCGGCAACATAAATGTTACCGACACTATCCGCCCACGCCGCACGCGGTTGATTAATTTGCGCCAACACCGCTGATCCGCCGTCGCCGTTGGACGCCGTCGGAACCGATGGCCGCGTTCCGCTGCCCGCAACCAGGAACAACAAACCGTTCGACGCGTTGTATTCGTAAACTTTATTGTCGCTGAAGCCCGCGATGTAAATGTTTCCGAGCGGATCAGCAGAAACACCGCGCGGCTTATTCAGTTTCACTTGCGTCGGAATACATCCAACCGTCCCGCTCGGCAAACAAGAAGTTCCCGAAATAAATCCGGCAAAGTTTGTGATCACGCCGTTCGGAGAAATCTTGTGAACCAAACTCGCGTTCGCATCAGTTAAGTAGACGTTCCCGAATGGATCGGCAACAACGCTCCGCAGATCGACCGTGCCGCCGAACACCATGGCAGTTCCCTGACAACCATCGCCGAACGCATCAACGGATCCCGCGCAAACGGTATTCGCATTCGCAACCGTTGAACCACCCGCGATAGTCGTCATCGTAAATGGAAGCACAATCGGATTTCCCGGCAGTGGAACGAGAACGGGCGGATTCACCGTGATCGTAACCGGCGTGGGCGAATTTGATCCCGCAAAACTTCCGCTCGCCGCATAAGTTGCCGTCACACTATCAACTCCGATTGGCAGATCCACCGACGCAATCGCAACTCCATTCGTCAACGTCGCGGAACTCGCAACCGTCGGCGTGTTGTTCGTTGATGTTGTGAATGAAAATGAAACTGTTCCGGCAGGAACTCCTGCGACCGACGTAACAGTTGCGGTCAGCGTCACAGGAACGCCAAGAGTCGTGGTATTCACGTTCGCTGTCAGCGCCGTCGTCGTAAGCGCCGGAGTAATTGCCAAGGGCGACGAGGTCGAAGTCGAACCTGCATTCACCGCGTCTCCGTCATACACCGCGGAAATAGTATACGTGCCCAGCGGTAATCCAATACTCGCTTGCGCCGTACCCGCATTCACCGACGAAGTCGCAAAAACAATTCCGTTCACAATAAATTGAACAGATCCCGTCGGGCTGCTTCCCGCAACAGTTGCCGTCACGGTGAAAGTTGTGCCGAACGTTGCGGTAACTGGCACGCCGGAAATTGTCGTGGTCGTTCCGCTCAAACTTCCCGCGCTCACATTAATAATGTATGGATTCGTCGTCGAGTAAGTTGTGGCAGGCGCCGTCGGAACGTAATTAGCATCGCCCGAGTACGTCGCGGTAAACGTGTGCTGGCCAACGGAAAGATTGCTCAGCGGAATGGAAATCGTATCGCCGGTTCCGGGCAACGTAACTGTCGTCGTGCTGCTGGCGCCGTCTGTCAAAGTAACCGTTCCCGTCGGATAGGCGCTGCCTCCAATTGCAGGGGTCAAAATCACAATCGCGGTTACCGTTTGTCCCGCGGTAATCGTCTGCGGCAATCCACTCGGACCAGTCAATTCCGGCGCGATATTTGTGAAGTTGCAAGTAGGCGGAACAAGTGACGCCGCCGTGCGATTGTCCGTAAGCGTATTTCCATTTATTCCGATAAACGGCGCCAAATTCGCCACGAAATTAGCGGACACTTGTCCCGGCCCGTAAATCAACTGCGTTTGCGTCGGCGCCGGGGTAATGTCCGTCGTCGGCAGCGAAGCAAAGCTCACGTTATCCAGCGTAACAATCAGCGGATTCGTAGAACCGTTGACCTGCGCTCCCGTGAATCCAACCGTACCGGCCGTCAGGAAAGTAAGATTTTGCAGCAGAATATTTTTGAAGTTTGGCGAAAGCGTTCCGGTGTTCGTCACATATTGCGTCGTGTATTCCACTTCCGCTTTGTGATTCTGGAAGCAGGAATTCGAGTACTGAATATTCTGAACAACTCCGCCGCGATCGTCCGCGGACTTAATGCGAATTCCTTCCGAGTTTGAATCCACACTGCTATTTCCCGAAAGCATGTTGTTATCAAAAAGAATGTTGCTCACACCGGCTGACGTGAAACTTCCAATTGATTCGCCGTGACCCGCAAAGAAATGATTATTCGTTACAGAAATATTCGCTGAAGCGGAACTCGCGCTGCCCGAAGCGCCGACGGCCACGTTGTCATCTCCGTCGGAAATCCACGATCGCGTAATCGTTACGTTTTGCGCTTGATCCGGATCGATGCCGTCCGTGTTTCGCGCGCTCGTCGGCGTAACAATCTTCACGTCCCACGCCGTCAATCCGTTCACTCCATTCGGACTTGAAACGTGGAACAGCGGCGAATTTTTCAACGTGATCTTGTAGAGCGTCACGTTTGTCGGGTTACCCAATTGAATGAACCGCGGATTTTGCTGGCTGCCTCCGCTATTCGCAATCGCCGAAAGCCCCCACCAACTCTGTCCCGCAAAACTTGGCGGGAATGCGTTGATCAACGTATCGCCGCCGCGTCCATCCAATTTTCCAAATCCCATGATGCCCACGTTGGAAACACCCGCGATATTAATCAGCGGCAAGCACGACGACGTTGCGGAATTATTATTTACAGTTCCGCAAGTGTGCATGCCCGGCACAACGTCGTAGTCCTGCACGTTGCGCGAGAAATAAACGAAAACTCCGGGATCAACCAGCAACGTAACTCCAGATGGCATATTCAGCGGGCCAGTGAGGTACGCGTTATGTCCCGCTCCATCAATCGAAAGCCGCACAGCCTGATTCGTGCCGCCGCACGCATTCAACGCCGCCTGAATTCGCGCGCCGTCAGGATTCGTAATCACCGCATCGATCGAAGTCGGAATATCGTCGTTCACCGAAGTCAGCGCTGCGGTAAGCGTTGCGCAAACCGCCGGAAATACCGGCTCAGTAACGCTGCGGCTATCGCCCGTCGCTACGGGCGGGGCCAGCACGGCCGACGCAATCGTCAACTCGCCGTTGGTGAAAGTGAAACTGTAATTGTTCGCGACAAGTGTTCCCGTCGAAACTGAAATTGCATAAATTCCAATTGCGCTCGGCACCGCAGGATTCGTCGAGAGCGCAGCAGCTCCAGTCACAGCCGTGCCGACCGTATCTCCACTCACAAATCCCGTGATCGCCGCGCTGTAAGCCGGCAACACTTGACCGAAAATAATCACAATGTTGTTCGCTGTGACTTGCAGAATTCCTCTGCCAACATTAATTGCCGACGCGTTCGAGTTGCTCGTCGAATTCGCCGAATCGCCGCCATAGCTGGCCGTCACAATGTGGCTTCCCGCTTTCACGCCGGCCAATGAGTAGCTGCACGATCCGGCGGTAAGCGCACACGATCCCGCAGAAACTGTGTCAACAAACAAAGTTACAGTGCCCGTCGGCACCACACTTCCAGTTCCCTGCGTTACGGAAATCATTCCCGTCACATTGTTTCCGTACGTTGCGCTTGGATTCGCAACGGAAAGAACAGTCGTCGTGGCAACCAGCGGAGTCGTCACATGAATCGTGAAAGTTGCGGAAGACGCGCTCGAATTAAAATTCGCATCGCCTCCGTACGTCATCGTGATTGTGTGATTTCCCAGCGAAAGCGTATTCGTCGTCAAGAAAGCTTCGCCGCTCGCATCCAAAGTTCCCGACGCAAGCACAGTGCTGCCGCCATCCAGGAATTGATAAGTCCCGGTCGGAATCACTCCCGCACCGGGCGTCACCGGACGTCCCACAATCGTCACGTTACTTCCCTGATTCGCCGTCAAACTTCCCGTCGGCGCAAAAGAATTCACCGCGCTCGCAAGTGCCGTCACCGGATTCCAATTCGATAGGAATCCGATGTACGTTTGCGTCGGCACCGTCGCGCCAAGGAACGTCACCGGAAAATATTGCGCTGCTTGTGCAGCCGTCAAACTCGTCTTCACCGCATTGGCCGCTTCTATCGTCCCTGGATCTTGCGATTCATTTTCGCGTATGCCTGTCACGCCCGTTCCCGTGTTTCCTCCGGTCGGCGTAACATTTCCGGGCAGCGTCGCCGGATATCCGCCCGTTCCAACCGTGGGATCGGTCAGCGGCAAAGTGTTGAACTCAGCGTAAGTTGATGTCGGCAGATTCGTGTCGCCCTGGAATTCAATCCATCCCGCCGCGTTCACTTGATCCACATTCGAGTTCAGCATGATCCATGTTGAAAATGGACCGAACGGCCGGCCGTAGAGCAGGTTGGTCATGCCGGTGCTCTGCGAATAAAAAGTGCAGCCGTTGCAAATATATCCGCTCAAATAATCGTTCGCGCTTCCCGTTTGGAATTTCTTGTCCTGCGCTTCAATCGTTTCCGTTCCCGTCGCCGTGTTTCCGTGCCACGTTGTGAAAAATGTCGTGTGGTCGTAAACCAACGCCGCGTCACCGAACACATAATCCACGTCGCCGGTGATCGTTCCCTGCCACATATATTGGCGCGCTGCCGTGCATGTGGTGCTGCATCCCTGACTTCCGGCAAAAAGCGTGTCCTGCTGACTCGTCAAATTCACGTGATTCAAAATCGCTTGATCCGCCGTCATCCAAAGCGCCAGCGCTTGCGAATTGCACTGTGTTCCGGAGTTATAAAGCGCCTGCAAAGTCTGCGCTGTTCCAGTGTTCGCGCACGATCCACTTCCCGCCGTAGAAAATGTGCTGGTCGTAGTTGTGTCGGTGTTGTACGTGTTCTGCACCGTCAAATATTCGGCGTAAAATCCGACCGGAATAAATGTAGTGTTTCCTGCTGTGGGCTGATTTCCAATGAACGCGCTCTTCGACACATCCAACGTGGAAGATCCCTGGTCGCCGCTCGCATTTGCGTGGCCTGGGCCGCGT
>Ga0193726_1000823_pt1 | contig 28403 bp, 28 predicted proteins | sample H2c1metaG_FD_144928 | JGI IMG/M metagenome (GOLD analysis project Ga0193726, IMG submission 144928) | Soil microbial communities from a riparian zone of the East river system, Colorado, United States - H2c1 | ecosystem: Environmental > Terrestrial > Soil > Riparian zone | place: USA: East River...
GTTCCGAACTTCTCCTTCACGGTGCTGACCACCCCGACCACCGGCGCGGACGCGGGCGGCCTGGAGAACGCGATCCTCGGCACCCTGATCATCACCGCCGGCGTGGTCATCATCGGCGGCGTGGTCAGCATCCTGACCGGGCTGTACCTGTCTGAGTTCGCGACAGGGCGGCACCGCGGCCTGCTGCGCGGCGCCTACGAGGTGCTGGCCGGCATCCCGTCGATCATCCTGGGCTACGTGGGGTACGTCGCCCTGGTGGTCGGCCTGGGCTGGCACTTCGGCGTGCTGCCGGCCGTGCTGGTGGTCTCGGTGGTCACGATCCCCTACATCGCCAAGTCGACCGAGACGGCCCTGGGCCAGGTACCGGTCTCTTACCGCGAGGGCGCGGAGGCGCTCGGCCTGCCGCTGTCCTGGAGCCTGCGCCGGATCGTCATCAAGGCGGCCGTGCCCGGGATCGTGACCGGCCTCCTGGTCGCGATCGCGATCTCGGTCGGCGAGACGGCACCGCTGCTCTACACGGCGGGCGGCGGCGAGGGCACCCCGAGCCTGGCCCTGACCAACCACCCGGTCGGCTTCCTGACCTACGACATCTTCACCTTCTGGGATTCAGGGACCGCGTCGGGCCTCATCCTGTCCTACGACGCCGCGCTGATCCTGCTGGTGTTCGTGCTGATCATCATCCTGCTCGGGCGGACGGTCATCGCGGTGGCCCGGCGGAACTCGGAGTGAGAAGGCGTGATGCCAGGTGCCGCCGGGGGGGACGACGAGGGCGCGGTCAGCAACGGCACCGTGCTCGCCAACCGCCTCGCCGCGGCCCTGGTGCATCACGAGCCGGGCTGGCGGCTGCCCCGGCACACGGCGCTGGCCCGCCGTTACAACGTCAGCCCGGCCGAGATCGAGAACGCGGTCGCGGAGCTGGTCAGCCGGCACCTGATCCGGCGGCTCCCCGACGGCCAGCTCTACCGGACCAGCCCGGCCGAGTACCTGGTCGAGCTCGAGGGGGTGGCCGGGCTCGGCTCCACGCTCGACCCGATGGGCGGTGACCTGGCCTGCCGCAGCCGCCAGGTGTCCTGGCGGCGGGTGCCCGAGGACATCGCCTGGGCCCTGGGCCTGTCGGCCGCCGACGTCCCGATCTGCGTGGTCCGGTTCCTGTGGACCGTGGGCGGCGAGCCCGCGGCCAGCTCGACGACCTACCTGCCCGGCGAGCTGGCCGGCCCGGCGGGCATGAGCGCCGACGCCCCCCTCCCGGCCAGCCTCAGCCTGCTGCCGCTGGCCCTCCCGGAGCCGCCTTCGCCGCAGGCGCTGCACATCGAGATGCAGCCGCCGCCGCCGGCCGTGGCGCGCAGCCTCCGGCTGGCCGCCGGCCAGCCGGCCACGATCGTGACCGTCCGCTTCGACGCCGCGGGCGCCCGGCCCGTGGCGCTCACGGTGGCGGTGCTGCGCTCGGACCTGTTCCGCGTCGTCGTGCAGTCACCTCAGCTCCCGCTGGCCGATGCGGCAGCCGGCAGTTATGCCGGCGCCTGGACACATGCGGTCGAAGACTGACAATCTTTAACGGTCATGCCTGCATCTTCCGCCCATACCGCCTTAGCCGCGCCGGACCCGGGACGCCTCCGGCGGCCGCGCTTACCGCGGCCGCCGGGCCGGGCCCGGGAGCTGGCGGCGGCCCTGGCCGTCGCCGTCCTCCTCGCGCACGTGCTGCTCGCCCAGATCACGCTGGTCTTATCGGTCCTGCTGCTGGCCCTGGGCCGGCTCGGCCGGTGGCGCCCGTCGTGGCTGGCCGGGCCCGCCGCGGCCGGAATCGCGTGGATCGCGGCGACCGGGCCCGGGCGGGCTGCGGCCGGATTCGCGGCCGGGCCGCGGCAGGTCGCCGGCTTCCTGGCCGGCGTGGCCGGTCACCCGGGCCGGCTGGGCCACGCCGGCGCGGCGTTCGCCGGGGCCGCGCACTGGCTGCCCCGGCAGTTCCCGGTCGCGCTGGTGGCGGCCGCGGCGGAGGCCGCGGTCGCCGGCCACGCGGTCCGCATGCTGGCGGGCGGGCCGCCGGCCTGGCGGCCCGGCGTGCTGGCCGCAGTCCGGCGGCGCCACGCCGTGGCCGCCCTGTCCGCCGGGATCGTCGTCACCCGGCACGGGGCCGGCGTCGGCCTGGACGGCGCCTCCGGCCGCCGGGCCGAGATCTCGTGGGCCGAGGCAGCGGGCGGCCTGCTGACGGTCGGCGCCGACCCGCAGGGCGCGGCCAGGGTCAGCTTCCCGGTGGCCGCCGCGGCGGTCCGGCGGCGGATGACCGTGATCGTCATCGACCTCGCCGGCAGCTCATGGCTGGCTGACTCGCTGTCGGGGGCGTGTGCGGCCGCGGCCGCGCCGCTGCGCCGCCTCAGCCCGGCCGGGCCGGCCTGGTACGAGCCGTTCCGCAGCCACCCGCCGCGGCGCGCGGCCGCCCTGGCCGTCCAGGCGATCAGCTGGTCGGGCACCACCGAGCGGCAGCGGCAGGCCGGGCAGCGCTACCTGGCCGACGCGTTCACGGTCCTGTCGGCCGGCCCGGCGCCCCCCGCCGTCCTGGACGCCCTGATCGCGCTGCTGGAGCCGGCCCGGCTGCGCGAGGCCATGGCGGCGGTCCCCGGCCACCTGCCCCGCCGCGAGGCGCTGGCGCTCCGGATAGCCGGCTCGGCGGCCGCGCTGGAGGCCGACCCGGCCCTGAGCGCCGTCCTGGCGAGCCAGCTGCAGCGGCTGCGGGCCAGCGGCCCGGGCCGCTGGCTGCAGTCGCCGGCGCCGGTGCCGGCCCCGCCGCTGCGGCCCCGGCCCGGCCTGCCGCCCGGCGCGGGTGCCGGGGGCGCGCGGTCAGCCCGGCCGCCCCAGCTGATCCAGCTGGGGCAGGCGATGCGGGACCGCAGCTGCGTGCTGTTCTCGCTGGGCCCGCCCGGCGAGGCGGCCGCGATGACCGGGCGGCTGGCGGTCGCGGACCTGACCGCCGTCCTGACCAGCCTGCGCGAGCAGGACCTGCGCGGGGACTGCCTGGCCTGGGTGCACGGCTGCGAGGCCGTCGACCGGCCGGGCCTGGCCGCGCTGCTCGGGCTGGGGCCGGCCACCGGCACCGCGGTGCTGCTGTCCACCGCGAGCCCGGCCGCCGCGGCCAGTCTCGCCCCCGCCGCGGGCCTGGTCGTGTCCAGCGGCCCGGTCGATCCGGTCCTGGCCGGGCGGCTGGCCGCACTGGCCGAGTTCCGCGCCGACGACGGCCACCGGGCCGCAGTGGAGGCCCTGAGCGGCCAGGACGAGGACGAGTTCGCGATCATCGCGCGCGGCCCGCGGTTCCAGCCGGGCTGCCGGTCGGTCCCCGCCGCGTGGGCTGGCCTGCAGTGACCGCGACCGGTGTGCCGGAGGCCGGCGGCCCGGCGTTCCGGCCCGACCGGGTGTACCTGGGCTGGCAGCATGCGCTGCCCGGCCCGCTGCCCGGCCCGCCGCCGCCGCGGCCCCCGGCCGTGGTCGCCGATCAGATCAGCCCGGCCTGGCTGGCGGCGCAGCGCCGCGAGGAAGACCGGCTGGCCCGGCCGCGCAAGGTGGCCGCCGCGTGGTGCGTGGGGCTGGGCTGCGTGGTCAGCGCGGGCTGGCTGGCCGGGCTGCTGAACGCGGGCCTGGCGGTGCTGGGCGGCGGGGCGTGCGCGGCGGGCGCAACGGCCAGCCTGGCGGCGATCTGGCGCGGCGAGCGCCAGCTCCGGGCCCGGGTCGCCGCCGAGGACCAGCGGGTGGCGCAGTTCCGGGCCGCGGATCAGCGGCAGCAGGCGCAGCGCCAGGCTGAGCACGCCCGCCAGCTCCGCGCCTGGCGGCAGCGGAGCGCCGCGTTCGCGCGCCAGCCGCAGTGGTACCCGGTCTGGCTGCCAGGCGGCATCGACCGGGTCGACGTGGCGGGCGGCACGCTGGCCGGCTGGTCGGCCCTGCTGACCTCGGTCGCGGCGCCGCGGCTGGCCGCGGGTGACGAGGTGACCGTGCTCGACCTGACCGAGGGCGGCGTGGCGGGCGACCTGCTCTCGGTCGCCCGGGCCGGCGGCATTGACCCGCTCGTGTGGGTGCTGCCGGCCGACCTGCCCCGGCTCGACCTGGGCGCCGAGCTGGCCCCGGACGCGCTCGCCGACGTGCTGGCCCTGGCCGTGAGCGCCAGCTCCAGCGGGGACGACCCGGGCGATCCGGCCGGGGACGCGGTGCTGCTGAGCCGGGTGCTGCGGATCCTGCCGCCCAATCCGGGCATCGGCCCGCTGCTGGCCGCGCTCCGGGTCCTGGCTCAGGTGGGGGACCCGCGCCCGGACGTGCGCGCCGGGCTGCTCACGGCGGGCCAGGTGGACCAGCTGGTGGGCATGTTCGGCCGGGAGCAGCGGGCCGGGATCGAGCGGGCCTGGACGATGGAGGCGCGACTGCGTGACCTGGCGCCCCTCGGCTGTGCGCCCGGCCGCCTGGCGCCGAGCCGGCTCCGGCTGGCCTGGCTCGACCGCCGGGCCAGCGCCGTGGGCAACAAGATGCTGGCCACCTACCTGGCGGTGGCGCTGACGCACGTGCTGCGGCAGGCGCCGCCGGGACGGCCCTGGCAGCAGACGATCTTCGTGCTGGGCGCGGAGCGGCTGCGCCCGGAGGTGCTGGACCGGCTGACCGACGCGTGCGAGACCTGCCGGGCGGGCCTGGTGCTGGCCTACCGGTCCATCCCGGACCGCGTCGCCGAGCGGCTCGGCCGCGGCCACGCGGCGGTGGCGTTCATGCGGCTGGGCAATGCCCGGGACGCCAAGGCGGCGGCCGAGCAGATCGGCACCGAGCACCGGTTCGTGATGAGCCAGTTCACCCAGACCGTCGGCACGTCGCTGACCGCGACGACGGGGGACTCCTACACGAGCACGGTCGGGACCGCGGACTCGGCGACCGACTCCGCATCGCTGACCGACACGGCCGGCACCAGCGCGGGCCGCGGCCACAGCCGCGCCAGCTCGTTCGCGCCGTTCGGCGCCGGCACCACCTCGGCCAGCCGCGACCGCAACGCCTCGCAGGCCCGGTCTGCCTCGGTGTCGATCACCGAGGGCATCAACTCCAGCACGGCCTGGGGCGAGAGCACCTCCCGCGCGCTGGAGGTGCTTGAGTCCCTGGCCGGGGCCTCGCAGCGGTCCCGCGAGTTCCTGGTCGAGCAGCATGAGCTCCAGCAGCTGCCGCACAGCGCGGTGCTGCTGACCTACGCCGGGCCTGGCGGCCGCCGGGTAGTACTGGCCGATGCCAACCCGGCGATCATCAGGCTCCCGACGGCGACACTGGCCGGCCCGGACGAGCCGCCGGGGCCGCCGGCCTGACGCGGCACTAGGGTAGGAGGCATGACCGACCAGGATGAAGAGCCTGCGGAGGAGTTCCACCGGAACCGGCGCGAGCACGGCGGCGCGTCCCAGCGCCCCGACGATGACCAGCTCGCGCGGCTGACCGAGGAGGAGCGGGTCGAGGCCGGACTTGACGCCTACGACCCCGATGAGGTCCCCGACGCCGAGGACGGCGAGCCGGTGACGGACGTCACGCAGACCGACGTGTACGAGGAAGAGCGGGCCGAGATCCGCCACGAGCTGGACAAGGACGAGCTGGCCGTCGAGGGCGAGGAGAAGCGCTCCTTCCCGCCCACCCGCTACGACCGGTCCTGAGGGGGAATGCGATGTCCGAGAGCTCGCCGGAGCCGGAGCACCTGAGTAACCACCACCGGAACACGCTCCGCCAGATCTTCCAGCACCCGGTGAGCCACAACATCGAGTGGCACGCGGTGGTGTCGCTGCTGGAGACGGTCGGCTCGGTGACCCGGAACCACGACGGCAAGCTCGCCGTGACCCTGGGTAGCGAGACCGAGTACCTGGACCCGCCGCCGGACAAGGACGTCGACGTCCAGCTAGTCGTTGACCTGCGGCGGATGCTCAGCGCGGCCGGCTACGGCCCGGAGGACACGGCCGCCGCGCCCTAGCGTCAGCGGTACTCCGCGAGCCGCCGGGCCAGTCCCCAGGCGCCCGCGGCCGCCATCAGGCCGCGGCCGCGATGACACCCGCCGCCAGGCCGGCGAAGGCCCCCCGGCCCGCGACGGCGCCGGACCGGAAGGTCAGCTGGTCCGCCGTGATGGCCTGCCCGAGGTCAGCCTCCACGTGGCTGAACAGGGCGGCTGACCCGGCCGGCCCGGCGCCAGTCACGAGCCGGGTCTCGGCGCGTAGTCCGCGCCGGAGTCGAGCCGGTACGCCCGGTCGTTGACGTCGTACCAGGCCCGCGCGGCCCGCCCCGCCGCCCCGGCCTGGCCCGCCCTGGTCAGCAGGGTGCCCGGCCCGGGCCCGAGGCGGGCCCGGATGGCCCGGAAGTCCTGCTCAAACGGGGCATCGCCGCTGCGCGAGATCAGGTTGAGGACCTCGTCCCCGCGCGCTTGCTGGGCGCCGATAGCCGCCTGGGCGAGCAGTCCCCGATGTCAGCCGTCCCGGCCGCGGCACCGGCTATCCCGGCGCCCGAGCCGGTGGCGGCGGCGGTCACGATGTCCGGATGCTCCCGGTGAAATTCGCCGGCCCACCTGACGACCAGCGGGAACAGCAGCGTGCTGCCCGTCTCGGAGATCGTGACGCGCGCTGGCGCGGCCGCCGCGGTCATCCCGGCCGGGCCGGCTGACGCGCCGGCCCCGCACCCGGCGGCCAGCCCCAGGACGAGCCCAGCCGTCACCGCGCCGCGGAAGCGGCGGACCCCGATCGCGACCAAAGCCATGACAGAACTACATATAGGTGGCGAAGGTGAACGAAGGCCGTCGCGCGGGCTAACGCCGGCGCTCCGGCAGCCGCCGGGCTGGGGACCCTAGACTGGGCCGATGCCCCGTCAGTTCGCTCAGGTCGACGTCTTCACCGATCTCGCGTACCGGGGCAACCCGGTCGCCGTGGTCCTGGGGGCCGACGGCCTCGCCGACGACGACATGCAGCGGTTCGCGCACTGGACCAACCTGTCCGAGACGACGTTCGTCCTCGCGCCGCGGGACGCCGGGGCCGACTACCGGGTCCGCATCTTCACGACGGGCCGGGAACTGCCGTTCGCCGGGCACCCGACCCTGGGTACCTGCCACGCGTGGCTGGAAGCGGGCGGGACGCCCCGGCGCGCCGGGGAGATCGTCCAGGAGTGCGGGGCCGGGCTGGTGCCGGTCCGCCAGGGCAGCGCCGGGCTGGCCTTCGCCGCGCCGCCGCTGCTGCGCGACGGCCCGGTCGACGAGCCGCTGGCCCGCCACATCGCGGACGTGCTGCACATCGGCCGGGACGACATCGTGGACCTGCAGTGGGCGGACAACGGGCCGGGCTGGGTGGCCGTCCTGCTGGCCAGCGCGGACGCCGTCCTGGCCGTCCGGCCCGGTGACGTGGGCGACCTGGACATCGGCATCGCGGGACCCTATCCGGCCGGGTCGCCGGAGGCGCTGGAGGTGCGCGCGCTGTTCTCCAAGGGCGACGGCACGTCGGGCGAGGACCCGGTGACCGGCAGCCTGAACGCCTCGCTCGGGCAGTGGCTGATCTCCGCCGGCCGGGTCAGCGCGCCGTACGTGGCCAGCCAGGGCACCGTGCTCGGCCGCCGCGGCCGGGTGCACGTCTCGCGCGATGACGACGGCCAGGTCTGGGTGGGCGGGGGGACCGTAACGTGCATATCGGGCACGGTTGCGCTGTAAAGCGGGCGCAGGTGGCCAATCCGGTGGCCGGCCGGGGCGCCGGCCTGATATGCACGCAGCATGGTCCAGGCAGCGGGCATTAGCGGCGGGGCGACCGGGCCGTGGTACCGGGTCCAGGCCATCAGCGCGAGCTGCCTCGGCGGCAGCGCGGACCGGGACTACGCCTCGGTGCTGCCCGCCGCGCTGAACGCGGCCGCGCTGCGGCGGCCGTTCATCGCGGGCTGGCTGTCGCGCGGGGCGGGCGCGCCGCTGGAGCTCATCACGAACGCCGGGCCGCTGCCGGGCGACCACGAGGCCGGGCGGCACGAGCTGCTGTTTCCGTGGGGCGCCCGCGGCGAGCCCATGGCCGGGACCGTCCTGGCCGATCTGGACCGCCTGGTCTGGGGCCCGTGCCCAGTCCGCCAGGCCCCGCTGGCCCGCCCCGGCGAGGGCTGGACCCCGGAGGAGGGGCCGACGCGGTTCGAGGCCGCGCTGCAGACCCTGATGGGCCGGTCGTTCGGCTGGCTGATCGTGGCCGACCCGGTCGACCACATCGCCGCCGAGACCGACGAGCTGCGATCGCAGCTGAACATCCTGCGCCGGTACGAGGAAGAGCAGGCCCGGTTCGACGTGGAGCGCGCGCAGCGCCGCCTGGCCGAGCTGGACGCCTACCGCGAGGCCGGCCTGTGGGAGGTCCGGGTGCTGGCCGGCGCGGCCACCGAGCAGGAGCTCGGCCTCATCGCCCCGGTGCTGGCCGGCGCGGTGGACCTGCGCGCGCATCCGTACCGGCTGCGCAGCGCGGAGGGCGCGCACGAGTTCGCCGACGCGCTCGCGGCCAACCTCAGCGACCCCGGTGACGGCTCCGCGGTGCCCTTCGCCGCGACGGCCGGCGCGCTGGCCGCGCTGACCGGGCTGCCCCGCGCCGAGGTGCCGGGCATCCGGGTCCTCGACAGCGGCTACTTCGACGTCACCAGCGAGATGAGCAGCGAGCAGTCGATCGAGCTCGGCGAGATCCTGGACGGGCAGGACCGGCCCGTCGGGACGTTCCGGGTGCCGCTGGAGACGCTCAACCGGCACGCGTTCGTCACCGGCGCGACCGGGGCGGGCAAGTCGCAGACGGTCCGGCACATCCTCGAGCAGCTGACCTCGGCGGGCGTGCACTGGCTGGCCATCGAGCCGGTCAAGTCCGAGTACGCGTCGATGGCCGGCCGGATCGAGGGCGCCAGCGACGTCACGGTGATCAACCCGGCCGACCCCGGCGCGGTCCCGGTCTCGGTCAATCCGCTGGCTCCCGAGCCCGGCTACCCCGTGCAGGCCCACATCGACATGGTGCGGGCGCTGTTCCTGGCCGCGTTCGACGCCCACGAGCCGTTCCCGCAGATCATGTCGCAGGCCCTGCAGCGCGCCTACAGCGACTGCGGCTGGGACGCGGTGACCGGCTCGGGGCTGCCGGGCGCGGCCGCGCCGCCGACCGTCCCGACGCTGGCCCGGCTGGAGGCGGCCGCGCTGGACGTCATCCAGGAGGTCGGCTACGGCCCGGAGCTCCAGGCTGACGTGCGCGGGTTCGTCGGGGTCCGGCTGCGGTCGCTGCGCACCGGCTCGGCCGGGCGCTTCTTCGAGGGCGGCCACCCGGCCGACATCAGCGCGCTGCTGCGCCGCAACGTCGTGCTGGCCATCGAGGACGTGGCCAACGACGAGGACAAGGCGTTCCTGATCGGCACGCTGATCATCCGGATTGTCGAGCACCTGCGGATGCGGGCCAAGAGCGGCCCGTCCGGCGGGCTGCGCCACGTCGTGGTCATCGAGGAGGCCCACCGGCTGCTGCGGGCCGGCCGGGAGGGCGCGAGCGCCCACGCGGTCGAGCTGTTCGCCAGCCTGCTGGCCGAGATCCGCGCCTACGGCGAGGGCATCATCATCGCCGAGCAGATCCCGGCCAAGCTGGTCCCGGACGTGGTCAAGAACACGGCCCTCAAGGTGCTGCACCGGCTGCCGGCCGCCGACGACCGGGCCGTGGTGGGCGCGGCCATGAACCTGGACGAGAACCAGTCCCGGCAGGTCGTGTCGATGCGGCCGGGCATCGCGGCGGTCTTCGCCGACGGGATGGACCGGCCGCTGCGGATCAGGGTGCCCCTGGGCGAGTCCCGGGAGCGCGCCGGGCCGGCCAACGCGTCGCACCCGCCCATCCGCGGCCGCCGCTCGGCGGCCTGCGGGCCGACCTGCACCGCCGGCCGCGCCTGCACGCTGCTGGAGATCCGCGCGGCGGACGTGCTGGCCAGCTCGCCCGACGACGCGTGGCTGCGGGTCTGGGCCGAGGCCCTGGTCCTGGCCCACCTCACCAACCGCCCGCTGCCCCGGGTGCCCGCGGTGCTGCGGCACCGCTGGCTGGAGCTCGACGCGCGGCTCCGGGAGTGCCTGCTGGCGACGGCGCTGGACCGGCCGCTGGCCGGGCGGGCCACCGCGGTCCGGGCGTCCTACGACCCGGAGCGGTTCGCCGCGTCCTGCGCGGCGGCCGCGCGGCGGCTGCTGGACGGCGGCCAGGGCGCCGGCTCGGCGCCGGGCGCCGACTGGGTCATCCCGCAGCTCCAGTGGCTGCACGAGATCGAGCGCGCGTGCCCGCTGCTGGGCCCGCAGCCGGACCCGTTCGCGGCGGCGCCGCGGCTGGACTTCGTGCTGCCCGGGCTGGCTGACCGGGCCGACGTGAAGATCGGCCAGCGGGTCAGCGGGCTGCGCCGCCACCCGCTCTCCATGGAGCTGGCCCGCAACCGCCTGCCGGCCTGGACCGTGCTGCTCGGCGACGACGACCAGCAGGGCTTCATCGAGGACCTCGCGGCCGTCGCGATCGGGTTCAGCCACCGCGGGCAGCTCCGCAAGGCGGCCGGCGAGATGGGCATCGCGGGCTGGCTGGAGCCGGTCCTGTCCTGGCCCCGGCGGTTCATCATCGGCGCCGATGACCAGGCCGTGGCCGACTCGGTGCGCCAGTCAGCCGTGAGTGCCGGATAACACCGGATAACATCTGGCCCCATGAGCAAGCTTCCGCTGCGAGCGCGCCTTGCTACCGGGATCGGCGGCGCAGCCGGGCGGGTATCGCGGCTCACCGGCCGCGGTGACGGGTCGGTCATCGGCGGCGTCCTCGGCCTGCGGGTCGAGCCCGACCTGCTCCGGCTGCTGGCCGCTGACCGCCAGGTCATCCTGGTCACCGGGACCAACGGCAAGACCACCACCACCCGGCTGATCACGGCGGGACTCGGCGCTCTCGGCCAGCCGGTGGCCAGCAACGCGTTCGGCGCCAACATGGCAGCGGGCCTGGCCTCGGCCCTGGGCCGGGCGCCGCAGGCCGCCTACGCCGTCCTGGAGACCGATGAGCGGTACCTGCCGGCGGTGATCGAGGCGACCAGCCCCCGGGTGGTCACCCTGCTGAACCTGAGCCGGGACCAGATGGACCGGGCCGCGGAGATCTGGCTCATCGCCCGGCGCTGGCGGGACGCCCTGGCCGATGCGCCCGACACCCTGGTCATCGCCAACGCCGATGACCCGCTGATCGTCTGGGCGGCCAGCTCGGCCAAGCAGGTCACCTGGGTCGCGGCCGGCCAGCGCTGGCACGAGGATTCCTGGTGCTGCCCGGAGTGCGGCTCGCACCTGCGCCGCGACGGGGCGGACTGGCGCTGCCACGAGTGCTCGTTCGGCCGCCCGCGGACGCCGTGGGCGCTGGACGGCGAGGCCGTGATCGACCCCCGCGGCCAGCGCCGCGAGCTGGACCTGGCCCTGCCGGGCCGGGCCAACCGGTCCAACGCCGTGGTCGCGCTGGCCGTCGCCGACGTCTTCGGGGTCACCGCCGACCAGGCGCTGCCGCTGCTGCGCCAGGTGACGTCCGTGGCGGGCCGGTACACCGTCGTGCCGCGCGGCGGCTGCACGGTCCGGCTGCTGCTGGCCAAGAACCCGGCGGGCTGGCTGGAGGCGTTCGACGTGCTGACCCCGGGCGACAGCCCGGTCCTGCTGGCCGTGAACGCGCAGATCCCGGACGGCAAGGACACCTCGTGGCTGTGGGATGTCGACTACCGGGTGCTGCGCAACCGCCCGGTCTACGTCAGCGGCGAGCGCCGCCTGGACCTGGCTGTCCGGCTGGAAGCCGACGAGGTCGAGTTCGAGCTGACCGACGGGCTGGACGACGTGGTCGAGCGGATCCAGACCGGGGACCTGGACGTCATCGCCAACTACACGGCCTTCCAGCACATCCGCACCCTCGTCGGCCGGACCGAATGAGCGCGGACCGAATGAGCGCGGACCGAATGAGCGCGGACCGAATGGGAGTGAACCGAATGAGCGCGGCCGAATGAGCGCCGGGTTAACGGGGCCCAGTGACGACAGTGAGGACTTCCTGATGCCCCAGCACCGGGCGCGCCACGCCGCCCCCTCCGGCGAGAGCCAGCTCCGGCTGGTCTGGGTCTACCCCGACCTGCTGAGCACCTACGGCGACCGCGGCAACCTGCTCGTGCTCCAGCGCCGGGCGCAGCTGCGCGGCATCGACGTCGAGGCGATCGAGGTCAACGCCGATCAGCCCGTGCCGGCCGCCGGCGACATCTACCTGATGGGCGGCGGCGAGGACCTGCCCCAGATCCTGGCCGCCCAGCGGCTGGCCGCCGACGGCGGCCTGCAGGCCGCCGCCGCCCGCGGCGCCGTGGTGTTCGCCGTGTGCGCGGGCTACCAGGTGATCGGCACCGAGTTCGGCGGCGTCGAGGGCGAGCCCGTGGCCGGGCTCGGCATCCTCGACATCTCCAGCGGCCGGGGCAGCCGGCGCGGCGTGGGGGAGATCGTGGCCGATGTCGACCCCGAACTCGGCGTCGACCGGCTGACCGGCTTCGAGAATCATCAGGGTGTCACCGCCATCGGCCCCGGTGCCCAGCCGCTGGCCACGGTCACGCTCGGCGTCGGCAACGGCGACGGCACCGAGGGGGCGTACGCGGGCCGGGTCCTCGGCACCTACCTGCACGGCCCGGTCCTGGTGCGCAATCCGGGCCTGGCCGACCTGCTGCTCAGCTGGGCGACCGGCCCGCTGGCCCCGATCCCCGACGCCGACGAGGACTGGGCCCGCCGCCTGCGCGCCGAGCGCCTCGCCGCGGTCTAGCGCCTAGCCGGAACGGGCTGCGGGCGAGAAGCCGGGGCGGCCAGGCGGGCCGCGGCCTGGCCCTGCGCAGGGCGGGCGGCCGGCTGGCCTAGTAGACCAGCGCCTGCGCGCCGTCGGCCAGCGCCTCGGCCACGAACGTGGCCGCGCCCGCGATCCGGACGCCGTCCAGGAGGTCCCGCTCGCTGATGCCGCGGCGGGCCGCGCACTGGCTGCACACCGTGACCGTGCCCCCGGCCAGGATGCCGGCCAGCAGGTCGCCGAGCGGCATCGCGTGCGGCAGCACCACGTCCGCGCCCCGGCCCGGCAGCGCGAACCAGGCCGCCTCGCCGGTCAGCCAGAGCGACACCGGCACCCCGCTGTGCGCCGCCGTCGCCGCGACCGTGAACGCCTGATTGCACCGCTCCGGGTCGTCCTGACCCGCGGTGACCTTGACCACCAGGGAACGCGAGCTCATGCCCGCAGCCTATAGCGGGCGGGCCGCCCCGCGTGGTGCCTGCGACGGCACCGGGCGGCCCTCTAGACTCCGGGGTTATGTCAGCAATGGTCAGCGGTGTTGTCCTGATCGCGGGCTTTGCCGCCCTGGCGGGCCTGGCCGCCATCTTGGCCATGGCCGCCTTCCGCCGGGCCGGCGCCCGTGAGGCCAGCAGCGACCGGGCCCAGTCATGATCGGCGACGGCATGAGCGGCGACGGCACGAGCGGCGACGGCACGAGCGGCGAGGCGGTGGCCAGCGGGCCGGAACTGCACCCGCTGCTGGCCCCGCTGCGGTTCCTGCTCGGCCGCTGGGAGGGCGCGGGCGTCGTGGGCTACCCGACGATCGAGAGCAGCCAGTTCGGCCAGGAACTCGAGTTCAGCCACAACGGCAAGCCGTACCTGTACTACGTCAGCCGCTCCTGGGCGCTGGCGGAGGACGGCACGATCGGCCGGCCGCTGGCCATGGAGACCGGTTTCTGGCGACCCCAGGAGGACGGGGTGCTCGAGGTCATCCTGGCCCACGCCAGCGGGATCACCGAGATCTACCTGGGCCAGGTGACCGGCACGCGGATCGAGATGGCCACCGACGCGGTCGTCCGCACGGCCAGCGCCCAGGATGTCACCGCGGGCAAGCGGCTGTACGGGCTGATCGGGCTGGACCTCGGCTACGCCTACGACATGGCGGCCGTCGGCCAGCCCCTGCAGTCCCACCTGTCAGCCCAGCTCAAGCGGGTCAGCGTGTAAGTAAAAACCCCGGGCGCCTCCCGTGACCGCATCGAGGATGCGGTCGCGGGGACCGGCTGGACAAAGGCCGGTCAGCCCGGGGTTCCGGTGTCTGCCGTGAATTAGCCGGCCTCCGCACAAGCGGGGGCGAGCCCACACGCAGGCGGCGGCTAGCTGACAGCCACCTCGCTAGTCCAACGTCTATGCATAAGTTGTGGACCACCTCCTCTCCAGCGTTAGCCGAACGCTATGTCACGCCGGCGCGGTGAGGCAAGCAAGTTTCGCTGTGGGCTATCTGACGCGGTCCGGCCGCGACCCCCGGCGAGCCCCGCGACCTCATACACTGGGCGGTATGTCGCAGACGTGGGATGACACGCTGCGGGCGAGCGGCTACCGGGTGACCCCGCAGCGCCAGCTCGTCCTGGAGGCGGTCACCCGGCTGGAGCACGCGACGCCGGAGGAGATCTTCACCGACGTGCGGCATATCGCGCGCGGGGTCAACGTCTCCACCGTGTACCGCACCCTCGAGCTGCTCGAGCAGGTCGGCCTGGTCACCCACACCCACCTCGGCCACGGCGCGCCCCGCTACCACCTGGCCGCCCAGGCCCAGCACGTGCACCTGGTGTGCCGCGAGTGCGAGCAGGTCACCGAGGTGGAGCCGGCCGCGGTCGGCGCCCTGGTGGCCGCGCTCGACACCGAGCACGGGTTCGAGACCGACGTCGGCCACCTGACCGTCTTCGGCCGCTGCGCCAGCTGCCGGCGGCCGGGCGGAACCGCGTAGCCTGGCTCCATGGACAGTCCGCTTCTCGCTGAGCCCGGTGCCGTCCCCGGTGAGGGACCTGACGCCGGCGTAGCCGCGCACTACGGCGACCCCTACGCCGAGCAGCGCGGGATCGTCGCCGGCTGGGGCGTCGTGGATGCCTCGCATCGCGACGTCGTCACGATCTCCGGCCCCGACCGGCTCTCCTGGCTGCATAGCCTGACCAGCCAGGACACCGAGCACCTGGCCCCCGGCGACAGCGCGCAGGCGCTCATCCTGGACCCGCAGGGCCACGTCGAGCACGAGCTGAGCCTGACCGACGACGGCGAGGCCGTCTGGGCGCACCTCGAGCCCGGCGCCGCCGGGCCGCTGCTCGACTTCCTCGCCTCGATGCGGTTCATGCTCCGGGTCGAGCTTGCCGACGTGACCAGCGAGCACGCCGTGCTGACCACCATCGGGCCCGGCCGCCCGGAGGAGGGCGGCCGCGTGGTGCGCGATAGTTTCGAGTCGAACGTGATCGTGCCGCGGGCGAGCCTGGCGGCCGAAGTGGCCGCCCGGCGATCCGCCGGTGCCGTCCTCGCCGGAACGTGGGCGCACGAGGCACTGCGCATCGCCGCGGGCCGGGCACGCTTCGGGCTGGACACAGACGATCGCGCCCTCCCGCACGAGCTGGGCTGGATCGAGACCGCCGTGCACCTGAGCAAGGGCTGCTACCGGGGCCAGGAGACCGTCGCGCGGATCCACAACCTGGGCCACCCGCCCCGCCGCCTGGTCCGGCTGCTGCTGGACGGGAGCGAGGACCGGCTGCCGGCCCACGGTGACCCGGTGACGGCCGACGGCACGGCGGTCGGGTTCACCGGGTCGTCGGCCCGGCACTACGAGCTGGGCCCGGTGGCGCTGGCCCTGGTCAAGCGGACCGTCCCGGTCGACGCCACGCTGCTGGCCGACGGCATCCCGGGCGCCCAGGAGGTCATCGTGGCGCCGGACGCGGGCGGCGGCGCGCAGGAGACGGTCCGGCGGGTCCGGGCCGGACTGCTCGGCCGCGGCCGCTAGTGCTGCGCGAGGCGCTGCTGGCCGCGTCCGCCAGCACCCGGATCCGGGACGTGATCACCACCCTGCCGGTGTCCCGTGACGTGGTGGCCCGGTTCGTCGCGGGGGACTCCGCCGACGAGGCGCTGGCGGCCGTCGGGCAATTGGCCGACGCGGGCCTGCTGGCGACGATCGACTACCTCGGCGAGCACACCACCGACCGGGAGCAGGCCGCCGCCGTCGCGGACGAGTACATCGCGCTGCTGGGACGGCTGGGCCGCGACGGCCTGGCCACGGCGGCCGAGGTGTCCGTCAAGCCCACGGCGGTCGGACTGGGCCTGGCCGAGCACGGCGAGAAGACCGCGCTGGAGAACATCGTCCGGATCGCGGTCGCGGCGCGGAACGCCGGCACCACGGTGACCCTCGACATGGAGGATCACTTCTGGGTGGACGCGACCCTGCGCCTGGTCAGCGAGCTGCGGGCGGACTTCCCCGACCTGGGCTGCGTGCTGCAGGCCTACCTGCGGCGGACGGCCGCGGACTGCCGGGCGCTGGCCGCCGCGGGATCGCGGGTGCGGCTGTGCAAGGGCGCCTACGAGGGCGCAGGCGATGTGGCCCTGCCCACCCGCCATGACGTGGACCTGTCCTACGCCCGGTGCGTGCGGATCCTGATGCGCGGCGCGGGCTACCCGATGCTGGCCACCCACGACCCGCGGCTGATCGAGCTGGGCGGGGTCGCGGCGGCCACCGCGGGGCGGGACAGCTCCCAGTTCGAGTACCAGATGCTCTACGGGCTGCGCCCGGCCGAGCAGCGGCGGCTGGCCGCCGCCGGCGCCCGGGTCCGGGTCTATGTCCCCTACGGCAGCGACTGGTATGGCTATCTGGTCCGGCGGCTGGCCGAACGGCCGGCGAACCTGGCGTTCTTCCTGCGGGCGCTATCGTCACGCCATTAACCCGGCGTGCATTGTGCGAGAGTGTCGATTGCCCGCGGGCGTTTTGTGCATTAGTCCTGTGCGCCTGCAATTGCAGAGAGGGTCTTTCGCGTGATCGCTGTCCTTGGGGCCGGCAAAATGGGTGAGGCGCTGACCTCCGGGCTGCTGCGGGCGGGCACCTCGCCCGGGCAGGTCGTGGCGGCCGTCCGGCGGGCCGACCGCGCGGCGCAGCTGCGCGACGGCTACGGCATCAAGGTGCTGACCGCGGCGGAGGCGGCCGCCACCGCGGACACCCTGCTGATCTGCGTCAAGCCGCAGGACATGACGACGCTGCTGGCCGAGATCAGGCCGGCCGTGACGGCCGGCCAGCTTGTCATCTCGGTGGCGGCGGGCATCCCGACCGCGTTCATCGAGCGGGCCCTGGACGGCGATGTGCCCGTCGTCCGGGTGATGTCGAACACGCCCGTGCTGGTCGACGAGGCGATGAGCGTGATCTCGGCCGGGAGCCACGCGGGCGAGGCGCACCTGCGCCGGGCGGAGGAACTGCTCCGGCCGGTCGGGAAGGTGCTGCGGATCCCGGAGTCCCAGCAGGACGCCGCGACGGCGCTGTCGGGCAGCGGCCCGGCCTACGTCTACTTCCTGGTCGAGGCCATGGTCGACGCGGGCATCCTGCTCGGCATGCCGCGGGCCACCGCCCTGGACATGGTCAAGCAGGTGGTCTTCGGGGCCGCGACCATGCTGCGGGACTCCGGCGAGCACCCGGTGATCCTGCGGGAGGCCGTGACCTCCCCGGCCGGCACCACGGCCAGCGCGATCCGGGAACTCGAGCGGCACGGCGTCCGGGCGGCGTTCCTGGCCGCCATCGAGGCGGCCCGCGATCGCGGCCGGGAACTGGGCGGCGGCTGAGGCCGCCTTTCGGCCCGCGGCTGACGGTTACGTCATTCTGGCCCGGACGCCACATAAGGCTTATCGCGGGGCCTGTTGAGCTGTCTGGAGTGAATTGACCGGCCTCGTCAGGGTTGCCCTTTTCCGGACAGGACTTACTCTGGAGGCGGGCGTGACTGGTGCGCTGGAATCTCGCTAGGCGCGCTATGCCTGGCTAGGAGAGGGCGATCGATGGCAGCAGATGTGACTCCGCTCAGTGATGTCAGGTTCCTGACCGTGGCCGAGGTGGCCACGATCATGCGGGTATCCAAGATGACGGTTTACCGCCTCGTCCATTCTGGCGAGCTGGAGGCCATCCGGGTCGGCCGCTCGTTTCGCGTGCCCGAGCAGGCCGTGAACCAGTACCTGCGGGACGCCTTCGTGGCCTCGGACTGACGCCTGGCGCCCGGCGCCGGCGGCCTGCCGAATCTCGGGTACCCCCCAGCCGGCGGTACTCTGTGGCACTGGCGTGTGCCCGGCTGCGTGCTGCGGCGGGTGCGGCCGAAGGCATGCCCGTACCGAGAGCAAGGTGATCCCGTGGGCTCAGTCATCAAGAAGCGCCGCAAGCGCATGGCTAAGAAGAAGCACCGCAAGCTGCTGCGCAAGACGCGCGTCCAGCGCAGGAACAAGAAGTAGGGCCGGGCTGCCTCAGCCTGGCGGGCCTGAGCCGGGATCCTGGCGGGACCGGCTGGCCGGCGCGGCGCAGTTCGCGGCGCGGCGGCTGGCGGGCGAGTATGAGGTCGATCAGTTCGGGTTCGACGCCGAACTCAACTCGGCCGTCCTCATGCCCGTCGCCCTGGCCCTGTACCGGCAGTGGTTCCGGATCCAGATGCGCGGCCTGGACCGGGTGCCGGCGGCCGGCCCCGCCCTGGTCGTCGCGAACCACTCGGGCGTCCTGCCGATGGACGCGGTCATGCTCCAGGCGGGCCTGTTCGCCGACCACCCCGCGCACCGCAACCTGCGGCTGCTCGGCGCCGACCTCATCTACGAGCTGCCGGGGCTCGGCCGCCTGGCCCGCCGCAGCGGCCACGCCCGGGCCGATCCGGCCAGTGCCGAGGCGCTGCTGGCGGCGGGCGAGCTGGTCGGGGTGTTCCCCGAGGGCTACAAGGGCACCGGCAAGCCGTTCAGCGAGCGCTACCGGCTGCAGCGGTTCGGCCGCGGCGGTTTCGCCCGGACCGCCATCAGTGCCGGCGTCCCGATCGTCCCGTGCGCGATCGTCGGCGCCGAGGAGATCTACCCGATGATCGGCAACTCCCGGCGGGCCGCCCGGCTGCTGGGCCTGCCGTACTTCCCGGTCACCCCGCTGTTCCCGTGGCTCGGCCCGCTGGGCGCCGTGCCGCTGCCGTCCCGGTGGATCATCGAGTTCGGCGAGCCGGTGCCGACGGCCGGGCTGGCTGACGACGGCGGCGCGGCCGACGCGGCCGACGCGGCCGACGCCCTGGCCACTCGGGTGCGGGATACGATCCAGGCCCGGGTGGACGCGCTGGTGGCCGAGCGCGGGCCGGCGTTCGGCTAGCTGCAGCGCCCCGTGCTCGCCTGCGGAGTGCTCACCAGCTGAGAGCTCACCGGCTGATCCGGTGCCGCCGGATGGCGAGGGCGGCTGCCATCCCGCCCGCGATCGCGCCCGTGCCGGCCGCCACCGGCAGCGCGACCATCGTGACCCGCCGCCCGGAGCGGAAGTCATGCACGGGCCAGCCGCGCTCGCGGGCCACCGCCCGCAGCCCGGCGTCCGGGTTCACCGCGTGCGGGTGCCCGACCAGGTCCAGCATCGGCAGGTCGTTGGCCGAGTCGCTGTAGGCGCTGCACCGGGCCAGGTCCAGGTGCTCGCGCTCGGCCAGTGCCCGGATCGCGGCCGCCTTGGCCTCGCCGTGCAGCAGGCCGCCGGCCAGCCGGCCGGTGTAGACGCCATCGGAGGTCTCGGCGACCGTGCCGAGCGCCCCGGTCAGGCCGAGCCGCCGGGCCAGGATGTTGGCCAGCTCCACCGGCGTGGCGGTGACCAGCCAGACGCGCTGCCCGGCATCCAGGTGGCGCTGGGTCAGGTCCCTGGTGCCGGCCCAGATGCGGTCGGCCATGGTGTCGTCGTAGATCTCCTCGCCCAGCGCGACGACCTCGTCGACGCGCTGCCCGGCCACGAAGGCCAGCGCCGCCTGCCGGGCCGCGTCGATGTGCTCCGCGTTCTCCGCGCCGCGCAGCCGGAAGGCGAGCTGGCCCCACATCATGGCGGCCATCTCACGCGTCCCGAACAGCTTGCGCGCGGCCAGGCCGCGCGCGAAGTGATAGATCGAGGCGCCGCGCATGAGGGTGTTGTCCACGTCGAAGAAGGCCGCGGCCGACGGGTCAGGAACCGGGGCGTTCTCCACCTCGGCCGCGGCCGCGGCGGCCGCCCCGGCGGCCCGCGCCGCCGACGCCGCGCCGGCCTGCCCGGTCAGGACTGCCCAGCTGCGGGCAGGTGACAGCCTGTTCATGTCTCCCCAGCGTAGCGGGATACCGGCCGGCCAGCGGGACCCGCGCGGGACGCCGAATGCGGCCAGGTCAGGGGTATGCTCGGCATCATCGACTCGCATCGTGCACCATAGCTAGCGATGTCTCTCTCGCTGATCGTGTCGGGGGTCGGCGCCGTCGTGGCGGCGATCGGCCTCGTCATGCTGCTGGTGCGCATCGCGCGCACGCCGCGGGGAGACCTCATTGCCTGGGCGGTCGCGCTGCTCGGCCTGCTGGTCTCGCTCGGCGCCCAGGCGGCCGGGCACCTGACGGGCTTCGGCGGGCTGACCTTCCGCCTGATGGAGACCGGCGCGCAGGTGATCGCGCCCATGGCCCTGATCATGGGCCTGTCTGAGGCGGTGGCCCGCAGCACGCCGGGCCGGTTCGCCGGGCGGCTGCTCATCCCGGCCTTCACCATCATCCCGCTGGCCGTCTTCGGGACCGACCCGCTGAGCGGGACAGCCTTCAGCAAGGCCTGGCCGCCGCCCCTGACCTACTACCAGTTGATCCCCAACAAGCTGCTGGAGTACGGGCTGGCCCCCGCGACCTCGATCGTCGCGGCGGTCACGGTCGGGATCGCCATCCGCCGGTCCGGCCGCGAGTTCGCCTGGCGGGCCGCGCTGGCGCCGGTCATCGCGGCCGGCGTCGCGGTCCTCGCCCTGGCCCTGCCCGGGCTGGCCCCCGCGCTGCGTGATCACCTGGGCCTCAAGCTGCCGCTGCCCTCCCTGTTCGCCGTCCTGTGCCTGGCCGCCGCCGTCCTGACCTGGTATGCCGCGGTCGGCACCGCGAGCGTGCCGATCGACGCGCTGCGCGACGCCAGCCTGCGCTCGGGAGATGACCGCGGCCGGTACGCCCGGGCGCCCCGCCCCGGCGGCCGGGACGAGGCCCCGTCCCGGGCCGCGGCCGCCGACCCCTACGACCACCTCTACGGCGACAATGACCGCGACGGCCGCGGCGCCGACCACGACGGCTACGGCAGCTACGCCGCCGAGGCGGCGGCCGGCCAGGGCGGCTACGGCCGCGGCCCGTACGAGGACGACTACAGCCGGGCCGCCCGGGACGGCGGCTACGGGCGCGACGGCGACAGCGGCATCTACGACAATGCCGCCTACGACAGCGCCATCTACGACAGCGGCTCGCAGGACGGCGCCGACCCGCGGTGGGCCGGCGTCGACCAGACCGGCGACATGGAGGCCTACCGGGAGGGCGGGCCGGCCCCCGCGTCCCGCGCGCCTGACACCGCCGGCTACGCCGGCCCCCGGACCGGCGACGTGGCCGGCCTGCGCGACCCGCTGGCCGCAGCCGGCGGGCCCTTGCCGGCCGCCGGCCCGGTCCCGCCGGGCGCGACGGAGGCCGGCCCGGAGGCCGGCCAGCCCGACGCCACCCGCGAGGAGCTGTTCGGCCAGATCGCGATCTACACGCTGATCGAGGACCAGGCCGAGGACTTCGACCGGCTGACTGAGCGGGTCGTCAGCCAGGTCCGGTCCGGCGAGCCGAGCACCCTGGTCTACATCGTGCACGCCGTCCCGTCGGCGCCCATGCAGCGGATCCTGTACGAGGTCTACCGCGACCGGGCCGCCTACGAGCAGCACCTGCGGCAGCCCTACGTGTCCCAGTTCGAGGCCGACGGCCGCCCGTACGTCCTGGCCACCAACGTCATCGAGCTCGGCCTGCAGCACGCCAAGGTCTCCCCGTTCCCGTCGATCGCCGACCTGTTCGGCGAGCCGGGCCACGACACCTCCGGGTTCGAGCGCCCCGACTTCACCCGCGAGTACGGCAGCACCGTCAACGGCAACGGCTCCGCCGGCGGCAGCGGCCCGGCCGGCGGCAGCGGCGCCGCGCCGCGGGCGGGCCACCGGCGCGTCAACGGTGCCGGCCCCGCGGGGCGCTGAGCGGTGGCCGAGATCACCCTGCTGTCGCGGCCGGGCTGCCACTTGTGCGAGGAGGCCCGGGCCGTCATCGAGCGCGTCGCGGCCGACCTCGGCGTGCCCTGGTCGGAGCGGGACATCACCCAGTCCCCGGCGGACCTGGAGCGGTACTGGGAGATGATCCCGGTCACGCTCATCGACGGTGTCCAGCACGATTACTGGCGGGTCAGCGAGGACCGGCTGCGGGCCGCCCTCGCCGCCGGCTAGCGGCTGAGCGGCTGCTCAGGGCGCCCGACTTTGTGCAAACGTTCACAAGGGCGTACCGTGAAAGCCGGAATACCGGCGGGTGAACAGCCCTCAATTCCCAGGAGCGCCGGCGCATGTCACGCCGTTCAGACGGCAGTCATCATGGGATCCCGGAGGCGACCGTAGCGCGCCTCCCGATTTACCTGCGTGCGCTGTACGCGCTGGCGGACCGCGGGATCGCCACCGTGTCCAGCGAGGAGCTGGCCACCGCGGCCGGCGTGAACTCGGCCAAGCTCCGCAAGGACCTGTCCCACCTGGGCTCCTACGGCACCCGGGGCGTCGGCTACGACGTCGACTACCTCGTCTACCAGGTCTCCCGTGAGCTCGGCCTGACCCAGGACTGGCCGGTCGTGATCGTCGGCGCCGGAAACCTCGGCCGCGCGCTGGCCAACTACGGCGGCTTCGCCTCCCGCGGCTTCCGGATCGCCGCGCTGCTGGACTGCGACCCGTCGGTCGTCGGCACCGTGATCGCCCGGCACAAGGTCGCCAGCGCGGCCGACATCGAGGAAGTGGTCACCCGGTTCGCCGTGTCCATCGGCGTCATCGCCACCCCGGCCGCCGCGGCCCAGGACGTCTGCGACCGCCTGGTCGCGGCCGGCGTGACGAGCATCCTGAACTTCGCCCCGGTCGTGCTCAGCGTGCCTTCCGGAGTGGATGTGCGTAAGGTCGACCTGTCGATCGAGTTGCAGATTCTCGCGTTCCACGCCCAGCGCCGGGCCATCGTCGGAGTCACGCACCTCGGCGAGAGCGAGTGGCAGGACCGGCAGGCCCGGCGGCGCAACGGGGACGGCGAGGCCGCTCCGCCGCTGGGGACGCAGGTCGTAGCGGATGGCACCGCGGTGGAGGCCCAGGCGGTAGGCACATGAGCATTCTGGTCGTGGGACTCAGCTACAAGAGCGCTCCGGTGGCGACGCTGGAGCGAGCTGTGCTGACCGCTGACGCCAGGGTCAAGCTCCTGGACGACGTCCGGCACGCCGCCGACGTCGCGGGCTGCCTCATCGTCAATACCTGCAACCGGGTCGAGGTCTACGCCGACGTCGGCAAGTTCCACAGCGCGATGGCCGCCATCTGCGAGCTGCTGGCCCGGCACTCCGGCGTCCCCGTCAACGAGCTCACGCCCTGCCTGTACGTGCACTACGAGGACCGCGCCGTCCAGCACCTGCTCGCGGTGGCCTGCGGGCTCGACTCCATGGTCGTCGGCGAGAGCCAGATCCTGGGCCAGGTCCGGCAGGCCCTCACGCTGGCCCGCGAGCATGCCACCCTGGACCGGGCGCTCTCCGAGCTCAGCGCGCTGGCGCTGCGCACCGGGAAGCGTGCGCACTCCGAGACCGGCATCGACCGGGCGGGCGCGAACTTGCTCAGCGTGGGCCTGACCGCGGCCGCCGCCGAGCTCGGGCCCGCCCCGGACGGCCCCGTTCCGGATGGTTCGGGCCCGGGCGGCTCAGCCACGGATCCGGCGGCCGGCCCCGTCCTGGCCGGCCGGTCGGTCCTCGTCGTCGGCGCGGGCTCGATGAGCGCGCTGGCCGTGGCCGGCACCGCGCGGGCTGGCGCGACCGGGATCGTCGTCGCCAACCGCACCCCCACCCACGCGAAACGGCTCGCCGATACGGTGGCCGGCACCCCGGCCGACCTGACCGACCTGGCCGGCCTCATCGCGGCCGCGGACCTGGTCATCTCCTGCACCGGGGCGTCCGGCTCCGTCATCAGCCGGGCCGTGGTGGCGCAGGCCCGGTCCCGGCGTGACCGCCCCGGGGCGCTGGTGTTCCTGGACCTGGCCCTGCCCCGGGACGTCGAGGCCGGCACCGCGGACCTGCCGGACGTGGCCGTCGTGGACCTGGAGACGCTCGCGGCCAGCGGGGCCGGCGGGGGCCGGGACGCCGACGTCGCCGCCGTCCGGGCCATCCTCGGCCAGGAATTCGAGTCTTACCTGTCGGCGGGCCGCGCGGCGGCCGTCGCCCCCACTGTGGTGGCGCTCCGCGAGAAGGCGGCCCAGGTCGTGGACGCGGAGCTGGCTCGGCTAGAGGGCCGCCTGGGCGGCCTGGACCCGCAAGTCAGCCGGGAGATCGCGCGGTCCATGCAGCGGATCACGGACAAGCTCCTGCATTCCCCCACGGTCCGGGTCAAGGAGCTGGCCGGCGCCCCCGGCGGCGAGTCCTACGCCGCCATGCTGCGGGTGCTGTTCGACCTCGACCCGGACGCGGTGCGCGCGGTGGCCCAGGCCGACGCCGGCCTCGCGGGCCTCGACGCCGACGCACCCGACGCACCCGGCGCCGCGGCGGCGCCCGAGTCGGCGCCCGCGGCGACCGCGGAGGGGGCGCCGTGACTGCGCCGCTCCGGCTGGGCACCCGCAAGAGCCCGATGGCCATGGCCCAGTCGCTCGGGGTCGCCCGGGCGATCACCGAGCAGTCCGGCCGCGCCGTGGAACTGGTGGGCATCTCCACCTACGGCGACGCCAGCGCGGCCCAGCTGGCCCAGATCGGCGGGACCGGGGTCTTCGTCAGCGGCCTGCGGGCCCGGCTGCTGGCCGGCGAGGTCGACCTGGCCGTGCACTCGCTGAAGGACCTGCCGACCGGCCCCGCGGCGGGCATCATGCTGGCCGCGGTGCCGCCGCGCGACGACCCGTCCGACGTGCTGGCCGCGCGGGACGGGGCCAAGCTGGCCGATCTGCCCGCCGGGGCCCGGATCGGCACCGGCTCGCCGCGCCGGGCCGCCCAGCTGCTGATGCTCCGCCGCGACCTGGTGCCCGTGCCGGTCCGCGGTAACGCCGGCACCCGGCTGGCCAAGGTGGCCTCCGGCGAGCTGGATGCCGTCGTGCTGGCTTACGCCGGCCTGGCCCGGATCGGCCGCCTGGACGCGGTGACCCAGATCTTCGGGCCCGACGAGATGCTGCCGGCTCCCGGCCAGGGCGCGCTCGCGGTTGAGTGCCTCGCCGGCCGGGCAGACTTGGCCTCGCTGCTGGCGTGCGTGGACGACCCGGCCAGCCGAGCCGCCACCACGGCGGAACGCAGCCTGCTGGCGGCGTTGCAAGCAGGGTGCCTGGCCCCCGTGGGCGCGTATGCTGCCGGCACGAACGTTGTTCGGCTGGACGGCGTGGTCGTCGCAGCCGACGGGGGAACTTCGCTTCGCGGGAGCGCCAGCGGTCCGGCCGCCGAGGCTGAGCGCCTCGGTCGGCAGGTTGCCGCTGACCTGCTCCGCCGCGGTGCGGGACGGTATACAGCCGTGTCCGGTGGACACATCAGTGACGGGGACGATGAGAGATGAACCCCACGCCCGCCCAGCCCGGCCCGACGGCCGGCGAGAAGACCGCAGTGAGTGACAAAGCCGCGGTGCGGAAGGCGCCGGCGGTCGGCCGGGTCGCCTTCGTCGGCGCCGGGCCCGGCGCCGAGGAGTTGCTGACCGTGCGCGCGGCGGCCCTGATCGGCCAGGCCGATCTCGTCATCGCCGCGCCCTGGGTCAGCGAGAACTTCGCGCACCTGCTGAAGGACGGCGCCACGCTGGCCGACTCGGCCGGCCTGGAGGACGACCCCCGGCTGGCCGTCAAGGCGGCCAGGGCCGGCCAGGCCGTGGTCCGGGTCTTCGGCGGCGACCCGTTCATGTTCTGCAACGCCGCCCCCGAGGCGGCGGCCTGCGCCAAGGCCAAGATCCCGTTCGAGATCGTGCCCGGCGTCAGCGCGGCGACGGCCGTCCCCGCCTACGCCGGCATTCCGCTGGCCGCCGCCGACGGCACCGGTGACGTGCGCATCATCAACGCCAGCGAGCTCAGCGGCGTGTCGGCCGGGCAGGGCACGCTCGTCATCCTCGGGGCCGAGGCCGGGCCGGTCGACCTGGGCAAGATGCTCATCGCGGCCGGCTGGGCCGACAGCACGCCGCTCGCGATCACCTGGAACGGGACCACCACCGACCAGTTCACCGTGGTCGCCACCCTCGGCACCGTGGCCGCGGACCTGAAGGCCGCCGGGGTCAGCCCGCTCACGGCGCACGGGCCCGCGGTGGCGGTGGTCGGCGCGGGCGTCACGTCGCAGCGCGCCCTGTCCTGGTTCGAGACCAAGCCGCTGTTCGGCTGGCGGGTGCTCGTGCCCCGGACCAAGGAGCAGGCGGAGGAGGTCTCGGACCTGCTGCGCGCCCAGGGCGCCGTGCCCGAGCAGGTGCCGACCATCGCGGTCGAGCCGCCGCGCACGCCCCAGCAGATGGAGCGCGCCGTCAAGGGGCTGGTGACCGGCCGGTACCAGTGGGTAGCCTTCACCTCGGTCAACGCCGTCCGCGCCATCCGGGAGAAGTTCGAGGAGTACGGGCTGGACGCGCGGGCGTTCGCCGGCGTCAAGGTGGCCGCCGTCGGCGACCAGACCGCCCTGGCGCTGCGCGAGTTCGGGATCATGCCCGACCTCGTGCCGGCGGGCGAGCAGTCCGCCGAGGGCCTGGCCGACGAGTGGCCGGCGTACGACGACGTGCTCGACCCGATCAACCGGGTGCTCCTGCCCAGGGCCGACATCGCCACCGAGGTCCTCGTCGCCCGGCTCACCGACCTCGGCTGGGAGGCCGAGGACGTGACCGCCTACCGGACCGTGCGGGCCGCGCCCCCGCCGGCCCCGATCCGCGAGGCGATCAAGGGCGGCGGGTTCGATGCCGTCCTGTTCACCTCCTCGTCCACGGTCCGGAACCTCATCGGCATCGCGGGCAAGCCGCACACCGTCACCGTGATCGCGGTGATCGGTCCCCAGACGGCGAAGACCGCGGCCGAGTTCGGGCTGCGGGTCGACGTCATGGCCCCGCAGCCGTCGGTCGCCGCGCTGGTCGAGGCGCTGGCCGAGCACGGGGCCGGCCTGCGCGATGCCGCGCTCGAGGCCGGGACCCCGCTGCGCCGGCCGAGCGAGCGCCGCCGTGGCGCCCGCCGCCGCATCAGGTAAGCCGCCGCCGCGCCCGGGGCCGGCGCGGCAGCCAGAAGGAGCGAGATGACCCCCAGCTTCCCCGTCTCCCGGCCCCGCCGCCTGCGCCGCACCGCGGCCCTGCGCCGCCTGGTCGCGCCGGTCAGCGTCCGGCCCGAGAACCTGGTCCTGCCCATGTTCGTCAAGGAGGGCATCACCCAGCCGCAGCCGGTGGCGTCCATGCCCGGGGTCGTCCAGCACACCCGGGAGAGCCTGCGCAAGGCCGCGGCGGACGCCGTCGATGCCGGGGTGGGCGGCCTGATCCTGTTCGGGATCCCGGCCGTCAAGGACGCCCGCGGCTCGGCCGCCGACGACCCGGCCGGGATCGTCCAGCTGGCCCTGGCCGACCTGGCCGCCGAAGTCGGCGGCGACACCGTGCTCATGGCCGACCTGTGCCTGGACGAGTACACCGATCACGGCCACTGCGGCCTGCTGACCGCCGGCGGCGAGGTGGACAACGACGCCACGCTGGAGCGGTATGCCTCCATCGCGCTGGCGCAGGCGGCGGCCGGCGCGCACGTCGTGGCCCCCAGCGGCATGATGGACGGCCAGGTCGGCGCCATCCGGGCCGCCCTCGACGGGGCCGGCCACGCCGACGTCGCGATCTGCGCCTACTCGGTCAAGTACGCGTCGGGCTTCTACGGCCCGTTCCGGGACGCCGCCGAGTGCGCACCGCAGTTCGGCGACCGGGCGTCTTACCAGCAGGCCCCGTCGGGCGACCGGGAGGCGCTGCGCGAGGTGGCCCTCGACGTCGCCGAGGGCGCCGACATCGTGATGGTCAAGCCGGCGCTCGCCTACCTGGACGTGATCAGCCAGGTCGCCGCCAGCGTGGACCTGCCGGTGGCCGCCTACCAGGTCAGCGGCGAGTACGCGATGGTCGAGGCGGCCGCCGCCAACGGCTGGCTGGACCGGGAGCGGATCATCGACGAGATGCTGACCTCGATCCGCCGGGCCGGCGCCGACATCATCCTGACCTACTGGGCCGCCGAGGCGGCTCGCCGGCTGCGCTAGCCGCGATGTCGCCCCAGCCGCGATCGGAGAATTAATCCTCCGGCGCAGTGGCGTCAGCGGCGCGCCCTAAGGTCCTGACGTCGTCCGTTGGCGGGCTTTCCCGCAATGTGACCTACTTCACATCATGACCCTCTTGTTTGACTTGACGCCGCCCGGGCACCCGGTAGCCACGTCAACCCAAGCAGGAGGTTCCCATGTCAG
>Ga0193726_1000824_pt1 | contig 28308 bp, 27 predicted proteins | sample H2c1metaG_FD_144928 | JGI IMG/M metagenome (GOLD analysis project Ga0193726, IMG submission 144928) | Soil microbial communities from a riparian zone of the East river system, Colorado, United States - H2c1 | ecosystem: Environmental > Terrestrial > Soil > Riparian zone | place: USA: East River...
CTCCAGTTTAATAAGCTTTTGTCCATCGTAAGAAAGCGAAACTTTTGTTGAGACCGTTCCTGCCAGGTCAAAATAGTTGACGCCAATTACCCTTCCTGCATTATCGTATAAGTATTGCAATCTTTCATCGAGTCCAGCTATATTATTCTTCATCTCACTGATCCTGCCCCCGGTATAATCAACTTCGTATCTTTTGAAATCCGCTGCGAAAGATGCAACAGAGACTGTGCTGTCCGCATTATACTCAAAATGATAATACGGCGAAGGCAAATTTGGTATTACAATATCCTTTAGCAACACCTTCGGGATATTGGTGGTACCAGGAGGATCCACCGGTTCGCCGTATACTCCTTTTTCTTTTTTACACGAAAGGATCACCAATGGCACGATCAAAAGCAATAAATATCTGTAACGCATATATTTTTATTCAGGTTATAAAGTTTTAATAACAGGATGCAAAACAAATTCAAATTTTGTTCGGAGTAATAGGAGGTATTCCCTATTTTAAAATAACTTTTCCCCCATGCGATAAGGATAATGAGCTTATCGCCAGCATTTTCATATCTGTCAATTCCGTGGATCATCATATTGCTTCCATACTTAGAAGTCAACTCCCGCCGAAATGCGGTACATGAAGCCATCCGGTTAGAAATTATAAAATAGGGAATCGTTCATCCATAAATAGGGAATATCTCTGTCATCTTCTGCAAATAGTACCCGCAATTTTGCGGTCTCAATTCATTACTAAAAACTATTTGTATGAAAAAATTTGTTGTAGAAAGAAACCTCCCGGGTGCAGCCAATCTTTCTCCTGAAGAATTACAGGCTATGTCTCAAACTTCCTGTGATGCCATCAGCCAGCTTGGTAAACCCTATCACTGGGTGCAATCATTTATTACGGGAGATAAAATTTACTGCATTCACATCGCGGAGAGTGAAGAAGTAATCAGGGAACATGCACGGCTGGGCAACTTTCCCATCAATACAGTATCGGAGGTAAAAGCAATCATTGATCCGGTAACGGGCAACCCGCTCTGACGGACCAGGTAAACAACTTATAACACGAAAATTTTACAATAATTATTAACTATTAAACCTTCATTATTATGAAACAGAAATTCGCATTGATCACGTTAGTATTAATTACGTTGTTGCACCTAAACGGCTCTGCACAACACACGAAAAACCAGTCTGCTAAACAGACGGAATTCCAGATGATGGCCTCTTTGCCCTTAATGGCCGAAGATGGAATTAGAAGTGTAACCGTTTCGGACAACGTTTCCGTTATCCTCTCGCAGTCCTCACCGGAAAGGATTGGGGTTAGAGCCACCTCCGATGTCATAAAAAAGCTGTCGGTTGCGTTGGTTGACGGAAATCTATTCCTGGGTGCCACAAAAGACCTGGCACCAGGTGAAAGGCTAACCGTTTTTGTAAGAGTAAATGAACTACAGGAACTGGTGCTAAAAGGCAACGCCCTTGTTGTAACCCAGGGGATATTACAGGGTAATGATCTACACGTATCTGCTGCAAAAGAGGCTAAGCTTTCTCTCAAATCAACAGGCAAAGTATGGTTTGATGCGCCCGTCAATTACCAGGTTGAAAATGAGAAGGGCTATTTTATGGTGAATGGCTTGTAAGGATCATTCGAAATGATTTTCAAAGCCATAAAAAACAGAAAAGGGAAACCTTCCTGGTTTGATTCAGCCTTATCCCAGGCAGTCAGCGATTTTGCAAAAGAAATGGATAGCAAACCAACAAGCAAAAACAACAGGGAGAAAGCTGGGTCATCACCAGGAGCCAGTCGCCAGGAGTTAAGCCATTCATCAACGCAAAAAAAAGACCACGGCAAACTTGTAAAGCAACGATGAGGGGCGGATTCAAAAGAGTGGAATCGGTGATCGCAAAAGTCTTCTTGAAAAAGAAGACTTTTTTTTAAAAGCCAGGAAAAGGAACAAAAAAAAGGGAGTCGCGAAACAACTGATCTGGGAATGGATAGAATTTGGTTAAGAAGAATTAAGATGAATAAAATATTTATTAGCAGAAAAACTCCTTTATCCGCATTATCTGGGAGCCTTTGGCATTTGCGATGCAGGGGTAGCTGATCAATTTCTATCACTATTCATTTGACAATCAGAAATTGAAACCAGCGTGCAGAAGTCCAGCTGCTTCAATTGCAGCTGAGAACAATTCGAAGAATTTCGCAAATGTTTCTTAAATATTTTAAGCGGCCGCAGTAGATCCCTCCGGGAAGAAAGAGTATCCTTATTTTATAATACCTTGCTAACCGCTTTATAAAACAAGAATTATGGAGCTGATTGAAAGAGATGGTTTTTTAGATATTCTGCATTCGCAGTTCGAAAATATATCTGGAAGCGAAGGGCATTGCATCTTTGTAACCGGCGAGGCCGGCATTGGTAAGACCTCTCTCATAAAAACTTTTTGTAAGGACGTAAAAAGCAGGTGTAATATATACCAGGGAAGCTGTGATGCTTTGTTTACTCCACGTCCATTGGCACCTGTTTATGATATGCTTATGCAGATGAGGAATGGTCTCCCTGGAATTATCAGCGATATTACTGACCGCACTTTATTTTTTGCCAGCGTCTTTCACGAGTTGAAGAATCAAAAGGGAACAAGCCTGGTTATCTTTGAAGATATACATTGGGCGGATGAAGCTACTTTGGATTTTATAAAATTTCTCGCCAGGCGCATTACACAATTGCACTGTCTTTTTATACTTACTTACCGCGATAACGAAATTCATGCGCATCATCCTCTACGGAATGTGCTGGGCCAATTGAGCCCTGGTTCATTTACCCGCATGCAACTGCTTCCTTTATCGCGACACGCAGTGGATAAATTGGCTGAAGAAAAAGGATATAATAGTGAAGACGTGTACAGGATATCCGGGGGCAATCCATTTTATGTAACTGAAATACTGGCCAATTACAGCAAGGGGGTACCTGATAATATTAAAAACTCCATCCTATCTACTTATAACAATGCAGAGGAAAAAACAAAGCAGGTTTGGCAAATCCTGTCTGTTATCCCAAGCGGATTCGAAATGAAATATCTTTCAACATTTGAACCCTCCTATGCTACTGCCATTGAAAGATGTATTGACACAAAAATATTGATACTGGAGAATGGTCGGATCTTTTTTAAACATGAATTATTCAGAAGGACGATTGAAACATCCCTGTCACCACTGAAAAGAATTTCTCTCAATAAAAAAATACTGGAGTTATTTCTTGAAAGCTTTGAAAAAAATGGAGAAATAGAACGGATCATTCATCATGCAAAAAATGCAAATGAATACGGGCTTGTAGTGACCTATGCTCCGTTAGCAGCCACGAAGGCAGCTTGCGTAGGAGCTCATATAGAGGCTTCGAAGCTTTTCATGACTGCCATTGAATATTACCAGGGACAAGAGAAAGATCAACTCATCCGGTTTTATGAAGGCTATGCTTATGAATGTTATCTCACAAGTCAAATCAAAGAAGCCATTATTTATACAGGCAAATCATTGGAGCTATGGAAGGAAAGAAAAGATACCGAGCAAGTAGGTAATTGTTTGCGTTTCTTGTCACGTTTATGGTGGCTTGATGGCAACAGGAAAAAAGCCGAAAGTTTTGCCCAAAAGGCAATTGAAGTTTTAAACGATATGCCTTCCTCCCGGATAAAAGCAATGGCCTTAAGCAATATGTCGCACCTGAAAATGTTGTTTGACGAGGCTGACGCATCTATTGAATGGGGAGAAAAAGCTATAACGATCGCGCGGGAAATAGCAGACGAAGAAACACTTTCTCATGCATTGAATAATGTGGGAGCCGTATTAATGCTTATCCAGTCTTCCCAAAAAAAGGGAATAGAATTGCTGCATCAAAGCCTGGAAATTGCGTTAAAAAACTCCTACCATGAACATGTGGCCCGCGCCTATACCAACCTTTCAAGTATTGGGTTGAAAATAAAAGATTATGATTTTGTAAAAAAAATATTGGACAAAGGACTACAATATTGTGAAGAAAGGGATCTTAATTCCTGGAAATTGTACCTATCGACACAGAGAGCTAAATTGAATTTTGAAACCGGCAACTGGGAAGAAGCCTACAAAATAGCTGGTGAACTTCTTGAAGATGAAACCCGATCAATTGCTGTTACAATAAGCGTTCTTATTTTGATAGCAACCATAAAGATGCGACGTGGCGATGATGATGATCCCCTGCCCTTATTGCAGGAAGCAAAAACAAAGGCTTTCGGGATCATGGAGATCCAAAGAATTATTCCGTCATTATTAGGCCTGCTGGAATATGAGTGGCTGACAGGAAAAACCGTCATTGAAAAAATAGATATTGACTGTGCGACCGCCAATATAGAACAAGCAATTGACAATATTGAAGTTAATGAATTTGCTTTCTGGTTGCTGAAAGTGAGGAACCTGCATTTGCCCTTGAAAGAAGTATATGAAGGATATGAAGTAAATACGGTAAAAAAAGCCCGGGCGGCTGCGGAACTATGGGAGAAATTTGGTTGTCCCTACCAGCAGGCGCTCTCATTATTTGCAGGTAGTGATGATGACAAGAGAAAAGCAATTGCAATCGTTCAGGCATTGGGCGCTGATGCAGTGTATAATAAGATGAAATTTGAGATGAGAAGTGCAGGTATCAAAAGCATTCCACGGGGCATCAGGAAATCCACCCAATCCAATCCTGCGCTTTTAACGGACAGGGAGCTTGATGTTTTACAATTGTTGAACGAAGGTTTGCAAAACAAAGAAATCGCCGGCCGGCTTTTTATATCCGCCAAAACGGTGGATCATCATATTTCTTCCATACTGTATAAACTGGAAGTCAACTCCCGCGCAAAAGCTGTCCACGAGGCTATCAGGCTGGAAATTATAAAGTAGGAACCTGATTCTTTATAACTCAACACGGCGCTTGAAGGCTTTTGCTCCCTGACCTGTTGAAAAATCCAATCGCGATCTCTATTGCCTATTTCTTAGCATTCCTGCTTTTTTCTATTTGAAGATATTTGTATCCCGCATATATACCAATGCAACAGGACTGAATAAAAAGAATGGGGCCGAAATTTTCCCAATAGATACCGAATATCTTACCGACCAATATAATAGCAGAATTATTGCCACCCCTGCTTTCGTTATCCTTATAAGATTCGCTCAATGTTTTCTGAACATTTACCCATGGTATTTCTGTAACGACCCAATGCAATAGGTTTGATAGTAATGCCGCACCAACAACTGCAAACACCAGGGAGAACATGTTAAATTTTCCTTTTTCAATGACTACAAACAGAATGGCAATACTCAATGTTAATGGAAACGATATGGCAAGAAAATCAAGTATTTCCCATAAATCAAAAGCCATATTATGAGGATGTATAAGATGAGAAATGCCAACCATTATGGGGGATGCTATTAATTGCCGAAGAGAAATGAAAAGTGCTAATCCCGATATTTCCCGATGCAAAGGCGAATGTGCGGAGGATGTCATAACAATTGTTTGAAAAGAGAAAGATAAACTAAAATCTTTTTTTGCTGCCAGGGAATCGCAATGTAGTAGAGTTGTCGTTCCACCACCGCTGAAAGCTAACACTGATCCCCTGGAACTGAGTCGGGAATATTTACACGGTTGCCCGTATGCTTTCTGGCTCAGCGGGGCAGCGTACCAACAATCGAAATTAGTAAATCATGATAATGTTAGATCTGAAAAATGGACAGTGGCATTCCTGGTAAATAATAGTCGATATTGCCAAGCTTTGCAAGCCCGCTGCTGAGGCACAGGTCCAGCAACGAGTTTGAAGACTTTTTAATTTAGTGAATACTAAGGGCAGCTAATTTTGACCCTGCCTGAAAACGTAAAAAATCAATGGCATAATATTTTGGTTAAACAAGCTGATTTAGTCTTAACACAACTCATTGCGAAAGTCATGAACAAGAATGGAAAATACTTAGTTGAATTTGCGGGAGAAAAAGTAATAGAGGTTTCAGAAAACCAATCGATTCTTGATGCCAGCCTGTTGGCAGGCATTCCGCATTTTCACGCTTGTGGTGGTAATGCCAAATGTTCCACATGCAGAGTCTTGATCATCGAAGGTGAGAATCATTTAACATCCCCTAACCAAAAAGAAAGTTCCTTGAAAAATCAAATGCATTTTCCCCCGAATGTAAGATTGGCTTGTCAAACACGTGTAACCGGTAGTCCCGTTAAGCTAGGGAGAATCATACAGGATGAATCAGATATTGGACTCTATGTGGGAAGCGCCGCAGGTGATTCCACACAACAATTGGGGGAAGAGAAGGAAATGGCTTTACTGTTTTTGGACATCAGGAACTTTACTCATATCGTAGAGAATCATCCCGCATTTGATGTGATACACATCATTCGAAAACTTTTTTCTTCCTTTCAAGCCAGGATCGAAACTAATAAAGGAAGAATAGTTGAAACCGCAGGCGATGGCTTATATGCCGTTTTCGGTTATCAAACAAAAAAGGAACAAAGTGCACAGTTAGCGGTCCAGGCTGGTTACTCAATGTTTGCAGACCTGCAAATATTGAACGAAACGTATTTCATACCACATTTTGAACAAAAAATAGACATTGGGATCGGAATTCATATTGGGAAAGTAGTAACTGGTTCAGTAAGAATCGGAACCGGAGATCATACTATCGTGATGGGTTATGCAGTAAACATCGCATCAAGATTACAAACTGCGACAAAGGAATTGAATAACGATTTTATCGTGTCTTCCGAAATCTACAGTTTGTTGATTAACCCTTCTACTATTGAACCAACATCAATTGTTGTAAAAGGAGTCCCAAGTCCGTTGACAGTTTATTTACTGGGCAAACCATACAAACAAACGAATCAATCAACCGAACCTGATAAAGAACAAGACAAATAGGTACATCATTATTTTCTTTCTGCTCATTCAGGCTTTGCAAAAAAATCTATATTTGTTCAAGCCTTTTTGAATAATGTACGACACACTGATTAAATATTTCAATGGTTATTCAAGTAAACCTCTGACTGGCGACGAAATTGAAATAATACAGCGTTCTTTTGCCCCAAAGAAATTCAGAAAAAGACAATATTTTTTACAGGAAGGTGAAGTGTGCAAATACACGGCTTTCATCATCAAAGGGGCTATGCGCCAGTATAGAGTGGATGAGAAGGGTGAAGGACACATTATAAAGTTATTCATTGAAAACTGGTGGGCGTCTGACCGTGAAAGCCTGATGAAGAAGACTCCATCAATTTACTTTATTGATGCCTGGGAAGAAACTGAGGCTTTGCTTGTGACAAAAACTGACCTGGCAGATTTAGTAGATCACCTTCCGGCCCTGGCGGAATGGATCAGAAAATTGGATACCAATTTTGCTGCAGCTTCGCAAAGAAGAATTAGTGCTGCCATTAGTTTATCTGCTGAAGAACGTTATCACGATCTTGAAGAGACTTATCCCGAATTCATGCAACGCTTCCCCCAGCATATCATAGCATCTTATCTCGGCATCAACAGGGAAACGCTTAGCCGAATCCGCAGTCGCGGCATTAAAAAGTAATCCCATTTAAAAATACTTCTCATTTAGTGTGTGATTTTTATCACACCTTTTTTTTGCCATTTATCATTGTGTTTGGCTCTCTGATGTCGCAACTTAGTATTGTAAATAGCGCATCTGGTTATGCCTGAAAAAATGAAAAAGAAGGTTCGGTTCCGGATACAAAGTCCATGTGAATGGCTTGGCGAAATAAAAGTCCGGCATGTATTACCCAATAAATTCGTTCAGGCAATTGGTCCTTTTGTTTTCCTGGAACATGTTCTTTCTTATAAACAATCTTTAAATGAATCCCAGGCGCGGCTTGGTGGAAAACAATCCCACCCTCATAGGGGAATTGCAACACTGACTTATATTCTCTTCGGGGAAGTGGAACATTTGGATAGCCTGGAAAATCATGTAAAACTTGGTTCCGGCGGAGCCCATTGTATGAAAGCAGGTAAAGGTGTCATTCATGATGAAACCGTGAGATCTGAATATCGAATGACTAATACGGACGTATCGGTTGTACAAATGTGGATCAATCTTTCTTCAAAGCGTAAGGTCGAAGAGCCAGATTATTTTTCTCTGTTGCCCGGTGAAATTCCGAAACAAAATCTGGATAACGATGCCGGGTGGATCAAAGTACTTTCAGGTGAGTATGAAAATTTGGTAGCGAAGATTCCCAGTTATTCAAATGAGTTCGCTTATCATATTCAGTTAGGCCCCCGGAAAAAATTTTCAATCAGAACCGAAAAGGCTTTCGAGTATGCAGCATTTCTTCCGGCATAGAAGGTGCAGAACGCTATACTGTATTACTTTTTTGAAAACTCGGATAGGAGTCGTGCATTGGGATATGCCGTACTAAAGCGTTTTTCTGAAAGAGATCCAAACTGGCATCCAGGTTTCACCGAACAAACCTTTTTGGCTCAAACCGAAGCAATCGTTGGCTGGGGTGAAGTTCCGGACAGCACTACTCCTTTACTATCTGCAATCAAACATCCGGTTCTTATTATTAATGGAAGTAATGATCACATGTTTGCGACAGCCAATTCTTATGTTATGTTCCAGCAATTGACAAACGCGATACTTAGCCTATACCCGGATTCAGCGCATGGATCGCTATTTCAATATCCGGAACTGTTTATTAATGAAGCTATCTATTTTTTGGATCATTAAACCATGGATAAAATGAAAAAACGGAGTTGTGGGGGCTACCGCGCAGGGCCAGGAATTATATTTTTTTGCTTCTTAAAAAATCATTGATATGACAGGATTCCTTAAAAACGAATTCTGCCATATTACTTTGTGAAGCGTATTTTCTAGCAATTCTGCCAAATTTTCGCCTTTTATATTCCTTCACTGCTATAAAGTCCATTGTAATAAGATGGTTTGGATTTTGCAGCCGGGTTTGGATGGACAACTATTCACAAACAATAATAAATGCAATAGATAAAGTAAAAAGCGCCGTAGTTAAGATAGATCGTATAACAAACAGAAACAATAAAAATATATCTGAAGGCAGCGGATCTGGATTTTTAATATCGTCCGATGGTTTTTTATTTACCAATAGCCATGTAATAAATAAAGCCAAAGCAATCAGGGTGACGCTGCATGATGGAACAATATGTAATGCTGATCTTGTAGGAGAAGATACTATAACAGACCTCGCCATACTTAAAGTTTCAGCTAATGAATTTACTCCTTCCATTTTGGGAGATTCTGATAAACTAAAAGTTGGGCAATTGGTAATAGCCATTGGGAACCCGCTAGGGTTCCAGCATACGGTAACATCAGGAATAGTAAGTGCATTAGGCAGAACAATGCAAAGTTTCAGCGGTAACATGGTAGATTGTATGATCCAGACAGATGCAGCGTTAAACCCGGGTAACTCGGGAGGCCCTTTGATAAACGCCGAAGGCGAAGTTGTAGGTCTTAATACTGCTATAATAAATGGTACTCAAGGACTATGTTTTGCAGTAAGTATTAATACTGCCAAAGAAATCGCTTCACAGTTAATGAGGTTCGGCAAAGTAAAAAGAGCCTTCCTGGGGTTTCAAATGCAACAAATAGAGTTAGTCCCTAAATTAAGATCAATAGCCCAGGTACCAAATCACAGCGCACTTTTTATTACAAAGGTGGATGAAAATAGCCCCGCCGATAAAGCGGGTATCCTAAGTGGGGACATTCTTTATTCGTTTAACGACCAGGTGATTGAAACCGCCGATCAGCTATTCAAATTATTAAAGAGCGATAAAATTGGCATGTTTCAATTCGTAGGTATAATAAGAAATAACCAGAAAAAAGAAGTAAGGATAACACCAGCAGAAAGGCTAGCCGCATAGAAATTTCAAAAACTAAAGAAGAACTTCCTTTCTAAAAGCGAGAGGAATATTTCTTGTTTGATCCTAAAAGCAAGGCCTGAAGGCAATTGCTTTTACGGTCGGAATCGTTTGGCAAAGTAGCGGCATTACCTGGCCTGATCCAGGTTGTTTCCCCGCAGGTAGAAGTGGTTGGAAAAGATATTATTTTTGCAATCATAAGAGCCCGGTTAAGATTTTAGAAACTAAACTATAAATATATGAACCCATCAATTGGTATTAAAAAAGATAGCCTTGCCAAGGTTGCACATATTCTCAATGGCTTTCTTGCAGATGAATTTCTTTTATATTTAAAAACGAGAAATGCTCACTGGAATATTGAAGGTTCGGATTTTCATGCGATGCACATATTTTTTGAAGATCAGTTTGACCAATTGGATGATATTATGGATGAAGTGGCTGAGCGTATCAGGTCTTTGGGGCATTATGCACCGGCTACATTAAAAGCTTACCTCGAACTAACTCATCTTACTGAAGAATCAAGAAAGAAAAATGACAGTGCTGGTTTTATAAAAGACCTGTTGGGCGATCATGAAAGCATTATAACCAGGTTAAGAGAGAATGTGAATCATATTGCTAATGATCTGCAGGATGCGGGAACAAGTGATTTCATTACCGGTCTTATGGAAAAACATGAAAAGATGGCGTGGATGTTACGATCTCACCTGCGGTAACTTTATCAAAACGATTAAAAATACCATACGGAAAAGAAGATTTTGATATCCGGGAAATAGACCAGGGGGTGCTGAAAGCTTATCAAGAATATTCCCCAATCAAAATTTCGCCTATATCGTGCAACGTAACGATGCCAGTTAGTTCGTTATCATTCTTTACCACAATGCCGAAGTTATTTTTAGATTGTTTGAATCGCTCCAATAACGTAGGAGCATTCTGATTTTCTGTAATAAAGCAAGCAGGTTCGATCATTTGATCAAGTGTCCTTTCTTTATTCATAAAGAAATTCCTTGCACAGATGTACCCGGTTACCCTGATTTTATTCTGCAAAACCGGGAAATAGTTATGCGTGCTTTCCCGAAAAATTGCTTCAACTTCTTCCAAACTCATAGACTCGTCTACCCAGGTCACCTTTTCAAAAGGAGTCATGATCTTGTCAATTGTCTGATCATAAAACCTGAAGATATTTTCATGGAGTTCCCATTCATATTTTTCAAGGGTGCCCTGGCGATAAGCGAGACCTAAAATTGATTTCAGGTCGGCATCAGTGAGCTTTTTGTTCTCGGAGCCCCTGACTGGTAAAAATCTAATTAAAAAATGGGTGCTCCTGGTTAGTAACTTAACAAAGGGGTACGCTATTAAGGTGAATAGATTAAAAGATGGCGCAATTTGAAAAGCTATTTTTTGTGGTAACTGGAGGGCTATGGATTTCGGCAAGAGTTCCCCAAAAACGATGGTTATATAAGTAATAAGCCCGATCCCTAAAATCATGCTTCCACTATGTGCCAGCCATTGACTCATACCCCATGCCAGGAATTTGGGTTCAAGGTACTTTTGTACAACTTCTCCTCCATAAAGACCTTCAATGATTCCAACCAGCGTTATACCTACCTGGATGGAACTTAGGTATTCGTCCGGGTCTTTTAACAAAGAAAGAATTTTCTTGGCGTTTTTAGTGCCTTTATCTGCCTCCTCCTGTATTCTAAATTTTTTGACAGAAACTAAAGCAATCTCTGCAGCCGAAAAATAGGCATTGAGGACAATTAGTAGTAAAATCAAAACCAAAAAAATCATAGTCCACTGTTTTAAATATTAAGTTAGCATATATCTAAGTATCCTGATTGGGTTCCCTGGAATCAATTTAATAAGAGCAGCTTCTTAAGCATGGCCTCAACGATTGATTTTTAATACCAATCGCTTCAAATTACTATGTCCTACTTCGACAGGCAATTTTCTTTCATCATAGTACCTGATCGTGGGAAAAATGTCAAAAATGATATTTTCCCAGAAGGAACAAAGTACATGTAGTCTAATTTCACTGAAGTGAGTTCACAGAGCGGAAACGATTGTAACCGGAGATACCCTCCGTTTTTTTTGTATTCCCTCATATCATTTGCAATTTAGATTTGAATTGCGTAATTTTTACCAAGCAAAACCTTAACCATTAAAAAAATACCTCAATCCTCTTCCCTCCCATTTAAACCTGTTATCTATGAAAGAAATCACTATTCTTATTGCCGATGACCACAAATTAGTAAGGCAAACCTGGGAATTTGTTTTTAACAGCGATGATCGTTTTAAGGTGATTGCAGAATGTGCCAATGGAGAAGAAGCAGTTGAAAGGTCAAAACAACTACTTCCCGACGTAGTAATCATGGACATCAATCTCCCCGGCATCAACGGCGTTGAAGCTACAGAACAGATTCTTAATTTGTCACCGGGTTCAAAAATCATCGGAGTATCAATGCATACGCAACCAGCTTATGTGAGAACAATGATGAAGAAAGGCGCAATGGGTTATGTAACAAAAAATTCTTCGAAGGAAGAAATGTTCAAAGCCATTCTCGAAGTAGATGCAGGTCGTAAGTACATCTGTAATGAGATAAAAAATATATTGTCTGATTCCCTTATGAATGACGAAGATAAAAACGGTGGAATAAATTCATTATCTAAAAGAGAAATTCAGGTTATTGGGCAAATAAAGTTAGGCGCCTCATCAAAGGAAATTGCAAGTGATCTAAATCTTTCTGTCAAAACAGTCGATGTGCACCGGTATAATATATTAAAAAAGCTAAAACTAAAAAATACCGCATCACTTGTAAATTTTATCAGTAACCATCCTGAGTTGGCCGAACAAGAAACTTCCTAAATCAATGAACTCTTTCATAGTGAAAATTCAATTCAGGCAGCTTTTTTACGGAATTTCCGTTTCATAATTTTAGCCCGAAATGAATTTCTCTGCTAATTCCTTTTGTGTTAGGAAAGAAATTAAAATTCAAAAACATCGGTTTTTAGCTAAGCCTCGAACTTTAGGGGCAAGCCTATAGGGAATTCAAAGGCGCATCATTCAAATTAAAGCAATAACTTATGATCAAATGATAAAAACTTAACTCTATGGTTAAAATTTCAGAGATCGCCCCGGATGTTTACCGAATTTCGGTATTTGTGAAGGAAATCAATTTACAGTTCAATCATTTTTTGATTAAAGATGATGAACCTATGCTCTATCATGCAGGATTAAGACAAATGTTTCCTATGGTTCTTGAAGCTGTTACTAAAATCATTTTGCCATCTCAAATAAGATGGGTTGGTTTTAGTCATTTTGAAGTAGACGAGTGCGGGGCACTTAATGAATGGTTGAAGGTTGCACCTGATGCTAAAGCGGTATGCAGCGAAGCGGGTGCTATCGTTAATATGACCGATTATGCAATAAGACCAGCGTATGCGATGCCTGGCAATTCTGTTTTAAATACAGGAAAATATAATTATCGTTTCATTCGAACTCCTCACTTACCTCATGGATGGGATGCTGGAGTAATGTTCGAAGAAACAAATAAAACTTTATTGTGCTCTGATCTATTCCATCAAAATGGAAATGTAGCTGATATTACAGATAAGGACATTTTAGATTCACACAAAAATTCAATGCTTGAGTATGAACAAGGCCCTTTGATGGGATATACACCATACACTCATCATACTGCAAAACTCCTTTATTCATTAGCAAACCTCAAACCAAAAACACTTGCAACAATGCATGGTTCCTCATTTTACGGCGATTGTAATAAGGCGCTATTAGACCTTGATTTAGTGATGAAAGAAATTTGGGGCAAGGACGATATGTAAAAGTTAGCAATTCAGCACGGCAACAATAGCCGGCTGCGATTCCAGGAATTGGAAAAGCCGATGATTCTTTGGTTGATCACTTGTATTTTTCTCCTGCTAACTACTCGAAAGAGAAATCCATCCTTTTAATTTAAGGCATTAAAAGGATGTTAATACAATACCTTTTTGATAACGAAACAATCTGTAACTTTATAACAACAAGATCAATGTATGCGTGTCTCATTATTATTTTTGATACTAATCTCAGCGCTGTTATCAGGTGCCCAGAAAACTTTGCCGGAAGGTTATGCAACCACTTCGCAGAAAAAAATCTTTAACGACACCGGCTTTTCTATCCAAAAAAGTATGAACAGAAGATGGTTTTTTACTTCTTATAATGGTATTGGGATGAGCTTTATTTTTTTCAATGGAGGGAGTGCCTCAGTAATAGATGCTCCCGTAGGACTACGATTGAACAGAAGGTTAAATAATAATTTTTATGCGTTTGCAGGAGTGTCCGCATCACCTGCTTATATAAATTTTAACCGGGCTTTTCTTTCTCCGCCCGTGAACAAACTGAATTCCGTTAACGGACTTAACTCAAATAATTTCGGTTGGTATTCACGTGCAGATTTGGGATTAACCTACATAAATGATGCAAGAACTTTTTCCATCTCGGGAAGCGTTGGCGTCGAAAGAAGCAATAACCCAATATTCTTTTATCAATCGCGCCAGGTCATAGTATCAAATCCCTTCGTGACGCCAAACAAATAGAAATCGGATTATTCAACTGCCCATCTCATCCGAGAGATCCTGATCTTTACGTTCGTTAATCATCTACAGTCCGAATCACCCCAGTCCCGAACCCCTGCTTTCAGAAAATAACTAAGATATTGACTCTTATTTTTTTAACTTTTATTGTTTTCAAACAAATAATTATTGGTCTCTAAAAGTACACCTCTCCCCAGGAGGTAAAAGAAATTCTTTTAAAATCAACTTACAAATCCAAGCAAATCGTCAATAAACCCCACGACAGTGCATTTGCGATGACATGGCTGAACATCAAGCAAACGCCTGTGAGATATTAAGCGTCTTTTATTCAAGCAGACATCCTGCTATCGAGCATTTGTTTGTTATCTTCAACTTTGATTTTTCAAATAGCATTTGTTCCGGGTGGCAGTTCGCTATTGCGATGGTATCCAAATGTTTCAATGTTAGGTGTGATTTTTGCGGGCAAAGCATTATGATTTTTCGAATGAAAAAACTAAAAAAAATACTTCTAATACTTGCCATTCTCTTCCTGACATTTTTTATCATAATCTGTATTCCGGAAAACAGGAAGGAAATCAAAACTAAACATTTTACATTCCTTTTTAGTAGCAGCATTGACACAATAAAAATTGCTGAACTTTCTGATGTCTTAGAGGGCAATTATCTTAGAATAGGCAATGATTTAAAAACCACACCGGCGGACAATATCGAAACAAATATCTATGCCCAAAGATGGCGATATATCAAGGCAACTAAAAATTGGGGAGGTTCGGGAAACATCGAAGGTATTTCAAAACTTCACTTTGTAGAGCAAGCATGGGGAGAAACTGACATCAAAAAAGTTGCTGTTCACGAATTTGCTCATACAGTAACGCTAAAATTGCTTTTGGACCATGAACCGCAACCGATAAATTCAAAGGACTTCGACAAGAAATTTTCAACATTTCCCACATGGCTTTGGGAAGGAATAAGCGTATATGAGGCACAACAATTCGTTGATCCCAAATCATTGCCTTTCTTGAGTAATGGCTCCTATCCCAATATTGCAGAGTTAAACAATCGCTCCAAAGGCGGAAAAATATACAAGGTCGGCTTTAGTGTTATCGAATATATTATTGACCAGTATGGTCAACAGAAATTACTTGAGCTCATTATAAGTTATGGAAATATATCAAAAGTATTGGGCGTTACAGAAGATGTTTTTTCCAAAGATTGGTACAATTTTGTAAAACAAAAATATTTAAAGTAACGGGTCCCCTATGGTTTAGACTTTCTAAGCACAGGCAGCCTGGCCTGGTAAAGGCAATTCTAACAAATACCGCCAAAATAACCTACCATCCGTCGGATGGTAGTTAGCGAAACTCATTGCATAATTATGAACACTCTAAACCCTACCGTTGGTGTATTGAATCGCCGTTAATTTTACTAAGCGCACCCCCAGAAAGTATTATGGCAGCGCTATCCGAAACATTAAGCTGTAATGAATTTATTTGGGCATGCCCAATATCGAGCAAACTGAAATTATTAATGTCCGCCCTGACCGATTTAATGAAAATTGATTCATTCCTGTTTGTCTGTACTGTTTCTGTGACTCGGACCCCAACTTTTTCCCGATCTTCAGAAATATTTACCTTATAATCCGGAGAAACTTCGAAAATGACTTCAGATGAGTCCTGTTGATAGATGTTCACTGAGTCGAGTTCTTTGAACATCGTTTCCACTTCAAATCTTGATTTCCCCGTAATATGGGCGATAATATTTCTTTGTTTTAGTTTTTGCATCTCGAAATTTGTATTATCGCCAGTTACCGATACGAGTTCAGGCGCAAAGATCCTGACAGCTGTGATACCCCTCAACCAAAATTTATCTAAAAGGCTTGGAGGGATATAATCAAAATTGATAAACAGGGTATCATTTTTAATGTAAGCCTTTATCTCGCCGCGGTGATCGTCAACCCATTCGCGTAAAAGGCGAACCGATGGTTTGCTACTTTGTTCATAGATGATCTTTGTGCCATTACCCCCTGTTATGTGAAGGTGCCTAAATGGCTTTTCCAAAATTTTGTTATAAGTCCAATAGGTATCGCTTTTATCGAGGGAATTGTATTGCTTTTTAAGAATCATATTGGAAGACAGTATTCCAGCAATCATAAGAAGCAGTAAAACAAACAGTATCCTTGTAGAGATTTTCATATCCAGTTATTTAAAATTTCTTTTTACAAATTCGTCGTATTTTGATTTGATCTCTTTAAAATCAATTTTCAAAAGAAAAACGTTTCGCATGAAAACCGGTAATTCATTTAGCATAAACTGGTCCCGCCTAAATTCCAATATTTTTTCAGTCGCGTTTTTCTCAATGAAATATCCAATTCCCCGCTTATTAGTTATAATATTTTCTTGTTGCAAAAGGTCGTAAGAGCGTTGAACCGTATTTGGGTTCACTTCCATTAGCGTGGAAAGATCCCGAATACTAATCAGCCGTTCACCAAGAGCCCATTTCTTAAGCAAAATCTGTTCGCATACATATTCCGCAATCTGTATATAAATAGCTGGGTTGTCTTTAAATTCCATGCATATAAATTAAAACTCTTTTTCTTTGAGACGTATCAAGGGAACGAGCCAAAGGAAAGCTGGGATTGCATATGATATTGCCACATGGAAGAATTTTTCAAGTCCGGTGGGCAATAGTAAAACTCCTGTTTCCCTTCCAACGGCCAGGGTCACATGATCGTATGGGCCAGCGTCCTTTACATTCCTAAAAAGTGCCATGGCAACCGCCCAATTTAAGCCAAAGATGATCGCGGCCACGATACAAAATGCAATCAATGTTTTTATGAGAGGAGCCTTGTTGAAATACAAACCGCCCGTAAGCATTACGCCGACAAAAAAGAAGCACAAAGCGTACACTCTCCAAGCCAGGATTCCATTCAAATTGAAAGTGAACGCACTTTCATACTGCTCTTTAAAAAAAATCGAGCTGGGATCAAGAGAATGATGATAGGACGATATAAAAATTGCGTCCACTGTATGAAAAAAAAGTATAAAAATAATTGGATATAAAATTCCAACTATTATGATGCAAGTGAGCCACTTTTCGAAATAAGAGACCGGTAGTGTAAGGTAGGAGGATCCACTTGCATTGGTCCCGAAATAACCAAACGCAAAAGACGTTAGAAAAAAGTCACCTCCGACAAGGCCCCAAATAAAAGTGAGATTTTGGGCGGCCCCAAATCCCATCGATTTCTTTGCGATCGTGTACATCATCAGTGAAAGAACTAATAAAAGCCCAGTGACGCCTATCGTTTGAATTGGACGCTCTACAATAGTCTTTTTGAAAAACAATGTGAATCTTCTTGTGTCGATAATATCATTCATACAGTCAAATTTTTCTAAAAATAGCTTTCGCTTTATCGGCGTTTTCTGTTACAGCATTAAAAAGAAATTCCAGGTTGACTTTCGTGTCTTCTGCTCCAATATTTCGAACCACTACGGAATACCCTTTTAACGATGGTTCGGAATATAGCAAATCGTTCTCAGCTGGTAACTCTTCAACCACCTTGAAGCTCAAGTGCTCGGAAATCTCCGGTAATGAGGCTTGCAGGAACAATTCACCGTTATCGATGATGATTACGTTGTCGATAAGATTTTCAAGATCACGAATCTGATGAGTGGAAATAAAAATCATCTTGTCACCTGTCGCCACAGACGACAGTAATTTTCGAAACTTTATCTTGGAAGGAATGTCAAGCCCGTTAGTTGGCTCGTCCAATAGTAACACCCGTGTATTGCATGCAATTGCAAATGCGATGATAAATTTTTTCTGTTGGCCAAAGGAAAATCTATTCAGCTTGCCCTTGTCCCGCACGTCCAGTAGTTCCAGGTACCGGTAAAATTCGGTGTCGTCGAATGCGGGATAAAAGGGCGCGTATAAGTTTTTATATGCTTCAATTGAGAGTGAAGGAACATATACTTCCTCGGGAATGAAGTAAATTGTTTGTAAAAATGAGGGCCGCCTCTTGCGTGGTGCAAATCCATTTACAGTAATGCTTCCATCACTTGGAAATAAGAGTCCCGCAATATTCTTCAGGAGCGTTGACTTACCGGCTCCATTTTTTCCCAATAAGCCGTAAATACTGCCGGAGGCTAATTTCAGCGTTAAATTTCGGTATAGAAGCCTTCGTTTTTTGTATCCAAACGAAAGGTTGGTGATTTCGATCATTAGTGTATTAGTTATCTAGTATACCTCAAAGATAGAACTATTTAATAATCGTCAAAATATTTTTAATAAGGCTTTGAAACTCCTTCTCTCGAAAACTGCAAACGAAGCTTTTCAGGGCAACCGTGTGATTAAATACACTTTTTAATCTTAGCCGAAATACTTTTCGATTTGCCATAGAAACCGCAACTAAGAAACACGTTGGGTTCAGAATTTCCTCAAAATTATCGTTTAGTTTAAGGAAGTAGTTTTCGACCAATAAGAATAAACACCTGACTTTATGGCCGACTTGCAGCTAAGTGATGTACGTGATCATGTAATTAATTGTTTCCAACAGGACACTCCCGGTTTCATGCATTATCACAACCTTTCACACACAAAAACTGTCGTGATACACTGCCAGGTAATTGGTCTATTTTATCAATTGCCGATCGAGGATCATTTCGCACTTCTGACAGCAGCATGGTTTCACGACTTGGGTCAATTGTATAGCAACCCTGCAGACCATGAAATAAAAAGTGCTGAGTTAATGAATAATTTTATGCAGCATTCATATTCTCCAAGCCTTATTCAAAAAATAAGCGACATAGTACTTGCAACCCGGCAGCTGTCACAGCCGAAAACATTACTCCAGGAAATCATACGCGACTCCGACACTTATCATTTCGGGACAGATGAATTTTTTTCAATCGACACATTGGTTAAACGAGAATTTGAAGAGAGAAACAAACAAAAAATTGCCAATTGGCCGGAGCATACACTTAATTTACTATTGCGCCATCAATACTATACTGCTTACTGTCAGAAAAAATTGAATGCGGGAAAAGATGAAAATATTATCGCACTTGAAAAAAAAGTTCGTAACCCTGATTGAGGTAATTGAAACCACCACAAGAGAATAAGCCAGAGAGCGCGAGCACCAATACGCTGGCGAAATTTGAATCAGCAAAAAAACACTTGCACCTATCTTAAGCCGGGCGAAAATGAAAGCTCAAGGTTTCTTCAGAATCGTAAATTAAATTTGTGTTTGAAAAAGAAGTATTGAAAAGAATTTTACTATTTACATTTTTACTAGCGATTCTCGTTAATATTCAGGCCCAGGACCAAAGGGGTTACAAAGAGGGAGACAAGATAGGAACCATCACTGGAAGGATAAGTGATTCTTCCTCACATTCTCCTCTTGAGGATGCGACAATTACCTTATACGCTAAGGGGAATTTGAATCCTATTGATGGCACTACCACTAATCATTCGGGCCATTTTCAACTTACCAATGTTTCGCCGGGTTTTTATTCTGTTGTGGCTGAATTTATCGGCTATCGATCTTTCATAATTGATAACCTAACTATTGATAAAAGAAACACTGTCGTTGATCTGAAAAACATCGGGCTTGCCAAAAATGCAAAATCAATGCAGGAAGTTGTGGTGACTGCGCAAGCAAAGATCATTGAAAACAAAATCGATAAGATAGTTTTTAATGCGGAAAAAGATCTCACTTCACAAACGGGTGTCGCTACGGATATACTGAAAAAGGTTCCACAGGTTTCGGTTGATGTTGACGGCAATGTTGAGTTAGCTGGCAGTGCCAGCATTCGTTTTTTGATAAATGGCAAACCTTCTTCAGCTTTTGGTAGCAATATTACCGATGTGTTACAATCCATTCCAGCCAGCCAGATTAAAAGCATTGAAGTGATCACAAATCCCGGTGCCAGGTATGATGCAGAGGGGATTGGAGGCATTATAAATATTATATTGAAGAAAAATACCTCCAGAGGCATTAACGGTAATCTCTCATTAACAGCCGGCACAAGAATGGATAATAGCTCATTTAATTTTAATGCACGAAAAGGCAAACTTGCATTTAATGCATTCGTAGGCGGGAATTTCAGGCCGTATGCGGAGACACCTGCAACCTACATCCGGAGGTCAATCGATTCCACAGGCAGAAATGTTTTACTTTACCAGGATGGATCCAGCCGTTTTCAACGAGGCGGTTATCATTCGGGAATCGGTTTTGATTATACCATTAATGAAAAGAACAGTGTTTCGCTCTCACTTGAATACAATCATTTTGGAAATAATGGTTCTGGATTTATTAATCAATCACAAGTTATCAGCGAACAGGGTACAGGAATAATTGATTCCAGCTTTGCATCCCTGAACAATACGAAAAACAGGTTTGATTTTCATGAAAAAAATGTCGGTGCTAGTTACAAAAAAACATTCAGCAAAGAAGACCAGGAACTGAATATAGCTGCCAACACTAGTCTTGGAAATTATTATGGCACAACCAGTAACCTTCAATATTACATGCCGCAGGATTCTTTATATTATGGTACTAATAGTACTAACCCCGGAAAAGAAAACGAATCCGAAATGACAATTGATTATACGCAGCCTCTAAAAAAGGATGTAATTCTTGGAATGGGAAGCAAAATCAATTTTAGGGATATTTCCAGCTCGGCAAATGTCTTAACCTACCAGCCGACATCAAAAAGCTTTTCTGCCGATCGATTTCTTTCCAATTCACTTGACTATCATCAGAAGGTGTATGCATTTTATTCGGAATTAACCTTTCCGGTTGCAAAACTCTTTGATGCAAAAATTGGCGCCAGGTATGAGCGTACAGATATCCGCTCTTATTATTCCAATGCTCAGCAAAAGGTCGATATTCCCGGGTACAATACTTTTGTGCCGTCTGTCTTTCTTTCCAGAAAATTAGGAGAGAGCCAGCAGATCAAACTCAGTTATTCCAAAAGAATTGAACGGCCCGATTTTAGAGACCTGAACCCCTTCACAAATACAAGTGACCCCAAAAATATTACTGCAGGGAACCCTTACCTGGAGCCGGAAATCGGCAACCGGTATGAACTGGGATATAATATTGATATTGATAAATTAGGTTCGATAATGATTAGTGCATTTTATCGCACTTCCGATCACGATATTCAATCTTATCTTGTTTACTATCCAGGTTTGAAAGTGGGCGATTCCATTTATACAAATGTTTCAGTAAGTACCCGTGAAAATGTCGGGTTGGAGAAAGATGTCGGCATCAATTTATTTGCTAACCTGCGTTTCCTATCCAAATTTAATTTACGTACAAACTTTTTTGCATTCAGGAGACACACGTTAAATGCAATTGACCCTGGTTTTAATGCCAGCAGCGTAAACTTTCGCACAAACATGAATGCGAGCTATGAACTTAGCACAACGCTATCCGCTGAGTTCTTCGGGAATTTTAATTCAGCCCGGCATGAGGTGCAGGGTAAGTATCCTTCATTTACCTCATACAGTTTTGCCGTACGAAAGCAATTTTGGAAAAAGAACGGAAGTCTTGCCCTTACAGTTGTCAATCCTTTTAATAAATATGTGAAGCAAGAGACTATTTTGAACGGACCGGGTTTTAATATTGTCAGTACCCGCAAAATACCATTCCGGTCCTTTGGCCTCAATTTTACATGGAAGTTCGGCAAGCTGGAGTTTAAGAAAAATAAGGAAGAAAACACCCCAAATTTAAGTGCGCCGTCGGATTAATATTTTGATATCGAAAATTAGCATCAAAAGTCCGACACCATGGAATGAAATAATTAAACTTGATAAGAGCGATTGTGAAGAGTTGTACGATATTAAGAAAGAAGAACATCAATTGCATCACGAATCATGGCTTCATTGTAAGTAGAAGATTCTGCCAATCGTGAAAGGTAGAACCTAAACATAAAATAATTTTTTAGAGCAGATTGCTCATGGTGACAAAGAAATTAGAATAAGATTTTGAATATTCGAATATTTTAACAGCAATATTGTACGTTTTCAGATTGGCACGGTATTATAGCTTTCTCTATGAGACTAACTGATGTTCTGGTCTTAACTATTTTTCCATGCAGGTTTACAGTTTAAAGAGTTTGTTTAAGATTTCATTTCTCTTTCTGCCTTTTTGCGCTTTAAGTCAAACAGATCCCAGCTTAAAAAACAATAATTCGAATAAATTAAAAAAGGATACAACTCTTCCTGCCATTATCCAAACGGCGGCTGATCCGAAACTTAAAGGCAATGGCTTAAAAAAATTTTTGGTGGGAAAAAATTATCGGAAAGAATGGATTGTTCCGGTTGAAGCACCGCTTTTGGATTTAAATAAAGCATATGGCGGGTTAACTCCTAAAAAATTGAGCGGCGGCAAAGAGACTAAATCCCTCCGGATAGAAGACAGTGCAGGCAGAGAATGGACCCTTCGGACTGTAGAAAAATTTCCTGAAAATGCAGTTCCTCTCGGATTAAGAAAGACAATAGCTGAAAAAATAATTAAGGATGGTATATCCGGTTCTTATCCATATGGAGCTTTGTCGATGAGCACTTTATCGACCGCTGTCAATGTTCCTTTTTTAGAAGATTCACTCGTGTACGTTCCCGATAGCCCCGCGCTGGGAGAATTTAGTTCTAGTTTCAAGAATTTTTTAGTGTTGATGGAAAATAGATTGCCTGCAGAAATTATCAAGGCAAATGAGCAAGGAAAAAAGGAAAAAATCCTCAGCACAGGAGAGATTATTTATGAATTAGCAAATGATAACAATAGCCGGGTTGACCAGGCATCTGTCCTTCGTGCCCGGCTCCTTGATAATTTTGTTATGGATTTTGATCGTCATGAAGAACAATGGGATTGGTTTGGAATCGATTCATCAGGGATTAAATTTTATTACCCCCTACCCCATGATCGTGACCAGGTGTTCTACCTAAGCCGGGGACTTTTATCCAAATTACTGGCAAGTAAAAACATGATTCCTGAGACCCAGGGTTTCAGAGCGAAAGCAAAGGAAATTAGGACATTCAATAGAACAGCACAGGATTTTGACCGATTCTTCCTGACCAGTCTATCAAAAGATCAGTGGCTTTTTGAAATTGATAAATTTTTAAATTCAATCAATGATTCAGTGATAGAATCGGCCATGAAAAAGCAACCAAAAGGAATCCAAAAATATTCTGCAGAAAAAATTATTAAAACACTCAAACAAAAACGCGCATATTTTAGATCTGATATGATGAGATACTACAGATTTCTGTCAAAAACTGTTTCAATAGTTGGAACAAACAAGCCAGAGAAATTTTCAATATCCGAAAAAGAAGATATGGTTTCAGTGGTTGTGAATAAAATAGACAGTGCTGGAAATATTTCCTCAAAACTATATGAACGAGTATTTGATCCTGACGTCACGAAAGAGATCAGGATATATGGCCTGGAGGGCGACGATAAGTTTGTATTTGATGGTGGACAATCTAAAATTAAGATCAGACTGATTGGCGGTCCAGGTAATGACGAGTTTAAAAATAACGGTAACGGCCCCAAAGTGCTGGCGTATGATGTATCCTTTGAACAAAATATTTTCTCTGGAGACCGAAGAATCCGCAGAAGAATATCGACTAATCCGGAAAATAATAGTTACATAAGGCTGGGATATCATTATGATAGCAGGTCTTTCGGATTATCTATGGAATATTCTGGCGATGGAGGCTTATATATAGGTCCTAAATTGAAAATAATAAAACAGGGATTTAGAAAAGAGCCATATGGGATTAGCCAACTATTGGCTGTGAACAGGGCAATCAATTCATCCTCATATCATATAAAATATAATGTGGATCTTATAAAGGTCTTTGGTAATACTGACCTATTATTTCGAGGCGATGCCACATTACCAACCAGTCGAACTCTTTTCTTTGGTATAGGCAACAGAACGTTGTTTGATAAATCAAAACCAGGCGTTCATAAATTTTATCTGGCTCATTATGACCTGGTGAATATGTCACTCATGGCCCGTAACAATGCCAATTCATGGTTTCAATATAAATACGGCCCTGTTTTTCAATATTTCAAACTAAGGTCAACCGAAAACGAAAACAGGTATATTTCGACTCTTTATCCTGACAGCGGAATTTCTAAAATGCAATACCTGGGAAAATTTTTTGCAGGCGGAGAACTTGGGTTTGAAATAAACACAAAAAATGGCCAGCTAATGCCAACCAGAGGGGTTGATCTGAATATCTATGGCCGCTCAATGGCGGGATTGAACAATGTTAGCCATTCTATTTTCCAGGCGGGTGGGGATATTTCTTTTTATACTGATTTTATTTCGAAAAAACATGTCGTACTCGCGACAAGTTTTGGAGCAAGTCACCTGGAAGGAAAGTACGAATTGGAGCAGGCTCAATATTTAGGATTCAAGGAAAACCTTCGGGGGTTCAGAATAGATCGTTTTGCAGGACGTAGCAGGGCGTACAATAATTCAGAAATACGACTCATAAAGAACGATGTGAATTTTGGTTTATTCCGTGGGTCTTTTGGCTTTCTTGCATTCAATGATGTTGGGAGAGTGTGGACAGATCAGGAGAAATCGACGACGTGGCATGATGGTTATGGGTGGGGTATTTTAATCGCGCCTTTGAATCGTTTGGTAATTACTGCTTCATTAATGTATTCAAATGAAGAAAAAAATTTGGCTTTGATAAATTTTGGTTTTCAATTTTAGGAAAATGGGATTTATAAAAAACATATGTTTTCTTTTATTGACTCCGGTTATCACGATTGGGCAAACTGTCCATATTGATTCTGATAAGGTCGTTTACAAGGGAAAAGTCAAACTTGACTGTGAAGACAAAAATGAATTGTTCGCGAGGGCGAAGAACACTATCCAAAAAAGCGCAAAAGGAAGTAAGGAATTAATGGTTACCGACAGTAGCGAAAAAAAGATGGTTGCAGTAAAAGGAAGTTTAAGGCTGTCTTCGCCCTACAATTTGGTAAAAACAGTGGAATATATCCTGGAACTATCAGTTAACGAAGGAGAATATGAATACCGAATTGACAGTGTCTGTCTTAAGGAGATCGAGCGGGGAGGGAAAACAACAAAAATATCTTCGGAAAAATTATTGAAGGGCATGGAGGTGAGTGGCTCTGTTTCAGCAGAAACAGAAAAGCAATTGAATGAAATTGATATGCATTTTCAAAAATTTATTGACCTTCTCACTGCAGACATGAAAGGAATATCAGTTAAGAGATCTCAATAAACCCCGACCCGTACTTGGATAGCTAAATTTCAAGAACGAATTGTCCTAACGACAACACGAAAAGTATAATCCCAATCGATTGATTTTTAATGTCACTTAATTCGAATTACTACGTCTTATAATGTAAATTAGAGTGTTAGCAGCAATACTTATGAGCATTCTTATACTTCGACTCCTAGCTTTAACTATTTTCTTTCTTCGTTCAAATCGAGATTTAAATCATGTAGAATACTTTGAAGGGACCATTACCTACAGAGGTGACTTTCTTAGGCTGACGAACAAGTATGATTCCATTATTTTAAAAGCATTTGCCGGAGGTACAACCACTCTTTATGTAAAGGATGGTAATTACTTAACTGTTGCCGATAAAGGTATCACTACAAGATCGCTCTACCGGAAAAATGAAAACATTTATTATCGAGCAAGATTTAATAGCGACACTGTGTTTTGGACAAGGTGTGACCAAACGGGTCAAAAGATTCTAAAATTTACTAAAAGAGCTAAAGTTGAAAGAATTTTGGGAATTGATTGCGACGAATTAAAAGTGTATTACCAAAATAAAACAGTAACATACTATTACAATTCGGATACGTTAAAAGCAAATCCAGATTGGTATAAAAAATCAACCTCTTATCATGAGAATTTCTATTCACGAGAAATGAAAGCGGTTAACTTGAAATCTATAATTGAATACAAGGATTTTGTAATAATTCAAACTGCAGTAGAAATAAAACAAGAAAAATTGGACGTTAGTTTATTCGAAGTTCCGAACAAGCCGCTTTTAGAAGATAAATAGTACTGCCGCTAACATCGGTGACCGATGCACAACTACTTCCTAATAAAATAAAACTGCGTTGACGTGCGGATTTCTGAAGGAGATTTTCTAGCAGTTTTTTCTTACCCTTTGGTATCAGAGCGATGGACAATTCCGGACAGAACTAAAAAGTAAAAAGCAAACGTTTTCCAGCCCATTTTTAACCTCTTTCCACCTTCCCATTGCCATTATCTTTATTTTCCTCACTTCCCACCTGAGTAATTTCTTCAGATTATATGCTATAGCTGACATCAGTATACATTTGGTCGCCAGCTTTATCCCTCTTGTATTTACCCGTCGCATGGCAAGATAATTAACCAGCGTGCCTAACACCGGCTCTACAGTTGAGCTTCGCAGCCGGCGGATCTTTTCCCGGTTCACCGTTTGCCATCTTGCATGCATGCGATCATAGAAAGGCTTATCAATGCTGTCGTCTATTTTTTTAAAATCACTTTTGCCAATGCATACACTGCGTAATGGACAGGGACCGCAATCTTTACTGCTGCTTCGATACACTTTCATCTTATAACCAAGAGAAGTAGTAATAAGTTTCTTAAATGGCAGGTGAGCACCGCGGCTACAGGTATAGCGGTCATTTTCTTTGTCATAATAAAATCCTTCTCTTGATGGTTTGTATTGACCAAAATCGGGAATGTAACCTGTGATGTTATGATCTTCCAAAGATTGCAATGCTTCTCCACTGCTGTAACCGGCATCGGCATATATTTCTTCTATCTGCAAACCTTGCTGTTCCAGGTTATCAATGGTATTACGGACTAACGATGGCAGGCATTGGCTGTCTCTTTTATCTGCATGATCGGTTTGTATTTGCGTGATGACATGATGGGCAGTATCCACACTTACTTGCGCCAAGTAATTTAATTGCCTCGGCTTGCCCGGTTTTACACTCACTCTTGCATCCGGGTCGGTTGTGCTGTAATGAGTATGATTGCTTACAAACTTAGGGCGACTTCTCTCATCACCTTTCGTTAATGATTTTCCCCTGGGCATATCCTTATACGCTTTTGCTTTCCACTGGTGATGTAGCTCTACCGCTTTGTATCTTGTTGCACTCACTGTTTTGTCCTGATAGTTATCGAAATCCTTATCATCTTGATTATTTTTTTCTTCTTCACTTTTTAATTCATCGGCATACACTGAGGTATCATCCAATATTTCTTTTTCAATTAATGAATCCATCGAAGCATTGGCTTTTACTGCTACACTATCCATCACCTGACGACGGCCTGCTACCATGCCCTTGTCAATACATTGCTTCAACACTTCTTTGAATAATTGTTTGAATAATTCTTCTCCATATAATTGTCTCGTCCTGCTCAGTGTGCTATGCCAGGGTAATAGCTCATCAATATCGTAGCCAATAAAAAACAACAAGTCAAGCCGCATACATACAGTATTGATTATCCTTCTATCGCTACCCAAGTTTTCCAGATAACCAATCAGTATCAGCTTAAAGAATACAACCGGGTCTATGCTTTGCTGACCTTCGGTACCATAATATTGCTTGGTCGCATTATACAGCCATTGCAGGTTCAATACTGCTTTTAAACGCCGGTAAAAATTATCTTCCGGCACCCGGTCACTCAATTGAAAATTGGTGAACAGCTTTTCGGTAAATTGTTTTTTGCCTTGCATCCTTTAAGTTACCAACATGTCATAGGGGAAAACAAATATCTTTATGAACAGAATGTGAGTTGTGCAACAAGCACATTTGCCTT
>Ga0193726_1000825_pt1 | contig 28292 bp, 21 predicted proteins | sample H2c1metaG_FD_144928 | JGI IMG/M metagenome (GOLD analysis project Ga0193726, IMG submission 144928) | Soil microbial communities from a riparian zone of the East river system, Colorado, United States - H2c1 | ecosystem: Environmental > Terrestrial > Soil > Riparian zone | place: USA: East River...
GTAACGATAAGTAGGGCGTCGGCGACCCGGGCACCCTGGCTATCGGAGACGACGCCGGAAATGGTAGCAGTGGAAGTCTGCGCGCGAAGTGCTGAGCCAGCCGCGCCGAGGAACAGAATGAGGACCGCGGCGAGAATGAAATCCCGTGAGAAAATGACGGCAGCTACTTTTTTCATGCGTACCATCCAAATATTGAAGTGTGGGCGCGCCACAAAGTCGCATCCCCAGAGGCCGTGCGTCAACGGAGTGCGCAATTAGTTGGCGAAATTAGAAGATACTTAGCAATTGGGGCTCTCTTATTTTGCGGGTTCCTCAACCTATTGAGGGCATGTTTGACTCCCAATCGCTAGGAGGTTTATAGCTAGGAGCCCTGAGGGCATCCCGGCGTGGTGAGGCCAGCTTACGAGGTAGAGGAGTTTTGGAGCGGCGGTGGAATGGGGTCCACAGTGAAACCAGATTCTTCAACCAATTCGCTCGACCGGGCCCTGGCGATTTTGGAGTTTGTGGCGCACAAGTCGGGTGGGTTGACCAACGCGGAGATCAGCGCGTACTTCAAGATTCCGACGAGTTCGTCGTCGTATATTTTGCGCCGGCTGGAGCGTGAGGGCTACCTGCGGCGGGCAGCGGACAATGGCAGGTATGAAATGGGATTGAAGATTGTGGCGCTGAGCCATGGGGCGCTGCGGGACATGGGCTTGCGGCGGATCGCGGAACCAATTCTGCACCGCCTGTCGGCGCAGACGAGAGTATCGGCGTTGATCGGAGTGCTGGAGCGCGGCAGCGTAATGATCGTCGATAAGGTGGAGAAGCCGGACTTGGCGCGCATTGATATGGATATTGGAGTGCGTTATCCGGCGCACTCTACGGCACTCGGGAAAGTTTTACTGGCACATTTGCCGGAAAACCAGTTCGCGAGTTTGTTTCTGGGTTCGGGGCTGGAGAAGCCGTCGCCAAAAACGATCGATTCGAAGGATCGCTTGGAGGGGGAACTGGCGCTGGTGCGGAAACAGGGGTTTGCGTCGAGCGATGGGGAACTGTTTTTAGGGATCAGAGCGGTGGCGGCGCCAATCTTTGGAGAGACCGGTGACATTGCAGCGGCGGTGAGCGTTACGGGCGTGACCGTGTATGTGGAAGATGAAAATGTCATCAACGCGGTGAAGGTGGCGGCGCGGGAAATTTCGCGGCGGTATACTGCCGCAGCTGGACACGATTCGCCGGAGCCTTAGGTTAAATTTTGGTGGCCCCCAGTTCTTGATTTGCTAATTAGTGGAATCTGCTGCTGTCGAAAGGAACAGGAATGAAGGTCTGGAGTTGGTGCGGAATTGCGCTGGGGCTCTGCTGGATGGCTGGTGGTTCGCCAGCGTTGGTATTGGCACAGTCGAATTGTGAAAAGCTAAAAGAGTTGAAGCTCGCGGATACGACGATTACGAGTGCCGAGAGCGTGGCGGCCGGACCGTTTAAGTTGCCGCCGGGGTTGGTTCCGTCGATCGATGTGCCGGCGTTTTGTCGGATACGCGCGGAGATTAAACCGACGGCGGATTCGCTGATCAAGATGGAAGTGTGGATGCCGGCGGAAGGGTGGAACGAAAAGTTTGAGCAAGTTGGGAGTGGGGGATTGGCGGGTTCGATCAATCAGTTGTCGCTGGCCATGGCCTTGAAACGCGGATTTGCAGCGGCGGGAACCGACGACGGCCATGAAGGCACGGGGACGGACGGCACGTGGGCGCTGGGGCATCCCGAGAAGGTGAAGGACTTCGGATATCGCGCCGTGCACGAAACCAGTGAGAAGTCCAAAAAGGTCATCGCGGCGTTTTATCAGAAGCCGCCCAGCTTCGCTTACTTCAATGGGTGCTCGGAGGGCGGGCGCGAAGCCATGATGGCAGCACAGCGTTATCCGGAAGACTTCAACGGGATTCTGGCGGGGGCGCCGGCCCTATATTGGACGGAGTTGATGGCGGCATTTGCATGGAATGCGCAGGCGTTGAGCGACCCGGCGAGTTTTATCAATGAGCCGAAACGAGCGGCCGTGGAAACTGCGGCGCTCGCGGCGTGCGGGCGGCAAAACAAGGTGACGGATAAATTTATTAAAGATCCGCTGCAATGCCACTTTGATCCGGCGGTGCTGCTCTGCAAGGAGGGTGATGGAGACAGCTGTCTTACGCAGAAGCAGGTGGATGCCTTGAAGAAGGTTTACGCCGGGCCCAAAGATTCAAGTGGGCGGCAACTTTCAGCAGGATACGAGCCGGGAGCGGAGGCGGAGCCGGGACTGCCGGGGATTTCGTTCCAGAGTTACATTTTTGGGCCGGGACCAGGAGCCACGTTGGATGCTATTTTTTCGGGATCATTTTACAGTAACATTGTGTTTGAAGATGCGAAATGGAATGTTTCGCAATTCAATTTTGATAAGGATATAGCGACTACCGAGGCGAAAGTCGGCGCAATTTTGAATGCGAGCAACCCGGATTTGCGTGCGTTTCGTTCTCGTGGCGGAAAGTTGGTGGTGTACCACGGGTGGAACGACGGTTCACCGCCGCCACTGCACTCGGTGGACTATTATCAGCGGGTGACGGAGAAGATGGGCGGCGTGGAGAAAACGCGGGAGTTTTACAGGTTGTTTATGGTGCCGGGGATGATGCATTGCGGATCGGGTGCGGGGCCGAATTTATTTGGAAATGCGATGGACTTGCGTCCGATTGCGGATCCGGAGCACGACATTTTTATGGCGTTGCAGAAGTGGGTGGAGAAGGGAGCAGCGCCGGAGCATATCGTGGCGACGAAGTACGTGGAAGATGACCGGAGCAAGGGGAAGGTGATGAGCCGGCCGGTTTGTGCGTATCCTCAGCAGGCGACGTGGGATGGGAAGGGTGATTTGGCGGAGGCGGGGAGCTGGGCTTGTGAGGCGGCAAAGCAGGATCGCAACCGTGAATAGCCCGGTGCTGCCGCACGGAGGTGCCGCACCCGCTGATATTGCGCGGTATCACCCACAAAGAAAAAGAACGACCGCATTTTGACGTCGGCAAGATCGGCGACTGCTGGTGCTGCGATTTCCTGCCGGAAAGCTACATGGCCTCGACCGCGATTCGCGGGCACGGGTGCACGCTGCGATAGTGCCCGCTGACAGGTTTCTAAGACGAGATGAATACGGAATAGTTGAATTCTTTCTGTCGCTCGATGGGGCTACGGTAAGTTTGTTGTGCCGGTTGCCTTGCTGTCCTGAAGGAGGATAGGTTTCGCCGCGAACATCTCGCGGAATTCACAAATAGCAATCTCGAGCCGGCTGGGCTGAGTAGCAAGATACAGCATTCCAGCGCCACGAATACACCGGAGCGCTACTTTCGCGCAGCCCATTTAACCTTCCTTTGTTAACACTCGGCACGTCGCAGTCGTCTCACTTGATGGAAGCCGTGTCGCTGCGCAATGCGGCCATGCAAAGTAGACTAGATTTCAGGTCCCGAGTCCTGGAGCATCTTTTGGTCACGGAATCGCAAGTTGGCCTACCCGACTCCGACGCCACGTTTGTGAGGGCCGCTCAGCGGGGTGATACGGAAGCCTTTGGGCAGCTCTACAGGCGTTACGCCCGCATGGTGCACGGCATCTTGCTCGGCCGGGTGCGCCATGTTGAAGTCGAGGACCTGGTTCAGGAAGTTTTCTTGCGCGCACTTCCTCGAGTTCGTGAGTTGAGGGATGCTTCGCGGTTTGGCTCGTGGCTTGCTGCCATCGCGCGAAATCTGGCCATCGACTACTACCGCCGCTCACAAACGAGGCCGGGAAGAACGGATGATGCTTTCGACCCAGACGAACAACCCGCGAAATCCAACCTCTCCTCGAGCGGAGATGCTGTCGAGATTCTCGATTGCATCCGCATCCTGCCCGAAGCGTACCGCGAAACTCTAATTTTGCGGCTGGTGGAGGGTATGACGGGCCCCGAAATTTCCGCGAGGACAGGTCTCTCGCCAGGTTCTGTGCGCGTCAATCTACATCGCGGCATGCATCAATTGCGCCGGAAACTCGCACACCGCGAATTGCGGAATGTGAGCAATAGCAAAAACCGGACCATGGTCTGATATGAGCGAACAATATAAAAAACAGGCTGAGTACAATGAATACCTCTGGGACGGTAGCGGCGAACCCGACGCCGAAATTCAGTGTTTGGAGCAAGCCCTAGAAGAGTTCCGCGCCACAAGTCTTGTACCCCCGGCATTCCCAAGGGTCGATTTCGGGCCGCGACTTTCCTACTGGTGGTTGGCGATTGCTTCGAATACCTGGGTCCCAAGGTTTGCGGCCGCGATCTTGGTTTTGGCCGCATTTACAAGCGCGCTCGTGTTTTCGTTGCGGGAATCGACGCCTCCACGCAGCAACAACGGTTGGAGTGTTGAGCTCACGGAAGCACAACCCGACAGCTCGGGCATGGGCGACAAGCCGAAAAGGAAGATACAGATGCAAATCGGCGAAGTATTGGAGACCAATCGTACTTCCACGGCCAATATCGCCGTTGCCGATATCGGCCGCCTTGAACTTGAGCCAATGACGCGGTTGCGTCTACTGCAATCCACCGCCGGGCGCAAACGGATCGCCCTTGATCGCGGGACGATTCATGTGGCCATTTGGGCTCCGCCGGGAGAATTTGTAGTCGACACCCCGTCGTCCGTGGTTGTCGACCTCGGTTGTATGTACACATTGAATATCGAAGAAAGCGGCAACGGCTTTCTTCGTACAACACTCGGGTGGGTCGGGTTTCAAAGCAACGGATACGAATCCTTTATTCCCGCTGGCGCTGCCGCTGCAACTTACGCAGAGTCCGGGCCTGGGTTGCCGTTTTTTGAGGATGCTTCACAGCAATTCCGCTCGGCGGTCGCTCAGTTTGACTCAACGAAAGCAGGCTCCGCACAACGGGGGGCGGCAGAGCAAGTCATCCTGCGACAAGCTCGACTGCGTGATGGGCTGACACTGTGGCATCTACTTTCGCGGGTAAGCGAGGTCGATCGTCGCGCTGTGTACGAGCGGCTGTCCGCGCTGATCCCTCCTCCTGTCGGCACGACACGCGAAGGTATTCTTCGCTTGGACCGCAGCATGCTGGATTCCTGGTGGAACGCTCTCGAGTTGGGCGATATAGGGCTATGGCGTCACTGGGAGCGGTCGTGGACCGGCCACGAGGCGCAACAGAAGTAGTTGTTAACACCTGTTCGCGTTTGGCCGTCTTCCAAAGTGTTCTGCAATTTTATCGCAAGGAGTTTCCCATGAAAGTTCATCGTGCGACACGGCTGCGATTATTTGCCTTTTCTGCGCTACTCCTGTGCATCTCCAAAGCTTTACTCGCCGGCCCGCCGCTTGTCTGTCACAGCTTTGACATCGGTTCAGCAAAATCCTTGCCCTGGGTCAGCCACAACTGGAATTTGTCTGGCACCGAGACCTATGACACAGCCAGGCTCGCCTCCGACACCCTGGCAATCCTCGCAGCGGACCACAGCGTCATCGTTCACATGGAAACGCTGCGGCGCGCGACGCTTTACGCACGCAAGGATCCGGCGGCCGCAAAGGAACTGCTTACCAGAATCACGATGGGCACAAAATCGGCAAACTCCGAGGAAACGCGAGCGCTCACTTTCTTTGATACCGGCTATCTTGCCGAAGTCTACAAACAATGGCTCGGCGACGGTTCACAAAATCCCGCCACTGGCCTCGACGGTCACGCGCTCATTCGGGAAGCTATTCAGCTGCGCGGCAGTGACCCGCAAATGGAATTTGCGGCCGCCTTAATCACGCTATCCGGTCCAACTGCGGAGCATAAGGCTCATACGGACAGAGCGATTGCTGGCGCAAAAAATGATCCACTCCTTGCGCGCAATCTCACCAGTCGTTTCAACGTTCACCAAGGCCCGACCATTGCCGAGATGTTGACGCAGACAACGGTTCCGGAGCGGCGGCAATGAATCCGTTCCGACGCGACAAATCTTGGGTCTCCACGAATCGATTTCGTGTGCTGGGAACCGCACTGCCTTTTGTCTTGTTGGCTCTGCTATTGCCGCAAGCCACCCGGGCACAACAGTCACCGGATTCGCCTCTGGTTGTGCATGAATGGGGTACTTTCACATCGATTGCAGGGGACGATGGGACTGCTCTCTTGTGGCTTCCCATCCCGGCAAAATCGGACCTGCCAACATTTGTCGAGCATTATCCCAACCCCAATGTGAAGGGCGGCCTTCGCGGTACAGTGCGAATGGAAACACCGGTCATTTATTTCTACTCGCCCCGGCAAATCACGGTTGCGGCCAACGTGAGTCTTGCCGCGGGCCTGATCACCGAGTGGTTTCCCCACGCGAGCCAGGTTCAGCCTGCGAATTCTAGTGCGATCACATTGGACCCACAGAGTGTTGGCAGTATCGGGTGGGATGCGGTCACCGTCTCGCCCGCAACCAAGGCGAATTTCGCGCGCGAGAGCACCCCCAGCCACTACTACGCCGCACGGGAAACATCGGCCAGCACTGTCGCCGTCCAGACTCCAGCCGGCAACCAAGTGGAGAAATTTCTTTTCTACCGCGGAGTTTCCCTGTTTGCTCCGCCGCTATCGGCGAAAGTACTAGCCTCCGGTCAGCTGCAACTCAAGAGCATTGCGGAAGGGCGCACTGCCATCATTCTCTTGGAACGCCGAGGCAATAAGCTCGGCTATCGCGTCTCATCACTCGACAGCGGCGCCACCATGGACACACCCTCGACGAGTGGCACGCTTGATTCTCTTTACTCTGACCTTGAAGACACCCTTGTCGCTCAAGGCCTTTACCGTGACGAGGCTCACGCGATGTTGGAAACCTGGCGTGACTCGTGGTTCGGGGAAGGCAGCCGCCTCTTCTACATCGCTCCACGCCTATTTGTCGATTCGGTCCTGCCCCTCTCGATTCGTCCGGCGCCCACGCAACTTATTCGAGTATTCGTCGGTCGCATCGAGCTTGTCACTCCGGCCACCGAAAATGCAGTCGAAGCCGCTCTTCTTTCCGGCGACTACGAAACCCTGCGAAAATATGGCCGCTTTGTCGAATCTATCGTTGACACGATGATTACCAGGCATGCCGATCTAGCGCAGGCCGAGCGCTTACAGCAGGCAGTCACTGCCTATTACAGATGGCGTTTCGTCTCCTCTGGTGAATCGTCCAAAAACTCTGACGGGGCAGAGCAGCGCTAACTCCTGATGAGTCGCCTCACTGGACAAGGAGATCAGCAGAGGATCGACCATCCAAGCGAAGACGTGGCATGAGCATAAAGTCTTCAGGCTTCTGGCGAGCTTAGAGAGGCGCTGGATAAATCGGGTTGACCCTCGCTTTGCATTGCTCAAATCACGCCACTCGCGCTATCCTCACGCGCTCCGAGGAGATTCCATGGCTCGCTCAATGCCCCATTTCTTTTTCACGTCTGTGATTCTTCTGTTGGGACCATTCCTCTCACACGCCCAAGGTCCATCTTTATCGGTCGGCACCGCGTCCGCAGCCCCGGGCCAAAAATCCACGGGATACATCGAAGTGCCTGCCGGCATTGACGACGCCACCAGCATCCCCGTGGTGGTCATCAACGGCGCCAAGCCTGGACCGGTGCTCGCCCTGGTCACCGGGGCCCATGGAACCGAATACGTCTCCATCATCGCGGTAGAAAAACTCATCGGTTTGCTCGATCCAACTCAAATCACGGGCACCGTCATACTTCTCCCGCTCGTAAACATCCAGTCCTTTGAACAAAAAGTGCCGCACGTTAATCCGGTCGACAAGAAGAGCATGAACCGTTTTTATCCCGGCAAAGCCGATGGCACGCAGACGGAGCGCGCTTCGCTCCTGATTACCAGGGAGGCTGTCGACCGCTGTGATTATTTGATCGATTATCATGGCGGCGATCTCGACGAGAGTCTGCGACCTTACGCGTACTGGGCTCCAACCGGTAAAGAGACTCAGGATCGCATCTCTAAGGAAATGGTCCTTGCTTTCGGACTTGATCACATCATCATCTGGCACGATCGACCGACCGATCTCGCCGCCACTCGCTACCTCGACAACACGGCAACCGCTCGTGGCAAACCATCCATTGTTGTGGAGGCTGGCCACGCCGGAACGGTCGAAAGTGATGACGTAGCGCTTCTTGTGAATGGCACCCTGAGCACCATGCGGGCCTTAAAAATGCTCCCTGGCGATCCCCGGCCCGTGGAGAATCCCGTCTGGATAGAAAAAATTGTGGATGTGATATCTGATGGACCGGGCATCTGGTACCCACTCGTAAAGCGCGGCGCGTATGTTCAGGCGGGCATGAAGCTCGGATACGTCACTGACTATTTCGGTAAGACAATCCTGGAGGCACGTGCACCTGCGACCGCTGTCGTTCTACATATCAACGCTGTCCCCTCCCTCAAGAAAGGGGACAACATCGCCGACCTCGGAATTGTTGCCACTCACGCTCCGTAATCTTGGATGCAATCAAGTGAAAAGTACTGGCGTGATCCCTGAGTCAAAAATTGGTTGGTGTTGCCGACTCGCCACAAACAAATGATTGTGGTCGAAGTTTGAAAAAATCACATGTCGGGTAACGGCTGCCGGCTCAGACGATCAACGCAACACTGGCTTGCAGTTTACTCGCGGGAGTTTCGAAGCCTAAGGTTTTTCTGGGGGGTTGATTTCAAGCGCCGCGCGACCTGGTCGAGTTGCGCTTGCGAATGGACAGACAAGGCGGTTCCTCGCGGGAAGTATTGCCGCAGCAAGAGACTCCTGTTTTCGTTGGTGCCGCAATGGCCCGATGTGTTTCCGTGGCGTCCACAGCCACTCGTCACATCATTTTTGATTTGCCCGCGCAACTTCCTCACACAAATTCCGCACATGACTTCACCGCGCGACTTTACAAACAAGTCCGCGGCGCCAGCGGCAGCTTTAACGGTCGCAACTCTTCGCGCCGGCGGACTCAGCTATGAATAAAACGGTGAAACTATTCGTAATGCAAGGCCACCAGCGGGTCGACGTGGGTGGCGCGACACGCAGGCATGCAGCAGGCGACTAAAGCAATAAGCGTCAACAATAACGCGACTAAAATGTAGGTAGCCGGATCGAAAGGCTGCACGCCGAAAAGTAAGCTCGCCAGGAATCGTGTCAGCAAATACGCCAAGGCGATTCCGAGCACCACACCGGCCGCCGCTAACGCGAATCCCTGGCGCATGATGAGAGCCAGGATCTGTCCCCGCTGAGCGCCCAGGGCCAAGCGAATTCCAATTTCGTTGGTTCGCTGAAGTACCGCGTAGGACATCACTCCGTAGATTCCGATGCAAGCAAGGAAAACGGCCACCAAACTGAAAAAGCTCGAGAGTTGTGTGGTCAGTCTTTGTTCTACAACGGAACGATCAACCTGCTCTGCAAGAGTGCCAGCGCCCGCGACCGGCAGAAGCGGATCGACTTCACGGATTGCCTGCCGAATAGCTGAGGCCGTGGATTGTGCGTTTCCCGAAAAGCGCGTCTCGAAATCCCAGAGATAGCCAACATCCTGAGAAAAAGGTAAATAGGCGGCCGCCCAAGAGTGTTCTTTGAGGGTCACGTACTTGGCGTCTTTCACGACTCCCACAACGACTGTGTCTTTTTCCGGCTTCGTGTCCGGCCCACCAATGCGAAATATGCGTCCGATCGGGGATTCGTTGGGAAAATAACGCCGCGCCATCGTTTCGTTGATCACCGCCACCTTTGGCGAATGCTCGACATCCTGAGGGCCAAAGGTGCGGCCTGCCACCAGCGACAGGCCCATGGTGGAGAAAAATCCTTTACCTACTTTGTTGTAGCGAATCTCCCGATCGATCTTCGCTTCGGCAGATTCCTCCGGTGACCAAGCGTCACCAGACCACGCGCCTTGATTAAAGGTAAACATAGAAAAGCTGGCTGCATGGACGCCGGGAACAGCATTCACGCGCTCCTCAATCTGGCCATAAAGGTTCGCGAGACGCGAATCTTCTTTGTAGCCGACCGAGGCTGGGTCAATGGTGAATAGCAGCACGCTGTTCTTATCAAAGCCTAAATCCACATTTGTCAGATTGACCAGAGTACGAAGAAAAAGTCCGGCGGCGACCAGCAGGACGAGCGAGAGCGCAATCTGGGAAACGATCAGCCCCTTAGCGAAGGAACTGTTGACTGCGGTTGTGCTTCGTCCCTGTTTAAACGAAGAATTGATTTCAACACGCACAGAATGCCAGGCGGGCACCAGCCCAAACAGCACGGGTGTGGCAAACGACAGGAGAAGAGTAAACATCAGGACGCGACTGTCAAGCGCCACGTTCAGAGGAAGCGGCGTCGGACCTCCGGACGCCATCACGAGAAGCAGCTTGCTGATCGAAGTTGCAAGCGCGACGCCCAGAGCAGAACCGAACATGGCCAGGAGAAAGCTCTCCGTGAACAGTTGGCGAATGACTCGTAGGGGGCTAGCACCAAGCGCCAAGCGAATGGCGATTTCGCGGTGCCGGTTGGTTGCCCGCGCCAGCAGGAGGTTCGCGATGTTCGTGCAAGCGATCAGCAAAACCAGCCCTACAGCCACCATCAGAACGCGAAGCGGTTTCGAAAACTGATTGCGAAGTTCTGAAAGACCTCTATCCGCGGGAGAAAGTTCTACAAGGGCATGTTGGGTATCATCGAGTTGTTTTTTTGTTGGCTGAGGGCCCAGTAATTCCCGCACGGCTTGCTTGAAAATTACGTTGACGTTCGCTTGTGCCCGTTCGACGCTCACATCGGGTTTACGGCGACCGATGATGTAAAGCGACTGGAACAGATTGTCATGCAGTCCTGCCCATCCAGGTGGCAACAATTCCTCCATCGACAGAGGAACCCATACGTCCGGCAATTCGCCCACGGTGGTGCCAAAAAAATCGTTGGGAGAGACCCTGATGACGGTGTAAACCGTTGATCCGATACGCAGTTTTTTGCCGACAATCGACGGATCGCCTCCAAATCGTCGCATCCACCAGGCGAAGCTGCTCACGACTACAGGACTCTTGCCGGGAACCCGGTCGTCTTCCTCACGGAAAGTGCGGCCCAGGATCGGACTCACTCCCAGCGCCGAAAAGTAGGTGCCGGAAACCAACTGAGCGAGGATCGTTTCGGCTTCAGAACCTTCACCGATCGTGCCGTGGACTTCGCTGGGCATGCTTGAAATGGCCGTCACATCGGAAAAAACGCTGTTATCGCGTTGAACCTGCAGATAGAAGGGGTACGAGAAGAGATGCCAGCTGCGACTTGGCACATCGTCGATAGTTCCGCTCCACTTACCTGATCCGAATAGAGTCAGTTGGGATGGATCTTTGACTGGAAGAGTTTTTAGCAATACTGTGTTCATCAGACTGAAGATGGCGGTGTTGGCGCCAATGCCGAGAGCCAGCGTGAGGACAGCAATCGCGGTGAAACCGGGGCTCTTGCGCAGCATGCGAACCGCAAAGCGAAAATCTTGCCAGCAGGTCTCCAGAAGAGTTTCCCAACTAGCAGAGCGGACTTCCTCCCTGGCAACTTCGCGGCTACCTCGTTCCAGGCGCACCGCTCGAAGCGCTTCCTCGCGGCTATTACCCTGATGCATCTTTTCTTCGGCCGCCATCTCCAGGAAGCCGTTCAGCTCTTCGTCTAACTCCCGGTTAACGTGCTTCTTTTGAAACAGCGACCGGAGTCCGCTAACTATGTTTCGCAGAATGGACATGGTGGCCTAGGAGGTCTCCAGGATTCTGGCGATGGCCGCCACCTGCCTGCCCCATTCGCGCGTTTCGGTGTTGAGCCGCTTTCGCCCCTGGGCTGTGAGGGTGTAATACTTTGCGCGCCTGCTATTCTCCGTGGCTTTCCATTCGCTAGTGATCAGCCCCGCTCGCTGCAGACGCTGAAAGGCGACAAACAGCGAGCCGGCGTTGAGGTGAAAAACGCCGTTGCTCATCTGTTCGAGCCGGATGGCAATTCCATATCCGTGCATGGATTCTAGCGCTAGCGTTTTGAGAATCAGCATGTCCAGAGTTCCCTGGACGAGATCACCGGGCTTGTCCGCCATTAATCGCCTTCCCCCTGAGAATCAACAGGAAGGATATCCTTCTTATACTGATTGTCAAGAGGAGAACCGCGACAGCCTTCTTTTGAGAGGCAAACTGATCCGGGATTCTGACCTGGCCCTTCGCGGTTGCGTGACTCTGAAGCATGGCTCTAGAGTAGGCTTATGATTCTTTATCTTCTGGCCTTCGCAGGCGGCGTTCTGACGATCCTCAGTCCCTGCATTTTGCCGGTTTTGCCGTTCGTGTTTTCCCGTGCCGATCAGCCTTTCCGGCGCAGCGGCCTGCCGCTTCTCGCGGGAATGGCAGCGACCTTCGCGGTGGTCGCCGGGCTCGCCACATTTGCGGGTGCCTGGGTGGTGCGAGCCAACCAGATCGGCAGGATTCTCGCGATTATCATTTTCGCCCTGCTGGGCCTGGCGTTGCTTTTTCCCAACCTCGCCGAATATCTGACCCGCCCTGTGGTTCGTCTTGGCGGACGAGTGCAAGGACCAACTACTGCTGAGCCTCCGGGCATCGGACGATCTCTGGTGCTGGGCATGTCCACGGGATTGCTGTGGGCCCCTTGCGCCGGGCCGATTTTAGGTTTGATTCTGACGGGGGCGGCGTTGCAGGGTCCCAGCGTGGGCACGACATTTTTGCTGCTGTCTTTTTCCGCGGGAGCCGCGTGCTCGCTGGCGGTCGCGCTGCGGGCCGGCAACAAAGTATTTACGCTGATGAAGAAATCGCTAGGCGTGGAAGAATGGATCCGGCGTGGTCTGGGCGTGGCTGTTCTGGTCGGTGTCGTTGCCATCGCTCTCGGCTGGGACACCGGCGTTCTCAGGCGACTTTCCCTTTCGAGTACCTCGGGAGTCGAACAGAAATTGCTCGACCGATTTCACCCGGTAAGCTACGCAAAATCAAACGAGCCAGACGCAGCACAGCCTGCTTCGTTAGAGTTGGGCCACGAGGGATCGTTTCCAAGTCTAGATGGCGCCGTGAAATGGCTGAACTCTCCCAAGCTCACGCGTGAACAGCTCAAAGGCAAAGTGGTGCTGATCGATTTCTGGACCTACTCATGCATCAATTGCTTGCGCGTGATCCCCTACGTGGAAGCGTGGTCGGAAAAATACAAGAACGATGGACTCGTCGTGATTGGCATACATACTCCGGAATTTGCGTTTGAGAAAGATCCGGCCAACATAACGAAGTCGCTCACCGATCTGAAGATCACTTATGCGGTGGCGGTGGACAGCAATTATGTGATCTGGAAAGCATTCAATAATCAATATTGGCCGGCACACTACTTCATCGACGCCAACGGATCGATTCGCTACCACCATTTTGGTGAAGGGAAGTATGACGAATCGGAGAAAGTGATCCAGCAATTGTTGCGCGAGAAGAATTCGGGATTGAAGACCGATGGCTTCGTACAGGTGAACGCGGCCGGAACTCAGGCCGCGCCGGATTCGAAAGACATAGCCTCGCCTGAAACATACATCGGTTATGCGCGCCAGCAAAACTACGTTTCGCCCGAGAAAATCCGTCAGGACGGGGCGCGGGTATATACGCCGCCGTCGCGTCTCACCGTAAACCAGTGGGGCTTGGTTGGAAATTGGAACGTCAGCGACGAGCATGCGGCACTGGCGGCCGCACCCGGCAAAGTTATTTTCCGGTTTCACGCCCGCGATCTGCATCTGGTTCTCGGGCCAGGGAAAAAAGGGCAGCCAGTGCGCTTCCGGGTTCGTATCGACGGTAGCGCACCGGGGGAGGATCACGGCGGCGACACCGACGAACAAGGGGCTGGCGTCGTGAAGGACTACCGGCTCTATCAACTGATCCGGCAAAAAGGAAAAGTGGAAGACCGCACGTTTGAAATTGAGTTTCTCGATTCCGGCGTGCAGGCGTTCGCCTTTACGTTTGGATGAGAATCGAACGGAGGCCAGCCATGTTTACAAAAACTGCGCACACGGATTTCGGTACTGCGACAGTCGGACGGCGATTATTCCTGACCGGGGCAGGAGCCGTGGCGATCGGACTTAGTTGGTGGAACGTCCGGAAACAAGCGCCAGCAAGAGCGGAAGCGGCGTCCGCCGGACTTCCCAAGATAGTTACCATCGTCGAGTTTTCGGACTCAGGTGAGCGGAAATCTAAAGTCTCGGTGGAGCGCATCGTTAAGACGGAAGACGAGTGGCAAAAACAGCTCACTCCGGCCTCTTTCGACGTTACGCGACGCGCGGGTACAGAGCACGCCTACACCAACGAAAATCCGAATAACGCGAAAGGCATCTTTCGTTGTATCTGCTGCCGAACGGGCGCGACTTTCTTGCTCAGCACGGGAAGAACGCGCCCATCGGTCGCGCCGCACAGCCGGAGGAGATCGCAGAGGTCGCGGCATTCCTGGCTTCCGATAAAGCCAGTTTCATCGTGGGGTCAGTTGTCATGGCGGATTTAGCGTTCAGGTCGGGCCAACTGTGACATGGTGATGGAATTGCCGCCCAGGAAACCAAATCCTGATAAACGCTGCCATTCTCGCAAAAGTGAAAATCGGCCAAGACCCATGTCTGGTAGGCGACTTACCGGGAGTTGACTTGCTTTAGGCAGAGGTCGGTATACTCGGGACGTGAAGCGACTAAAAGTCTTGCCCCGCATCCGAAAGATAGGATTTCTCTTCATTTTCGTAGCCGGTTCTCTTGCCGGTCATTTCTACCTCTACGGGCAGGATAAATCCGAGTTCCCCGATGGCTACGACGCTGTGCAGGTCGCGCCCAATAGCCACAGAGTCGTTTTCGAAAACGCACTCGTGCGCGTGCTCGAAGTCACTGTTCCGCCCGCCGGTAAGACTGAGCCAATGCATCATCACCGTTGGCCCAGCTTTTTCTTGGATTGGGATGGCGGAGGAGGAACGCCGCATGTTCGATATCATCGCCCGGATGCCACCGTTCGTGATATTCCGAGCAACGAGGTGCCAGTTCATTCCAGTGCTTGGAGGGTCCAGTGGATGAATCCGGAACCGATGCACGCCATTGAGGTTGTCGATACGCCCAGAAGTGCCGCCAATCGGCCGGATGGTCCTCCTCTCCTTCGCGTTGAAATTAAGTGCCATCCGTAGTAGCTACCACTGCATCGTGTGGGGGGCCGGATTAACGCCTTACAGGAAAAGTGCTTTTTCGGCAAAATCCCCGTGTCCGATAATCCGACCTATCAGGAGTTGAGAGAAAGCAAACGTTATTGCTGGCCATCGTCTTGTTTGCCTTGACCGTGCCGACGTTCGGGAACTTCGTACGGCCAAGGATCGCAAGCGTCAGCCGAAAACTTGGCCTTAAAATACTGCAATAGCGTCGCGTCGGGATGCAAGCTACTGCTATGGGTCCAGAACACCTGTGCGGCACTCTCGATCAATCGCTCCGACGGCATCTACGGTTACGACAATGACCCGGACCGCTCGCGGGCGGAGGCTAAGGCGCTCGCTCGCTGCCGCGGCGCAAAGGGAAAAAATTGTGTCGTGCAGGCCTCCCCTTGCGCAAGCGATTCTGGATCAACGCTGCCTGCATATTCAGAAACTACGAGAGCGAATCCGTACGTAGGCACGTGGAATCTGAACCTGGCAAAGTCGGAGTTCGGGAAGACACCCGCTCTGTATATTCCGAAAAGTGAGACTCTCGTGATATTAGCTGGAAATTCGGATGACGATCGGAAGTTTACTTTGCAGGGGATCGATGCGAACGGCAAACCATTTCAAATGTCGTTTGATGGGGCTGCAGACGATAAACCTCATCCGACTCCTGGCGGCGGTTCCCTCGCCTACCTGAAAAGTGGCGGTTGGGAGGTGCGAGACAAGAACGGTAGTGTCGTGGAAACGGGGACATCAGCTATCTCCAACGATGGTAAAACCCTTACGAATACAGCGCTCCATAAGACTCCTGGCGGAGACGTGAACACCACCTTGATCTACGACAAGGTGAATTAGAGGCTCGGCTTAAGCTTTGATAAACGCCGCAGCTGTGCAAGTTACGATCAACCATTTGTCCGGTAACAGGACTTACCTGGCAGTGGCCACTAGGTCACCACTTCCCATAAGCGAGCCTCGGGCCCGCAATAATTTCGGATTGCCTGTTATAGGGCGAAGGGGATACAGTGCCGCCGGTAATCTCTGGAGGCAAGACATGAAAGCGTCTTTGCTTTATCGAATCGCTTCTGTTCTTCTGCTGCTTTTTGCCATCGGACATACACTTGGGTTTCGCCAGACCAATCCCGAATGGGGAGTAGGCTCGCTTATTGACTCCATGCGGTCAATTCATTTCGATGCCCAAGGGTTTAGCCGGACTTATTGGGACTTCTATAGTGCGTTCGGGCTTTTTTTCTCCGTGTTTCTTTTGTTCGCCGCGGTATTGGCGTGGCAGCTGGGCGGCCTTCCGGCAGAGAGTTTTGCACGCATGCGCCGCACTGCGTGGGCGCTTGCCATTTGCTTTGCTGCGATCACAGCTTTGAGCTTGAAATACACCTTCACTACCCCCATCGTTTTCTCAACCATGACCACGCTATGTTTGATTGCTGCGGCATGGCTTCCAGCCAAGAAGCCAATCTGAAGCCGTTGGTTGCGTGTGTTCTGAATTCTGGTTTCCTTTGGCTGACACCCATCTGAGTTTTTCCGTGATTTTTTGGCGAGTTTAGTCGGAATGGAGGAACCGATCCGTCCAACGCCGCCGTTACCGGACATCTCTAACAGTGTCGGCCCTGTCAAATCTTTTTTTGAGCGCACTTCTCCATGCACTCCTAAGAGTGGTCTTCCTTGTTCTTTGTTGACCTCTGCATCGACGACCACGGCTCGTTCGTAATCTTTCGGTCGGTTTTTCAGTCCGACCCAAACATCTCTTCGATCAGAACTTCGACCATGATTACTACTTCAAACTCCCTTTTCAGGGAGCGGGATGCGGAACAACCACGAAGTGGTAAGCGCTGTGGCGTAGAGTTGGATTCGAACAACCGAGCTCAACCGCCGAGATCAGGTGACTGCGCCTAACTTCTGGCCCAGCTTCCGTCGAAAGTCGAGAGCCCAGGTCGATTATCAGGTAGCAGCACCTACTGAATTGGGAACGCCCACCATGCACCGAACGAAAATCGCTCCACCAAGAGTGCGAATAGAAGGATGGCGACAGAGGCGGCTCGGCTTGAATGCAAAGAATCCACAAGAAGGAATGAGAAAACAGAAAGAGAAAAACTCTCTTGACTCATACCGGCCTTCTCATGGAAGGAGTTGAGCGCGATGAGCCGTGGAATTACGTAGTAATTGCAAATGGTTTTCAACCCAGTTGCGTTCGTTTTGTTCGGTTTACAGTCGGTGTGCTGAATATTCGCCGAACACTTCCGCTCTATCTAACGGCTGTTCACGTTTCTTTAGGCATTCCTAAGATCCCTCGCGCGTTGCTCGGCCTTTCGGGCTAGAGTAAACTGCGTTGCCGCTGATGGATAAAGACCCAACGATCGGTCGAGCCATCTCCCACTACACCGTGCTTGAAAGACTCGGCGGCGGTGGGATGGGGGTAGTTTATAAGGCCGAGGACACCCGCCTTCGCCGTTTTGTTGCGCTGAAATTTCTGCCAGAAGACGTAGCGCGCGATCCCTTGGCCCTCGCTCGTTTTCAACGTGAGGGTCAGGCAGCGTCGGCCCTGAACCATCCCAATATCTGCACCATCCATGACGTGGGTGAACAAGACGGCAAAGCGTTCATTGCCATGGAATTTCTAGATGGAGTCACCCTCAAACATCGGATCGGACAAAAGCCGATGAAGCTTGAGGCCGTGCTCGGTCTAGGAATCGACATCGCGGATGCGCTGGATGCAGCGCACAGCGAAGGAATCATTCATCGGGACATAAAACCCGCGAATCTGTTCGTAACCAAACGCGGTCATGCCAAAATTCTGGATTTTGGGCTGGCGAAAGTGGCCACCCGTGTTAAGAGCAGCTCCGCGGCCGATGCGGCGACGGTTCATGACACGCTGCTGAGCGACGAGCATCTTACCAGCCCCGGTGCAACACTTGGCACGGTCGCGTATATGTCGCCCGAGCAAGTGCGAGGCAAGGAGTTGGACGCGCGAACAGACCTATTTTCATTTGGTGCGGTGCTGTTCGAGATGGTCACTGCCACCGCTCCTTTCCAAGGAGATTCGCCGGGCGACATTTCCGACGCGATTTTGCACCGGCGGCCGACCTCTCCTGTGCGGATCAATTCTGAAGTCCCCCTGGAGCTGGAGCGAATTATTTTCAAGGCTTTGGAAACAGACCGGGACCTGCGTTATCAGCACGCGTCTGAGATACGCGCTGATCTGAAGCGCCTGAAACGCGAGAGTGAATCCGGGAAATCGGGCGCGAATACTTTGCAGGACCCCGCAGTTCCGATTCAGACGGGAATAGCAACTACAAGTCATGCAGCCAGCATGGCAGTTGCGGCGGAGCCGGCATCGTCCAGTTCAGTACTCATGGCAGAAGCTCGGAGGCACAAAGAGTTAGTCTTCGGCTTGGCGGTCATATTGATGGCCCTGATATTCGGCGCGACGTTCGGCATGTATAAGTTTTTTTCTCGATCGACACCGGCAATTGATACGCGTAATATTTCCATTCGCCCTTTCACCGACCATGGGCAAGCTATAAATTTTGCCAGTATCTCGGCCGACGGCAAACTGGTCGCTTACGGGAGGCAGGAAGGCGAGCGCAGCCTGCGTGTGAAGCAGGTGGTCACCGGCAGCGAAGTCATGGTGGTCCCGCCGCAGGCGGGTTTTTTCGATTTTGGAGCCACATTCACACCCGATGGCAACTACCTTTATTACACTCACGGGGATCCGACCAATGGAAACATCACGAATGTCTATGCTGTGCCGGTGCTCGGTGGCACTTCGCGAAGGATCGTAGCGGATGTCTCCAGCGCGGTGGCCTTTTCACCCGACGGCAAGCGTATCGTTTACGACCGCAACGGCACTGACAAAGGCAAAGACCAGATAGTGCTGTCGAACGCGGACGGTAGCGACGAACACGTTATCTTTGAACGTCCCACGGGGACCGAGAGCATGGCGTACACGCCTTCCTGGTCCAGTTCAGGTGAGTTGATTGCGGTAGCTTCTTTTCAGGCACAGAAGAATATTCTTAGTTCTATTCTGGTGTTGACGCCTCAAGGGAAACTCCTGAAAACGTTTCCCTTGTCAATGTGGGTTTACGATGTGGCCTGGTTGCCTGATTCGTCGGGTCTCTTTTTCGTTGCGGGGGAGAAATTGAATGGCCTACGTCCGCAAATATGGTTTCAGCCATATCCTTCAGGCACACCGATAAAGGTAAGCAATGATTTGAGCCGCTACGCGTCGGTTAGTATCGCCGGCGATGGCAAATCCTTCGTCACCACGCAAGAGCGTCAAGCCGCTACTATTTTTGTGTCAGATGCTCCTACAGTTTTTGGTGACAAAATAGAGTGGAGATTCACTCCGGTCTCGCACGAGCAAGCGACAGGTTACGTGCTCTCGTGGACCGGCACCGGCAAACTCTTGCAACAAGATTCCGAACTGGGGACCTATTTGACCGCCAGCGATGGAAGCGGCCGGATTCGTCTATTCGAAAATAGTCCGAGTGAAGTTACGTTCCTACCGCGCGGCTGCGGTTCGGGAGACGTGGTGATCGTGACTAGGGCACTGACCGACAACCTTCCTAATCTCTGGCGGTTCAATATTCAGAGTGGGGAGTTGAAGCAACTTACATTTGGTACAGATGAGGAAACATCATCCTGCACGCCTGACGGCAAGTGGGTCTTCTATGCAGGCCCCAAAGCGGGCGATGCCCTTGCGCACATATTCAAAGTGTCCATTGACGGAGGGGCACCAACGGAATTAGCCCAGGGGAGCGTAACTTCCCCGGTGGTCTCGCCTGATGGCGCGCTCATAGCTTACGGACGATCCGAGAGACATGGAACGGATGCACGATGGAAATTCGTGGTGCAACGAGTGGGTGGCGGTCCGCCGGTGAAAGAGATCGAAGTGCCACCTACCCACAACTGGCAAAAACTTGGATGGACTCCCGATGGCAGTGCTCTGTCTTATGTGCACAATACAACTGGAAATACGCAAAATCTGTACATGCAGCCGCTCGCCGGGGGTCCGCCAGTGCAATTGACGCACTTCGATTCAGAATTGGGATCGGTTCCCGACTATGCTTGGTCTCGCGATGGTAAGAAACTGGCCATCACCCGAGCGCGCTACAACGATTCCGACGTAGTTATCTTTAAGGGATTCAATTAAGTTTCTTTGGACTGGACGTTGAGCTATTACAGCATCGCCTTCCAGATTCCAGGTCGTCGACGGCTGCTTGCCTAATTCAATCGCAACCCGATAAGCCTCTCTGCTTTGATGGCTCCGGTTCCAGGCTCGTCAGAGTTTGATTCCAGGAGTTCGGCGGTTAGCGGTAACGAGACGTGGGTAGTCGCCGTGCTTGGATGAAGCAGATGACGTGATTCTGGAGCACAACCTTCCGACGACGGCGATGGCATCCTCCAGGTCTTCAGCAGGATCCCACGCAGTCGTATCGCACTAGAGACCGGAACCCACTCACCCTGGGTAAGCCGGCAGTTGACCGCCATGAGTCACGAAGTGATCGTGGCTCATGCGGGTAACGTGCAACTGATCACGGAGAGTAGTCGAAAGGATGATCGACTGGATGCGCGAACGCTGGGATCGCAGAGCGACTGAGCGAGCGGTACACCTGAGGCAGAATACTAAGCGCTTCCAATCAGGTCGGTGTGAAATAAAAGGGACCGCCGATAATGACGTCTGGAAGCACTACCGCAAATTCCTGACCGCACTTCAAACACTTCACCGATTGACATGCCCGCAACCAAAATCCGGTGCGGGCCAGAATCTGGACGACCTGCCTCTGGTTGCAGTGACCGCAGGAAACAGGCGCAACGGTATACGGTTGGTAAGATTGTAGTGAGGGCATAAGCCACTTCCCCTAGCATGACGAGGATCGCTGAAGCCTCGTCCGAAACCGGATCGCTGTGAATCCAGTTTGGAAAAACCAAGTAAGCGAAGATTGCGACAATCTAGTGCAACATTTCTGAATCCTAACACGACTTCCGCAAAGCCTGTCCTCTTCGTGCCCCGGACAAAAAAGCAGCCGGCTATGTTACGGGAGAACTTTGAGAGTTTTTCCTGCTGTATCGAAATCTGACCGACTCTCATCGGGACGACCTTCAGTGCAATGGCCAGAATCCTCCGGCAGGTCGCCGTTATCGGCCCGCAGGTGTTTCCGATGATTCGGGCGAAGGGATGCGATCAGTTCACGACGGCTTTTGGACAGGAGTGACTTACCGACGTGAATCTTGCCGACTCTATGGAGAATTCTTTCCGGTGCCAGACCTGCGAACATCATCAGCGGCCAAGTGAAACTCGGGCCATTCAATTTGCGGAGACGGTAGAGCCACATGAACAAAGAGCCTACTCGCCAAGCCAATGGACCCCACCAGCTGTATTGGCCGGGACGCAAGTTGTGCTTCCAGCATTTCATTAAAAGCTGCCATTGCAAGGGGCTTAGCTGGCGAGTATGCGTCACGCCTGTTTGATGCTCCATGCGCGTATCGTGAAGCGGAGTGAATATCGAAGGGACCAGAAATGCAAATAGGCCACGGCGCTCTATCTCGTAGACCAAATCCAGCGTTTCCCGAACGTCCTGATCGGTCTCGCCTGGATTGCCGACCATCAGGGTCATCATCGGGAACCAATTGTTTTGGTTGGCCACGCGCAAACCTTCGAGAACGATGCTGGGCCAGTCGTCAATGGAAAATGGAACTCCCTTACTGGGCATAATCTGTTTCGCCATCCGCACAGAGCCGGTCTCAAGCCCGATCAAAGGGACCAAGGCCTTCTTCTGTGGATGGGTGCTGAGCAGTGGCAGATGAATAGGACTTTTTGGAAGGAGTATTTCCGAAAGCTGCCGAATCAGTTCGGGATCGACGACGAACGGCGCCATTGTGCAGTGGCTGAGCAGGTGATGCCTCACGCCCGGAGTGTTGGCGATTTCGGTGTACAGATCCACCAGCGCTTCTCGGTTGGGAAAGAAGAACGGAGTATTCGTATGGACCTGACCCCAGATAAACATGTCCTCGGTGGCTAGGGAGATTACTTCGTTGCCTTGTCGCACATTGGCGCGCACGGCGTCCATGATGCGCGCCTTGGGCATATCAATCTGCGGATTCAAGTCCGGCACGCAGAACTGACACCTGCGGCCGCACCCAGTAGTCATCTCTACCACGCCGAAGGTAGTACGCTTGTCCGGGAAGATGATAGCGTCACGCGAGGCGGGGTGCTCTAGATTGATTTTTCGAGGCAGCGTTTCTCCCGCAATCGCTTTCTTGAACAATGCAAGAGTGTCCGCAGATTCGCTGCGGCCTTCCGCAACGCAATCGACGCCCAGTTCCTCGAACTTGTTGGTCTGCGCAATCTGCCAGCCACCTGACCCGCCTACCAGCACGCGAAAATTCTTGCGGTGCATGTTGGACCGAATTTTGTCGAACATTGACCGGGAGTAAATCGAATTGAGCGGCTCCTTCGAGGAGCCAAAGATCGAGGTGTAAACCCCTGCAGCAAACGTGACACCCAGCGGGTTGTGGGTGGAAACGGCTACAACGCGAGTCGCGGGCCCGATGAATTTGTCGAGATCGTCAGGGAAGCAGGCCACCACATCTTCCGCAGCGTATTCGCGGAGCAGAGACTTTTCCAGCACGCGTACTCCGGCTGGCATGTATCGTGCAGTGCCGTCATCGTTTCGTTCAACCTCGCGCCACTTTGGATATTTCTTGTTCAGAACAAACTCGAGCCATTCGGGCAGGGAGGCCAACGCCATCTGAATGAAGTAACCGGCGTGGTCAATCGTCTCCGTCAAAGGTGCAGTAAGAACGATTAACTTGCCGCCGCTGGGGGCAGCGTAATTTGTTGAACTGCTTGTGCATTCTGAGTTTTGATTTTGATGAAGTCGTTCGGTAGCCGGCCGCATGAATTAGGCCTCCCGGTTTCCACGTTAGCGGTGCATATCAAATGGCTCAGGGTGTGCGGGATTATACACGAGATGGTGATTGCCAAGGGATGCTTCGAATCAGGGAAGAAACTGGGGCTGGTTATTGCAAAATCCGCTTTGATCGGCGCCGATCGCGTTTTTGAAATGACGTTTCTACAAAATCCCTCAATCTCCTTGACGGAACGGAAACTCCTCTGGCATGGGAGAGTCACCCAGCAATCGCCAATCTTCCTTGCAGTAGTTTCCTAAGTCCTGGTAGCGCGGCATCACCGTTTCGCGCGGTTTCTCCCGGGGATATTGCCCAGGAAGCGACCGCCTATCGCTTCCTGGGGCTTAGCGTGCGTGCTTCGTGTGGGTACACCCAACTTACTTTTCCCTGCTTGAGTCGTCCTCGGCGTGGATGTAGTTGAACTGAAGTGGAGATTTCCCGCGGACCTGCACAATTGTTTCTCCGCAGGCCATGGCAAAATGGTGCATGTTCGGGTCAAGGAAAGCGAAGCTGCCAGCTGTGAACGCTTTCATTTTGTTGGCATCGAAGTCGTCGCCCATTCCGACTTTGAAGGTTCCCGAGATGACCGTCACATTTTCGCGTTCAGGATGAAAATGAGGCGAAATGCGAAATCCATCCGGCATCTTCAGTCGAATCGTGAAGTCACCCGTTGAGGCTGTTGGGTCGCCCTCCAGAACGGCGAACTGCGCGCCATGACGCACAACGGGTGGTGCTGGCCCCCACGGAATTGTTTCTGGGGTGAATGCGTTTCTTTCTTCTGAGTGGTCGTGCGCAGCGCTTCGGAAAGTCAACCCCGCCCACATGAACATTCCGGCCACGACGAGTGTAATGAACAAGTACCGTTTCATCTTTGAGCCTCCATTGCTCGGTGTCAAACGGTGGCATCATGTGTTAAGCGGCGGACTGTTCCAATGCAAACGGCATACAGTTTGACTATCTTTTCTGTATTCTCGTAAATTATTGATTCTAGGGAATAATTTCGGTTAGAGAGGCCCATGCGACGTCGGAAATCGTCAGTGAAGGAGATCGAGATCGAGCTGGATCTGGGCCGTTACGAACTCCGCCGCCAGGGTCGTCGTGTCAAACTCGAAAAGAAGCCCATGGAACTACTGATTTTTCTGGTGAGCCGCCGGGACCAACTGGTGTCGCGCCAGGAGATTGTCGCCAAGTTGTGGCGCTCCAATCTGTTCATCGAAACCGAGACCAACATCAACAATATTGTGCGAAAGATTCGCACCGCTTTGGGTGACGACTTCGCTCGACCCCGTTTTCTGGAAACCGTCGTCGGCAAGGGGTACAGATTTGTAGGACCTTTGCGTCTGATCGACGCGCGCTATCCACTATCCGACAGCGGATCGAGTGTGTCTCGCGCGGGCGTGGAAAAGTCAGGCGGCTTAGGCGAGCACTCATCGCTGGCGGTCTTGCCGCTGGCTCTCCTCGGTAAAACCACCGACGACCATGGCGTGTGCCTGGGGTTTGCCGACGCGCTGGCCGTGCGCCTTGGGAATGTACCGGGCGTGGACGTTCTACCGACGTCTGCGGTGCTAAATGTGTCGCCCGGCGCGGCACCCGCCGAGACCGCTGCGCGTCTGGGTGTGCGTTTTCTTGTTCGCGGAGCCATTCAGCGTTCCAAGGGACTTTGGCGCCTATCCATGGAAATGTTTGACGCGCATCTCCAGACCGTGTGCTTTACACGGAAACGCGATCTCCATCTCGCCCGTCTGTTCGAACTCGAGGACGAGATTGCCAGGCAAATCGCCATGGTGTTGCACCGGCCGCTCGGTGCCCCGATGGTTCAACGTTCTCCGCGTTATAGCAAGGATCCCACCGCCTATGCGGATTTCATGCGCGGTTACAAGCTCAGTTCCTTGGGCAATCCATCGATGCTCGATGAAGCTGCCCGGCACTTAAATAACGCCGTCGCTCGCGATCCGGCTTTTTCTCTGGCTCACGCCGTCTTGTCCGTTGTCTGCGCCACACGCCACTTTGAACTTGATCCCGCCAGTGCCTGGCTGGAGAGAGCCGAGTTTCATTGCCGGCGCGCGCTTGAACTGGAACCGGATTTGCCCGAAGGGCATGTCGCCAATGCTTTCCTGTTGTGGGGGCCCTCGAAAAATTTCCAGCACGTGGAAGCCATTACCGAACTCAAGCGCGCCTTGACGCTGCAGAATAATCAGCCCCAGGCTTACAATCGTCTGGGCACCATTCTGGCGCACGTTGGATTGCTCGAGCACGCCCGTGAGATGTATCAACGCGCCCGCCAGTTTCATCCGCGGAAGGCTGTCAGTCACAGCATCTTGCAAGTGTATGTCTGGAATCACGAATACGACTTGGCGCGCGAAGAGATTGACGCCTGGAGCGCCGACAGTCCTGAGAACAAATACCCCGTCCATTTCGCTATTCAACTGGCTTTAATGACCGGAGATTTGAGGGAAGCAAGAACGCTCTTGGATGACGCAAACAAGTTCCTGCCAGAAGAGCCACTCTTCGTCACTCAGGAAGGTGTATATTTCGCCTGCATTGGATTAGAGAAAGAGGCCCTCGATCGCCTGACGGCGGCTTGTGCGAACCCCAAATCTTTCGGGCATGCGCATCACAGCCACTATCAGATCGCATCCATTCTCGCTCTCTTAAACCGCCCCGAAGATGCCTTTGAATGGTTGGAGCGAAGTGTCAGCGGTGGATTCGCCTGCTGGCCCTTCTTCTTGAAGGACCCCTGCCTCAAAAACTTACGCGAGCTACCAGCGTTCGAGGTTCTAGTGAGCTCGTTGCAAGTCAGGTATCCCGATCATCTCGGATTGCTTTAGCGGGACGGTGGAGAAAGCCTATTCCGAGCGAACAGTAGGTGTTGAAATCGTTAAAAAGCAAGTTCGGCCGATATTTGGGTCCTGACAACGTAACCCCGCTTGATGCTGGCTATGCGGCTCTACAAATCCTTCTGGCAACCGGATAACGCCTATCAGATAGAAAATCGCGGATCCCCTTCAATAATATGAGGCTCCAGCTTTGGAGTCTGTCCCTTCGTCCAGAGTTTTACCTTGTGCATCACGCGATATTTGAGAGGACCGCCATCATCAGTTTCGCTTCGTTCGATTGGACGAGGTATACAAACAAATTCTGTTTCAAGCATATCGCTGGTGGCGCGGACTATCGAATAGCCATGGCCACCCATATCGACGAATGACAGGTGTGGGGACAGGTCAGGATTGGACTCTGCGCGAGCTTTGGCTATATTTCCGCTCTTCGCGTACTCCAGGCAGGACTTCACTCCATGCCGAAGCAGCATGTTTATTGTGGGCTGGGGACTCTTATCCCTGGGGCCCTGACCGAGGAACAACGGTCGCAAGGGATGTTCTTTCGGAAAGTTGTGCTCGTTGGCTTCAACCATCCCTGGAGCAGAAATCGAACCGGTTACAAAAGCTACTCCAACCGGCGCGAAGGGCTTGGGCGGGAGCGACTTGGCAGCCAGTCCAGCCCAAAAACTGTGCCGATCTCCTGCAACGGTCGCAAATCCTGTAATTCCGTGCGTTTGCACGAAGTCATAGATCTCCGCGCGCTCCACATACGCGCTGCTGTGATCTCCGCCTCCGAAACCCGCGAAACCTGCGCCAGGCCACCGTTTCGTAGTACCTTCCGGAAGACATTGTGGGTCTGCCCGCATGTCGAGTGTGCCCGTGGTGTTTCCCCAAATTTTCCAGGTCGCCGGCGAGTGCCCCAGTCGATCGAGAAACCATTCCTTTTGCTCCGCTCCAAGAATCGTTTGTGGTGGCTGATCCTTACGGAAATTCGGCACATCGGTTGTGTCCCACCGAATCGTTCCAGGTGGGTTGCTACTGTTGTAATCTCGTCCGGCATCCAATATTTCTAGGATCTCTTCCGCCATTAACCCGGGGAAATCTTCACTCGAAAACACGTCGGCTTCTTTTCTATCCGTCGGTTCCTCTGAACGATAACTACGTTGGTCCGTGATCATCAGTTCGACGTTGCGCCCCCAGCGGAACGCTCGGTAACCCTTCAGGCTACCAAGGGCTGCGATGTTGTTTGGCTCCTGCCCCAAACCGTGTTCATCGAACTTCGTAATCGGTGCATCAGTTACTGCTGGTGGATTGAACTGAATTAGGGACGGCCCGCCGGATTTGATTATTCTGGCCGGCTGATATTCGAAGAACGCCTGGTTGGCGGCCACTTTCCGGGTCTGTGCAGCTCTCGTTACGCCGTCAAATTTCTGTAGAGACTGCCATCCCTTCCAGCTGAATTCATGGTTGTCCCACATGCAGACAAATGGCCAGCGAGCGCGAGCATCTTGCAAATCGGGATCATGCAAGTACGCCCGGTAGATCGCACGGTAATCTTCGACCACGGTTGGAATATGAAAGTCATCGATTTTCTCGCCATGTTTATAGCGGACGATGTCCCGTATCGCTCGGTCATACATACCTCGAGGCCGGTCTTCCGGATACCAGACAAGTTCATAAATGAAATCACCGAGATGTAGAACGAAACCCAGGCGATCCTGTTCCGCCGCCCGCTTGTCGTCAAAAATCATTCGTCGGTAAGCGTTCTGGGCTCCGTAATTGACGTTCTGGCAACTGACGAAAGCAAATCGCACCGGTCTGGCATCTGCATGTTGTGGTGCGGTAATCGTTCTACCAATCCTGCTCCCGTTACCCTTGGTGTCTGAGAAGCGATACCAATAAACGCTCGCCGGTTTCAATCCACCGACGAGTACGCGGCAGGTCCAGTCGGAATCCTCTACAATCGGCGCGTCGGCGGTGGCAATAACCTTGCTGAACGATTCGTCCTCAGAGACTTCAAGAGTCAATTTCTCCATCGAACCAGCGGTTACAGGAGCGTGCCGTGTCCACAAAAGAATGCTGTCACCCTCGGGATCACCGGATGCCACGCCCTCCGCGTAGATGTCCCGACGCTCCCGCCAGGCAATCTTGGACACCGCTCCAGAAACTCTTCCCCAAGCCGCTGTTGCACCCAACGCAATAGCCGTTTCCAGGAAAACTCTTCGGTTGATAACTGACATTGCCTCAATTCCTTTCGCGGCAATCGCAGCCCGCTCGGACCTCAGCCGCTGCGTCAAGATCGTGACAGTCTGACGATTGGCCGCCCGTCAGTCCTGGCCTGACGGCGTCCGTTATTATGAGCAAACCTCGATGCAATGGCGATCAGCAATGAAGACCCATCGACATAGTCCTTCGTTTAGCCCACTAACCAGAAGGACTATGT
>Ga0193726_1000826_pt1 | contig 28282 bp, 26 predicted proteins | sample H2c1metaG_FD_144928 | JGI IMG/M metagenome (GOLD analysis project Ga0193726, IMG submission 144928) | Soil microbial communities from a riparian zone of the East river system, Colorado, United States - H2c1 | ecosystem: Environmental > Terrestrial > Soil > Riparian zone | place: USA: East River...
CGGCTATCTGCCGGTGCACAACAAAATCTATTCGCATCCGCAACGCCCCGGCGATGTGGTCTGGAACACCGCCAACAGCCGCAACCGCCGCATCTTCAATGACGCCGCGGGCCTCGCCGCCGGCCGGAATTTGCGTCCCTATCTGATCCAGAGCTATGCCCGCGACATGGGCAACGGCAAAACCGTCATGATGCGCGAAATCGACGTGCCGATCCGCGTCAATGGCCGGCACTGGGGCGGCTTCCGCACCGCCTACAAGCTTTGAGCAATACCTCCAAGAGTTATGAACCAGTGATCGAAGTTGATTTATCCACCCGGAGGAACGTAGCGATGCCGGTTGCACAGCCCGCAAAATCGGAAGCGGCTATGCCCCTCCGCTCGGACAGCGAACGCCTGGTCGATCAGCTTGCGGACCGGATCGGCGGCCTTGGGGTTGAACTCGCGGACGTCGCTGGAAATCTGCAAGAGGTTGCCGGCCGGGTAACCGGCCAATCCGAGCGGTTCGGCCGTCTTCAGAAGACCGCCGAGACGATGGTTTCCGCCAATCGCGTTATCGCGACCGCGTCGCAAGCGGTGCAGTCCGCCACATCGGCTGCCGTCGGTGAAATCACGCAATCGCGCACCGCGGTGGAGACCGCGGTCCGGCATATCGCCGAATTGATCGAAGCCGTCGGCCGCATCGAACTTCGTCTCGGTGATGTCGGAACCGCGCTCGCGCAGGTGGCCAAGGTATCCGGCTCGATCGAAGCCATCGCAAAGCAAACCAACCTGCTTGCGCTGAATGCGACCATCGAGGCTGCCCGCGCCGGCGACGCCGGAAGGGGATTTGCGGTGGTCGCCAACGAGGTGAAAAGCCTTGCCGAAGCGACGCGCCGGGCGACGCACCTGATCGGCGAAACCGTTCGCGATCTTGACGGCCAGGTCGGCAATTTGATCGGCGCGAGCGGCGACGCCTCGCTTCGGGCAAAAAGCGCCGGCGAAGGCGCCCGGCAGATTCAGAGCATCATCGTCCGGGTGCAGGACGGCTTTACCTCGGTCGGCCATGAGATCGATGGCGTCGCCAAAGCGGCTACTTCCAATCTTGCCGATTGCGACATGGTGATCGATGAACTCGGCACGCTGGCCAAGGGCGTCGATCTGTCATCGATCGAACTCAAGCGCGCCGACGACAGGGTGGCGACACTCCTCGACCTTTCCGAAGGGCTCATCGAGTTGATCGCCGACAGCGGCGTGGAGACATCGGATGCACCGCTGATCCGCATCGTCATCGATACCGCAAAGCAGATTTCGGCGGCGTTCGAGAGCGCCGTCGAGCGCGGCGACATCCGCCTCGACCAATTGATGGACGAGCGCTATCGCGAAATTCCGGGCACTGATCCCAAACAGTACCTTACCGACTATGTCGCGTTCACCGACCGGATCCTGCCGCCGATACAGGATCCGATTCAGAAGACCGATCCCAGAATCGCATTTTGCGTCGCATGGGCCAAAGGCGGATATCTTCCAACCCACAATCCGAACTATCGCCTGCCGCAGGGCAAAGACCCGGTCTGGAACAACGCGAACTGCCGCAACAGGCGGCTGTTCAATGATCGCGCGGTGCGCAAAGTGGCTGCGAATACCAGGCCATTCCTGCTGCAAACGTACCGGCGGGACATGGGCGGCGGCAACTTCGTGCTGATGAAGGATCTCTCGTCGCCGATCCACGTCCGTGGCCGCCACTGGGGCGCATTCCGCATGGGCTTCCGTCAGTCTTGAGCCGAAGGAAGCTCGTCGAAGCTGATCCGATTATCAAACAGCCAATTCAGTTAAGAACCGTCATTCCGGGGTGCGCCAACGGGTCCGCGCAAAGCGCGGCCCGATGACAGGCTCCGCGCGAGCCCGGAATCCATAACCACGACAGGGAGTATGGATCCGGACCTGCGCCAAGTGGCGCATCCACGATGTGCACTTGCACATCGTGGAATGACGGAGTGTTGGAGCGCGTCGCTTTGCTCGGTTGCTCGAATTCCAAACACACCTTCACGCCCTCGCCGCGCGATGCGCCCGAGCCGTTGATGAATCTTCCGCCCAAGAAGGGCGTGGGGGACGCCGGGTAACGCTATCCTCTACACCCAAAACCCCGGCAGCGTCGGCTCCAGCCTGCCACCGATCCGCACCGGCGCGATCCGCAGCGCGAGCCCGGTTGAATCGTCGGTCTCGACCGCGACACCGCTCAGGGTCGCTATGCCATGCGCCGGTTCGAATCGCCCGGAGGGAATGCCTGACGTGAAACGCCGCAGCGGCTCTTCCTTTTGCATGCCGATGATCGAATCGTAATCGCCGGTCATGCCGGCGTCGGTCATATAGGCGGTGCCGCCGGAAAGGATCTGATGGTCGGCGGTCGGCACATGGGTGTGGGTGCCGACGACGAGACTGGCGCGGCCGTCGCAGAAAAATCCGACGCCCTGCTTTTCGCTGGTCGCCTCGCAATGAAAGTCGACCACGATGGCATCGGCCGCCGCGCGCAGCGGGCAGGCTTCGAGCTCGCGGTTGAGGGTGGCGAACGGATCGTCGAACGGCGTCATGAAGACTCGGCCGATGGCGTTGATGACCAGTGCCCGCTTGCCGTTCTTGGTGTCGACCAGCGCGGTACCGCGGCCCGGAGTGCCCTTGGGAAAATTGGCCGGTCGAACAAGCCGTGGCGCGCGCTCGATGAACACCAGTGCCTCACGCTGATCCCATGCATGATTACCCAGCGTGACGGCATCGGCGCCGACGTCGATGAATTCCTGGTAAATCGCCTCGGTGATGCCGAAGCCGCCGGCCGCATTCTCGCCATTGACGATGACGAGATCGACCGCCCAGTCGCGGATCATGCCGGGCAAATGCTCTGAGATGGCGGTGCGGCCGGCCTTGCCGACCACATCACCGACGAAAAGAATGCGCAAGTTACAGACTCCGGAAATCGAACAGCCGCGTTTCCGTTAGCACATAATCCAACGCCACGTCGTGTGGCAGCGCCGGAATAGTCTCGATTTCCTGCACCGCGAAGGCGAGGCCGATGACGATGATTTTCTTCGAATCACGCAAGCGCGCGAGCGTGCGGTCATAATGTCCGGCGCCATAACCGATCCGGTGACCCGATCGGTCGAACGCGGCCAATGGAACCAGTACGATGTCGGGAACAATTTCGGCAGCATCGGGCGACGGCTCGAGAATGCCGAGCGGACCGCGCAGCAATGTGTCGTTGGCAGCCCATAGGCGGAACCCAAGCGGAGCATCGCGCGCCACTATCACCGGCAGCGCCAGTCGCATCCCCCGCGCGGCGAGTTCCTGCATCAAGGGAGCTGGATCGATCTCGCTGCGAATCGGCGAGTAACCGGCGACAACCGCGCCAGGCGTGATTTCAATCGGCAATCCGCGCCGCGCGATGGCCTGCGCCGCGGCCATGCGCTGCTCGCCGCTCAACGCATCGCGCTTTGCAAGCGCGGCGGCGCGGAGCATTGCTTTTTCCGCAGAGATTGACGTGGGGAAATCCGGCATTGCCCGAGTTTATCTGAAGCCGTCATCACCCGCCAACGGGTCGGCCGAATGGCCGCTCGATGACAGGCTCCAGCGGGTGATCTAGTATCCCGGATCGTCAGTGATGGAGCCGCAAAGCCGCGGCGTACTGGATGCTCCGCTGGAGCCTGTCATCGGGCTCGCCGAAGGCGAGACCCGGTGGCGGAGCATGACGATGACGGTGCCGGAACGACCTGCGGCATAAGAACTCGGCGGCAAACTAACAAGAAAAGTGCGAAGCCGCGATGGCCGTTGGAGCGCTCGATCCCGGAGTTCCCTACGAAAGTAGGTGGGCACCATGTGACCGGATCCACGGACCCGGCCAGGGACAGTTCCCGGAAGGATCGATAAGGCCCCGGGGATATATGGCTCCTGACGCGCGACACAGCTTCGCCCAATCAATCTAACCACGATGGGACCAATCCGCCAGCGTTAACGCGGGCCATGGTCAACCAATCGCCACCCCACCACCGATGGTGCGGTTGAGCACCTGCGTGGTCTTCTCGATGCGGTCGGCAGCGGCGTTCAGCGCATTGGCGACCGCGGCTTGCGTCGCCCCGGCGCGCTCCGCTGCCACCGTGCGGACGTTGCGCAACGATTCGAGCTCCTGTTCGAGACCGCGGATACGCTGGGCGGCATCGAGCATTTCGTCGCATACGGTCAGCGCCGCCATCACGATCAGGCGCGCATCGCCGATCTCGCCGAACTTGCCGCGCAGCGTGCCGATCCGTGATTCAAGGCTCTCGGCGAGCTTCAGCAGCTGCACCTCCTGCCCTTCCTCGCAGGCCATCCGGTATTGCCGACCGTTGATGGTGACGTTGATATGATTCATGAGGTCTCTCCGGCATCGAGCACCGAGCGGATGGTGCCAATCGCCGCATCCAGCCGCTCGGCGATCTCGCGATTGGTGCGCTCCAGCCGGCGCGATTTCACCAGCGATCCGTCGAGTTCGTCGGCCAGCCGCGATCGATCCGCCCCCAGCGCCTGGATCCGGACAGCCAGCTCGTTCTCGTCACGGTCGGCTTCGCGCCGCCGCTCGACCGCGCTTTCCAGCGCATCCAGCGCCGTCATCAGCCGCCGCGAGGCAGCGTCGATATCGGCCGACATTGGCTCCGCGTGGCCGGAACCGTTGGTGGAATGATCGTTCATGCTAATAGCGCGAACCTTCCGTAGGGCCCCCCGCTCAGCAAAATCTGCGGTTTGGCAAGCCTTTAGAGGAGGAAATTTACGTGGCAAGCGAGGCAAGCGCAACGCCGCTTTGCAGCTATGCACCGCAAAGCAACTTTTCGGCCCCGCGGGGTGTTTCCCCGCCTTGGACTCCGGGAACACAGATGCTATCCAGCCCTGACTTCCCGTTGCCGGCTTGTGCCGAGACATTCGCCGATGCGGCGAATCGCCATCAAGCACCTCATTTCAGGCGGAATTTCATCATGACGCAGGTCGATCATTCCGGTATGGCCAACGCGATTCGCGGGCTAGCCATGGATGCTGTCGAGAAGGCGAAATCCGGCCATCCCGGCCTGCCGATGGGCGCCGCCGATGTCGCCACCGTGCTGTTCACGCAGTTCCTGAAATTCGACGCCGCCGATCCGCGATGGCCGAATCGCGACCGCTTCATTCTGTCGGCCGGCCACGGCTCGATGCTGCTGTATGCGCTGCTGTATCTGACCGGCAATACCGACATGACGCTCGACCAGCTCAAGCACTTCCGCCAGTTGGGATCGCTGACGCCGGGCCATCCGGAGAATTTCCACACCAAGGGCATCGAGACCACCACGGGACCGCTCGGCCAGGGCATCGCGACGTCGGTCGGCTTCGCGCTCGCCGAGAAGATGCTCGCCGCCGAGTACGGCAAGAAAATTGTCGACCATCATACCTATGTGCTCGCCTCCGACGGCGACCTGATGGAAGGCGTATCGCAGGAAGCGATCGCCATGGCCGGCCACTGGAAACTCAACAAGCTGATCGTGCTGTACGACGACAACGGCATTTCGATCGACGGCCCGCTCTCGATCGCCGACTCGGTCGACCAGGTTAAACGGTTCAAATCCGCCGGCTGGCAGGCCGAACTCATTGACGGTCAGGATCAGCAGGCGATCGCCGCCGCGATCACGCGGGCGCAGAAATCCAACAAGCCCTCGATGATCGCCTGCAAGACCACGATCGGCTACGGGGCGCCGACCAGGGCCGGCACCGCGAAAGCGCACGGCGAGGCACTTGGCGCCGATGAGCTCAAGGGCGCCAAGGAGAAGCTCGGCATTTCGCTGGAGCCGTTCTCGGTGCCGCCGGACGTGTTGAAAAGCTGGCGCGAAGTTGGCGCCCGCGGCGCCGCCGCGCGTGTGGAGTGGGAGGCTCGCTTCGCCGCGCTGCCTGCCCGCAAGCGCACGGAATTCGAACGGCGCTTGCGGCATGAGCGGCCGGCTGCTCTGGCGAAAGCGTTCAAGGCCCACAAGAAGGCGCTGCTTGAGACGCCGCAGAATATCGCCACCCGCAAATCGTCCGAACTTGCGATCGAGGCGATCGTGCCGGCGATGCCGGAATTCCTGGCGGGCTCGGCCGATCTCACCGGCTCCAATAACAACAAGGCGAAGTCCGCGGTCGCCTTCTCGGCCAAAACGCCGAAAGGCCGCTTCATCCATTACGGCGTCCGCGAGCACGGCATGGCGGCGGCCATGAATGGAATTTTCCTGCACGGCGGATTCGCGCCGAATGGCGCGACGTTCCTGATATTCACCGACTACGCCCGCCCGGCGATGCGGCTCGCAGCCTTGATGGGCACCGGCGTCGTCTACGTGATGACCCACGATTCGATCGGTCTCGGCGAAGACGGACCGACGCATCAGCCGGTCGAACATCTCGCAAGCTTGCGCGCCATTCCCAACATGCGCGTGTTCCGTCCCTGCGATGCGATGGAGGTGGCCGAGTGCTGGGAACTGGCGCTCAACCGAATCGATGGCCCGACGGTACTGGCGCTGACCCGCCAAAACCTGCCCCAATTGCGTACCACGGCGCGACCGGACAATCCGTGTGGCCATGGCGCCTATGAACTGGTTGCCGCGCAAGGCGAAGCGAAGATATCGCTATTTGCCTCCGGCTCCGAGGTCGAGATCGCGGTTGCCGCGCAAAAGCAGCTTGCCGAGCGCGGTATCGCTTCGCGGGTGGTGTCGGTGCCGTCCCTCGAATTGCTGCTGGCGCAACCGGCGGACAGGCAGAAGGCGATTATCGGCAATGCGCCGGTCAAGGTGGCGATCGAGGCCGCGGTGCGGTGGGGCTGGGATGCCGTGATCGGGCCCAATGGCGCATTTGTGGGCATGCACAGTTTTGGCGCCAGCGCACCGGCCAAGGACCTTTACAAGCACTTCGGAATTACAGCCGAGGCGGCGGTTAACGCTGCGGTCAAGCTGTTGGGCTGACGGTTGAGATTGCCCGAAAAAAGGATTACCTAGCGGTCATATTATCCGCTCCCGCCCGGCCGAACCGGGCGTCCGCCGCAAAACCCTCGTGGATGGCCTAAGCGCCCTCCGCGGGGATGACAGAGGTCATTGAAGGAGAGAGAACAGATGGCAGTCCGGGTCGCGATCAACGGATTTGGCCGCATTGGCCGCAACGTGCTGCGGGCCATCTACGAGGCCAAACGCAACGATATCGAAGTGGTCGCTATCAACGACCTCGGCCCGGTCGAGACCAACGCCCATCTCTTGCGCTACGATTCAGTGCACGGCCGCTTTCCCGGCACCGTGACCGTGGACGGCGACTCGATCAGCCTCGGCAATGGCAAGATCAAGGTCACCGCGGTACGCGATCCCAACACCTTGCCCTGGAAAGATCTCGGCATCGACATCGCGCTGGAATGCACCGGCATCTTCAGCGCCAAGGCCAAGGCTTCGGCGCATCTCACCGCCGGCGCCAAGCGCGTGCTGGTCTCGGCGCCGTCGGACGGCTCTGATGCCACGATCGTATTCGGCGTCAATCACGACAAGCTGACTAGGGATCACCTGGTCGTGTCGAACGGCTCCTGCACGACCAACTGTCTCGCGCCGGTCGCAAAAGTGCTGAACGACACCGTCGGCATCGAGACCGGTTTCATGACCACGATCCACGCTTATACCGGCGATCAGCCAACGCTCGATACGCTGCACAGCGATCTCTATCGCGGCCGCGCCGCGGCGATGTCGATGATCCCGACCTCCACCGGGGCGGCCAAGGCGATCGGGCTGGTGCTGCCGGAACTGCAAGGCAAGCTCGACGGTGTCGCGATCCGCGTCCCCACCCCGAACGTCTCGGTGATCGATCTCAAGATCATCGCCTCGCGCAAGACCGACGTGAAGGAAATCAACGAGGCGATGAAGCGCGCCAGCGAACAGCAGATGAAGGGCATTCTCGGCTATACCACCGCGCCCAACGTCTCGATCGACTTCAACCACGATCCGCATTCCTCCACGTTCCACATGGACCAGACCAAGGTGCAGAACGGCACGCTGGTGCGGGTGATGGCGTGGTACGACAATGAATGGGGCTTTTCCAACCGCATGGCCGACACCGCCGTGGCGATGGGGAAGCTGCTCTGATTTCATGAGCTCATGGTTCGAGACGCGCGCCAACAGCGCGCTCCTTACCATGAGGGAGAAACCTCATCCTGAGGAGCCGAGCGCAGCGAGGCGTCTCGAAGGATGAGTGGCGCGAGACCAATAATGTCCAAGACATTCCGCACCCTCGATGACGTCGACGTGAAGGGCAAGCGCGTGCTGCTGCGCGTCGATCTCAACGTACCCATGGAGAATGGCCGCGTCACCGACGCTACCCGGCTCGAGCGCATCGCCCCCACCATCACCGAGATTTCCGGCAAGGGCGGAAGAGCGATCCTGCTGGCACATTTCGGCCGGCCCAAGGGGCGCGACGCCAAGGACTCGCTGAAACCTGTCGCCGATGCATTGGCCCAGGTGATCAGGAAGCCGGTGGCGTTCGCCGCGGATTGCGTCGGCGAGATCGCTGAAAAGGCGATTGACGCGATGAAGGATGGCGACATCCTGTGTCTGGAAAATACCCGCTTCCACAAAGAGGAAGAAAAGAACGATCCGGCGTTCGTGGCCGAGCTGGCAAAGCTCGGGGACATCTGGGTCAACGACGCGTTCTCGGCCGCGCACCGGGCGCACGCTTCGACCGAGGGTCTCGGCCACAAATTGCCGGCCTATGCCGGCCGCACCATGCAGGCCGAACTCGACGCGCTCGGCAAGGCGCTGGAGGCGCCGACCAAGCCCGTCATCGCAATCATCGGCGGCGCCAAGGTCTCCACCAAGATTGATCTTCTGGAAAACCTCGTCAGCAAGGTCGATGCGCTGGTGATCGGCGGCGGCATGGCCAACACCTTCCTGCATGCCCAGGGCGTCGGCATCGGCAAGTCGCTGGCGGAGAAGGATCTCGCGGCGACGGCGCTGCGCATTGTCGAGAAGGCGAAAGCTGCCAATTGCGCCATCATCCTCCCCGTCGACGCCGTGGTGGCGTTTCACTTCGCCGCCAATTCGCCGTCCCATGCCTACGGCCTCGATGCCATCCCCTCCGACGGCATGATCCTCGACGTCGGCCCGCAGTCGACCGCGCGGATCCATGCCGCGATCGACGATGCCGCGACGCTGGTCTGGAACGGCCCGCTCGGGGCGTTCGAGATGACGCCGTTCGACCGCGGCACCATGGTGGCCGCGAAGCACGCGGCGGACCGGACCAAGGCCAAAAAACTGATTTCGGTCGCCGGCGGCGGCGACACGGTGGCGGCGCTCAACCAAGCCGGCGTGGCCGGCGATTTTACCTATGTTTCGACCGCGGGCGGTGCGTTTCTTGAATGGATGGAAGGCAAACCCTTGCCCGGTGTCGAGGTTTTGAGGGCGAAGTGACGCAACTTGAAGCTTGGCCGCTCCCGGCCTATGTTACATGTAACGCTTCAATCTAGGGACATCTGCCATGGCCGACGGAGCAAAGCGGGTCCAAAAGCACCGCGACAAGATGAAGGCGGCCGGCCTCAAGCCGGTGACGATCTGGGTTCCGGATGTCAATGCGCCGGGATATGCGCAAGAGGTCGCCGACGCGATTGCGATTATCAATGCGAGCGCGGACGAGAAGGTCATCCTCGAAGAGCTTTCAAATATTGAGATCGAAGGCTGGAAATGAAACGCGGTGAGCTGGTCACCGTTATCCTTCCGGGCGCCTATGGGAAACCTCGACCTGCAGTGATTGTTCAGTCCGACAAATACGCGGCGATGCAATCCGTTACGTTCCTGCCCATGACGAGCGACGTTCTTCCAAAACAAGTGTTTCGGATTACGGTTACACCGACGCTGGAGAACGGGTTGCAGGTGCCGTCCCAGATCATGGCCGACAAATGCAGCACATTGCCGTTGGCCAAGGTGGGCAGCGTGTTCGGGCGTCTCGGCGCTACTGATCTAGGAAGAGTCGACCGGGCACTCGCGGCGTTCTTGGGTTTTGTCTGAGAACCGGTTAGTTTGAATTTTGAAACAGTGACAGCCTGCTGTCACCCTATTGCGGAGAACTGGACACATGGCTCGCATCACGTTGCGTCAACTGCTCGACCACGCGGCGGAACACGACTACGGCGTGCCGGCCTTCAACATCAACAACATGGAGCAGGCGCTCGCCATCATGGACGCCGCCTCCAGCCTCGACGCGCCGGTCATCATTCAGGCCTCGCGCGGCGCCCGGTCCTACGCCAACGACATCATGCTGAAGCACATGATGGATGCGGTTACCGAGATCTATCCGCAGATTCCGGTCTGCGTTCACCTCGATCACGGCAACGGGCCCGACACCTGCATGACCGCGATCCAGGCCGGCTTCACCTCCGTCATGATGGACGGCTCGCTAAAGGCCGACGGCAAGAGCCCGGCCGACTGGGACTATAATGTCGGGGTCACCAAGACCGTCACCGACATGGCCCACCTCGGCGGCATTTCGGTGGAGGGCGAACTCGGCGTGCTGGGCTCGCTCGAGACCGGCATGGGCGACAAGGAGGACGGCCACGGCGCGGACGGCAAGCTCTCCCACGACCAGTTGCTCACCAATCCCGACGAGGCCGTCAAGTTCGTCAAGGAGACCAAGGTCGACGCTTTGGCGATTGCGATGGGCACCTCGCACGGCGCCTACAAATTCACCCGCAAGCCGGACGGCGATATCCTGGCCATGAACGTGATCGAGGAAATTCACCGCAAGCTGCCCAACATGCATCTGGTGATGCATGGATCGTCGTCGGTGCCGCAGGACCTGCAGGACATCATCAACGCCAATGGCGGCAAGATGAAGCCGACCTGGGGCGTGCCGGTTTCAGAGATCCAGCGCGGCATCAAGAACGGCGTCCGCAAGATCAACATCGACACCGACAACCGCATGGCGATGACGGGCCAGATCCGCAAGGTGCTCAACGAGGATCCAAGCGAATTCGATCCGCGCAAATATCTCAAGCCGGCGATGGAAGCGATGGCGAAGCTCTGCAAGCAGCGGCTGCAGGAATTCAATACCGCCGGTCAGGCGAGCAAGATCAAGAAGGTGCTGACCACCGCCGAGATGGCGAAGCGTTACATCAAGGGCGAGCTCGATCCGAAGATCGCGTAACGGGCGGGCCCTCCTGAACGAGCCGCCTCACCGGCGCCTGCGCACGTTTTCTTGGCGTTTACTTGGATGTTTTTCTGGACGTTTTCCCGGGAACTGCCCGAGAACCGTCTACTTTGACTTGCAAGGACACAGTGCTCCAGAGGAGGCATCGATGAATCTCGCAGATCTCAACAAGGTCGCTCTGGCCATGGTCGCGCCGGGCAAGGGCATACTCGCCGCCGACGAATCCTCAGGCACGATCAAAAAGCGCTTCGACGCCATCAATGTGGTATCGACCGAGGAATCTCGCCGCGACTATCGCGAAATGATGTTCCGCTCCAGCGAAGCCATGACCCGGTACATCTCCGGTGTCATTCTCTATGACGAGACCATCTGGCAAAATGCCGGGGATGGCACGCCGCTGGTGAAGATCATCCAACAATCCGGTGCGATCCCCGGCATCAAGGTCGATGAGGGAACGCAAGCCCTGCCGAACTGCCCGGGTGAATTGGTCACCGTCGGGTTGGACAAGCTCGCCGAGCGCCTGAAGAAATATTACGATCAGGGCGCGCGGTTCGCAAAATGGCGCGCGGTGATCGACATCGGCCCGGGCATTCCGACCATGACCGCGATCCACGTCAACGCCCATGCGCTGGCGCGTTACGCGGCATTATGCCAGGCCGCACAGATCGTTCCGATCGTCGAGCCGGAAGTCCTGATGGATGGCGATCATGACATCAACCGCTGTTATGAGGTGAGCATGCGCGTGCTCAACAAGACCTTTCAGGAATTGCGGGTTCAGCGCGTCGCGCTGGAAGGCATGATCCTGAAACCGAACATGGCCATCTCCGGCAAGAAATGTGCGAAGCAATCCTCGGTCGAAGAGGTCGCGGAGAAAACCATTCGACTGTTGAAATCTTGCGTCCCCGCGGCGGTGCCCGGCATTGCCTTCCTCTCCGGCGGGCAATCCGACACCGACGCCACCGCGCATCTCGACGCCATGAACCGGATCGGCGGCCTGCCGTGGCGCCTCACCTTCTCCTATGGTCGCGCGCTGCAGGCGGCGCCGCAGAAGGCGTGGTCGGGCAAGGCCGAGAACGCGGCCGCGGGCCAGCGGGCATTTACCCATCGCGCGCGGATGAATTCGCTCGCCACCGAGGGCGAATGGCAGGCCGATCTGGAAAAGCAGAAGGCGGCATAGAGTTGGCCAATAAACCTGTTCCGCCGCGCCCCGCGCCGCGGCTTTATCTGGCGACGCCGGTCGTGGACGATCCGTCGTCATTGCTGGCAAGCCTTCCAGGCTTGCTGGCAGAGGCCGATGTCGCGGCGGTGCTGCTGCGGCTCAAGACGACCGACCAGCGCACCATGATCTCACGCATCAAGACCCTGGCGCCCGTGATCCAGGACAGCGGCGCTGCACTCCTGCTCGACGGTCATGTCGAACTGGTCGCCCGTGCCGGTGCCGATGGCGCGCATCTGACCGGGATCGAAGCCATGGAGGATGCACTGCCGACGTTGAAGCCCGACCGTATCGCCGGCGTCGGCGGGCTGACGACGCGCCACGATTCGATGGCTGCCGGCGAGGCCGGGGCGGATTACGTGCTGTTCGGCGAACCCGATGCGAGCGGGCAGCGGCCTTCGGTCGAGGCGATCGCCGAACGGCTGCAATGGTGGGCTGAGCTGTTCGAGCCGCCGTGCGTCGGGTTTGCGGCGTCGCGCGAGGAGATCGGCGAATTTGCGGCAGCCGGCGCGGATTTCGTTCTGGTCGGCGATTTCATCTGGGCCGATCCGCGCGGCGCGGCGGCGGCGTTGCTGGATGCCGGGCAGACGATCAGGCAGGCGCAGACCGCGATGTCCGGAAAAGTCAAAGCCGAACAGGAATAACGCCGGAAATGAAGATCCTGCGTCCCATATCGATCCTGATGAGCTGTCTGATGTTGACGGCGAACGCGGCGGCGCAAATCTCGCTGACGCCGCCCGCCGCCGACACGCCGCCGGCGGCAGACAAACCAGCCGCCAAGCCGAAAGCCAAGCCGCCGACGGTCGCCAAGAAGCCGCCGGCTCCCGCCGCGACGGCAAAGCCCGCGCCACCTGTCGCAGCACCGGTCGCGACGGTAGCTCCCGCCCCCCCGCCAGACGATCCCAACGCCGATCTGGTGTATGGCGCCTATCAGCGCGGGCAGTACAAGACGGCGTTCGATCTTGCGAGCAAACGCGCGCAAGACTTCAGCGATCCAAAGGCGATGACCATGCTTGGCGAACTCTACGCCAACGCGATGGGCGTCAAGCGCGACTATGCCAAGGCCGCCGACTGGTACAAGCGCGCCGCCGACGGCGGCGACCGCGAGGGCATGTTCGCACTGGCGATGCTTCGGCTCGGCGGCCGCGGCGGCCCGGTCAATCGCGAGGAAGCGGTGAAATTGCTGGCGTCCTCGGCCAAGCTCGGCAATCCGAAGGCGGCGTATAATCTCGCGCTGCTCTATCTCGACGGCCAGACGCTGCCGCAGGACCTCAAACGCGCCGCGGAATTGCTTCGCGTCGCCGCCGACGCCGGCAATCCGGAAGCGCAATACGCGCTGGCGACCTTCTACAAGGAAGGCACCGGCGTTCCGAAAGACCTCGACAAGGCGGTGCGGCTGTTACAGGCGGCGTCGCTCGCCGATAACGTCGACGCCGAGGTCGAATACGCCATCGCGCTCTATAACGGTACCGGCACGCCGAAGAACGAGGCCGCCGCGGTGGCGCTGTTGCGCAAGGCCGCCAAGCAAAACAGTCCGATCGCACAGAACCGCCTCGCGCGTGTATTGTTGAGCGGACAGGGCGCAACGATGGACAAGGTCGAGGCGCTGAAATGGCACATTATTGCGAAAACAGCCGGGAAGGGTGACCCCACGCTCGACGAGGCACTGGCGACCTTGAGCCCGGAGGATCGTGCCAAGGCCCAGGAGGGCGCGCGCATTTGGCTCGGCAACAAATGATCCGCCTTGACGCCACCGCCACCGCAGGGCACCCACAGGGAGCGCGGACAGCAAGAGTTGCGTCCGGTTTGCGTCCGACCGCGCTCATGATGAGAGCATCCCGCCAATCCCTGTCCTGACCTGACGCTCAGGTCGTCTTGAGCCGAGATCATGCTGCATTCAGCCCTTATCAACGTCATGGTCAAGGCCGCGCGCCGCGCCGGCCGCAGCCTCAAGCGCGACCTCGGCGAGGTCGAAAATCTTCAGGTGTCGCTGAAGGGACCCGCCAATTTCGTCACCATGGCCGATCGCCGCGCCGAGGAGATGCTGCACTCCGACCTCACCAAGGCGCGGCCGGGTTACGGCTTCATCGGCGAGGAAGGCGGCACCCGCGAAGGCGACGACAAGAGCCACACCTGGATCGTCGATCCGCTCGACGGCACCACGAATTTCCTGCACGGCATCCCGCAATTCGCGATTTCGATCGGCCTGCAGCGCGAGGGCACCATGATTGCCGGCCTGATCTATAATCCGGCCAATGACGACCTCTACATCGCCGAGCGCGGCAAGGGCGCCTTCCTCAACGATCAGCGCCTACGCGTCGCCGGCCGGCGTAACCTCGGCGACTGCGTGATCGCCTGCGGACTGCCGCATATCGGGCGCGGCGACCACAACCTGTCGCGCAACGAGATGACCGAAATCCAGAACAAGGTGGCCGGCCTGCGCCGGTTCGGCGCCGCCTCGCTCGATATGGCTTTCGTCGCGTCGGGCCGCCTCGACGGCTATTGGGAGCGCAACCTGTCGCCGTGGGATATGGCGGCCGGACAGATCATCGTGCGCGAAGCCGGCGGCACCGTCAGCGGCATCGAGGGCGACGACGATCCGCTCAAGACCGGCAACCTGATCTGCGGCAATGAATTCGTTCACGCAGAGCTGGTGAAGATTCTGAAGCCGCTGGGGAAGTAGGTAGCGAGCCGCGATGTAGTTCGCCGTCATCATCCGCGAAAGCGGATGATCCAGTACGCCGGGCCCGCTGACGTTCAACTCCAGCTTCACGAAGTACTGGATGCCCGCTTTCGCGGGCATGACGACTGAGGCTTCAGCAACGGGAGCGTCCTATGAACTCCGCGGCGCCGGTGGCCATTTGCGTCGCCTTAACGGACGGGCGCCTGCGATGGCCATACCGGCAATCGCCGACACGAGCGGTTGATCCGCAGATTGTTCAACGCGAGTCCCGGCGTGGACATATGCCTTTAAAGCAGATGAAATAGAGTAGGCAAAGTTCGGACGGATCACAAGTTCCGATGGGTCACAAGTCATGCCATTGATGTTCCGGCTTGCCTCCCGAAACCTGTTTCATGACCGGCTTCGGTTCATCGCAACAATCGTCGGTATCGTCTTCTCCATCGTGCTTGTGACGGTGCAAATGGGCCTCTATGTCGGCTTCGGACGCATGGTTACCACGATGATCGATCATGCGCCCGCCGATCTGTGGGTCATGCCGCTCGGCACCAAATGTTTCGAAGATCCTTCATTGATGGATGATCGTCAGCGGTTTCGGGCCCTGGCGGTCAATGGGGTTGCCGAAGCCGCTCCTCTCGTTATTGGCTTCGCGCAATGGCGATTGCCGGGCGGCGGAACGACGCCGGTTTTCATCGTCGGTTCCGAACTGCGGGGATTGGGATTGCGTCCGTGGGATTTGGTCGCTGGCCGTGTCGATGATTTGTCGATTCCCGGTGCGGTGGCGATCGACCAGTCTTATTTCGATCGGCTTGGCACCAGCGGGCTGGGCGCCACCTCTGAAATTCGCGATCAAAAAATCCAGGTGACGGCGGTGACCAAAGGCATCCGTTCATTCACCACGACGCCCTTCGCATTCACGGGACTTGATCGCGCGCGGGCCTTTACCGGAATTTCACCCGACAAGGCTTCTTATTTCCTGGTGCGTGTCACTCCCGGTTCGGATGTCGAAGGCGTTCGTCGACGATTGCAAGCAAACCTCTCCGACGTCGAGGTCCTGACAACGACCGAGTTTCGCAACCGCAGCCGGAGCTTTTGGCTGTTCGGTACCGGCGCGGGCGCCGCCCTGTTCGCGGGGGCTCTGCTTGGCACCATCGTCGGCACCGTCATTGTCGCGCAAACGTTATATTCGAGCACCAAGGATCACCTGGACGAATTCGCAACATTGCGCGCCATCGGATCGTCCGGCGCATATATCTACATGGTGATCATCTGGCAGGCGCTGCTTAGCGCCATCATCGGATTTTGCGGCGCCGCTGCTATCGGCGCCATCGTCGTCAAGATGACTGCCGAGTCTGCATTGCCAATCGTCGTGACGCCCGCATTGACCATAGGGCTGCTTGTGTTGACCGTCGTCATGTGTGTCGCATCGGCCATTGCTGCCATCGTGCAGGTCGTGCGCATCGATCCCGCCCTGGTGTTCACGCGATGACGGAGACTTTGCTCGATGCTGTCGACGTCGTAAAACACCTCGGCCACGGCGCCGGCGAAGTACAGGCACTCAAAGGCGTCAGTCTGTCGCTCAGCGGCGGCGAATTGGTCCTGCTCATGGGACCATCGGGCAGCGGCAAGACCACGCTGCTCTCGGTGATGGGATGCCTGATGACGCCGACGCGCGGAATTGTTCGGGTTCGCGGCCGATCGACCGCCGGTGCGGGGCCTGAGGACCTCGCCAAACTCAGGCGAGATCACATCGGTTTCATCTTTCAATCCTACCATCTGTTTCCCACCCTGACGGCTGAGGACAATGTCCGGCTAGCGCTGGATGTGCGCGGCCAGCGATCCAGACGCGCCAAGATCGCGGCAAGGGAATCCCTGGCCATGGTCGGCCTTGCCCATAAGACCAAAGCGTTTCCCATCGAGCTCAGCGGCGGCGAGCAACAGCGCGTGGCGATCGCGCGGGCCATTGTGGGGAACGCATCGGCGATTCTTGCGGACGAGCCGACCGGCGCACTCGACACTCAAAACGGTCAGGCCATCATGACCCTGCTCGCCCAGATCGCCAAAGACCAGTCTCGCGGGGTGCTGGTGGTAACGCACGATCCGCGTATCCTGCCGTTCGCCGATCGCATCGTGCACATCGAAGACGGGCGGATCGCAAGCGAAGAGCCGGGCGAGCGCAGCAAGGAACAGAGGGTGCGGAGGTCATGATCACGCCGAAGGTCAAGACGGCTTTGCTTGCCGCTCTAAATTTGGCCGTTCTGGCCACCTCGCTTGCTGTGCCGGCGGCAAGGACACATGCGCAGGCACCCGCACGCGCCGTGACAACCGATGCGGCCGAGGAGAAGCGTTGGCTGGCGGTCGCACCGGGGCGGGTCGAGCCGTTGTCGGGGGTGATCAGGGTTGCCGTGCCCGTCATGGGCGTGATCGACGACGTGCTGGTGAGAGCCGGCGACGCCGTGTTTGCCGGCGAACCGCTGGTTAACCTTGTCGATCATGAAGCCAGGGCGCGACTTGCCACCGCAGAGGCGCAGGTCGCACTGCGACGGCGCGTACGCAACAAAGAGTCCGCCGCGTCCGGGGCTGCGGTACGGCGCAGGGCCGAGGATGCGGTGGCGGATGCTGAAAACGCAGTATCCGAGGCGCGGTCTTTCGTCGACAAGGCAGCCGTCGAAAGGCGGGCCGGCCGCGGTTCGGATGCCGATGTGGAGGCGGCCCGTTCGGGATTGACACGTGCGCAAGTTCGTCTGGTCCAGCAAAAGGCCGAGCTTCGCAGGATCGAGGCCAATGCGCCGCTGCCAACCCAGGCCGAAGGCCAACTCAACATTGCGCGCGGTGAACTGCTGGCGACCCAGGCCGCCATTGAAAAAATGACGATTCGTGCGCCGATGGACGCCACCATTTTGCAGATGAATGCCAGACAAGGGGAACTGGCCTCTCCATCGGCCGCGCAGCCGCTCGTTCTGCTCGGCAACGTTTCGGCCCTGCGCGTGCGCGCCGAGGTGGACGAACGTGACATTACAAAGATAAAGGTCGGGCAATCGGTGCTGGTGCGTCCCGCAGCGTTTCGCGACCGCGAAATCGCTGGAACAGTCTCCCTCGTTGCTCCCTTGGTGGAGGCCGGACGCCATAACGCGCTCGGACAACGCAATATGACCGACGTCGATGTGGTGGAGGTGCTGGTCGACCTGGGCGAGCCTGGTCCGCTCGCGGTTGGCATGAAGGTGGACGTGTATTTCCGCCAGGATAGCGCCTCGCGCAATTGAGCTCCGCGTGGGTTGCGGGCTCTATGGGTTTAGCGGCGCCGGTGGTCCATACCGCTCGCCTGCCGCCGCATTCTCCGTGGTCTCCCGGTCGCGCGCGAAAAAGCGCTGCACGGTGACAAAAAACACCGGCACCATCAGCAGAGCCAGAACCACCACCGCGATCATGCCGCCCATCACGCTGGTGCCGAGCGCCTGCTGGCTCGCGCCGCCGGCGCCGGTCGCCACCACCATCGGCAACACGCCGCAAACGAAGGCGAGGCCGGTCATCAGGATGGGGCGGAAACGAAGCGCGCAGGCTTCCACCGTCGCCTCGATCAGCGGCTTGCCTTGGGCACGCAAATCCTTGGCGAATTCGATGATGAGAATGGCGTCCTTGGCCGCGAGCCCAATGATCGTGATCAGGCCGACGGTGAAATAGACGTCGTTCGGCAATCCGCGCAGCGTCGCCGCCAGCACCGCGCCGCAAATCCCGAGCGGTACCGTCAGCAGCACCGCCAGCGGTATGGTCCAGCTTTCGTAGAGCGCGGCGAGACACAGGAACACCACCAGCGCCGACAGGCCGAGCAGGAACGGCGCCTGCGAGCCCGACAGTTTTTCCTGCAGCGACTGCCCGGTCCATTCGTAGCCGAAGCCGCGCGGCAGCAGGTTGGCGAGCCGCTCCATCTCGGCGATGGCGTCGCCGCTGGTGAAGCCCTGCCTCGCTTCGCCGCTGATGCGCACCGATGGATAAAAATTGAATCCGGCGATCTGCGTCGGTCCCTTCGACCACTCGATCGTGGTAAAGGCGGAAAACGGCACCAATTGACCGCGGCTGTTTTTCACATTGTAGTTCAGGATGTCGTCCGCGTTCATGCGGCTGCCGCTATCGGCTTGCACGATCACCCGCTGCATCCGGCCGCGGTTCGGAAAATCGTTGATGTAGTTCGACCCGAGATTGGTGGAGATGGTATTGTTGATGTCCTCGAAGGTGACGCCGAAGGCGCCCGCCTTCTCGCGGTCGATGGTGAGATTGACCTGCGGCGCCGGCGGCAGACCTTCGATATAGACCTTCTGCAGGACCGGGCTCGCATTGGCCTCCGTGATCAGCCTGTCGGCGGCGCTCACCAGCGCCGGATAGCCCTTTTGCCCGCGATCCTGCAGGCGGAAGCTGAAGCCCGAGGAATTGCCGAGGTTGTCGATCGGCGGCGGCTGCAGCGCGGAAATCTTGGCGTCGCGGACCGCCGACAGGTCTCGGTTGATGTCGGCGACGATGGCGGCGGCCGAATCCTTCGGCGAGCGTTCCGACCAGTCCTTCAACGTGATGAAGGCCTGCGCGGTGTTCATGCCCTGGCCGGAAAAGCTGAAGCCGGTAAGAAACGTCACGGTGTCGACGCCGGCGCGCGCCGCCAGATATTTTTCTACTGTCTCAACGACGGCCTCGGTGCGGCCGAATGACGAGTCGGACGGCGTCTGCACGTCGGTGGTGATGAAGCCCTGATCGTCCACAGGCAGAAAGCCGCCGGGCAGACGAGCGAAGGCCCATGTCAGCCCGATCAGCAGCGCTGCGTAGATCAGCATCAGCCGCCCGGTGCGCTGAAGCGACCACCCAACCGTGCCGGCGTAGCGGCCCTTCACGGTGTCGAGCCCGCGATTGAACAAGCCGAACACGCCCTTGCGGGCATGGGCATGGCCTGCGGTCACCGGCTTCAGCAGCGTCGCGCACAGCGCCGGCGTCAGCGACATCGCCAGCAGCGCCGAAAAGCCGATAGCGGCAACCATCGTCACCGAGAACTGCCGATAGATGATGCCGACCGATCCCGGAAAGAACGCCATCGGCACGAACACCGCGATCAGCACCAGGGTGATGCCGATGATCGCCCCGGTGATCTGCGACATCGCCTTGCGCGTGGCCTCCTTCGGGGCAAGCCCCTCCTCGGCCATGATGCGCTCGACGTTCTCGACCACGACGATGGCATCGTCCACCAGAATGCCGACCGCCAGCACCATGCCGAACATCGTCAGCATGTTGATCGAATACCCCGCCAGCAGCAGCGTCGCGCAGGTGCCGAGCAGCGCCACCGGAACCACAATGGTCGGAATGATGGTGTAGCGGATGTTCTGCAGGAACAGGAACATCACAACGAACACCAGCACCACCGCCTCGACCAGCGTCGACAGCACCTTCTCGATCGAGGCCTTCACCACAGGCGTGATGTTGTAGGGAATGTCGTAGGCGATATTGGCGGGAAAGAACCTCGACAGTTCCTTCATCTTGGCTTCGACCGCGCCGGCGGTGGCAAGCGCATTGCCGGTTGGCGACAGCAGCACCGAAAGGCCCGCGGTCGGCTTGCCATTGAGCCTCGTGGTGAATTGATAGCCCATGCCGCCGATTTCGATCCGGGCGACATCGCGCATCCGGACGGTCGAGCCGTCGGGATTGGCGCGCAGGATGATCGAGCCGAATTCATCCGGCGAACTCAGTTGGCCTTTGACGAGCACGAGCGCCGATATCTTCTGCTTCGGCGTGCTCGGTTCGGCGCCGATGCTACCCGATGCGACTTGCGCATTCTGGGCATTGATCGCCTTGGTTACATCGTCCGCCGTCAGGCCGTAGCCGACAAGCCTGGCGGGATCGACCCAGATCCGCAGCGAGCGCTCGGTGGAATAAAGCGTGGCCCGCCCGACGCCGGGGATGCGCCTGATCTCGCCGAGCACGTTCCGTATCATGAAATCGCCAAGCCCAACCTCGTCGAGGCTGTCGTCGGTGGACCGCAACGTGATGATCTGCAGCACCGCGCTCGAGGCTTCCTCGACCAGGATGCCCTGCTGGATGACGGCGCGCGGCAGCCGCGCTTCGATCCGCTTGATGCGATTCTGGACCTCGACCGACGCCAGGCCGGTGTCGGTGCCCGGCACGAAATTGGCTGTTATCTCGACCTGGCCCAGCGCGTCGCTGGTGGATTCGAAATTCAGGATCCCGGAGGCGCCGTTCAGCTCCTCCTCGATCAGCCGCGTCACGCTGTTGTAGAGATTTTCCGGCGACGCGCCCGGATAGCTGGTGCTGACCGAGATCGAGGGCGGCGCGATGATCGGATACTGCGCGACCGCAAGCAGCGGAATCGCGATCGCACCGACCAGGCAGATGAAAAGCGCGACGACCCAGGCGAAGATCGGCCGGTCAATGAAGAAGCTGGGCATGGCCTGCTTACCGGGTGGCCTGGATTGTCTACGGGTGATCGGGCAACGAACCGACGACCGACGCACCAGCCTCGGTCCAGGCTTGCGGCCTCACCTTGTCCCCCGCCGCAAATTTCTGGAAGCCTTCGACCACGACCTTGTCGCCGGACTTCAATCCTTCGGTCACAAACCATTGGCCGTCCTGCACCGATCCGGTGCGCACGGTCTGGATCGCCACGCGGTTGTCGTCCTTGATCACGAACACTTCGCTACCGCCGCCGCCGTTGCGCTGGATCGCCTGCTGCGGCACCGCGATGGCGTCGGTGTCGATGCCCTGCTCGATCAGGACGCGGACATACATGCCCGGCAGCAATTCGCGCTTCGGGTTTGGAAATTGCCCGCGCAACGTCACCTGCCCGGTATGGGCATCGACCTTGGCCTCCGAGAACAGCAGTTTGCCGGCGGTCGAATAAACCGAGCCATCATCAAGCACCAGCCGGACCCTGGCCGCGTCGGCAGCAATGCGATCGAGGTCACCGCTGTCGAACGCGCGCCGCAGATGATTGAGTTCGGTGACCGATTGCGTGAAGTCGGCATAGATCAGATCGAGCTGTTGAATGGTCGCGAGGTTGGCGGCCTCGTTCTGCACGACGAGAGCGCCTTCGCTGACGAGCGCGGCGCCGACTACGCCGTCGATCGGGGCGCGGATCGTTGCATAGTCCAGATTGAGCCGGGCGCGGGCGACATCGGCCTTGCGGCCCACGACATCGGCTTCCGCCTGGCGCATGGCTCCAATGGCCTTCTCGTTCTCGGCCTCCGAGGTGGCGCGCTGGCTCGTCAGTGTCGCAATGCGCCGGGCCTGCAAGGATGCCTGCTCAAGCACCGCCGCAGCCCTCGCCAGCGCCGCCTCGCTGGACTGCAATTCGACCTCGAACGGCCGGGGGTCGATCCGGTACAGCGGATCGCCGGCTTTGACCTCGCTGCCCTGACTGAACATGCGCTCGATGACGATACCGGATACGCGTGGGCGCACATCGGAAACCCTGGTCGGCGCAATGCGCCCCGGCAGTTCGCGCACCAGCGCGCGCGCCTGCGGCGTGACCGTGACGATGCTGACGTCGGGCTCGGAGGTTTGTGCCGCCGCTACCGCGGAATTCGGTTCATCGCATCCGGCGAGGAGCGGCGCGATGGCGGCCAACAGCAATGCAACGCGTGCCGAGTGAGTACGAAATCCTGTCATTGAAAACTGCCGCCCTGAGTTCGAGTTTGGACACGGATTGCAATGTTGCGCAGCGCGTTGGCACGCCGCGACGACTCCGGGCCCTTGATTCGGTTACGTTAAATCAGCTGTGTTGCGATGCAATATGCGGCGCGGGCGGCCCAATGTCACATGGGTCTATGTTACTGACCTATCAGCAACTTTCGCTCGGTCACTCGATCGTGAGTCGGCGTGATCGCAGCTCAGAAAAATGTGCCGTGGGCCACGGTGATGAAAACGCCGTTTAAATGCTTGGAGAGGCACCAACAGCAACATTATCAGGCGGTGCTGCCGTTAGCTGTCCTCATTCGCGAAGGCGGGCGATCCAATACTTCGCCCGCGCGCGCGGGCAAAACGACAGTTACTACGCCGCCTTCATCCTGAAATGGCTGACCCCCCATTCGGTGCCGTCGGCGTAACCGAACAGCCCTGCGGTGGCGAGGAAGAACCAGCGCCAGCGCCGCATCCACAAGCTCGTGTCGTTGCCGTAGACCTTGCGAAGAATGCGTTCGATCTCGTCGCGGTGGGAATCGAAATTGCCGAGCCACTGGAGCGCGGTGCGCTGATAATGGGTGCCGCTCCAGCGCCATTCCTTCTCGACCTCGAACAGATCGGCATATTGCCGGACCAGATGATGGCTCGGCATCACCCCGCCAGTGAAGAAATGCTGCGCCATCCAGTCTTCGCCATCGGCGCGATCGAACATATAGGCGCCCGAACGATGGGTAAAAATATGCATGAAGAAGCGGCCGTCCGGCGCCAGCCACGACCGCACCCGCGCCATTAAATCACGCCAGTTCATCATGTACTCGAACATTTCAACCGACACGATGCGGTCGAACTGCCGCTCCGGGTCGAACACGTTGATGTCAGCCGTGATCACGGAGAGATTTTTCAATCCGCGCGCGATGGCCGTGGCTTCGATATATTCGCGCTGGCCATGCGAATTCGAGACCGCGGTGATTTGCGAGTTCGGAAATTGCCGCGCCAGCCACAGCGACAGCGAACCCCAGCCGCAGCCAAGTTCGAGCATCGATTGCCCGTCGGCGAGATCGGCGTGCTCGACGGTCTGGCGCAGCGCCTCTTCCTCGGCCTCCTGCAGCGTCGACTCCGGCTCCTTGTAGAAGCACGAGGAATATTTGCGATTTGGACCGAGCACATGCGCGAAGAATGCCGCCGGCACTTCGTCATGCTGGGCGTTGGCCTCGTCAGTGTGTTCGGCGATGGCACGTGCCGCCATTTCGTCCGCAAACGAGGCGTCGCTTTCCGCGTTGCCGCTGGCCAGCCGCGTCGCGGTACGCGAGCACAGCCGCTGGATGGCGGCGCGGACGACGACGTCCGGCAACGGCACCCGTTCGGCGGTGCCGATGATCCTGGATACGAAGCTCATGTGACCACTCCCTGTTGCGGTGGCAGCGGAAACAACACGCTGGTGCGCGACTGGGAGTCGCGATAGCGCTCGCCCCGCGAGCGCCACAGCCCTGCGTCGCAGAACCGGCCCCTGTTCGCGGAATCGGTGCGGAAATTCTTCAGTTGCGCATCGGCCAGCGCTTCGCCGCCGATGCCGACAAGCAGGATCAATGCGCCAAGACCGTCCTGAATCCGCAAGCCAAGCTGAGGAAATCGCGCCGCGAGGAAGATCGCGAATACCAGCGGGATTGATCCGAAGCCCTGATTCTGCAGAAACATGAACATCTTGCGCGGCGAATCGACGCCCCATTCCCTGGCAAAGGCGGCATCGCGCGGATCGTCCGATATGCCGGCGATGCGCACGGCGATATGCAGGATCGAGAGCGACACCGCGATCGCCGCCAGTGCCTCGAGAGGGGAAACGGTCATGCAAAATCCCTGATATCCGCGGTAGACAACAGACACTTATGAAATACGCTCCAGTCCAAGCCCGATTTCAGCCAGAGGTTCCACCTGTCACCTGAAATCAGGGTATATCTGATCTTTTTTCTCAGCCCCGCTGTGCCATATTGATGTCCAAAATCGTCTCCTCCTCCTCCACCTCGCAACGGATGACACCGGCAATGCCGTCAAGCCCCCCTGCCCGCTCCGCGATGGAGATCGAACTGAACAAGCTGTCCTCGCCACGGATCTTCCTGGTGCGAATGCTGGTGTTTCTGGTGCTGTGCGCGCTGGTGATGGTCGTGCTCTATAAGCAGCTCGTGGTCGCGTTCTTCGCCAATCCCGGCCTCAACGCGCTGATCGGCGCGGTGCTGCTGATCGGCACCATCCTGTCGTTTCGTCAGGTGCTCCGGCTCTATCCGGAAGTCGCCTGGGTCAACAACTTCCGCATCTCCGACCCCGGCCTCGCCGTCGCTCGGCATCCCAAGCTGCTGGCGCCGATGGCGGCGATCCTCGGCGGCGAGCGCACTGGCCGCATGACGATCTCGCAGCAGACCATGCGGCATCTCTTGGATTCCATCGCCACGCGGCTCGACGAAGCCCGCGACATTTCCCGCTATATGACCGGCCTTTTGGTGTTTCTCGGATTGCTCGGCACCTTCTGGGGCCTGATCGAAACCGTGGGTTCGGTCGGCAAGGTGATCGACGGTTTGAAGGTCGGCGGCGATGCCGGCGCCTTGTTCGACACCTTGAAGGAAGGTCTGGCCGCACCGCTCGGCGGCATGGGTATCTCGTTTTCGTCGTCGCTGTTCGGTCTCGCCGGTTCGCTGATTCTCGGCTTTCTCGATCTGCAATCGAGCCAGGCGCAGAACCGGTTCTATACCGACCTCGAAGACTGGCTCGCCTCCACGGTGCGCGAATATTCCGGCGAGAGCGCCGCCGGTGGCGGCGAGCTGCAGCACGCCATCGAGCGATTGCGCTCGACCATGGAAGAAGGCGGCGGCAACCGCGGCACCACCGCTGCCATGGCCAACCTCGCCGAAGCCATTCAGGGTCTGGTTGCGCATATGCGGAACGAGCAGCAGATGATTCGCGAATGGGCCGACGGTCAGGGGGAGCAAAACCGCGAAATCAAGAAATTGCTCGAGCGGATCGCACGCCAGCCCGAGAAGAATTAGATGGGTGCGAAAACGTTGCAGCGACGGAAGCGCGCTCCCTCTCCCACCCAACTCGGGTTTACCCGAGTTGGGCATTACAAATTGTCGAAGTCGGATAGATCCGACTTCGATTGGGAGAGGTAAACCTGAACTCGAGTTCTGATACGCGGCTTGCGAATCAGATTCCACCGCGGAGAATTTCAAATGGCCCTTGCCCGTGCCCGCCGCAACGAAACCGGTTTCAACTACTGGCCGGGATTCGTCGACGCGTTGTCGACGCTGGTGCTCTCGATCGTATTCCTGCTGTCGGTGTTCCTGGTGGTGCAGTTCTTCCTGTCGCAGGAGGTCACCGGCAAGGACAAGGCGCTGGAGCAGCTCAACGCCAAGGTGGCGCAGCTGAACGAGCTATTGTCACTGGAAAAACTCGGCAAGCTCAATCTCGACGACCAGCTCTCGCAGGTGCGGGCCGGGCTGGTGTCGGCGGAAGCCGAACGCGATCGCGTCAAGAGTCTCTATGAAGGCCTCGCCGGCGCAGGCAATGACGCCGCCGGCCGCGCCACTGAACTTAACAAGGCGCTGGACTCCGAAAAAGTCATATCGTCGCGCGCGCTGGCGCAGATCGAGGTGCTGACCCAGCAGATCAGCGCGTTGCGCCGCCAGCTCGCCGCGCTCGAAGAGGCGCTCGACGCCTCGGAGAAGCGCGACAAGGAATCGCAGGGGCGGATCGCCGATCTCGGCCAGCGCCTGAACGTCGCGCTGGCGCAGCGGGTGCAGGAATTGTCGCGTTACCGTTCGGAATTTTTCGGGCGGCTGCGGGCGATTCTCGGCAACCGGCCGGACATCCGGATCGTCGGCGACCGTTTTGTCTTTCAGTCAGAGGTTTTCTTTGACACTGGACAGGCCTTGCTGTTGCCCGAGGGCCGCGCCGAGCTGGACAAACTGGCGACCGCGCTGATCGATCTCGACAAGCAGATTCCGGCCGAGATCGCCTGGGTGCTGCGGGTCGACGGCCATACCGACGTGCGGCCGATCTTCAACAGCCCGGTGTTCAAGTCGAACTGGGAGCTATCCTCGGCGCGCGCGATCTCGGTGGTGCAGTATCTGGTCTCGCTCGGCGTGCCGGCGCAGCGGCTGGTCGCGGCCGGGTTCGCGGAATTCCAGCCGCTCGACACTGCCGCCAACGAAGACGCCTACAGGCGCAACCGCCGCATCGAGCTGAAACTGACGGAACGGTAAGTGCCGATGTTGTTACGTAACCCGCCTCATCGTCATGGCCGGGCTTGTCCCGGCCATCCACGTCTTCAGGCGCGACTGAAAGAAGGACGTGGATGCCCGAATCAAGTCCGGGCATGACGGCGTTGCCTTGATGAGCGCTACCTTCCGCCTCCGCCCCTATCGCGCCGAGGACGAAGACGCCGCGATCGCGTTGTGGCAACAAACCTGGCAGCAGACCTATCCGGCAATCGATTTCGCCGCGCGGGTGACATGGTGGCGCGAGCGCTGGCGTGACGAATTGGTGCCGAATGCTGCGATCATCGTCGCCGAGCAGGCGGGCGCACTGGTCGGGTTCGTCACCATCGATGGGTCCGGCTACCTCGATCAGCTGGTCGTCGCCCCCGCGCACTGGGGCTCACAGCTCGCCGACACGCTGATCGATGAGGCCAAGCGGTTGTCGCCTGATCGCATCACGCTGCTGGTCAACACCGACAACGCCCGCGCCATCCGCTTCTACCGGCGAAACGGATTCGCGTTCGCCGGCGAAGACGTCAATCCCTCCTCGGGACGCCCGGTGCTGCGGATGCAGTGGAATGGATAGAGCATGATCCGGAAAAGTGGGAACCGGTTTTCCGAAAAGATCATGCTCAAACAAAAAGATAGAGCGGGATGACGATTCGAAGACAAGTCATCCCGCTCTAGGAGGCCGCTTGCGCCTTTTCTGCAAGGAAAGCGGGTGGTTTTGCGCGCTACACGCGGCGGAAGAGTACGCCCACCATCAACACGACGTATGCGATGGTCAGAACATCAAACACCCGCGATGTGTTGATGATCGGCACCGCCATATGGGCGTAGTGCACCAGGAAGGCGAGAACCGCCAATACCAGCGATATCCCAAATAGCAAAACCGATGGCGGCGTAAGTGCAAAACCCCCGCGACGAAAAGGCATGCTTATCTCCTCTTTCCTAGATATCCGGCAAATTGTGACTGATTGTGACTGGGTGCAGCAGCGGACAACTGCCAAGGGAAGCAAGAGTTGCAACCACGGGACAATGTTTTCGAGCATGATACCGGTTTTCGCTCGGGACAAACGCGAAGCGTTTGCCCGGAGATCCTGCTCAAACAAAGAGATAGAGCGGGATGACGATTCGAAAAGCCGGAGAGGGGCCTAGTACCTGGAATCACAAATCGGTATTGCAGCCCATCCTTCGAGACGGCCACTTCGCGGCCTCCTCAGGATGAGGTCTAACTTGTTGAAACACAACAACCTCATGCTGAGGAGCGAGCGACGCGAGCGTCTCGAAGCATGGGCAGCAAGCGAC